>Ga0316206_1000566_pt1 | contig 46296 bp, 38 predicted proteins | sample 6monthpyrite_MG_FD_204942 | JGI IMG/M metagenome (GOLD analysis project Ga0316206, IMG submission 204942) | Microbial mat bacterial communities from mineral coupon in-situ incubated in ocean water Damariscotta River, Maine, United States -... | ecosystem: Environmental > Aquatic > Marine >...
CAGTGTCCCTGCTTGTTAACGATCTATAAGATCTGGCGCTCATCGGACTACTGAACCGGTAACTTGGTAACGACAAGTTACGAGCTTTATTTTAAATTCTATTGGGGGATTTAACCATACAAGGCAATCAAAAAGGCATCTTGATACCTATAATCCAATGGATTACACTTGAAGAATACAAACTATCGTAGAATTGCCTGAATTTCTGAGAAGATCAGAAAAACTTCTGAAGGACTCAGAAAGACAAAGCATTATCAATTACTTAGCTTCACATCCATCTGCTGGCGAAATAATGCAAGGTACTGGTGGTATTCGTAAACTAAGATGGTCTGCACAAGGTAAAGGGAAAAGTGGTGGAGTGAGAGTAATATACTACTACCATAATGAAACCATCCCTCTTTTTCTATTAACTGTATTTGGTAAGGGCGAAAAAGCAAACCTTACCAAAGCTGAACGTAATGACTTAGCAGGTTTTACGTCACTTCTTATTAAAAACTATGGAGGCCAGGATGAGTAAAGCATTTGACAGCATCAAACAGGGCCTTGATGAAGCTTTAGAGTTTTCAAAAGGCAAAAAAGGAAAAGCAGTAGTGCATTCATTCACACCCGTAGATGTAAAAAATATACGTGCAAAGGTGGGTATGTCTCAAAATGAATTCGCATCTGCGTTTGGAATTAGCGTTAGTACTTTGCGGCACTGGGAGCGCGGTGACAGAACCCCTCATGGGCCTGCTTTAGTTTTACTAAATGTTGTTTCAAAAGACCCTAAAGCAGTATTAAAAGCATTAAGAGCATAAAGTGCTAACAAGGACTTTAACCAGACTACAGCGCTGACGCGACTCCGCTGGTTACGTAAACGTTGAATGTCTGTTTTTTAGTATTTAGCCTGGCTGGAATGCCTGCTATTTGTATAAATTTATTATTTCGTCAGAAAGTTATGAATGACGGCTTCTGGCCGGTTGCTACCTTAACAGCGAAAATATGGATTAAACTAAGCTGGCAGGTAGCAGTCGACCCTTTGCGGTCTTTGGGGGGGTAGTATATTGGCTAAAAGCGATTCAAAGTGATTATTCGGGCTATCGATAAGGATTACCGAATTCCTGAAGCGGACATTCAAGAAACCATAATAATATTTTGATATTGAGACAATACCGGCATTATAAGAAAGAATAAATGAATAAAAAAATAAAATATATTCTTATCACTGTAGTCATAGTTAGTCTCATGGCTATTGCTTATATTTATGGTACAAAAGTAGGCAGATCACCCGATGTAATTTTTCAGGCTGGACCAGATGACACTAATCTTTTGCAATGGCAAAAGAATCACCAGCTGGCAGGTGACAGTATTGTTTCAGCAACCGTCGTAAACAATACCAATAAAGAACTAACTGTATATGTGGATTACATATACTCTGGAAGCCATGGCAATAACGCCACTACATGTGGGTCTGTACTGAATAACGGCAACGGCGGGTATTGGAGCTGCTTTCCCACAGGAATTGCTAGAGGGCGTGGTTTCGTCACTCTCAAATTCAAACTAACTGATCGCGCTAAAGGCATTATTTGTTCTGATGCTATTCGAATAAATTACTATGACAGGAATGGCAAAACATTTTTCAAAAAGATTGTCCCATTTAAAAAGAAATGGGTACAAGGTCGGCTAAATGTTACCGATAAAATAAAAGCGTCTATGCCTGGATGTCCCTCTGAAAATATCAAAGGAAAAGATACTACCGTCAAAGCTCGTCTCAATGTATTAGAAAACCTGCTTTCAACAGATGAGGTCGTAATAAGGAAAGCATATGAAGCACTATATAACGAGTTATCTGGTCGATCTCCAAGATTATACTTGAAAAATCACAAGAAATTGTTTGATACTCTGGCGATAGCGTTACATAGTCATGATTTGAGAACAACACACTATGCTAGTGCAATCATCTATCAACTGGCTATAGGTACTTTTGTTACCAGGCAGGGTACTCCCACTACAATAAAGTATCCGGATATTAGAAAATCCGACAACTTGAAGCGTGCTATTGTAAAAGCAATAAACGATAGCGAGGACAAAGATGTAAACAGGCTTTCCGCAGCATCTTTAGTGCAAGCCTATAATGTAACACCAGATATGGAAACATTTCTGGTTTCACAATTTCAGCGAAGCGAACATAGTCCCGTTATAAAGGCAGGTATTCTGACCGCTTTATCATTTATGGTAAACCCATCCTTAAACCCATCTGGGTTTTTTCATAAAGAGACAATGCCGGTAGTTATTAAAGCCATAAGCAATCCAGATAAGGATATCAGTCGCGCAGCGATTGCTATTATTATTGAAACGAAAACAAAAGCAGCATTGCCTTTCTTGGTTGATAAGCTAAAAGAAACTGATAATCCGTATATTACCAAGAGTGTACTTATGGCGCTGAAAAAACAGAAGGAAAATGCAAGAAACTATGTTACTGAACTAGAGGGAATCATCAATGGATTGCCTGATGGTCAATACAAGACTGATTTAAGTGGGGTGATCGAGTATTTAAAACATAATTAACAGATTATATTAGTCGTTAATGCACCTCTTGACCTTAGAGCTCGGACATTAAATGACCACCATTGGCTGTGAGTTAAACTAGTCAATGCAATAAATGCACTAAGGCTGTTCCTGCAACCAGCGCACAACAACTTCGACCAGTTCTTTTTCATGACGGGTAAATTTATGACTGGCACCCGGAATCAGCACCTGTTTGTAGTGTGTGCTCACCATATCCACCCGAGCCGCCGCATGAATTTTGTCTTTGCCATTCCCGCCATCACCATAAACATCAAGTACAGGAATCCTGACTGAACGAAGATTTTTATTACTATCCAGAGGAACCCTGCCTCCATTTCTGATGCCTACGCCAATAAAACCGGCAATACCTGAATCCGGGTGACTGGCCAGAAATCCTGTCACCATACGAGTGCCCATGCTATGACCGACAAGGTATATTTTTTTAACTTTTTTTATGTCACTGAGAAAGCGGATCGCCGCCTGAATCCGTTTATAGGCATCGGGAAAAAGATCGTCGTAGTCATCCCAGCTTATATCATCCGTTGGCATCTGTAACGATAATGTGTGATAACCAAGCTGTTCGTTAATACCCATGCGTAATGGCTCGACGACGAACCAGGTGGGGTATTTACCACGGCCATGCGCGAGTATCACAGCGGTTGTTGAGGCTTTGCCCGGAAGGTATTCATTATCAGATAAATTATAGCCATCTGCGGATACGACTGTTGACATCAAGCACATGGTTAAAAAAGAATAAAATAATAGATTTTTTTTCATTTTCATATCCTGAAACAGTCTTTGGCTGATCTCATTAATATGTAATAGCACTCAGCATCATATATCATCGATGATACGGATGATTATGCAAGATACTCCAGGCTCTGAATAACTGCTCAGCAACAATCACACGAACCATCGGATGCGGTAATGTTAATGGAGACAGCGACCATTTCTGATCTGCACTTTCATAACAGGCCTGCGATAAACCCTCCGGCCCTCCCACCAGTAATGCAATATCCTGTCCGCATTGCATCCAGTTCTGAAGTTGCTCTGATAATGCTTCGGTACTCCATGATTTGCCATCTATCGCCATGGCAACGACACGACAAGACTTTGGAATAGCCGCAAGTATGCGATCACCTTCTTCCTGTTGTATTTTTTTAAGATCAGCTGACTTGCTGCGTTTTGAGGCAGGGACTTCAATCAGTTTCAAAGTGACATCGTTTTGCAGACGTGATGCATAATCTTTCCATGCACTGACCACCCAGTCGGGCATACGGTTTCCAACGGCGATCAGATGTATTTGCATGTCAGTATAAGAAGCCTCAAATCAGGATGCTTCATCAGCATCCTTCACACTCCAGAGTTTCTCGAGGTTATAAAAATCACGTATCTGGGGCTGCATGACATGGACAACAATATCACCCAGGTCTACCAGCACCCACTCACCTTCATTTTCACCTTCGATACCCAGTGGTTGCACACCGTGTTCCTTGGCTTTCATGGCGACATTTTGCGCAATGGACTTAACATGACGGTTCGAGCTGCCACTGACAATAATCATCAGGTCAGTGACCGAGGTTTTATCTCTGACATCCAATACACGCATATCAATGGCTTTCATATCTTCAATTGCATCAATAGCCAGTTTCTGAAGTTCTTCTATTTTCATTTCACCTTACCATTTATGCACGGTATAGACCGTGCGCTTCTATATAATCACAAACTGCATCCGGTACCAGATAACGAATACTGTTGCCCTGCTGAACCAGCTCTCTGATTCGTGTTGCCGAGATATCCAGCTCGGTGACCGGTTGCAGATAAATCTTGCCAAAACACTCTTCCTGTAGTGCTTTAATTGATTCAACACAATGCTTGTCTTTCAGGGCCTGCAGCTCCCCGTGCTGTGGATACTGATAACCCGGACGTGTGCACACCACCAGATGCGCAAGTGTCAGCAGGCGTTGCCATTCATGCCAGGCGGGTAGCTCATTAAACGCATCCTGCCCGAGCACAAGACAGAGCCCGGTTTGTGGGAACTCCTTTCGCAATGAAGTCAACGTGTCCACCATATAGGATGGCCCTTGCCTGTCAAGTTCTCGGGTATCGAGTACAAAACCGTCTACCGGCTGAATCGCTCTTTTCAGCATCTCCAGACGATGCACTGTATCAGTTGCCGGGGTTTGTCGGTGCGGCGGCACTCGGTTCGGTATCCAGTACATGGATTCAAACCCGAGCTGCTGGAATACATCGAGCGCAGGACGCAAGTGTCCCAGATGCACCGGGTCAAATGTTCCGCCGAAAATACCGATCATAGTAATGCTGTTACAGCCTACTCACGAATCTGACCATCACCATAAACAATAAACTTCAATGAAGTCAGACCTTCCAGACCCACCGGACCACGTGCATGCAGCTTGTCAGTACTGATGCCGATCTCGGCACCCAGGCCATATTCAAAGCCATCGGCGAAACGGGTTGATGCATTCACCATGACCGAACTGGAATCAACTTCACGTAAAAAACGCCGTGCATGTGAATAGTTTTCTGTGATAATCGTTTCGGTATGTCTGGAGCTGTGACGTTCAATATGATCTATGGCTTCATCCATATCCTTGACAACGCGCACAGACAGTATCGGCGCCAGATATTCGGTATCCCAGTCCTCATCCGTCGCAGCAATACAATCACTGATCAGGTTGCAACTGGTTTCACAGCCACGCAACTCCACCCCTTTTTCAATCAGCATATCAGCCAGCGGGGGTAACACTTCTTTCGCAATCGATTCTGAAACCAGCAGGGTTTCGAGTGTATTGCAGGTGCCATACCGCTGTGTCTTGGAATTAAACGTGACCTGTAGTGCTTTATCCAGATCGGCATCATCATCAATATAGACATGACAAATACCGTCCAGGTGTTTAATAACCGGTACACGGGCTTCGCTGCTGATACGTTCAATCAGGCCTTTACCACCGCGCGGAATAATCACGTCAACATACGTTTCCATGCGAATCAGTTCACCAACTGCTTCACGGTCGGTAGTTTCAATCACCTGAACTGCATTTGCAGGCAAACCCGCCTGCTGCAGACCATACTGAATACAAGCAGCTATGGCCTGATTGGAAAAAATGGCTTCCGAGCCACCACGCAAGATAGTCGCATTGCCTGACTTCAGACAAAGCGCTGCTGCATCGGCTGTTACATTTGGGCGCGACTCGTAGATAATACCGATCACACCCAATGGTACACGCATGCGTCCGACCTGAATTCCACTTGGACGATATTGCATGTCTGAAATTTCACCAACAGGATCAGCCAGTGAGGCAACCTGACGCAGACCTGCGGCCATACTCGCAATACGTTCTGCTGTCAGCTCGAGTCGGTCGAGCATCGCATCACTGAGGCCATTGGCACGCCCGGCTTCGAGATCTTTACGATTTTCAGCCTGCAGCTGATCGGCTGAGGCTTCAATGCGATTCGCAATTTCTTGCAGGGCGATATTCTTGGCACCAGCTTCTGCAGCCGCCATATGACGCGCAGCCGCACGCGCCTGCTGGCCTATGCGCTGCATATATGCCTTAATTTCAAAACCTGCTTGCGGATTTGCACTCATCCTGTTCACCTTAGCCGAGAAAAATAGTTATGCCGTCACTGGTTTGCTAATAACGGTTTTGCCTGCAACTGCAAGGCTCAATTGTACCAGTTCATCCCAGGGCTTTCCTAGCGACTGGCCCTTGATTATCTGGTCAATCTGCGCACTCTGCTGTAAAAAACCATACCAACGCCCCAGTCCATGCCGTTTCAGTGCATTTCTGACCAGTGGTTTACGGCGTTCCCAGACCCGTTCCTTGCCCAGTACTGATTCAACCGGCATGCCCCGACGCATCTCACGCGACATATTCGACAGGCTGCGTAACTCGCGTGTAAGTACCCAGAGCACCAACACCGGGTCAACACCTTCGGCGCGTAGTCCTTCCAGCATACGGACGCTCTTCCCGGCCTGACCCTGTAAAATTGTATCCACCAGACTATATATATTATAGCGTGCGCTTTCAGCCACTGCATCGGCAACTGCTTCCACTTCCAGTCGACCCGGTCCATGCAGTAATAATAGTTTATCGATTTCCTGGGTCGCTGCGAGCAGATTACCTTCCACCCGGTCAACCAGCAGCGCAATCGCGTCAGCCGATGCCTGTATCCCCTTGCTTGCGAGGCGTCGTGAAATCCAGTCCGGCAAATGTGCTGCATCGACCGGCCAGACCTGCACCAGTACGCCAGCCTGTTCCAGCTCTTTTGCCCACTTGGTACGCAAAGTTTGTCCGTCCAGCTTACCGCATACCACCATCAGTAAATTATCTTCAGATGGACGTGATGCGTACTCACGCAACACCTTGCCACCCTGATCACCCGGCTTGCCAGTTGGTAATCGGCACTCAATAATCTTGCGATCACCAAACAAAGACATGCTGTCGGCTGCATGCAGAATCTCATGCCAGTCAAAACCCCGTTCGACATTCATTACTTCGCGCTCTATAAAACCCTGTTCACGCGCAGCCTTTCGAATCGCATCACAGGACTCCTGTATCTGCAACGGCTCATCACCTCCGACAAGATAAATCGGTGCGAGTGATTTTTTTAAATGCGAGGCAAGTTGTTCAGGTTTAACTTTCATGGTTTCAGCGAATAACGCATTCGTCGCAGAATCGTCTGTACGGCCTGTAACTGCATTTCCTGCTGCAGGTTATGCTCTTCCCGTTCCTTGCCCAGAGTAATTTTTTCATCGAAGCTGTAATCACGGCGCAAGAGTATCTGACTCTCGGGTATTAACACCTTGCCTTTCGGTAAAATCATTTTGTACGAAAGCTCATAGACACTTTCATATTGACGTGCGGTTGCCTGATTACCGACAGACAATATACGCCGGTACATTTCTTCGCGATACACTCGCAAGACAGTTTTGGCCTGATCTACATTATCCGTTAACTGCACACCTGCCTCTAACAAACTGTTGCGTAACTCACGTGTTAGAATTGCATTGGCCCCGGACTGAATATAAAGCGGCTGCATGTGTCCCGGAACCTTTACCTGTCCACGCAACTGAAAACCACAGGCTGTTAATCCTGTAATCAGCAGCAACACAAATATATAAAAAATTCCACGATGCTGCATTATTTCGCCACCACACTCACGAGCTTGCCAGGTACCACAATAACTTTATGTACGGTCTTGCCTTCAGTGAAACGTTGTACATTTTCATCAGCCTGTGCCATTTCCTTTATCGCTTCAATATCGGCATTGGCTGCAACTGAAATTTTCGCACGAACCTTGCCGTTCACCTGCACAACCAGATCAACCGTATCACGCACCAGTGCAGCTTCATCAACTTTTGGCCAGCCGGCCTGCAGAATGTCATCACCATATCCGAGATCAGACCATAAATTCATCGTCATATGCGGTGCAATCGGTGCAAGTAATCGAATCATAATCCCCAGGGCTTCATGCACCAGACCTGTCTCAACATCATTACTATTTTCATGCGGACGTTTACCCAGCAGGTTAAGTATTTTCATACACGCAGACACCACGGTATTAAACTGATAGCGACTGAAATCATTCAATGCCTGTTGCAATAATTCATGTATCTCTCGGCGGAATGATTTCTGTTCGTCATTCAGCTGCTCCTGATCAATATTAACGCCATCTTGATTACACGTCGTAATCTTGTCCTGATAGTCATAAGCCATTGCCCACAACCGTTTCAGAAAACGGTAAGCGCCATCCACACCGCTGTCTGACCATTCCAGTGATTGCTCCGGTGGTGCTGCAAACATGGTAAACAAGCGCACTGTATCCGCACCATAACTTTCAATCAGTGTCTGTGGATCGACCGTATTGCCCTTGGACTTGGACATTTTAGTGCCGTCTTTCAGCACCATGCCTTGTGTAAGTAATTTTTTAAACGGCTCGTCAATATTCAACAGGCCTTCATCACGTAGCAATTTGGTATAAAATCTTGCATAGAGTAAATGCAGGATCGCATGTTCAATACCACCGACATACTGATCAACGGGCAACCAGTAATTCGCATCCTCGTCGAGCATTGCATTATCATTATTACGACATGCGAAACGCGCAAAGTACCAGGAAGATTCCATAAAGGTATCAAAGGTATCGGTCTCTCGTTCGGCATCGGCACCACATTGCGGACAAGGCGTTTTATAAAATGCAGGCATGCGTTTTATTGGTGAACCGATTTCATCAAAAGAAACATCTTCCGGTAACACCACCGGGAGTTCTTCATCTGGAACCGGTACCGCGCCACAGGTAGAACAGTTTACAATCGGGATAGGTGCGCCCCAGTAACGCTGACGCGAAACGCCCCAGTCACGCAGACGATAATTGGTCTGTACCTGCCCCTTACCCTGCTCATGTAAAAATCCTGCAATCGCATCAAAGGCTTTTTTGAAATTCAGGCCATCAAACTGACCCGAGTTAACCAGCTTGCCCTTATCTGTAAATGCAGATTCACCCAGATCAATTGCCTTGCCATCAGATGGCTCGATAACCTGCTTGATTGGTATGCCATATTTATGTGCAAACTCCCAGTCACGCTGATCATGCGCAGGTACGGCCATGACCGCTCCTTCACCATACCCCATGAGTACAAAATTGGCAGCGAATACAGGGACCTTTTCACCACTGACGGGATGAATCACTTCCAGGCCGGTATTCACACCCTTTTTCTCCATGGTTTCCATCGCGGCTTCCGAGGTTTCCATGTGACTGCATTCTTCAATAAAGGTTTTCAGTTCAACTGAGCTTTCCGCTGCCTGTTGTGCGAGTGGATGTTCAGGCGCAACTGCAACATAACTCACCCCCATCAAGGTATCAGGTCGGGTGGTAAAAACTTTTAGCGGTTTATCTTCACCTTCAAGTGCAAAACAGATTTCCAGTCCACGAGACTTGCCGATCCAGTTATGCTGCATGGTACGGACTTGCTCCGGCCAGCCGGATAACTGCTCCAGATCTTTCAACAGTTCATCTGCATAGTCGGTGATTTTCATAAACCACTGCGGGATTTCCTTACGCTCGACCTGTGTATCACAACGCCAGCAATTGCCGTCAATCACCTGCTCATTGGCAAGCACAGTCAGGTCATTCGGACACCAGTTCACAGCTGCCGTTTTCTTATACACCATGCCTTTGCGAAACAGGCGTGTAAACAGCCATTGCTCCCAGCGGTAATATTTCGGGTGACAGGTTGCAAGCTCACGATCCCAGTCATAGCCAAAGCCCAGTTGTTTCAACTGGTTTTTCATATAGTCTATATTTTCATACGTCCATTGTGCTGGCGGCACATTATTCTTCATAGCTGCATTTTCAGCCGGCAGTCCAAAGGCATCCCAACCCATCGGCTGCAAGACGTTTTTACCCAGCATACGCTGATAACGAGCAATCACATCCCCGAGCGTATAGTTGCGCACGTGCCCCATATGCAGACGACCACTGGGATAAGGAAACATGGACAGGCAATAATATTTTTCACGCCCCGGCTCAGCCATGACCTTAAATGTCTGATTTTTATGCCAGAAATCCTGCGCTTGCTGCTCAATTTGTTGGTGTTTATAAATTTGTTCCATGACTTTTTCTAACCGGGGTTTAATTCTGTGTAAATGAATCTGCAAGGATACAGAAAAGCAGCGAAAAGATACATTAATTGGGCTGATTAGTATCTCAATATAAACACCAAAAACAGGGCTGCACACTATAAAAATCTATTAATTAGCCTTATAGTAGAGGTATATAAACCAATCGGAATCAACATCATGACAGAGAGTCACAAAATCACTGAAAAACTTATCCAGGCGTATGACCGCATGATGGAGAATCTTCATGCGTTATATGAAAAAGCCAGCGGTGAATCAAATAATATCCAGGGCATGCTTGAAGAAACACGCGACAAAATAGCTGAAACAGACAACCTGACCCGGGAAGAAGCTGAAAAAGTCAGCAACTGGTTAAAACGTGACCTGCAAAATGCCGGGGAATACCTCAAAAGTGAGCAGCATGAACTTGCAGACTGGCTACACATGGATATAGAACTGATCGAATGGAGCCTGATGGATATGTTCCTGACTGTCGCTGACCCGACAAAAGTAGCACTCATGAAATTTGAAGCCGATGTAAAAGCCAACAGTGAATATCATACGGGTGAAATTACAGGCGCTGGCACACTGACCTGTGTCGAATGTGGTGAAGTGTTACACTTCAAGAAGAGCGGTCACATTCCTCCCTGCCCGAAATGCAACCACACTGTCTATACACGCAAATCACGTTGAGCGATAGCGTAGCCGGAGAATAACCAGCAACACAAGCATCACACTGATAAATGGCCAGTTACCCAGAAAAACATAGGGCGTCGTACCTTTCCGGGCCTGAACCTTAGCTGTCAATACATGGCGTTTAAATTGTGGTGATGTAGCAATAATCTTACCCCGGTGATTAACAATACCACTCACACCATTATTGGTTGAACTGAGTACATAACGATCAGTTTCCAGTGCGCGCATACGAGCCATTTGCAATTGCTGCCATGGCATATAGCTATCACCGAACCAGGTATTATTGCTAACATTGACGAGAAAATGGGCTTCAGGTAATGAAGCCCTGACTTCACTATTGAAACCGATTTCATAACATATCGTTACACCTGCAAGGTATTTTGCAGCGACCAGCGCAGGCTGATCATCTGCCCCGGAAGAAAAACCTGACATTGGCAAACCCATCAGATCCAGCAAACCTTTTAACTGTTTTTGAAAAGGAATAAATTCACCAAAAGGCACCAGATGTCGCTTAAGGTAAAACTGACGCTTGCCACCAAGGCTTAATACCGCATTATAATATTGCCTTGTTTGCAGATTACGAAATGGTATACCCACCAGAAGACTGCTTCCCTTTTTACGTGCCGTTTGTTCCAGGTTTTCGATAATTTCCGGAACACGATGATAGAAAGCAGACACAGCCGTTTCTGGCCAGATAATAACATCAGTCCCCCAATGAGGTCTGGTTTGCTCTAGATAACCGGCAATAATTTGCTGTAAATAAGCAGGATCCCATTTTATTTCCTGGCTGATATTGCCTTGTACCAGAGCAACTGAAAAGGGTGTGTCAACGGACTGCCCCCAATCCTTTTGCTGTAATACAAAACCACTTAACCAGATCGCAGCCAGCACTCCGGCAATTAATAATCGCTGCTTTGATTCTGCCCGTAGCCCTGCAACCAGCAACGCTGCGGAAAAGGCGAGCAACCAGCCAACCAGATACTCTCCGCCAATGGCCGCAAAACCTGAGAGCGGCCATTCAACCTGACTGACACCTGTATTCAACCAGGGAAAACCGGTAAAAAACCAGCTTCGAGTCCATTCAAGTAACATCCAGACTGACGGCATTACCAGTATAAATACAATATTTTTTTTCACATTGAAAAAACGTACTGACAGCCAGCCTGCCAGAGCCGGAAACAGACCCATAAATACCGCAAACAACAACGTAAGCAGTGCCGAGAATATTGAAGGAATATAGCCGAAGTCATGCATACTGATATAAACCCAGTACACACCCCCCAAAAAGATACCCGTACCAAAAAACAGGCCTGCCCGAATTGCCTGTCGTGCTGCAGAAGACTGCCAGATATAAAAAATAACCGCCAAAGTGAGCAATAACAAAGGTGCCCACTCTACGGGAGCAAATGCAATCGGTGACACCAGACCTGCCAGAAAGGCTGTCAGGTATTTATAGCGGGATAATATCAGCAAAAAAATCCTTTCCTTATTTTTCTGCTTCTGAGTCATCAGGCTGCAATGCTTCTTCCAGAGTAACTTCCATCAGGTAAATACGTCTATTGTCAGAACGTAAGATACAAAATTCCAGACCACCAACCGAAACAACATCATTTCGTTTTGGCACACGACCAAACTCATTCAGAATATGCCCGCCAATGGTATCGAATTCCTCATCACTGAAATCCGTTTTAAAGGTCTCATTAAAATCTTCTATTTCAGTTAATGCCTTTACAATATAATGATGATCATCATGCTTGAGTATCGAACGCTCGTCATCCACGTCATGTTCGTCTTCTATTTCCCCTACAATTTGTTCAAGCACGTCTTCTATTGTCACCATACCGGCAACACCACCATATTCATCTACAACAATTGCAAGATGATTATGACTGGAACGAAAGTCTTTCAACAACACATTCAAACGTTTACTTTCCGGAACAAATACAGGCGAACGCAGTATTTCACGAATTGAAAATGACTCATCACTACTTTGTGTAAATCGCAACATATCCTTGGCCAGAATAATACCCACCACTTCATCACGACTATCACCGATTACAGGAAACCGGGAGTGACCACTATCAATGACACAGGATAATAAATCATCACGATTGCTATCCCGTGACAGTACAACCATTTGAGAACGCGGAATCATGATGTCACGCACCTGCATTTCTGAAACCTGTAATACGCCCTCGATCATGCCCAGAGAATCCGCATCCAGTAAAGCGCGTTTTTCAGAGTCACGTAGAATTTCCAGTAGCTCTTCACGGTCCTGAGGATCAATCTGCAGGATACGCGTCAGGCGCTCCATCCATGATAAATTCTCGGAACCCTCGGTACTCGGTGTGTCCTCACTCATCTTTTTTATCCAGTCCTCATGTTTAAAAATAAACCAAAATTATTCATCGTTCTGATAAGGCGCGGGAAAACCCAGACTCATCATAATCTCTTTTTCCCGACCTTCCATTTCTGCAGCTTGCACATCATCCTGATGATCATAGCCCAACAGATGCAAGGTACCGTGTATTGCCATATGCGCCCAGTGTGCCTGCACATCTTTTCCCTGTTCACCGGCTTCACGTATTATCACGGGCGCACACATCACCAGATCACCCAGTAAATTCATTTCCTGCAACTGTACCGGCGCTTCAAATGGAAACGACAATACATTGGTTGACTTGTCCTTGTCTCGATACGTTGCATTCAGATTCCGGCTTTCTGTCTCATCAACAATACGAACTACAACCTCGGCATTGATATCACCAGCTGCTGCATTCACCCAACGAGAAAATTCTTCCTGATCAGGAAAATTATTCCCGGGAGCAACCACCTGCAAATCAACATCCACACTCATGAGCAATAACACTTAATCTTTATGTGACTCATATGCACTAACGATACGCTGCACCAGTGGATGACGCACAACATCCTTGACAGTAAAGTAATTAAAACTGATTCCTTTAATATCTTTCAGGACTTCCTTTACATGTAGCAATCCGGACTGATTCATTGTTGGTAAGTCTGTTTGGGTTATATCCCCCGTAACAACCGCCGTTGAATTAAACCCAATACGGGTAAGGAACATTTTCATTTGCTCCCGCGTTGTATTCTGCGCTTCATCCAGAATAATAAACGACTCATTCAACGTGCGACCACGCATAAATGCAAGTGGCGCAACCTCTATCACATGCTGTTCAATTAATTTACTGACCCGATCGAAACCCATCATTTCATACAATGCATCATAAAGAGGACGCAAATATGGATCAATCTTTTGTGCCAGATCACCCGGCAGAAAACCCAGTCGCTCTCCTGCCTCGACCGCAGGGCGCACCAGTACAATTCGTCTTACATTTTCCTGTTCCAGTGCATTAACGGCGCAAGCGACTGCCAGATAAGTCTTGCCTGTACCGGCTGGGCCAATACCAAAATTAATATCATGACTTAATATATTTTCAAGGTATCGATGCTGGTTTGGTCCACGGCCACGAATCAGGCTCTTGCGTGTACTGATGACGACTTCACGACTGGCTTCATCTTCTTCCAGTAATAAATCTTCTACCCCTGACTCCTGTAAATACAAATGAATTGTTTTTGCAGATAGCTGCTCATCTTCGGTCGCTGTATATAGCTTTTTTAAAAGTCTCGATACAGGTGTCAGTTTTTTTTCATCTCCGCTGACCTGAAAAATATTACCTCGATTGCTTATTTCTACGCCCAGACGCTTTTCCAGTTGATGCAAATGCTCATCAAACTGGCCACACAAATTCACCAGACGATCATTATCGAAAGGCTCAAAAATAACATCAATATTGGCAGGGTGTTCGTTCAAGATAGTTTATTATGCTCAGCAGAAGCAACTCATCGGACGATGAGTATACGGTGTAAATTTAAGTTAAATAATCGCATATATATCAAGTATGGGGCATACATCAGATTCTGGCAAGTTTCAGCAAGATCAAAAAGGTTATTAGCGATATATCAACGCGATACTGCGCTATTTCCCGGATTATTTTCTACCGGTATAACACGCTCACCGCGAAGTGAATTAGGTAAAGCCCGGGTGATTTTTACATCTACAAACTGCCCCAGTAAATCAGCATTACCCTTGAAATTAACAACACGATTATTTTCAGTTCGACCAGACATTTCATCAGGATCCTTGCGCGAAGGACGATCTACCAGAATACGCTGTACTGTTCCCACCATGGATTCACTGATTGCTGCTGCCATTTCATTGATGCGCTTTTGTAAACGTGACAGACGCTGTTTTTTAATCTCCATCGGCACATCATCTTCAAATGATTCTGCAGGGGTACCGGGCCGTGCACTGTAGATAAAGCTGAAGGATAAATCAAAACCAATATCTTCTATCAGCTTCATGGTTGCTTCAAAATCAGCATCGGTTTCACCCGGAAAACCAATAATAAAGTCTGAGGACATACTCAGGTCAGGACGTGCCTCACGTAATCGTCGCACCTTGTCTTTATATTGATCGGTGGTATGGCCACGCTTCATCATTGCGAGCACGTCATCCGAGCCACTTTGTACTGGAAGATGCAGATAACTGACCAGCTCAGGTACTTCTCTATAAACCTGTATCAGGCTGTCACTCAGTTCAACCGGATGTGATGTTGTATATCGAATCCGGTCTATTCCATCAATTGCAGCAACATAGGTAATCAATAGTGCAAGATCAGCAACGTCACCATCATCCATCAGGCCACGGTAAGCATTCACGTTTTGCCCAAGCAGGTTAACCTCACGCACTCCCTGCTGTGCCAATGATGCTATTTCAGCGATGACATCGTCCATTGGACGACTAACTTCTTCACCGCGAGTGTATGGCACTACACAAAAAGTACAATACTTGCTACAGCCTTCCATGATAGATACAAAGGCCGATGGCCCTTCTGCTCGCGGGGCTGGTAAACAATCAAATTTTTCTATTTCAGGGAAACTGATATCAAGGACAGTACTGTGATGCTTACGAACATCGTTTAACATATCCGGTAAACGATGTAAGGTCTGCGGCCCAAATACGATATCCACATAAGGTGCTCGATGACGAATCGCATCACCTTCCTGACTGGCCACACAACCACCCACGCCAATCACCATTTCAGGCCGCTTATCTTTCAGGTTACGCCACATTCCGAGTTGGGAAAAAACTTTCTCCTGAGCTTTCTCACGAATCGAGCAAGTATTCAGTAACAATACATCTGCTTGCTCAGGATCATCAGTACGTTCCAGGCCATGAGACGCGCGCAATACATCCGCCATCTTGTCTGAATCATATTCATTCATCTGACAACCAAAGGTTTTTATGTGTAATTTACCGGCCATGCGCAATCTCATTCATTATAGATCGCGTAAGATACTACTATTTAAGGAAAAACTCCAGATGCCTATATCTCTGTTTTTACAGGCATTGATTTTAATACTGACTATAATCATATGCTTATACGCTAATGCATACTGTACTATTGTAATAATTGTTTCTTTTAATCACCAGATCGCTCGAGGCTTTTACTGTCTACACACAACACACAGGCATATCGCAGGTTAATTAGTGTTGTCTGAATTATTCTACTAATGCTATGTTAGCTACACTCACTATTAACGACTCAGGCTCTGTGTTGATATACCGAATTCTATTCTGCCTCTGCTTTATCTCCAGCGCTCATGCTGTACCAAAAGACCGGGGTATCGGGGTTTATATTGATCAGGACCTACTGGTTCCTCTGCTGAACGAAGACCGCGATTACACAATGGGAATGGCAGTCGAGTTTTTCTGGGCAAAAACGGATGGCTTGTATCCCCTTGATGGACTCGTACATCATGCAGGAAAGTTATTGGGCCTGGATGATACAAACAACGATATCATTTACAGTTTCATGCTGGGAACCGTCAACTACACTCCCGATGATATCGCAAATCCATTACCCATATTCAATGACAGACCGTATGCCTCATTAATCTATTTGAGCAATAAACGAGTCAGAGCTGATAGTCGAAATGCCATTGCTGCCGAAGTAATAATTGGCGTACTGGGGACTCATGTTGCAAAAGAGGTTCAAAGCACACTACATGGTTGGTGGCGTGCACTCACGGGCAGCGATAAACCTGTCGACCCTAAAGGATGGTCTCACCAGATATCTGATGGTGGTGAACTTACCATGCGTATCCGACTGTCTAAAGCCCATCTGCAATCCTTGCTATCACGCCCGGGGAAATGGGATGTGGCAACCAATTGGGGTATTTCTCTGGGTTATCAAACCAATATCAGCCTCGGGGCAGCCTTCAGGGTTGGCAACATAAACAGCTCATTCTGGAGTCTGCCGTTTGACCCGGTCAACCGGGGTAACTTCCTGCCATCATCACCCAATAATGAATGGTACTTTTGGACTGCATATCGCGCTCGCATTATTGGTTATGATGCATTACTACAGGGGCAATTTCGAAATAGTAACGTCACATTTACCCACAACCAGATAGAGCACCTCACCCATGATGGGGCAATCGGGCTAACCATAGGCAGCAAACAATCACAGATAACTTTTTCTGTAAATGCCAAATCTGCTGAATTAAAAAACACTACACACCGAAAACATTACTGGGGCAGTATTAACTTCCTGTTTCATTTTTAATCTCGATACCATGTGCAGCATCGAGCGGGGTTCTATTCTTTTTCCTTACATGGATTTCATTACGAAAAAAGGATACATTACAGATCCGACGGAATTGTGACAATCATTTACAGGCTTGAATGTAGTGCTATAATCAATGCAATAAATGCATTTATGGGTATTTAAGATTTGAAACAAAAAGAAACATCCGGTAAGCAATCATTATTACCTTCAATACAAAAGGTATACTCTGAAGTTGTACTTTCAATTCTCCTGCGCCGCATGCGTAGCTATCATAAATCCTGCACAACCAAGCATTGGCATAAACTGAAAAAACCACTGAAGGATAGCCTGGATATAGCAAGTCAGTTATCACGCAAAAGGCAGTCGAATCAACTCAAATCCATCAGCATTAAAGTTAAAAAATATGCCCCTGCAGACAGACCTGATACGCACGATCCCGTTGTAAACTCAAAACATATCAATGAACTTTCACAGTACTTCAAAAAACAGGACGGCAATGCAAATATAGCATCAGCAATAGATGAAAAATTAAAACACAGTGCCTGGCAGCATATCCACCTTACCCTGTATTTAGCACGAAACAAGCAAACAGCTACCGCGCAAATGCATGCTGACATTGTGTACTATGCTTGCAAAGAGCTGGCACATTATCTACCCGAACAGGAATATTGTGATTTTATTAATGAAATACAAGATGAATTACAGCAGCTAAAAAATCTTAGTTCACACTCTCAGTCGACAGATGATTCTTGAAAAAACTCTGCCACTCAGGCAAATTAATTGAAAAAGTTTCAGCGAGCAGACTGTTATCCAGTATTGAATACGCGGGTCTTTGTGCGGCTGTTGGATACTCGACTGTAGAGATTGGCCTGATTTGCGCCACTTGCTTGCCCTGCTGTTGAAGCTGCCTTGCAATTTCAATAGCAAAATCATACCAGCTTGTTTGACCCGCACTACTCATGTGATACAGGCCTGTTTTTTCAGCCCAGTCCGGACTGTCTTCAAACTGCTGAAGAATTAATACGGTCGCCTTTGCAAGGTCAAATGTCCAGGTTGGTGCGCCAACCTGATCATCCACCACGCTCAACTCAACACGCTCTTGCATCAATTTGCGCATGGTTAGTAAAAAATTACTGCCATACTCACCAAAAACCCAACTGGTGCGAAAAATCAGTGCCGCAACACTACTGTTTTGAATTGCCTGCTCACCGAGCAGCTTACTCTGTCCGTACACTGACTGTGGATTTGGCTTGTCAGTTTCACGGTAAGGTTTACTGGCTGCGCCATCAAATACATAGTCCGTAGAGTAATGGATCATAGCGCCACCAAACTTTGCCAATTCGACTGCCATGACTTCAGGTGCATGTGCATTAACTGCAAACGCCTGCTCCTGATCCGTCTCTGCTTTATCTACGGCTGTATATGCAGCCGCATTTATTAACAAATCAGGCTTAATGGTTTTTATGACTGTTCTTATTTCTTCTGGCCGGGTCAGATCAAGCTGGCTGGAGTCGAGAGATGTAAGCTCATAATCGGGTGCCAACTGGCGATTCAGTTCAAACCCCAGTTGACCGCGCTTACCCAGTAGCAGAATATGCATTTAATTTTCGCCCTCATGCCCTGGCATTTCCGTATGCTCTACGTTATTTTTAATCGAAATAACTCGCAGACTTAAATGCATCACCTTGCTGGTCTTTCTCTGAAAGATCAGGGTTCATGCCATCCAATGGCCACTCTATATCCAGATCTGGATCATTCCATGCAATACAATGTTCGGTCTGCGGATTATAGTAATCTGTCGTTTTATAAATAACTTCAGCCGTTTCCGACAATACCAGAAAGCCATGAGCAAAACCTTCAGGAACCCAGAGCTGTTTTTTATTTTCTGCTGATAGTCTGACACCTGCCCACTGACCAAAAGCAACTGAAGATTTTCTGATATCAACGGCGACATCAAAAATTTCACCGCTAATCACGCGCACCAGTTTACCCTGTGGCTGCTGCAGTTGATAATGCAAACCCCTGAGTACATGCCTTCCTGAAAGTGAATGATTATCCTGTACAAATACTGGCGACAGTCCTGTTTCTCTCGCTAAGTCACGCTGATTATATGTTTCCATAAAAAAACCCCGATCATCGCCGAAGACCCTGGGCTCGATAACCAGAATGTCTGCAATGGAAGTCGGTGTCACTTTCATTACAGGAAACCTTCTTCAGCTCGTTGCCGTAAATACTTTGCATATGCACTACTGCCCATACCGGCCGCGAGTTTTATCACTTGCTCTGCATTGATATAGCCCATGCGTAAGGCAATTTCTTCCGGGCATGCGATTTTCAATCCTTGCCTGCGCTCAATGGTTTCGATAAATGATGAGGCTTCCATCAGGGTTTCATGGGTGCCAGTATCCAGCCAGGCCATGCCACGCCCCAATAATTCGACATTCAGGCGTTTTTGCTCAAGGTACATTTTGTTAATATCGGTAATCTCAAGTTCACCACGTGCTGATGGCTTCAAACCAGCGGCCATATCTACGACGTCGTTATCATAATAATAAAGCCCGGTAACTGCATACCGTGATCGTGGCTGCTCAGGTTTTTCTTCAAGGCTGATTGCATTTCCATCAGCATCAAATTCAACTACACCGTACCGCTCCGGATCATTTACGCGATAAGCAAAAACAGTAGCATCATCGCTGTCCATCGCTTTTTCGAGCCGACTGGATATTTCATGCCCGTAAAATATATTATCGCCTAATACCAGAGCAGTTCTGGAAGAATTAATAAATGATTTACCCAGAATAAATGCTTGTGCCAACCCGTCAGGCGATGGCTGCACCTGATACTGAATATTCATTCCCCATTGTGATCCGTCTTTTAGCAATTGTTCAAATCGAGGAAGATCCTGTGGTGTTGAAATAAGTAAAACATCACGTATACCCGAGAGCATTAGTGTACTGAGCGGGTAATAAATCATTGGCTTGTCGTAGACAGGTAACAGCTGTTTTGACACGACGGTTGTTACCGGATATAGACGCGTTCCGGAACCCCCGGCAAGAATAATCCCTTTTCTGTTCTTACTCATTGACCCGCTCCTTTACCCTGCTGAAAAATACCACGTCGTTCAGTTTGGTAACTGCCATCCAGAATACGCTGCCACCAGTCAGATTGCTGAAGATACCATGCTACGGTTTTGCGTAAGCCACTGGCAAAACTCTCTTGTGGCTGCCAGCCAAGTTCCCGCTGAATTTTACTGCTGTCAATCGCATAGCGTAAATCATGACCAGGTCGGTCTGTAACATAAGTGATCAGTGCCTCATGTGGCTTGTTGTTCGTATCTGGCAAAAACTCATCCATCAGCGCACAAACTTCCTTAACAACATCGATATTCTGTTTTTCACAATTTCCGCCTATGTTATAAGTCTCTCCGGTCTGGCCTTTTTGTAGCACCGCCCAGAGCGCACGCACATGATCATCAACATATAACCAGTCACGGATATTTTCGCCATTACCATACACAGGTAAAGATTCGCCTTGCAAGGCGCGAATAATAATATGTGGTATCAGTTTTTCAGGGAATTGATATGGCCCGTAATTGTTTGAACAATTGGTTATCAAAACCGGCAAGCCATAGGTGCGATGCCATGCTCGTACCAGATGATCGGATGAGGCCTTACTTGCTGAGTAGGGTGAACTGGGGTCATAAGGCGTGGTTTCTGTGAACAGCCCATCAGCCCCTAATGAACCATAAACTTCGTCTGTGGAAATGTGCTGAAAACGAAACTGTTGTTGCTTATTGTCATCCAGCCGTTTCCAGTAATGTAATGCTGTTTCCAGTAATACCGTTGTACCGACAACATTGGTTTGCACAAACTCAAGACCTGATTCAATTGAACGGTCTACGTGTGATTCAGCAGCCAGATGCAGAACTGCATCTGGCTGGTATGTTTCAAACAGTGCCGACATGGCAACACGATCTGTAATATCTGCCTGACTAAAACTGTAAGCAGAATTATTCTCGATACCGGGCAAGGATTCCAGGTTTCCTGCATAGGTTAATTTATCGACATTAATTATCTTTACCGAGGTATTTTCCAGCAACCAGCGCACCAATGCAGAACCAATAAACCCGGCACCTCCGGTTATAAGAATTGTTTGTTTACTCATGCACGACCATAGTTATCTTCAAAACGGACGATATCATCTTCACCCAGGTATTCACCGCTTTGCACCTCGATCATCACCAGGTCTTTAATACCCGGATTACTCAGGCGGTGTTGATTGCCTGCTGGCACATAAGTTGATTGATTGGTATGCACAAGAAAAGTGTCATCACCATTGACGACTTCGGCCGTGCCGGAAACCACAATCCAGTGTTCACTACGATGATGGTGCATTTGTAATGATAAGGAAGAACCGGGTTTAACCATGATACGCTTTATCTTAAAGCTGGGTCCTTCTTCCAGAACCGTGTATGTCCCCCATGGACGATGAACCGTTTGATGATGTCTATAGGCATCGTGCCGATCATCTCTTAATTGCTGGACAATCTTTTTCACATCCTGACACTGGGCTTTATCCGTAATCAAGAGTGCATCGGGTGTATCAACTACAACCAGATCAGTCATACCCAGAACAGCAACCAGACGATTCTGACTTTGCACATAACAGTCACTGGATTCGACCATCATGCATTCGCCGGTCAGCCGATTTCCCTGCGCATCCGGAGCACTTAATTCACTTACCGAATCCCAGGAACCAACATCACTCCAGCCAATATCACAAGCCACTACGGCAACAGACTCTGCTTTTTCCATGACCGCGTAATCAATTGAGTCAGCTGGAACAGCTGCAAATGCCTCGGCATTCAGCTCCAGCGGTTGCACATCTGTTTCAGTGTGTTTCCAGCATTCCATCACAGCCGCATATATCTGCGGGGCATGTTTTTCAAGTGCAGCAAGAAACGCCTCCGGACGAAAGCAAAACATACCTGAGTTCCACAGATAATTATTTGATTTTACATATTCCTCAGCTCTTGGCAGGTCGGGCTTTTCAACAAATTCCTCAACCAGATTTGTTGAGGAGCTACCCTCAATTGACTGGCCCTTTTTTATATAACCGAAACCGGTTTCAGGACGATCTGGCTGTATCCCGAAAGTAACCAGATAATCCTGTTCTGCGAGACTGACTGCCGTACCAACCGCCTCTGAAAAAGCCTGTTGATTTTCAATGATATGATCTGCAGGTAATACCAGCATGATGGCATCTTTTTGTGATTTTAATGCCAGTGCGGCCATCGCAATTGCAGGTGCTGTGTTTCTGGCACTGGGTTCCAGTACATAACTGAAATGAATTTTTTCAGCCAGTCCGGTTTCTGTGTATTCATCACGTGTCTGAAAATAATAATCCCGATTGGTGATGGTCATAATTTCACTTACGTTTGAAAGCTGTGCCGTACGGTTCACAGTTTTCTGTAGCAACCCTTCACCATCAGGCAATTTCATAAATGGTTTTGGATGTGCCTCTCTTGAAACGGGCCAGAGGCGCGTGCCGGCTCCACCTGATAAAATAACAGGAATCAGCATTAGGTACTCCCTTGAATTATTGATTGCAGATTATTTAAACCTTTATTTAATATGGCATATATTACATGATATCAATCATGATGCCATGTATTTCATGGCGTTATTTTTTCTGTGTCGCTGTCCACTTGTGTCGTTTACGGTAGATTGTGGAGTCACTAATGCCAAGTCGTTCTGCCGCCTCTACGACATTGCCATCGCAGAGCACAATAGCACGCTCTATAATATTTTTCTCTTCTACCCATAACGGTCGAATCGCTTCCCGTGCCATTAAATTATCGCTTAATCCGTGTATTTCCGGGGAGTCTCCGGACAAACGAGTCTCCATCGGTTGCAACCCAAGCGTCTCTGCACTAATGATACCACCTTCGTTCATCGCAACGATCTTGTTCAACAGGTTTTGCAGTTCACGTACATTACCGGGCCACAGATAGTTGCGTAGTATCTGTTCAGATTCCAGACTGAAACCCTCGAAATTCCGGCCTTCCTCATCTGCATATTTCTGCAAAAAATGCTGTGCCAATTTAAGAATATCATCAACACGGTCACGTAATGGTGGTAAAGCAATCGGGATCACATGCATTCGGTAATAAAGATCTTCACGAAAGCGACCGGCCCGTACCTCAACGAGCGGATCCCGATTAGTGGCACAGATAAAACGCACATCAGTCATCTCATCCTTATCACTGCCAACACGACGAAAACACTTACTCTGGATAAACCGTAGTAACTTCGCTTGTAAATCCAGATCCATGTCGCAGATTTCATCAAAAAATAATGTGCCACCATTTGCCGCTGCCGCTGCACCCTTCCGCTCACTGGTAGCACCGGTAAAAGAACCTTTGGTGTGGCCAAATAATTCACTCTCCAGTAGCTCTCTGGGTATGGCTGCGCAGTTGATGGAAATCATCGGTCCTCTTGATCGTTTGCCTAACTGGTGAATCGCGTCTGCACATAACTCCTTGCCTGTTCCACTCTCACCTGTAATAAACACATTGGCCTGACTGGCCGCAGCGCTTTCAATCATCCTGTAAACCGCCTGCATTGATGGAGAGCTGCCAATAAAGCCCTGAAACTTATCCTGGTGTCTGAGTGTACGATACTGGTTCAGTTGTTGTAACAACGACTGGCGCTCAATGACATTGCGAACTGTCGTAACCAGACGATTTTCATCAACAGGTTTAACCATATAATCTGCAGCACCAGCATGCATGAGCTCAACAGCACTTTCAACGCTGGCTTCACTAGTCACAACAACCACGGCCATGGGAATTTTTTGCTGCTGAATCTGATTCAGCAGGTCCCTTCCATGCATATCGGGTAATAACAAATCCAGCAACAGCACATTAGGGCATGACTGCTGTAAAACAGCTTGTGCTTCAAAACCGGTAGACACATGAACTGTAACAAAGCCTTCATCCTGAAGCAGACACCGAAACGCCTCACCAACAAGATGATCATCCTCCACGATCAAGACTTCAGGTTGATGAGCGGCGGGAGCAGTAAGGATAGTGTTATGCATAAGAAGTCAATCTACTGCAATTTGCAGAAATCCGCAAATTGCAGTAGCGCAATGCAAGTTAAATTATATTTTTTCTATATATATCAGTTGGTTATATATGGTACAGAGTTTGCTCTCTTATGGGCAGGACTCAGGACTTAAATCATGAAACACAATAAACGCACATTTGAAATGGTATCAACTTTGAAAATCGACAATGAAGAACGATTCAGGCTTTTTGCCGATCAGGTCACTGAGTGCATTCTCATTTACGATGCAACGGGGCAAATAATGGATGCCAATCTGCAAGCTTGCAAGTCACTTGGTTACAGTAGCGCTGAGCTATTAAAAATGAGATTACATGATTTAATTATTGACGTGTCTGCAGAAATGCTAACTAAACAATGGCAGGTGTTAAATTCAGAAAAAACATTAACCTTTGAAACCTCATTGCGGAACAAAGATGGGTACAATTTTCCAGTTACTGCTCGCCTTGTTCTGAATAAAACCACTATTGGCAAACTCATCTCATTCTATGCCAGCCCGATCTCGAAAGATGCCCTTTCTCACCAGCGAGCCCACGAGGCCTTACTGCTTAGTAATTTACAACTGGCAGAGGCACAGGCAGTCGCACATATGGGCAACTGGAACTGGGATATCCGGGATGGTTCACTGCAGTGGTCGGATGAAATTTATCGCATCTTCGGCTTCTACCCACAGGAATTCAAGCCGTCCTATGAGGCTTTTATCGAACTGGTACATCCAGAAGACCGCCAGTCCGTGCAGATTGCCGTCAACAGGGCGCTTGATGCAGTACAGCCTTATTCAATTGATCACCGCATTTGCCAGCCTGATGGCTCCACTCGTTTTGTACACGAACAGGGTGATGTACGTTTTGATGACAAGGGCAACCCTCTACACATGATCGGTACTGTGCACGACATTACTAAACGCTACCTGGCCCAGCAGAACTTACTCAAAAGCGAAATACGATTTCGCGCTACCTTTGATCAGGCAGCAGTCGGTATGGCACTGGTCAGCCTCGATAGCCGATGGTTAAAAGTCAACGGGCGGTTTTGCCAGTTTATTGGCTATGAACACGATGAACTGAACACGAAGTCTATCAATGACGTCTCTCACCCTGATGACCAGAAAATCAACCTGAGATTGATGAAAGAACTTTTGGTGGGTACGCGCGAATACCATACGACAGAAAAACGTTATCAGTGCAAGAATGGCCGCATAACCTGGGGGCAGCTAACTGTCTCACTGGTTCGCAATGAAAAGCAAAATCCTGAATATTTTATTTTTGTAATACAGGATATTAATGCCCGCAAGGAAGCAGAATCACGTCTGCTGCATACACTGATGGAAAAAGACACTATTTTGAGAGAACTTCATCATCGTGTGAAAAACAACATGCAGGTCGTGTCCAGTTTATTGAGTCTGCAAACCCGCTATGCCCACAATCAGACACCACAACAAATGCTCCAGGAAAGTCGCCAGCGCATTCGCGCCATGGCACTTATCCATGAGCGACTTTACAGTGCAGCTGATCTGAGCGCCGTAGATTTTCTCGACTATTTACGTTATCTCGGAGAACGACTGACACGACTCTATCATGAAACAGGTGTCTCACTTAAAATTCAGGTCAGTGGTGAGCCATTGCGTCTGGCTGTTGACCAGGCCCTGCCATGTGCACTGATCAGTAATGAACTTATAACCAATGCCATTCGTCACGCCTATCCAGCAGAACAACATGAACGTCTGATTGAAATCAGAATATCCAATATCGATTCCGAGTCTGCGCAGATTGTATTTAAAGATTACGGGTGTGGCATAGACCAGAAAAAACTCTCTGAAGAACCGCACAGTCTGGGTCTTATCATCATTCGTGCGTTAACTCGTCAGTTGGCGGGAAAGATCCATCTGGAATCAGTAAACGGGACGATAGCAAGACTGATATTTCCAACGAATACGATAAATACACCGCGCAATAATTCTACCCTAATTCAGTTGCAACAACATAATGAGTAATAAATATATGAACAATCCGAGTATCATGATTATTGAAGATGAGGTCCTTGTTGCCGAAGATCTGAAGGCACATATCATCGAAATGGGCTATACCGTAAGCGCCACTATCAATCGTGGTGAAGATGCCTTGAAAGTACTTGAAGGAAGTCGCCCTGATCTTATATTGCTGGACATTGTTCTCGCTGGCGAAATTGACGGCATTGATGTCGCTACCATTATCAAAGAACAATTTCATATCCCTGTAATCTACCTGACTGCCTACACAGACAAGGAAAAGATAGAGCGCGCACAAGTCACCGAACCCTATGGCTATCTGGTTAAACCTTTTGACGAACGTGAGTTATCCACCACTATCGGAATGGCATTATATAAAGCGGAAGCAGATCGAAAATTAAAGGATAGTCATCGCTGGGCACATGCCGTACTAACCTCAATTGCAGATGCAGTGATCACTGTTGATCAAAATGCGCGCATACAATACCTCAATACCAATGCCGAACGATTAACCCGATGGACTCATGAAGAAGCTATCAATTGCGAACTCGATAAAGTACTGACCCTTTCAGGTAATCAGCATATTCAACTCAATACATTGGCAATCAACATGATTTCCCGTAATAGTATTTCTATCCAGATGGAGGCCATCAGTGCCATGCTAGTGAGTAAAATCGGCACCAATATACCTGTCGAAATTACCATGGCGCCCATTCGTTATAGTAATGGTAACCATGAAGGACTGGTCATCGCCTTCCGTGACATCACCTTGCAACAGCAGACCCTTGAGATGCTCAAAGAAAGCAATAACGGACTTGAACAGCGCGTTCTGGAAAGAACCCGTAAATTGCAACAGGCCAACAGTGAACTGCTCGCTGCGAGGTTGCAGGCTGATGCTGCAAATGATGCTAAAAGCCGGTTTCTGAGAAATATGGGGCATGAGTTACGTACGCCGCTAAATCCCATTATCGGATACTCCGGATTATGGAAAACGGATCAAAATCTGTCAGAGGAACACCGAGATCAGGCCAATGAAGTTTTCGAGTCAGGGCATCAACTACTCTTACTCATCAACGACATTCTGGAAATAACTGATACAGACACAGGAGAACTAACTCTCAACCTCATGTCATTCAATATCGCAAGTCTGGTACAACATGCTGTCGTTGCCTACTCTGAAAAAGCCAAACAATGCGGACTCGAATTTATCAGCATTTTACCCGACACCACTCCACCGTACGTAACCGGTGATTCAGTTCGGATACAGGAGATATTAAATCGTTTGCTGGATAACGCCTTACGTTTTACTAGCCGAGGAAATATAGAATTGAAACTGGACTGGACAGAGGATAGTAACGAAGTTAGTGCTTGTTTCACCATTGCTGACACGGGGCCTGGTATTGCAGATAAATCCATAATTTTTGAACCCATGACTCAACTTGACAATAATCTCACCCGTCAACATAACGGGGCCGGGCTTGGGCTTACTATCGCCCATCAACTGGTAAAACTGATGGGCGGGCAGCTTCGAGTGGAAAATAAACCAGGCGGTGGTTCAGTATTCTGGTTTGAACTAAAGTTGCCTCATGCAGAACTGTAAACAGGTTTACGACACCATCCTGAGAGATAAAATCATGTTGCAGTCACCACAGCCACATCTGAGCTGGCATCAAGCTTCACCTGATTACGCCCATCCTGTTTAGCCTGATATAAGGCCGCATCGGCAGCGGCAATCAATTTATCCATATCCTGATTTGGGGGACAAGTGGCGATGCCCGCACTGAAACTAACACCGAACTCACCGCTTTTATGTGTAAAGACTATTTGAGAAAACTGCTCACGCAGTTCATCAATCAAAAATCGTGCAGCCTGGCCCGATGTGTCTGGTAAAATAATTGCAAATTCTTCGCCACCATAACGGGCAGCGATATCTCCCTGGCGTATTCGCTGACTTAACAAGCGAGCCAGACTTTTAATAACCCGGTCACCGGCAGGGTGCCCGTAAGAATCATTCACAGACTTGAAGTGATCGATATCCAGCATGACAAAACTTAGTGAAGATGAGCGGCGTCGGGCCTGTGCAACTTCTCTCTCCAGCGTCAGCTTCATTGTAATGTGATTGAGCAATCCTGTGAGACCATCCTTATTCATCAGTGCCGTTAGCTCACGAAAACGCCTTGCACGTATTTGTACGGATGCTATTAAATGTTGATCACTGATGGGTTTTTGCAGGAAATCATCTCCACCCATATCCAGCGCAACCAGCTGCTGATCACGCACCTGTTCTGTTGACAAGTATACAATGGGCACATTAGAGTAGGATGTATGTTGACGAATTACTTGTGCCGCTTCCATGCCGGAGCATCCTGGCATATAAATATCCATCAGGATGAGATCAGGGTGAAAGCCTGACAGAACATCGAGAATTCGATCCGGTGCATTAATAACTTCTGTCTGCACATCCACTTCCTGCAACACCGTAGCATAATGCTCAGCCAGCAACTTCGAGTCGTCAACAATCAGTACCCGAAAAGGAGATTCCTGCTGACTATTCCCTATAACCGCATCCAGTCCATCAAGCAGCTTGCTGAAATTAACCGGTTTCGACAGATAGAACTGACCACCCGCACGTACTGCATTCAGCCGATCATACCAGCTATCATGGCCTGATATAAAAATAACAGGCACATTCTTCGCCAGACTTTCACGTAACTCCATAGCAATTTTCGGCCCTGCATCATCTCCTTCAGGAAGGTGAATATCAGCCAGTATGACATCAGGTACTTTCTTTGCCACGCCCAAACGCAAGCCGGATACACTGTGAAACACTTTGACGCGATATCCGAAGACCTCGAGTTGTAATGCCGTTTCTGCAGCAAGGCTGACATCATCTTCCAGCATATATATCAGTGAAAGCTGATCTTCCTGATTTTTCTCTACAGTTATGACAGGTTCGCCGACTGGACTAATTCTCTCGGGCCCCGCTTCCATAAGCAATTTAAGATCAGCCAGCAATTGCGTGACTGTCATTAGTATTTCGGTATCGGCAGGCGCCTCACCAATCTGTTGAATCACCTGTTCCAACTCATGCGCCCGTGCACCCAGCTTGAGATAACCAAATGTACCCGATGATCCTGCAAGACTATGTACCAGGCGAAGGAAAGTATCTCTGTTGGATGTATTATTCCGAAGCGACTCCTCCTCTTGCTGAATTGCATCCAGCCTCGATGGTAGTTCACTACTAAACCTTTCCTGTAAAGCACGTAACCTGGCGGCCTTATTTGATTTCTTTTCAGTCACCTGAAGTTCCCATCAATCGATGAATCTCATCAGCCAGTGTCATCGCATCAAACGGTTTACGGATAACCCCTACCGCTCCCAAATTCAGATATTCCTCTACCTCGGCAGGTTGCACTTTGGCAGTCATGAAAATCACCGGTACTGTTAGCATATGAGGCATTTCGCGTAATTTACTTAATGTCGTAGGTCCGTCCATCTCTGGCATCATCACGTCAATCAGAATCAGGTCAGGAATTATTGAACTGCCCTTAATCAAGGCTTCCTTACCGGAATCACAAACGACCAATTCAAAACCTTCATCTTCCAGCGCAAACTCTACGACTTCACGAATATCAGCTTCGTCTTCAACATATAATACATTCAGTTCAACACTCATTATAAAGACCCATTCAAGACGTTCTTAATTGTTGTCAACAACTGCTCATTACTGGTCGTTGACTTGGTCAGGGCTGCTTGTACCTGTTTGGTGATATCTCGATCCGGATTCTGAGCCGAGAAAATTACAACCGGGCACCGGCCTTTTAATTCATCCAGCAACTCGATCCCAGAACCATCGGCAAGCCCCAGATCAAGAATAACAAGATCATACTTATCTTTTGCCAATCGCTGACGTGCGGCTTTCAAGCTTGGTACATGACTGAGATCCGCCATATCTTCAAGCAATACCTGTGAAATCTGCACAATATCCGGGTCATCCTCAACATGTAAAATATGAGGTCTCGCTCCTCTATTCAGTGCATCATGCAAAGCTCTTTCCAGTCGACCCTGATCAATGGGTTTCTGCAACCAGTCCACAACTGTCATCGCATCCCCCTTAAAGGCAATACGTCCTTCTTCGGCACGCCCGGACACCACAATAACAGGCAACTCCACTGTATCGGGATCTGCTCGTAACTCCTGGAGAAACTGCAAACCATCAATATCAGGTAAAGTCAGGTCAAGTAGCAACAAACGGTAATTGTTTTTACCCAGCATCGAGCGGGCAGCCTCTGCCGTACTGGCCGTATCACTACTAATCCCTGCGGAACTTAGCATTTCCGAAAGAATCATTGCCACATCAGTTTTATCCTCACATATCAATACGTGAATCCCACTGGTAACAGCCTTGCCTTCACTACCTGTCTTTTTGCTTGCCTGCAAATCGAAATAGAACGCCGTGCCTTTACCCGGCTCCGACTCAAAATCAATCTGACCTTCATGGCGTTCGACAATAGCTTTGGTAATACTCAAACCCAAACCCGTCCCTCCCTTCTCCCGGGTATTGGAACTATCAGCTTGTGCGAAGCGTTGAAAAATCTGATTTCGAAATGCTTCCGGAATACCTGAACCATGATCACGTACTTCTACGCGGAAGCTATGACCCCGAGGTAACACCGAGATCTCAACTATTCCATTCTCGGGCGAATATTTCACTGCATTGGATATCAGGTTGGCAAACACCTGCAACAATCTGTTGTCATCACCATATATTATTGCCTGCTCTGGCATGTAACCAAGTGCCAGCCTGACATGATGCTTCTGTGCATAACCCTCGTTGTCCAGCACAGCTTGTCTGGCTACCGACACCAGATTAACTTCACCGAATTCAAATTCCATACGCCCGGATTCTATCTTCTCCAGATCCAGAATATCGTTAATCAACAGAGTTAAACGCTCACTGTTGCGCTCTGCGACTTCCAGCATACGCAGAGGCTTACCTGATAATTCTTTTGCCGCTTTGCTCAGCACCAGACTGAGAGCACCTCTGATGGAAGTAAGGGGAGTACGCAACTCATGACTGACCGTCGAGATAAATTCACTCTTCATACGATCAAGCCGTTTGCGTTCAGTAATATCACGCACAATACCGGTAAACATACGTTCGCCACTGACTTCCATTTCACTGACGGCGAGCTCCATGGGAAAAGTCGCGCCATCCTTGCGTAACCCCGTGACTTCACGCCCTATACCAATGATCTTGCGTTCGCCTGACGTCAGGTAATTAGACAAATAAGTATCATGTTCAGTACGATACGGGTTGGGCATCAACAAGTTAACATTACGCCCTATAACCTCGTTTGCCGAGTACCCGAAAATATCCTCTGCCGCCGGGTTGAAGCTGCATACCATCCCTCTGGAGTCTATTGTGACGATACCGTCTACAACCGTTTCAATGACGGCACGCATGCGATGCTCAGCGTCCAGCAATCGATTTTCATGTGCCTTACGCTCGGTAATATCACGCACAATAGCAACAAAACCACTCGATCCATCATCCTCCTGAATTAACTGTAGTGTAGTTGCAACCGGAAAATCACTGCCATCCTTGCGCCGGTGTATAGTTTCATAATTCATCACCGTGGTTTGCCCTGAAATCAAAGGCTCAATCAATTTTTTAAACTTTTTTTCCGGTAATTCCGGCTTAATATCATAAAGATACATCTGATGCAATTCTTCTTCCGAGTACCCCATGCTCTTGATTGCAGCATCATTAAGATAGTTGAACTGCAGGGTTTCACCATCAAACATAAAAACCATGTCCTGAGTCTTGTCCAGAATATGCTTGAAACGGCCAAGCTCATCACTCACCAGCTTGCGCCGCTGCTCATTCTGCATCGCCTCTATCAGCGTTCCGATCGTACCTATGAAAGGCGCCAGATATTCCACCAGTTCCTGGTCATAACCTTCTGACCGATTTGCGAGCCCCACCATCCCTATCATCCTGGAGCCCTGGTAGACAGGCAATCCCAGAAAAGCCTTGAGTGCAGGATGACCCTTCGGTAAACCACCACTGCGTGGATCGTTTGCCGGATCGTTAGCAATAACAGGCTTTCCTGTTTTCATCACTGCACCAAACAGTGTTTCGAGGTTGGTAAACTCCATACCTCCAGGTGCATTTTCATCATAAAATCGCTGCATGTCGTCATTCCATGCAATATTAGTCAGGGCATAGGTCTTAAGATAGGGGCCACCCTTCTCATTATATTTTACCTCGCCGATAAAACCATATTCACTGGCAGACAAGCCAAGCAAATCCGTTAACATTTCATCAAATGACTGACGAGTATCCTCGTGCTGAATAAAACGCGACTGCACACTGCTAATGGCATCCAGAAGATGGTTTTGTGTCAGCATTCGGTGCTCACTCTGCTTACGCTCGGTAATGTCACTTTCTATTGCAATAAAATGTGACGAGCCTGCTTCATCAAGAACCGACTGGATATAAAGTGACAGCCAGTAAGGCGTACCGTTCTTGTGATAATTCAGTATCTCGGCGCTAAATGCTTCACCGCCCCTTATCTGCTCACTAATCAGTGCAACCGTTGCAGGATCCGTATCACGACCTTGCAGTACTTCCCCGGGTTTTTTACCAAGTACTTCCTCCAGCAAATAACCGGATATGCGTTCAAACCCCTTGTTAACCCATTCAGTAAGGCCATTGGCATCGGTAATAATAACTGCATTATCTGTGTGTTCTGCGACCATCGCCAGCCGGCTTGCCTCGCTCGAAGCTTCCAGAAGCCGGGTGCGATCCAGTTCCGCTTCAACGCCATCCGCCAGATCACGCAGAACAGTAAGCTGTTCCGCTGAAAAATGACGAGGCTTGTTATCAATCATGCAGAGAGTGCCAACACGCTCACCACTTCGCGCATGCAAGGGTGCACCTGCGTAAAAACGGATAAACGGGGCTCCTGTGACTAACGGATTATCTGCAAAACGGGGGTCATCCAGAGTCTCCGGAATATAAAAGATATCGTCCGCCAGAATGGCATGACCACAGAATGAAATATCTCGCGACGTTTCACTGGCATCAAGCCCCTGGCGAGACTTGAACCATTGTCTTTTTGTATCTACCAGACTAACCAGTGCGATAGAAACTTCAAAATGCCTCAGGGCTATACGGGTTAACCGATCGAAACGTTCTTCGGCAGGTGTGTCCAGCAAATCAAGTGCACATAAAACATCAAGACGTTTTTTTTCATTATCCGGTTTATCAGGTTTTTTCATTGCTGCTGCTTCAGCCGACCTTTACCACGATATCTGCTTCATCCTTATATGTTTCCTTTATAATCCGAATATCGGGAAGCACCTCCAGCAGCACATCAACCAGACGTGATTCGAAATGTCGATCACGCTGTCTATTAATTTCTTCCAGGGCCGCTTCTACCGACCATGCTTCCTTGTATGGCCGCTTGCTGGTTAACGCATCAAACACATCAGCCAGCGCCACTATACGTGCCTCAACAGGAATAGCCTCGCCTTTCAATTGATGAGGATAACCACTACCGTCCCACTTCTCATGATGACGAAGCGCAATCAGTTTTGCCATCTCCATCAAATCACTGGTCTTTTCTGCGCTCAGGATGCGATGACCAATTTCAGCATGGGTTTGCATGGTCTCCCATTCTTCAGCATCGAGTTTTCCTGGCTTGAGCAGGACACTATCCGGAATCCCTACTTTGCCAATGTCATGCATGGGACTCGCATGCAAAATCAACTCGGCACTTTCATTACCCATACCAATCGCCTGCGCCATGAGCTGACTGTATTTACTCATGCGTACAATATGCATGCCCGTTTCGTTATCACGATATTCAGCTGCCCTGCCCAGACTGCGTACCACCTCCAGACGTGTTTCCCAGAGCTCATCTGTTCGGGCCCGTACCTGTATTTCCAGCAAATCATTATGATGAACCAGAAAATCACTATACTCCTTCAGTCGGAGTAAATTACGTAGCCTGATCGATAATTCCATACTATCCACCGGCTTGTTAAGAAATTCTTCCGCACCCGCTTCAAGCCCTTTGAGTCGGGATTCCCGATCACTCAATGCTGTCACCAGAATAATAGGAATATGACGGGTAGTCGCAGCAGCTTTCAGTCGGCGAGTCAATTCGAATCCATCCATGCCAGGCATCATCACGTCCACCAGGATCAGGTCAGGCTTGTATTGCTCTGCTGCTTCGAGTGCTGCCACACCATCCTCAACACACATGCAATCGCACGCCTCACGACTGACCATGGCATGCATCAGTTTTCGATTACTTACTTCATCATCGACCACAAGAATACGTTGTTGCTTCAGCATCTATATTTTCCGTCGAGTAACTTGAATATTGATTTCATTTATGCTTCTCTGTCATGGTGCTCCACTGGCAAGGTTACCCGCAAACGGGTACCCCTGCCGGGCTCACTATCAACTGTAATTTTACCACAGTGTTTTTCAACAATACCGGTCACAATCGATAATCCCAGCCCGGTTCCCTGGCCAACTGGCTTGGTAGTAAAAAAAGGGTTGAAGATTTTATTCACTACGTCCGGCGTCATGCCACTACCGGTGTCTTCTATCTCGACCCAGACATCGCCAGACCCCTCATCCATACCGGTACGCACATAAATATCGCCTTTTTCAACAATTGCATGTGATGCATTGACCAGAAAATTCATCCAGATCTGATTGAGTTGCGAAGGCAAGCATTGCACTTCTGGCAACTGACCATATTCTTTTTTAACATCTGCCTTGTATTTGAGTTCATTCCAGACAACATTCAGCGTGCTGTCCAGACCTTTATGCAGATTAACCCATTGCCATTCATCCGCGTCAGGATGGGCAAAATCTTTCAGATCACGCACGATTGTTCTTACCCGATCCACTCCCTGACCGCACTCCTCCAGAAGCTCCAGAATATCATCCCTGATATAGGAAATGTCACTATTCTGTTTTAACTGTAACAGCTGCTGCACCTCATTCTGGTCTTCAGGCAGATACTCTGTAACCGTATCATAGGCATCCAGCAAGGCAAGCACTTCCTTAACATAGCCTCCCATTGCATTAATGTTAGAGCTGATATAACCGACAGGATTGTTAATTTCATGTGCAACTCCTGCAGATAATTGACCAAGAGCCGCCATTTTTTCCGAATGCACCAACTGATGCTGCGCCTCCTTCAGCGTTTCATGAGCCTGATGTAATTCAGTATGACTGGCTTCCAGATTTTGGGTACGAACACGAACCTGTTCTTCCAGTAAGTTGCTTTGCATATTTGCCTGATCGATAAATTCCTTGAGGCGCAACAGATTGCGCATACGCATCACCAACTCAGCACGATCAAATGGCTTAGTGACAAAATCCTCTGCACCAACCTCAAGCCCTGTTTGCCGGGAAGACTGATCTGTTAATGCGGTTACCAGAATGATCGGAATATGTTCATAAGCGGGATCACTCTTGAGCTCCCGCACCACATCATAACCACTCAAGCCAGGCATCATCACATCAAGCAAAATCAAGTCTGGCTCATATTCAGCGACGCATGCCAATGCCTGCTCGCCATTTTCAGCAGTCAGGCAAAAATAACCTTCTTTTTCAACCATTCTTTTCAACAGGACAAGATTGGCGGGCAGATCATCTACGAGCAATATACGCTTATTTTCTAACCCACATAGCTCCTGACTCATTTCTCCTGCCCGCATCATAAGCGATACCTGCCATGCTTTCTAAAAGTGAGAGTCATGTGAAATTTTAGTACCATACTCTTATACAGTGCTCCAGCGATTCCGCTCATTTATTAAATAATTCTAATATAGCGATACATATCGGCCACAATAATTAGGACTTAAGCAGGAAATAACACTTTTAGGCTGTACTAAATCCTATTATCTACTGTCGAACAATTACACTAGTACCCTCATCCTGATATTCATATAAATAACAGGGCTATTAGATCCCATGTTTTCGATATTGCACAGGCACGCGCACAGTGAGCGGCAGCGTTCCAGTCAATAAGACGGCCGTTACTATTGATAGCAACAAAAACATCTAAAGACGTATCAATAATAGCGCGTACTCGATGTCCGCTTTCCTGAAGTTCAAAAGTACGCGAAGCCACCTCGTCTTCCAGATGGTTGTGCGTATCGAGTAGTTGTTGCCGAAGTTTTCTGGTCTGTTTAAAGACCCGTTGCCCAAACAATGTAAAACCAATCGCGTTCAGAAATACCGAAGATCACAACCAGAACTGAGCAGGTGGCCAGTACCCGGTGATAACTACCACTCAATACCAATATATCCAGTTTGTTGTAGCCCTCTTGGCATATGAAGTATATTTTACGTAGATGAGCCTGCTTCTGGTCGATGTTCACAATCTTTCAGGACGTTTACTAACTTTTGATCTTCTGCAGTACAAATGCGGTTACGCCCAGCCCCTTTGGCAACATACAGAGCCGCATCGGCACGAGCCAATAAATCTGTATAACAACCATCATCGGCACAGTATGTGGCGACTCCCAGACTCACCGTAACCTGTTTATCAATATCATTGAAGTCGTGGTTTGCGATGACGTTACACAAACGAGTGGCTGCGATCTTCGCATCTTCCTGATCCGTTTCCGGGAGCACTATGCAGAACTCCTCACCACCGTAGCGTGTGACAATATCTGCCGCACGTGCTGTTTGCTGCAATTGCTGAGCAACCTGCCGTAATACCAAATCCCCAGCCAGGTGCCCATACTGATCATTGATCTGTTTGAAATAATCGATATCCAGCATGATCACACTTAACACACGCTGTGTATCACGCCGCGATTGGGCAAACCTGTGTTCAAGATCCGCATCCAGATATTGACGGTTGCGCACCAGCGTGAGCCGATCCGTAATTGTGTCTTCCATCAACTGTACAATATCCTGCCGCAGATTTTTCTCTGAAGCAGCCCGACGCAAACTTGCCCGGACTCTGGCCAGCAATTCATTATTTTCGATCGGCTTAATCAAATAATCATCAGCACCCTGCTCAATACCTTTAATTTTTTCTTCAAGGTCGGGCAGCGCGGTGATGATGATCACCGGAATGGCACTAAACCGTTCATTTTCCTTCATCTCTTCCAGCACATTCATCCCGTCTGCATCTGGTAATAGTCGATCCAGTAATACTATATGTGGACAGTCGTTTGCCAGTATCTCACGGAGCTCTGCAGCACTGCTTGCCATTGCTGTGTTGAAGTCCTCAGCACTCAAAACATCGTTAATTTGTTTACCAAGACTTAAATCATCCTCCACAATCAACACTGTCGGCTGAGTTGGCATATTAGATACGGTCTCCTTGCGCAACCGGCTGGCAATCAGCTTACGGTTACGCAATTCATCCTGCATCTGTTTCATGCGTTGAAGAGCGCGCACGCGAACCAGTACTTCGGTGCGATTCACCGGCTTGGAAAGAAATTCGTCTGCGCCTGCATCCAGGCCCTTAACGCGATGGTCACTGCCATCCAGGGAGGTCACCAGCACCACGGGAATGTGTTGCGTAACCGGGTTGGCCTTGATGCGCCGGGTTACCTCAAAACCATCCATGTCTGGCATCATAATATCCAGCAAAATCACATCCGGGTTCATACTGGATGCCAGTTGCAGCGCCTCCTGGCCACTAGTAGTCCCTATTGGTTCGAATCCATCATTGCGAAGATAAGCCGCTAGCAACTTGACATTACGCGGTTCATCATCCACAACCAGAATTTTTGCTCCTTTAAACATGATTCACTCCCTGAAGCAAGGCCTCGATTTGCACCAACAGATCCTTGTAGCTTATGGGTTTCGACGTGTAGGCGTCACAACCAGCTTCCAGAATCAGCTCCCGATCACCCTCCATGGCACGAGCGGTCACTGCAATAACCGGGATATGACGCGTTCTGTCATCTTTCTTTAACAGACGTGTCGCTTCAAGCCCGTCTGTTCCAGGCAAATGGATATCCATGAGCACCAGATCCGGCAGATTTTCACGGATTAACGGAATGCCCGCATCTGCATCTTCCGCCGTCAGTATCTGATACCCGGCACGATGCAGCACTCCGGTGACAAGCTTCATATTCGACGGATTATCCTCAACAACAGCAATTGTAATCATTTTCTCTGATACCTTCGCAGTATCCGTTCGATCTCTCCGGTAAGCAACTCGCGGCTGGCTTTACCTTTTTCAGCGATCGCAGCCACCTGGTATTGTATGCCCTGACGTTCCGACAAACTCAGTATTTTGGCAGTAAGAATGATCACCGGGATATGTCGTGTATTAATATCCTGTTTGAGCGAGGCGAGCACATCGAAACCATTGACTTCCGGCATCATCACGTCAAGTATAACAATATCGGGCATCTCTGCTTTGGCCAGTTCGATACCATCGGCACCACCAAAGGCCGATATAATATCGTAATGTTTTTCTGGCAAATAAGAAGATACAATTTTAATGGCCTTGGGGTCGTCATCTACCAGTAGCAGTTTCGGGCGCGCTTTATCATGCTTGCACCTGGTCGGCAACAAGCTTTCAATCATAGGCAACAACTCGGTACGCCGAATGGGTTTACGTAATACCGCATCCGCGGCCAGTGGTGAGCCTTCCACCTGATCTGCAACCGCGGACAAGACCATAACCGGAATGGTGGCGTATTCCGGGATACCAGACTTGGCCTCAAGGAATGCAAAACCATCCATATCGGGCATCAGCAAATCCAGCGTAATCAGATCCGGTAGTGACTTTTTCATCTCAGCCAGAGCTTCGCTGCCATTGCCAGCCATCGTCACACTAAATCCTGCGTCTTCCAGGTAGAACTTCATTAGATCAGCCTGATTTTTATTATCTTCTACGACCAGAACCCGGGGGGCATCTGCCTGTTTGGGAGAACTTATTATTGAAGTTACAAACCTGGATTTGGACAGTGCTGTTTGTACATCCACTAAAAACTGCCCGCTATCGAAATCACTTTTCTCTACAATTTGCATTACCTGCTCATTGAGGCGCTGCCGATCATCACCCGTCAGCACTTTTGCCGTAAGTACGATAATCGGAATATCATGAGTCTCTGACTCACGGCGTAACGCCGCAATCACGTCGAAACCAGTTACCTGCGGCATCATCAGATCAAGAATAATGAGATCAGGATATTCACTCCGTGCGGCATCAATTCCCTCCTGTCCCCCATAGGCTCCTGTTGCCTGAAAACCTGCCGACTGGAGTTGTTCAACCATAAATTGCACTGATTTCTCCTCATCATCCACCACCAGAATCCGGAATGATTCACTGGATGTTGCAACGGGCAAGGCCTGGTGAACCGCATTCAGAAGATCCTTTTTGCTCACTGGCTTCTCGAACACATTGACCGCGCCAAGCTCGATCCCTTTTTTAGTGTCCGCAACGATAGAAACCACTATCACCTGAATATCCTGCAACGAGGAATTACGTTTCATTGTTCGCATAAGCTCCCAACCGTCAATATCTGGAAGTAAAATATCCAGAATTACCAGGTCGGGACGCCGGGTCTGCATCAGTCTGAGTCCTTCATTACCGGTACGTACACGGTAAACCAGGTACCCACAATTCCTGAGTTGAATATCCATTAATTCTGCAGCTGCATCATCATCCTCGACCATCAGGATCTCCGGCTGGATGAGTGCCGTTTCTGACAGTGATGTTAGCCGTGTTGCCGAATTTTCCTGTTGAGAATCGGCGCGGGACAACCTCATTTCATCAAGCGAACCCGACGGAATACCCGGGTTAATTTCAGTCACGTCGCCCTCATCTTTCAGATAGGGGATAATGAACTCAAAACTGCTGCCCTGACCTTCCTTGCTGGAAACATTCACCTGGCCACCATGCAACTCAACCAGCCGTTTAACCATGACCAGTCCCAAACCTGTGCCTTCATACTGACGTGACAGCGAGCCATCAAGCTGTTCAAAAGGCTTAAATAACATACCGATCTTGTCTTCAGGTATTCCGATACCGGTATCGCTGATATTGACAGACAGTTTGTTATCCGCAATCTGTGCCGTGAGCGTTACTTTTCCTCCATCCGGGGTGAATTTCACCGCATTGGACAAGAGGTTAAATACAATCTGTTTCAGTTTACGGCCATCACCCTTCATGATACCGATTTCATCAGATATATTGACATTCAACTCGATATTGCGTGCATGGGCACTCTCTTTGACGATAGAAAGTGCATTGCTCAACAGTTCCGACATGTTGACCGGTTGCAGGTATATTTCCATCTTGCCTGCCTCGATCTTGGACAGGTCAAGTATATCGTTGATCAGGGACAACAAGTGATTGGCACTCGTATAAATCTCTCCAACATAATCCTGTTGCTCTTCATTCAATTTACCGAGCAAGGAATCCTTGAGTACATCAGAGAAACCGATAATGGCATTGAGCGGGGTACGCAACTCGTGGGACATATTAGCCAGAAACTCTGTCTTGAGCCGGTTTGCCTGTTCAAGCTCGGCATTCTTTTGCGATATCTCACGACCACGCTGCTTCATCTGCTCGGAAAGTTCCTTGAGATCATGATATTGACTGAGATTATGCAACGAAACAGCCAGTTGATCAGTCAGATGCTTGATAAAACTCAGTTCACTCTTTTCGAATGGCTTTATGTTGGCCAGTGCTATAACACCCAGGACCTTACCACTATATATAATAGGACTGGATATCATGGCAGCCGGGTTGATCGAGAACATCCCGGTATCAATCGTGAATGGCATCGCCTCAGGTGCCGTCAGCAGTATTTGCTTACCATTCAAGGCAGTCTGGCCAATAATCCCATGACCCGGGGTTATTTCGCGCCCCTCTCCTTCGGGCAAACCATAACTTGCCACACATTGCAGCACACCCTGCCACTCATCAAACAGGTATACAGCAGATACAGGAATATCATGCGCCTCGGCCAGTAAACCCAAAACCTCCTGAAAAGCATCCGCTGAGTCGTAGCGAGTACTGAACAATGCCATTGCCTGGGATTGTGTACGTTCGTAAGCCGCAGTCGCCTCAAGGGCCAGGTTTTTCTCTGCCAGAGTCTTCTCTACTGACTTGCGTTCACTGATATCTCGCACAATGCCGGTAAACATACGTTCACCATTGATTTCCATTTCACTGACCGCAAGCTCCATAGGAAAGGTGGAACCGTCCTTACGCTTGCCGGTCACCTCACGGCCGATACCGATAATCTTTTTTTCACCCGTGGTCAGATAATTGTGCAGATAACCGTCATGTTCTCCGGCGTAGGGCTGTGGCATCAGCACCTTGACATTCTGCCCCTTCACCTCATCACTATGGTAACCAAACAACGTTTCTGCAGCCGGATTAAATGTCTCGATTAACCCCCGGGCGTCGATCACGATAATCCCATCGACGATGGTATCAATCAGGGTCTGGATACGCTGTTCCCTGGCATGGATATCCGACACATGCTGCTTGCGTTCAGTAATATCTCGCACAATGCCGGTAAACATGCGCTCACCATTGACTTCCATTTCACTGACTGCAAGCTCCATAGGGAAAGTGGAACCATCCTTCCGCTTGCCGGTCACCTCACGGCCGATACCGATAATCTTTTTTTCACCCGTGGTCAGATAATTGTGCAGATAACCGTCATGTTCATTCTGGTAGGGTTCTGGCATCAATATTTTGACATTTTGACCCGACAATTCCCTGGCGTTATAACCGAAAATACGAACAGTAGCAGGGTTAACCGTTTGAATAATTCCCTTACTGTTAATAGTGATGATGCCATCAATGATGGTTTCCAGTACCGCCCTTAAATGGGATTCACTATCGTTAAATGATTGCTTACACTCACTTATATCTTCCGGCATTCAAAGCCTCATTCAGAATAAATCATTAAGGAAATCGATATAATACCCTTTGACTTAAAAGGGTTATTTGCTTATTATTTTCAATTAGTTAACAAAGAAAGCAATAGTTATACCGTAATATCAAAAATGGTATTTGTCTACGCTAAACCATATAAAAATACTCGTTTATTTTGCGATCACAGACATTTACAAAATACAGGGGGTGATAATAGCCTGTTCTCTTACACTAAAAACCACATTAAAAAACCCCCAATTAAGGGGGTTTCAAGATCATTCTCTACCTTATACTCTTATATCATTCAGAACGGAATGTCGTCATCAAAATCAGCCGATGCACCTGCCGGAGCTGCTGCGGGTGCCTGCTGCTGAGGGGCTCGCTGTTGTTGCGGCATGTCCTGATTAAAACCAGTGCTGCCTCCGGTTCGACCACCTAACATTTGCATTTCATTCGCGATAATCTTGGTGGTATAACGATCATTACCTTGTTTGTCCTGCCATTTCTCGGTGCGGATAGAACCTTCCACATAAATCTGTGAGCCCTTGCGAATATATTCACCAACGATCTCGGCCAGACGACCAAAAAAGGTAATCCGATGCCATTCAGTACGTTCCTGTTTTTCGCCACTGCTTTTATCTTTCCACTGCTCGGTTGTTGCAACTGAAACCTCTGCCACTGCTGAGCCGCTGGGCATATATCGAACTTCCGGATCCTGGCCGACATTACCGACAATGATTGCTTTATTTACTCCACGTGCCATTGTTCTAACTCCTGAATGTTTTGGTTTACGTATTAGGTATGCTTTTGATTCATTAGGGACAAAACATCACCTTGTTTCAAGGCATCACTATAGCGTTTTGTCTTACTTTGACCAAGTTATTTTTGTTTCTAATACAAGTATTGTTGATATCTATATTTAACGCAGAGGGCAGCGGAGCTGCGGAGGATGCAAAGAAAATACTGGGAAATCAACCTGATATGATTGATGGTACTACTTGTTAACCCTTCCTCCTCCTGAGGAAGGGTCAAAAACAGAATACTCAACCTTGTGCGCTGCAATATATGTACATACAGCACAAAAACCTTGCCCTGTAAAACCGATTAATTTATTCTGAACATCACACCGAATGACTGATGACGGATACCCGATGAGCAACGGACGCTTAACTCTATTTAATATGCAACACAACTCCCAACGTCTTTTTCTTTTCTGCCTGCTCCTGCTAATAGCAGTCATTCAGCCTGCCCGGGCGGAAAAGATTGATATTGATGCTCTGATTAAGAAAACAGTCAAAGCTGTCAGAGCTGATCACTTTGAAAAGGCCTATCAAATGATTAAGCCTCTCATGAATAGTAATAACGAACGGATACAATCATTAATCGCATTTTTTTATCAATATGGTAACAAGGAAATCACGGGAGAAGACGATCATAATCCTTATTACGACCTTGATAAATCCGTCCGTTACTACCGTAAAGCCGCAAAAAGTGGCAATGCCGCAGTCCTGTTTTCCTTTGGCATGACGCTACGGAAAACAGCATACAAATACCGCGTTCTTGATCCGAATCGCGACAAAATCAACAAGGAAGTCTTTGATATATTCCTGGCATCCGCTGAAGGCGGGCATGCGTGGTCACAGATCCAGGTTGCGGATGAATATATTAATGCATTCGTGGTTGAACGAAACTACATTCAGGCTTACAAATGGAACCTGTTGGCCGGTCGGCGGTTTGATACCACCACAGGGGAAGGCTCTTTTAAAGGCTTTATGGATCAAACCTTGAAGGTGCTGGAGAAACACCATCTGAATGAAATAGAAGTTTTATATGCCAGAGCGCTGGCTGAACTCTGGGAAAAAGAACACCCGAACGCAATCAAGACCTACCCTCCACCAATGCTGGGGATTTATTAAGATAACCCACTGAAACAGTCATTTTCAGAAACCATTCGTCATCAAAAGGAGCATGCACATGGCATTATCAGAAAAAAAGTTTATTCATCATTCACGTACAGGAATGAAACTAAAAATATACCATTGGCAGAGTAAAATGGCTCGCGCCATTGAACACAAGGAAATGAAACTGATTTCCAATACACCGGAGATCTTTAAAACTGCAGGCTGGATCAATTTCGGTATTTCAGCTGCGGCTCGATTATCCCCTGGTGGATCCACGACCACGGCATTGATTGAAAATTATTCCCTCCACCTGTGGGCGGCCAGTACTATGCTCAGCGGACTTGAGGAGTTATACAAGATTCATGCGCGCGATTTTAATCAGTTATTGTCACAACATCATAGCAAAATCAAAAAAGCCCTGATTCTGGGAACCGAGGCAATGCAAATAGATTATCTGGTATCTCCCATTACCAACAAGGTGCTAAGTAATATTCTGACCGTCGCAAAATTGAACAAACGGCTTGAAAGTCCGATTATGAACGAGGCAATGGCAGAAGCTTATACCGCCCGCATGATCATGAAGGCTGAACTACTGGACAGTGAAAGTGATCCTCTCGAAAGCCGTGTCGATACTGTACTCGACAGTCTGGGTAAAAAGCTGGTCGATGTTTATAAAGGTTCCATGTATGGTTTTGGGCATGATCGTTTATTTGAGCTGGATTATGGTAATCAGACCTGTCGGCAAAATGCCTACCCTTTTCCATGGATTGATCCTTTTACAGGAAAGCCCTCAGCCTGCAAGCCGAAATATACTTATATCTCAGGTGGATCACCCACCTATAACTTTGGTTCCTGGACTCAAAGCCTGAAGAACCGACATGAAAAGTTGCATCATCTACTTGCAAATCTGTGGCGTTACGAAACAACATTCAGAGATATAAAACTGTCACCGCATGATACGGCTTTTGTCAGAAAAGACCCTTCGGCACAAACCCCTTCGCAGATTATCGCGATGGCAACCGATGCACGTCTGGAAAATAATCTGGGCAGACTTAAAAAGGTTGAAGCGGATGTATGGTCACACCTCTCACGTGTCTCACAAGGAAAGCCATCTTTTACATTCTGATTTTAAAACAAAACTCATCTACTTGCCCGCTCCCCCTTTAAGGGGGGAGGGTTGGAATGCGGGTTTTCTGCAAAACCTGTTCATTTTAGCTGGAATAGGTCAACAACTGTTCTTCATCCAATACTTTTGTATCAACCTTCAGGTAAGCGATACCATCCTCTGCAATCACTACGGCTTCTGCTACGCCGGCAATAGTGGATAGCTCAGCAGCCAACAAATTAGCCTGATCCTCTTCTATCGCGCCCACATTAAGCAAATAACTGCTTAAATAACGCGGCTCTTTCATCGAACTGGCAATCACAAACCAGACCAGGCCCATTATTGCCGATAGCAAAAACACGCTGCTGTAACCCATTGCACCATGGATGGAGCCACCTACGCTCCCGCCGAGGAAAGCACCCAGAAACTGACTGCTGGAATAGAACCCCATCGCAGTACCTTTGCTTTCCGGTGGTGCGATTTTGGAAACCAGCGAAGGCAGGCTGGCTTCAAGCAAGTTAAATGCAGTGAAAAAAATAAACAGCATGAATACTGCCAGCCAGAATTGCTCATACCAGAATGACAACCCGAGCTGTGCCAGCGCAACAAAAAAAATACCCCCGAGAAATACCTTTTTCATGCGTTTACGGCGTTCTGCCATAATAATAAATGGCACCATCGCAGCCACAGACAGGAACAACACTGGCAGGTATACCCACCAGTGATGCT
>Ga0316206_1000568_pt1 | contig 45990 bp, 45 predicted proteins | sample 6monthpyrite_MG_FD_204942 | JGI IMG/M metagenome (GOLD analysis project Ga0316206, IMG submission 204942) | Microbial mat bacterial communities from mineral coupon in-situ incubated in ocean water Damariscotta River, Maine, United States -... | ecosystem: Environmental > Aquatic > Marine >...
TTGCAGGTGATCGATGATATTGGCGGTGAGCTTTTTTTCTTGGATGACGAGATCTTTGGTGTTGTTTAAAATTGTTCCGTCGCTTAAGTTTTTTAAATTCATCATTTTCTCCCAGTCAATGATTTTTGTGAATTTAGCATAGTTCAGGCGACTTTTAAAATGTAAGAACCATCCAGAGGTCGATTTATTGGGGGAGTCAAGGATTATCGCTTGGTCTTCTAGGCCCTGTAAAATGGCCCCGCTGAGTATTTTCTAAAGCGACACTCAAAATTGAAAAAAAAGACTGGTAACCGCGCTAGCGCTGAACTCCGCAACTAAAAAAAAATGAAAAAAAATACTTACATTTGCAAATAACCAAACATCACTAGGGTACTATTGAGAGGGATGCAAAACGTCCCTCTCGAGTGCGTGCTCGTTCCATTCTCCGCGCCAGCGCAGACAAGGAAAAATGTGAATTTATGAAGTTCTCGCTGCTTATTCACTGCAATGGGAAAGCGCTGAGAATTTAAAAGATGATGGCGATTTCTAATCTTGGTAAAGAGAACTTGGCATAACAGACCATTGCGTATCGCGAGATCTTTTCCGCCCGATGATTTCATTGAAGACAATCCTGCGCTACCTAGCAAAAAAAGAAGAGGTGGTCTAGGAATATGCAGATCACCAGACAAAAAAAACGGAGCAGGAGAAGATAATTATTTTTGATTTTATTGGTGGCATGGTTTGGTAAATTCTTCCCGCTGGATTTAGAAGAGTAAAATATTATGACCTGCAGGCGAGTTCAAGTTTTAGGGAGTTGGTGATTATTTATAGATACCTCCTGCTCCTTTCGTGCAATAGGCGTGGATTTCATCAACGCTCATACTGGGGTTATTCATAGGGTGATGGGTAAAATGATAATTCCATATTTTTTCGAAATCCCGTGTTTTAATTTTGAGCTTTTTTGCAATGACGGCATACCTGCCAAATGAAGGAATGAGTTTAGCATATTTGGCGTTATGTTCTGCGATGCTCTTATGTAAAATATTCTCGCGACAATAACTTTTTTTCAGTCTAGAAAAATGCCTAAATAACGCAGCAGAGTGGTTAAGTTTTTTTTGAATTTTTTTGGACAGTATTTTTTGGGAGAGGGGAGCTGGTTTCTTAAAAATATAATGCCCTTGAGTGAGGCTGCCCTGTAAGGCATGTATTAATTTATGCCTTTGGGGGTTGTCATTTTTTAGCAAACTCAATTCATCGATGAGCTTCTGGTCATATAATTTTTTACGTTTTTGCGAGATAATAGGCCCGTCTAAGCATGGCCTCTTGCTATTTTTAACACAATCTTTAAGGTACTCAAGGGATTTATTTGGTAATTTATTGCAGAAAAGTTGAACAGTCGTTTTATTACGAATTTCTTCTTCGCATAAATGATATTTCTCGATAAAACGATCTTCGGGATTGAAAATTTGTAGGCATATATTATTGCTAGGGTCAAATGAATTATTTTCCACTCTTAGGCATGAGGTACACCCCATTAGTGTCAGATGATTTGATAGTGCAGTAAATTTATTTCCAATCTTACAAAGACTCTCACAACCGTAAATGGCGTCATTAAATCGTTCTAATACTTCGAAACGGGTTTGTATAATTGGATCTTGATCTTGAGTGATGTTATGCTGGGGGCCTTCTTTTATCACATGGTGTAAGCTTTCATGAAATATTGAGGAAGTTAATTTTTTTTTCCAGTTTTCAAATGTATTATTCAGCTTCATTGGTTCTGAATCTCTGTCGAGGGCATAGTATTTTTCTAAATATCCGGTTAAAAAAATGGGTTTGGCTTTTAAAGTTTGAAAGGTCATGGCACCAGCATTTTCAATATATGCTGGACAATTAAAAAAGGTTCGCCAGGGAGCGTATTGCCGTAAAACTTCACAGGATGTCTCATAGTTTGGTGTGCAATGAATGATTGGTCGCGTTTTATTGAGTTGGATTAAAAACTTTTGCGCCAGATTGGGATTCATGGCGTTGAGGCAAGGTAATTTTTTATGAAGAACATCGTTGGTTGCTTGGATAATATAGCTCACCAGCTGGGGATCTTGGCAGGTGGATAAATCAATACGAAAACCGTTTGGTAAATATAAGTCGTTTTTTTTGCGACATTGCAAGCTCGCCAATTGATTATAAGCAAACTTATCTAGGGAGAGAATATCTTGCAAGAAGGTAAAGCAATCATACTCATTATTGTGAGGTTGCTTTTTTTCGAGGCATTGCGCATAGACATCTAAAACTGTTTCTTTAGGTTCTTTTTTCCAAAATTGCCAGCTTTTCCTGACTTTTCGGTAAGTAAGTAAATCTTTTTGAGTCGTACTGGTAAGCTTCCATTGCCCTTTATGGCGCTTAAATTCTTGCACTCGAACATGCTCTGGAAAAACCGTTTGGATATTTTTAGCGAGCATAATACCCTTTGTATTAGGCCGCCACCATGTGGTTTTCGTTATGGGGTGAGTGGTGGAAAAGTTTTCAACGATCTTCTTAGTCAACTTATTCTTGTAGAAATATTTTGTCACTTCCCTCACTCTATTTTCATCTCGCAGAAAGGTTTCTTTATAGTGGCGTCTCTGCGCTGGCGTATAGACATAACTTTTCAGTTCGCCATCGGGGAAATATTGGCGCAAATAATCGATTTTTTTATCGTCATTGAAGTCAATATGAGTGAGTTTTGTGTAAGCTAATTCTTTAAACCCTGTGGGCATTTTGGCCCATGCAAGAGTGGCGATATGGATAAAAATAAGGGCCATAGTGGTGTTTCTCATTATGGCATATTCGGTATTTTAGCTGAAATTATTAGCTACTATGGCCGCTATTATGGCCGCTAGTTCAGGCCTTCATTTAGATTGTCAGCTGAATGTTGAGTCATTTGACTTATTTAGTCCGGTAGTCGTTGCAGGGCTTAAATTGAAAAGAGGCCCTTAATAGGGCCCACTTTTTTCTTATTTTTTAATTCCCAATAATCCACCGTCGACATTAATTTCTTCACCGACGATAAACGATGATTCAGCGGAGGCGAGAAATGTTGCCACTGTGCCAATTTCTTCCGGCCGTCCCATTCTTGCAAGGGGTGTTTTTTCTATAAAACTTTTTTGCATATGCGGGATCTCATTATGGGGCACTCCAACGGACTCAAAGACTGGTGTATCGATAATGCCCGGGGAGATGACATTGACACGAATATTTCGTGGCGCCAGCTCTGCCGAAAAAGTTCGGGCGAGGGATCTGACTGCCGCCTTCGCGGCACAATAAGTGGAAAAACCTGGGGCGCCTATTTGCGAGGCCACTGACCCGAGCAAAATAATGGAAGCTCCATCTTTGAGGTGCGAGAGTGATCTTTGCACGGTGAAAAAGGTGCTCTTTAAATTTAAATCTATCATTTGGTCAAAGGTACTTGCCTTTTAAACAAGTACGTATTTTAAGGTGCGATACACACTTTTTTGATACTGATGGATCAAAGGGTAGTTAAAGGTTTCGCAAATGGCAAAAATGAGTAAAACAGCAGCACAAGATTGTCCTGTTCAACATACTTTATCGGTGATTGGTGGTAAATGGAAAGTGGCAATCCTCTATTATCTTATGCAGGAAACTTATCGTTTTGGTGAGCTAAGCTAAGACCTTTAAATGAGGTCAATCCATTTATCGTGGCGGGAGTCTTCGATTAACCGATTTACATTTAGGCGGCGAGCGTTCATAGTGCCTTGATGCAAGATTATTCTCCCGGCAAATTTTATTTAGACTTTCTAAAACGTCACTGGTTTCTTTACACCGTAGGTATCTTAGCTGTGGTGATAACCACCTTTGGCCAAGTTTTTTGGGTGCGTTCCATGGGCTGGGTGATTGACTTCTTTAGTGAAAAAGAGATTCCAGGCCTTTTCGTGGGGGCCGATCGCAGCAGCACATTTGCCAACCTTTTTGGGCCTATTTTATTCACTCGCTTTGTGCTCTTTTTTTCGCGGGTGGTGTGGCGGCTTATTTTAGCACGCCGAACCCATTTTTCGGCCAAGCTGATGCGCGAGCTCATTTGGGAGAATGCTCGTTACTTTCCCATGCCGACATTTGCCAATAAATATTCCAAAGGTGTTTTGATGAATATCACCAATAGCGATATCAATCAGGCGCGTTTTATCTTTGGTTTTACGATCGTTATGCTGGTGGATGTCTTTTCCTTGGGTTTATTGAGCTTATTTATGCTGGCGAAAATTGATTTAGAACTGACCTTATGGGGGTTTTGTTGTCTGCTCTTCTTACCGCCATTAATGGTCAAGCTCTCTACTAAAGAGATTGATCTTTATGAACAGTCGCAAGAAATGCTCTCTCGTTTGAACGATTTTGCCGCGCAAACCGTGGCGACCATTCGCCTGCAGCGGCTTACGCAAAGTGGTGCCTTTTGGCAGCAAAAATTATGCCAGTCGGCGGAGCAGGTGAGGGCGAGCAAGTTGCAGGCTGTGAAGACATCGTTGGCGTATATCCCTTTAATGGGCGGGGGGGCGATTATCTCCTATGCGGTGTTGTTTTATTTAGGTATTCAAAAAGTTTTGTCGGGGCAGTTATCCGTGGGTGACTTTATAGCGATGCAAGGTCTGATGTTATTATTGATTGATCCGCTCTGTGAATTGGGTTTTATTATTTCCGATTGGAAAAAGGGTATGGCCAGTTTAGGGCGTATTATTCAGGTTTTTAATCAACCTAAAGAAGAATTTTTACAACTTGGTCAAGACCCTCTGCTGGCCAGCGAGACTATTCTCTCCGTAAAAGATTTGAGCTTTAGCTACCCCACAGAGAAGGCAGCGGGCAGCACTGTTTTAAAAAATATTAACCTGCATATTCGGCGCGGTCAGCGCATTGGTATTACGGGAAAAATTGGCACCGGAAAATCGACATTATTACAAATCCTGGCCGGGCTGGAACGCGGCCATCGCGGTTCGGTGACCTTCCTAGGCAAAAGTTTTCATGCTTATCGCCATCGTACTTTGCGCGAGCATATTGGCCTGGTACCACAAAAACCTTTTCTCTTCGCCGACTCTATCAGGAATAATGTCAAAATGGATTTAGCACTGAGCGATGATGAAGTGGAGCATTTTTTGCAATTGGCGGAGCTGAAAAATGATGCCCAGGGATTTGCCCATTATCTCGATACGGAACTTGGAGAGTGGGGCATTAATTTATCCGGTGGCCAAAAACAAAGGCTCGCATTGGCGCGTGCTTTGGCAAGAAGGCCTAAGGTTTTATTTCTCGACGATTGTCTCAGTGCTGTGGACACTGTGACGGAGGAAAAAATTTTAAAAAATTTACACCGCGCTTTAAGCTCTACCACTTTGATCTGGGTGGCGCATCGGTCATCGACTCTCAAGTATTGCCACGAGGTGATAAAACTATGAGTGGCGATAAAATTTACCTCAGTAAAGATGAACAGGATGAAAGTTTAAGAAAGAAAAATGCCTTAACGGATTGGCGCTCTTTTACTCTGCTCATGCATTATGTGCGGCCCTATACCGTCCCGCTGGCCGCTGCTCTGGCCTTGGTTTTTTTCAGTGCTTTATGCACCCTGTTCTCGGCCAAGTTTACCGGTGGATTGGTGCAAGAAGGGTTGTTGGAAAAAAATTTATCCCTCGCAAAAAAATTTGCTTTTTATGTGGTTGGGCTGGAGATCTTGGCGCTGCTGATGATCTATGCCGGCCGTAGGGTGATCGCTCATTACGCGTTTAAAACGATTTACGATATTCGCCAGTCTTTATTTGATCATTTACAGAAACTCCCTATGAGTTTTTATGATCGCCAACCACAGGGCAGAATTATTACCAGAATTACCCACGATATTGATGGTATTGAATCTTTCTTTACCAGCAGTTTGTCGCGGCTGGTGAATGCGCTGATGATGGCCACCATGGCGATGTTTGCCATGGTGTGGACGGAATGGAAACTGGGCAGTCTGCTGGTGCTTTTTGTGCTGCCTGGACTTTTTTTTCTTTTTGGCACACGCAATATTGTGCGCCAGGTGATGCGAAAAATGTCTCAAGCGAGCAGCGCCATCAATGCGAAATTGGCAGAATTTCTCAGTGGCATCGAGGTCATTAGAACTTATGGCCTGGAAGAGTGGAGCGGTTTAGAGTTTCAAAAAACCATCGATAAACATCACCAAGCGCAAATACAGGCGAATACCTTTTTTGCCTGGACGCGACCGCTGACCGCCACCCTTTGTGTTTTGCCACTAGTGAGTTTGCTGTATTTCGGTGGTCACCGGGTGATGGCGGGTACCATGAGTGTGGGCCTATTTGTTACATTCTTGCGGTATTGTGAAAGTTTTTTTTCACCCATCCGCACCCTTTCCCAAGAACTGCATATTATTCAACAGGCCTTTACCAGTATTGAAAGAGTTTCCAACTTTCTGTCCCACGAGGTGGAAGACGTTGTTTTTGGTGCGGATAAAAGGCCTGTCGACGGGTCCTTTCAGTTGGGAAATATTTCTTTTAAAAATGTTTTTATGACTTATGCCCAGGGTGTAAAAAACCCCTCTAGCGTGGCGCAAACAGCTTGGGTGCTGAAAGACTTAAGCTTCAGCATTCGCGCTGGGGAAAAAATTGGCCTGGTAGGACGCACTGGTTGTGGTAAAACCTCCACGGTCTCTTTACTGGCGAGATTGTATGCCTACCAAAAAGGCCAAATCTTTTTATCCGATCGTCCCATAGAAGATTTTTCCCGCAGTTATCTGCGCCAGAATATTGGTTTTGTCTCACAAGATGTGATTCTCTTTAAAGGCACACTAGCGGAAAATTTATGCCTGGGGGAAAGTTATAGTATAAGGCAGCTAGAGGAGGCATGTGTCTTGACCGGACTGGCCAACGTCATGGCAGGCAGCGGTTTGGCCTTCACCAGTATCATTTTAGAGGATGGCAGCAATTTAAGTGTGGGGGAGCGGCAATTAGTTTCTTTGACCAGGGTGCTTTTAGCAAACCCACAAGTTCTTATCTTGGACGAGGCGACGGCGAATATTGACCCGGTGATGGAAAAAATTATTCACCATGCTGTCGATAGAGTGATGCGCGGTCGCACCTGTTTAATGATCGCCCATCGTTTGGATACCTTAAAAAATTGTCAGAGGCTCTTGGTTTTTGCCGATGGCAGGTTGGTGGAAGAGGGCACCTATGCCACCCTTATGGGCAATAGAGGTGGTTTTTATGAAATGCATGCAGCTGCACACACGGTGTCTGCCGTGGCGCCGTCTATCTAATATTTTCTTACATTTAACTGCAGATCGCCAAGAGCGAGAGATTTTATTGGTCAAATGGGATGAAACAAATAAGAATACCCGTCTAAATTACTCTTAGCAATGGCCCATTAGGAGGATCAATGTCTTTTATCGTACAGCTTTTTTACTTTGCACTTTTCGTTTTTTCTTACAGTTTCACTTCAGCAGCGCAAGAGCTAGGTCATGAAAATAAGGTGATCTCTATTCGACCGCTGGAGAAGCAGCAATTTATTGCCATCGTGAGATTAAAAAGTCCGGCGCTGCTAGCGCAAGCTACAACCGTAGCGGGAGAAGTGGTTATCCCCGCAGAGGCGAAACAACAATTATTATTGGAACAGGAAACCTTTATTAAAGAGGCGCAGACGCTGTCCACTAAAGTGCAGATCCTCAATCAATATAAAATGGTGCTCAATGCGGTGACGATTTTAGCGCCCATAGAACTGGCGGATAAATTTGCTGGCCTGTCGGGATTTTCCTATGTGGAGAGTGAGCAGCAATTTGCTCGCGTGCAAGCTTTTGCTAATGCCGCAGTCAGTGGGGATGAAACATTCTTGCATAACTCTGTGAATTTTATTGGTGCCGATAAAGTGCATGAGCTGCTGAATATAAGAGGTGAAAAAATGAAAGTTGGGGTGGCGGACACCGGCATTGATTTTACTCATAAAATGTTGGGGGGCAGTGGTCTGCCAGAAGATTTTAAAAATACAGACCCGGCCCAGGAAACAGAGTTTTTTCCCAATAAAAAAGTCGTGGGTGGTATCGATTTGGTAGGTACAGAGTACGATGCCAGCTCTGGGGATTTTAATAAACATATTCCTAGGCCGGATAAAAACCCCATTGATGAAGGTGGCCATGGCACCCATGTGGCGGGTTCCATTGCCGGTATTGGCGACGGTGTGAATTCCTATAGTGGTGTAGCGCCGCAAGCGGACCTCTACGCCATTAAAGTCTTTGGCAAGTCCGGCTCGGTGGGAGATGCGGTGATTATCGCTGCCTTGGAGTACGCTGCCGATCCCAATGGCGATTTAAATCCCAATGATCAAATGGATGTGCTGAATCTTTCTTTGGGGGGAGGTTTTGGTAAACCGCATATTCTTTATAAAGAAGCGGTTAAAAATCTCGTTCTGGGGGGCACCGTGGTGGTCGCCTCTGCCGGTAATTCGGGAGATGAGCCCTATGTGGTAGGCGCCCCGAGTACGGTAAGGGAAGCTCTCTCAGTGGCGGCGTCTGTGGATAATATGTCGCATAATACAGATTTTGCCGCTTCCGCCATTATACCCGCTGGGGGGGAGACCTTTTTAGTGGAGGCGATTGAGGGGAGTATATCTCTGCCCATCGTCACCGGTGATGTGATTGGCCAATTGGTTTTTGCCGGCGTTGCGGCCACTGATTTTTCGGATAGCTTAAAAGAAAAAATCAAAGGCAATGTCGCTCTCATCGATCGTGGCGAGGTGGACTTCATTGAAAAATTAAAGCGCGCCGAGGCGGCGGGGGCGATCGGAGTGATTGTTGCCAATAATAAACCTGGAGAGGCCTTTACGATGGGAGGAGACGGGAAAGTCAAGATCCCGGCGATTATGGTGACCCTGGAGATCGGCCAGAAGCTGCAAGAGCTGATGAGCAAAGGGGAGACAAAAATTCAATTTAAAACCGATAAAAAAATTACCAAAAAAGAGTTGATCGACACCTTGACCAGCTTTTCATCCCGTGGCCCGCGCTCTATGGATGCCCTTTTAAAGCCAGAAATTGCGGGGCCCGGGAATAATATTATTTCCGCCGCTATGGGGAAAGGGGAAAAGGCGGTGAAGATGAGTGGGACCTCCATGTCGGCACCCCATCTCTCTGGGGTCATGGCGTTGTTGAAACAGGCGAGACCGAATCTTTCGCCGTTGGAACTGAAGGCCTTGGTGATAGGCACGGCGAAAACCCTCGCGGACAAAAATAAATTGGTTTATCCAGTTTCGCGCCAGGGCGCCGGTAGGGTACAAACCTATCGTGCCGCTACGACAGAATTTACCGCAGCACCAGCGACATTGTCACTCGGTGAAGTCCTGGTGGAAAAGCAAAAAGTGATGCGTAAATTTATTAAAATTAAAAACTATTCTACCCAAGAGAAACGGCTAAAAATTGCGCTAAAATCAACTCAATATTTAGCGATTAAAATGGCCGAAGAAATCCATTTAAAGGGCAAGGAAGAAAAAGAAATCGCCATACTCTTTACTCTCAGCGCCCATGCAGAAGAGCAATTCTCCATGGAGCAAGATGGTTTTATACTTTTTACAGAAGAGCAGGCCACGACGGGGAGTGACGCGAGTAAAATACAAGAAGTTTTGCGAGTCCCCATTTTGGCGGTGACGCAAAAGATTTCCAATATCACCGGCCACGACTTGTTGGTTCAATCCAGTTCGGAAAATGATAGCGCCCAGGCGGCGACTTCGTTGACCCTAAAAAATAAGGGCGTCAACGGCGGAGTTGTGGAGATGTTTAACCTGCTAGGAAAAGATGATCGCAAGGGAAAAAGCGGTGCGGAGAATTCCACTCGCTCCATCATCTGCGATCTACAGGCCGCCGGTTACCGTGTGGTTTCTAAAATAGTTGAAGGTAAAAAAATTGACTATCTCCAGGTGGGGGTAAAATTGTATAACCCTCTCACCACCTGGCAGGCCTGCGAAGTGTCGCTGCTCATTGACGCCGATGACGATGGCATGGCCGAGCAAGAGTTGGTGGGGCTTATTTTAGAAAATTTGCCAGGAATGAGTTCATTTGGAGATTATAATTTTGCGTCCCTCTTATTGGACGCCAAGAAAGCACGAGAAATCAGACTGAAATTTCAGCAGGCGAGTGTTGTTGTTGGTGAAGAAAAAGTGAAGGTGGACTACCGAGAGGCCGTTCAGGAGATGAATACGATGACCGCCTATCATCATTCAACAATCAATGTGATTGAAGTGGCCCTAGATAAACTCATGAGAAATTCTCATAATCAATTAAAAGTTAAGCTGGCCATTCTCAACGAAAGTGAGGGTTCTGTAGAACCCGACGACAATCTCCGTCGCCAATGGTTTACTATCGATCCCGAAAAAGGTGGCGATGGGTATAGTGGACTGCCCGAGGGAATAACGATTGCTGGCGGCCAAGAGAAAAAAATCTTATTGGAAAAGGGCGAGGGAAAGAAAGATTTACTCTTATTGTTTCCGCATAATAAAACAGTCAAATCCCAATCAGAGACGGATAATCAACTACAAATTTTACGGCCAAAATATAGCTTATAGTTTAGTGCTTTGCCCCCGGTAGAAAGAACAAATTTTCTTTTTACCTGGGGCCCAGCTCTTCATTCTTACATTTTTTCAAACGCTTTATCAGAATCTAGTGACCTAGACGCGAGGCCGTAAGTGGATAAAGCTATAATTATTTTAGATGGGTGGGCCCTGTATTTTCTTTATTAATGAGTCCTAACTTGTAAAATTTAGGCCCACTAATAATACCTCTATTATTGTTTATAAACAAAGGCGCTCTTTCTGCTGCCCTCAATGGTCTCTTTAAAAGATTGCTTGGATTTTTTGCGAGGGGCCTTTTTTTTGGTGATTTCATCTGCATATTCTTTATGCATTTTTAATAAGACCTTGCCAATGGCCCGCCCCATGAGAGGAGGGACGGCATTGCCAACTTGGCGCCACTGTGCCGAAATTGATCCCATAAATTCAAAATTATTGGGAAAGCTTTGTAGCTTTGCGCTCTCTCTAACGGTTAAATAACGATGCTCAGTGGGATGGTAATAGCCATGTCTATTGGTCATGATGGTTGGACTGGGGAGTGCATTGTCCAGTCTCTGATATTTGGTTTGGCGGAAGCGGTTTTCTTGTAAATTTTTCCAGTCCACCTGCATTTTTAGTTTTGCGCTAAGGTATGCTTTCTCATCTTTTTCGTAGCGAATGCCCTTGCCTTCGGGAATGCGTTTTAGGCGCGCTAAATCCAATTTATTATTGATTTGCGCTTGTGCCAAGTCGTGATTGTAATATTTTTTATTTGGTAGTTGCAGGTCGGCAAAGGCCTGACCAACAGTGAGGGCAGGGATAAAGGTCTTGCCAACGGTAAGATCATGGGTTTTCTTAGGGAATTCAGCGATGGCGTTAATGCGCGTACCGATGATGATGGTGCGCCTTCTTTTTTCTGGAACTCCATAATTTTGCGAAGACATCACTTGAAAATTTAAATGATAACCCAAATTAGAAAACCGTCTTAAAATAGCGTGCAATGTTTTTTCATTCTTCTTCGCCAGTAGGCCCGTAACATTTTCTATTACCACGAAATAAGGATTAGTATTTTTAACAATTTTCAAAAACTGTAAAAAGAGTGCGTTGCGATTATCGTGTGGGTTACCTCGACCGGCAGTGGAAAAACCTTGGCAGGGTGGCCCACCAACCACCGCATGAACTTGTTGCTCTTTTAAGAGGGCGCTTAATGTTTTCTTATCAACTTTGCAAATATCCCCACAGTAGATTTCAGCAAACTTATGATTTTTAGCGAAAGTTTGCATGGCATATTTATCGTGATCCATACCGAGAATACATTTCATCCCCGCCATTTCTAGCCCGCAAGAGAGCCCACCGGCGCCAGCAAAGACGTCAATAAAATTGAGTTTCGTTTTAATATTTTTCATAGCTTTTGATTATCCGAGGGAATGTTAAGTTTTGTCAACGACTAAAAATACTACGCAGACTCTTTATTGGCAATTTTAAAGGCCAGAGACTCCACATAGAATCTCTCTTTGGGAGGGAGTTTTTCGATTTTACAATGTTTCTCAAAGATTTTGTGTGCGAGGACAGGTGTGATGACGAACTCTTGAGCAGGCCCTCTGGTGATGAGTTTTGTGATATGTTTAAACCATTGTTGTTCATTGGGAGAGGTAATCAATGCCACTTGGTCTAAATATTTTATTTGAAATTTAAGGGCAGAAATAAAGAGGTCTAAGTCAGCAGGGGTGAGGTAGGCTTCGGGGATATCAAAAAAGAGAAAATCACTCTCTTGGAGCAGGCCTTTGACAAGTGCTGCTATTTTCCGAATACGGGGAGAGACCTCCATTGGTGTTTTATTTAAAAAGTTTTTGGCCTCTAATTCTTGAAAAAATTTCATTAGATGGCCATTTTTCGTTTGGTTTAATACTTTTGATAATTGAATTTCTTTCGTTTCAGAAAGACTATTTTGAATAGACTCTAACAGGATATTATCCTTCAACGTTAAGTTTGTTAACAATGGCCCGAAGGCCTCCACATAAGAAAATTTAAAAGGCCGGGGGACGCCATGTATATGTAAAAAATGAATAAAATCTTTTAGTTGACAAAGATAGTTTTTGTGCGCTGGAGGCCTATAAAGGAAGACATCTTTTTTGTGAATAGAATTCTTTTTCGACATGCCCAACTTATCGTTTGATTATTGCTAATTATTAACTAAAAAAACAAATTAAAAAAGTTTAGTAAAGGCAAAGTAAGTAACTATTTAAAATTGTATTCATAAGAGCTATAATACTGAGCAGGGGGGCGCCACTGAGAAGGAGTTATTTTGACCAAACCTAAAAAGAAAGAGTCCGTTATCGTCGCCATGTCTGGGCGTATGGACTCCACTGTAACCGCCTACTTGTTAAAAAATCAAGGTTTCAATGTCATTGGTGTCACTTTGCAATTTTATGGAGATGAGAAAGAAGTGCGAGTTAACTCCGCTGCAGAAAATGACGATGATGTTGAATTCATTAATTTAAATCCCATTAAAAGTGATTGCCATATAGAGGATCTCAACCAGGTTAAAAAAATTTGTGATGTATTGGAGATTCCCCATTATGTTGTTGCAGCAAAAAAGATTTTCGAAGATAAGATCTTAGAATACGTGGTGAGTGCAAAAATTGAGGGTAGTACATATGCTCCCTGTGTTTATTGCAATCGTGTTAAGCTGGATATTTTGTTGGAAAAGGCAGATAAACTCGGAGTCAAATACCTCGCGACAGGGCATTATGGAAAAATCCACTGGGAGGCAAAAAGTCGAGAGTATCATGTCTATTCGTCGAGTGACGCTGCCAGTGATCAATCCTATTTTCTCAGTCAATTGTCACAAGAGCATTTATCACGAATGATTTTGCCACTCTCTGAAATGCGCGTGGTTGATGTTGAAAAAATGGCGACACTTATTAATTATAAATTTAATTTAGTACGTAAAAAAAAGAAAATGTGTTTTATGGAAAACCCAAAGCTGAATGAATTGGTGGAGAGTCGCACCGCTGAATCGCTGAGAAAAGAAGGCGGTATTTATAGGCTGGACGATCAATCATTTGTCGCCGATCATGCTGGTGTTCATCATCATCATATTGGAGAAGTGATAAAACTTCCCGAGGGGCAGGACCATGCGGGCGAGATGAGTATCGTAAAAATAAAAAGCTCTTCGCATAATATTTATATTGATTATGTCGATCGTCAAGAATACGAATATTGTTCACTGGATACTTTTTGGAGTGCTAATTGTCTCAATCAATCACTGCCCATCAATGCTTTTGTTAAAATGGGTATTTGGGAGGATTATATACCTGTGATTGTCTACTTTAAAAATAATAAAAGGTTAGTATTGGAATTTTGCCAAATGCAAAAGGGAGCTTTGATTGCAGGAGAACTTGCGGTGCTTTTTAGTAGCTCAACGGGAGGTCGAATCATTGGCACTGGGAGAGTGAATGGCACGGGTAAAATTGGCAATATTATTAGAGCGGTTGAGTCTAGACCTACTGAAGAAAAAGATATTTTTTCAATCGATAAAGTAGAAAACGAAGATTTTGTCAAACAGGATTTTGACTTCTAAGGAAAATTTTATGCTGGCCGTTCTTAAAACCTTTTCTTTTTTTATCGCTCTTATGGTTTTTCTTTTAGCACCTCTCCATTCATTCGCAAAAACTAAAAAAACCTTTAAAACTATAACGAGTGTTAAAAATTTCACCAATAAATCTGTCAATAGAAAAAAATTTAATGAAATATTACGCGGCTTTGTTGCTTGTTGCCGTCCCACTCGTATGGTCAGTTCCAGTGGTCATCAAAAGGTTGTGCCCTACTTAACTCAGTTGATTAAATCTATGGACCCATTGGGGGCGGGAGTTTTAACGGTAGAGAAATTTAATGGGGACGTGAATCACGCTATAAAGTTATACCAAGATGACTTTAATATTGAAGTCAAGGCCAAATATCCGGTGCAAGACCCCTTCTATAAAAAATGGGATGGGTTTACGAAAAATATGATTTCTATCCTTGAAAAATTAAGAAATTATCCGGGGAAAAATATTATTTGGGAAAAAAAGGGATCTGAAATTAATGAAGTCCTGATTATTGGAGCGCATTTTGATACTATTGCTAACGATAAAACCAGCCTCATGATTACTCCGGGGGTCGAGCAACCTGGCGCCGATGACAACGGTTCTGGGGTCGCGGTGGCGCTAGGTTTGATTTCTCTGCTGAGTAAAATTGATCTTAAAAAAACAGTACGCGTGATTTTCTGGGATTTTGAAGAGGTCGGTTTTTTAGGTTCCCGCGCCTATGTCACGCAAAATTTAAAAAAATTAAAATCCGAAAAAATCATTGGTTATGTCAATTTAGAGATGTTGGGACACGATTCAAGGCGTCTGGATAAAAATAAAAGGCAGGGAAATATGAAAGTGTATATACGTAAAAGTTCTGAAGCCGGACATCAGATGGATAATCAGTTGGCGCAAACGTTGACCAAATTGGGGAAAAAAATTACCAACTCTGTTAAATTTGAAATCGTCGCCAATAGTTTCAATGCCAGCGACCATATTAGTTTTTGGCAGGAGGGATTCCCCGCCTTGACCTTCACGCAAAATTGGGAGGATGATTTTAACCAAAAAAGATACCATACCTCGAATGATTTTGTAGAAACGTTAAACCTGCGTACACTGTATAATTCATTTCGCTATATTGCGGGAGCGGTAGTTGCGTGGTCGTTGAATATCTAAGAAGGGTGACAGAGAGAAGGAGCAAGCACTTAAGTTCGACTTGTGCGTTTAAAGAGACTGTTGTATACCCTCTTTCATGAGTGAAAATAGACAAATTACAGATGCCGGTAAAACCATTGTGGTGGGCATGTCTGGCGGCGTGGATAGCTCCGTCGTGGCGGCCATTTTAAAAGAGCAGGGACATAATGTTATTGGTCTTTTCATGAAAAATTGGGAGGAGCAGGACGAATTTGGCGTTTGCCAATCGGCCAAAGAATACGCCGATGTTATCAAAGTCTGTGACAAGTTGAAGATTCCTTATTATTGTGTGGAATTTGTTAAAGAGTATCGTGACCATGTTTTTTCCCATTTTCTGGCCGAATATCAAGCGGGGCATACTCCCAATCCAGATATCCTTTGCAATCGAGAGATTAAGTTTAAGGTCTTTTTAGAGAAGGCCTTGGCATTAGGTGCGGATTATTTGGCAACTGGACATTATTGCCAAAATCAAATTATTGCTGGCGTTCATCACCTGGTCAAGGGAGTTGATGAGAATAAAGATCAAACTTATTTCTTATACGCCAATAAAAAAGAAATATTAGAGAAAGTTCTTTTTCCCATTGGTCATTTAGAAAAATCAGAAGTTAGAGACATCGCAAAAAAATATAATCTCTCTACTCAAAATAAAAAAGATAGCACCGGAATTTGTTTTATTGGCGAAAGGAATTTTAGGAATTTTCTCAGTGAATATATCCAAATGAAGCCGGGGAATTTTGAAAACTTACAAGGTGCCGTGGTGGGTGAGCATGTGGGGGCCGCCTTTTATACCATTGGTCAAAGGCGGGGTCTCGGTCTGGGAGGTGCGGGCGAGCGATGGTTTGTGGTAAAAAAAGATATGCAGCGGAATATTGTTGTCGTGGAGAGGGGAGAGCGCCATCCTGCACTTTATTGTGATTATCTAACCGCCAACGAAATCACTTGGATAGGGTCGGATCGTCCCTTTAATCTCCCCTATAAATGCCAGGCCAGATGCCGCTATCGGCAACGAGATCAAGATTGTATTATCGCTGAAGATAATGGCGGCGTCCTCAAGGTGGAGTTTTCTGTGCCACAAAGAGCGATTACCCCCCGTCAATCTGTGGTGTTTTATAGTGGTGATCTTTGCTTAGGAGGAGGGATGATTATTGCCCCTGGGCCTAATTATTATGAAATGCAAAAAGAATTGCCCGATCATTTAGCGGACTAGATTGACTATATAAGGCCATTACCAATATTTAGGATCGTTATAATCAATATTTTCCTGCTCCAGCGCCTTATGCTTGCTGGATAGTTCAAAGCCTGTGCATTCCTGTTGAGTCTCACGTTGCACCACCATAGACGGATTTTGTTGAGTCTTTATAGCGAAAAGTTTACAGCCTCTGGGAAGTCTCGAGTCCCAAGTATTGTAGTAAAATTTACATTTGAGGCAATTTATTCGGCCCATGGGGTTATTATCTAATAATAAAAAATGTTTGAGAGGCCTAAAAAAATTGCCTGCCAATAAGGCAAATATGACCGGGAATGAGATGGGGACAAATGAAGTCAATGATAATCTACTAATATTCCCTTGCAAAAAAAATGCAAGGAGACCGGTTATGCCTCGTCCTGAAGATCCCCCAACAGATTTACATGAGGAATCGGCAGATTTACTGGCAGAATTTGACAAATATAGTAAAGCAGATATTATCGCCAATGATCAAGGTGAAGCTTTACAAGATAAGCTCCGACGCATCCAAGAATTACACAATCGGATACAATACTATCTCGCCGAAATTAAACAATTTTTATAACTCTCTTACCGACACCGTCTTAAAGGGCAATAAACTCTTCACCCTACACGTTTGTATCGACCTCTAGTAAACTAGAGCATGGGTGGTTTGTAGACTGAAGGAGTGTTTGTGAATTTTGCTAAATTGAGAATATTCGCTATGATCGTTTTTTTATGTTTAGGTGTCGTTGTTTCAATGGATGAATATGCCAATATATTGCACGAAATAGAAAAAGGGGACACGGTTGATATGATTTTGAACGATTATTTTGCCAAAGAAAAAACTCAGGATAAAGAGTATCGTATCGTACTCAAAGATATGCTGAAAGAATGGAACCCGCATATTAAAGATTGGGAGCAACTTCCTATAGGTATCAAAATAAATGTCTCTCGTCCGAAGTCTCCTTTTTTAGGTAAGCATTAAGCATGCAGAAAAAAAACTCCATGGTGCAAAAATATTTGACACCAGAAATTTATCAGGATTTACAAGGGATTGTGAGTGTTTCTGGCGTCACCATCGATCAACTAATCCGCTCTGGCCAGCAGCATACTGATAGCTCTATAGGCGTTTATGCTGGCGATGCAGAATGCTATAGTGTTTTTTCTAAACTCTTGGATAAAATTATTTGTGACTATCATAATGTCGATAAATTATGTGGGCATAATAGTAACTTTCATTATGTTGGCAAAAAGCATTCTGCATTATCCTCAAAATTAATAAAATCCACACGGGTCAGAGTTGCAAGAAATTTAAAGGGTTTTGCTTTTCCCTCCGTCATTACCAGTGATCAGCGTTTAAAAGTTGAAGATAAAATTGTATCGGTGCTAGAAAAATTGACAGGAAATCTAAAGGGAGATTATTTTTCACTTAGCTGCATGTCAGAATCTGGCCGGTGCCAATTAATCGCCGAACATCTATTGTTTAAAGAGGGGGATCGATTTTTAGCAAGTGCGGGCATTAATAGGGATTGGCCTGCAGGCAGGGGAATCTTTATCGCGAGAAATAGAAAATTCATCGTTTGGGTGAATGAAGAAGATCACCTGCGGGTTATTTCTATGCAAGCGGGAGGTGAACTCTTGGAAGTTTTCGAGGTCTTAAAAGAGGGGCTTAACGCTTTTGCCGGCAAGCTTTATTTTGCTTATGACCAACGTTTAGGTTTTCTCAATAGCTGTCCAAGCAATATAGGCACAGGGATGCGCGCAAGTATGCATTTGCAGTTGAAAAACATAATCGATCATAATGATTTTTCCAAGCAATGTGACAAACTCAACCTCTCTGTCAGAGGGGTTCATGGAGAGCATTCCCAAAGTGAAGATGGAATTGTGGATATTTCAAATAAATTTCGCTTTGCTATTACTGAAGCGGAGATTATTCAGACCCTTCTTATGGGGGCCGCTGAATTATTGGCATGGGAAAATTCTACGAGTTAAACTTTTTTTGAAATTTTAATAAGAATATTATCGGCATAATCAAGTCCAAGTAATCTTGTGATAATAAAATTCCCCAACAAATGATATAATTTATTTTTTAACGACCACGATTGCCATTTAAAACAGACGCGATAGGGAAAAACGCTATAACCTAATGACGTAAAATAGGCGTAAAGGTCTTTGGCATTATAGAGCTGGAGGTGGGTCATATCGGAGCCAAGATGATTGCGAATGCAGCGGCCATTGGGGGTTTGGATGTACAGCCTACCGCCTTTATTAAGGTGATGCAAAAGTTTATGGCAAAGATTGAGACCACTTTCTAAGTCCAAATGCTCAATAACATCTAATAAGAGAATAATGTCAAACTTTTCATCTATCTCAGAAAGATGCTGGTAATCGTAACTGAATTCATCGCCGATATCCTGAGAAAAATACTTTCCAGAGTATTTTCTTTCCACTAATAATTCTGCCATTTTTTTATCGCCGGCACCGTAATCTAAAATCGATTGAGCAGCTAGAATATCGTCGATGATCATTCTCTCACAGGGAGAGTTTTTAGCATCTGGCCAATACTCTAAGAGCGGGACAGGAATCGTTTCTTGCAGGATTTCTTTTCTTTTCCAATAATTTAAATAAGCGGATGATTTTAATTCCATAGCGAAAAATTTTAGCATAAATTAACGGGTAATCCCTAATGCAAAGTAGTAGTCACGCAGATTCCTGTGCCGAATGCAAAAAGTTTAATTAAACAAATGAATAAGGTACCGCACCATTATGGCGAACTCAACAGAGTTGATTGCAAAACATCATATATTGACAAAAATTTAACCCGCAAGATAAAGTATGCTGGGCCAGTAAAGGAATGAAAAAATGCCAGAAAATGTTTTTACGACAAATCAATTGAAGATTTTCAATTACCGACAGGTAATGCTCGATAAATTTGAACTGAGAGTAAAAAAGAACGCCAATTATTCATTGCGCGCCTTTGCTCGGGACCTAGAAATTTCACCTTCAAGACTGGTAGATATTTTGAGTAAAAGATATGGGTTATCGGAAGAGGCGGCCTTAAATATATCTCATAAACTTAAATTATCCGCAGAACAAGCGGAACTTTTTTGTGCTTTGGTAGGGGAAGAACATGCCAGAAGCGTTATTAAAAAAAAAATAGCAAAAAAAAGGGTTGCGGAGCTGCTCGGAAAAGGGTCTTTCGAAAAGCTAGACTTGGCGGTTTTTGATACAATGAGCAGTTGGTATCATTTTACTCTCTTAGGACTCACGTATTTGCAGGATTTTGTTTACGACTTGGATTGGATCTCTAGTGCACTAGGATTAGAAAAAACTGTCGTTAAAGATGCTCTTGCAGATCTCATTTCCATCGGCCTTTTAAAAGAAGTTAATGGCACAATCATTGCCACCGAAGATTATACCTATGTGGGAGAGAATATTTCGTCAAGTAGTATTAAAAATTTTCATCTGCAAATCATGGAGCAGGCGAGAGCGGCCTTATTTTCTCAGCAGCTAGGTGAAAAAGAATTTCTCTCTTTAACATTTAGTTTTAATACCGAAAAATTACCGCAAGCGAAAAGTAAACTTAATCATTTTTTACAAAAATTTTCTAAAGAATTCGGCGGCGGGACAGATAAAAAAGAAGTCTATGCTCTTGCTCTGCAATTTTTTAAACTCACCAAAGACCGTCAACAGCATGGTCATGAGGTTATACAATGAAGACTTTTTTATTTGTCATTTTATTTTTTTCGTGTCTGGCCCATGGCGGAGATGGCAGAGTTGTGGGAAATGGTGGCGATGTCATCGTCTGTTACGGCGCTGACAAAGAGATTTCTGAAATACATTTACTAGATTATTATGAAGCCTTTGTCTTAAGAGGTTTAGATCTCGATCTCGGTGCTGATCTTTTATCGCCCCTAGCAAAAGTCAAACTCGTGCTCAGTCGATTGCAACGACTATCTCCTCTAAGATCTGAGCGCTATCTAAATCATTTAGAGACTTTTTTTAATGAGGCCTTAATTAAATCGGGTATCGTTTTAACGGATATATACGATGCAGGAACTATCGTCCTGCCCTCTGCCAATTGTGAAATTAAACAAATTGCCAACCAATCGACGCCATTATTGCCATTTGATAAAAGATACCTCATCGATAAAAATCTTTGGGACCTATTAGATAATAATCAAAAGGCGGGACTTATTCTGCACGAGATCGTCTATAGAGAGGCCCTCGAATACGGCCATCTCAACTCAATTAGTACACGGTATTTGAATGGCCTGCTCTCCTCAACTTATTTAAATCAACTTGAGAGGCAGGAATTTATCGATGTTCTCTATCAATTGGATTTTGATAATATTCAAATACAAAAGGCCAACTTGATGCTTAAAAAAATTATTAATGAAAGGGTCATCGACACCAGACCCTTATTTCATAGCAATGGGTCTTTAAAATTTGGCCATATTAGGGAGGGAAGTTCTTTTAATATTCTGGGAAATTCCCTAGAACTGCGACAAACGATAGAATTTTTTCCAAATGGCATGGTGCAAGCGCTCTATCCAAACCGAGTCGGCCCCGTAATCTTTTTTGATCTTGTATTTGTGGCGGCCCCGCAAAAGATACAATTTCATTTGCATGGCGCTGTAAAAAAAATTTTGATTGAAAGTCCATTGATGTTTAATTTTGAAAATTTGAAAATAGAGACCATCGGTCAACTAGAGTTTTTTGAAAATCATCAATTAAAATTTGCAGAGCTGGAACAAGGGGAATGGCAAGTTAATGGCGCGAGCACGCCAATAAAGCGCATTATAGAATTTCATCCCACTGGGGCGGTTAAAAAAGTTGATCTTATTAAACCAACCTATTTCACCTTCGCCAATGGCGGCTTTCTTTTTCGTGATGGCCTAGAATTTCATCCAAATGGTCAATTACATAAAGGAAGTGGCAACTCCTTAACAGAAATTATTAAGCTTCAGGGAAAGAAAATTCTTTTTTCTACTTTCAATCCCTTTTTATTTTATAGTGATGGATCATTAAAGGCCGGCAATATTGCGGAAAAAGTGAGATTAAAACTAAGCAACGGGCATTCCCAATACTTCTTACCACCCGCTAAGATCTTTTTTACGAGAAAGGGATTAGTGCAAATATAAATTTAAATGATGATAGTCAAGATTAATGCTGTAACTGTCTTGTTGCCAGCTGTAACTAAGAGCGTATTCCCTATCCTGAATTTGTTGTTTCGTTTGGTTTGTTGCGAGATCGTAGGAGCGCATTTTATCGATAAGATAAAGGAAGCCCGACTTGCCATTGGTTAAGCTAAATGTAATGGAGTGGAGAGCATAGTTTTTATTTTGCATGCGTATACCACCCAAGATATAGGGTGAAATATCTAACGACGGCAAATTGATACCCACATCTCTTCCCCATAAGAGCGGCCTAAGAATAGAGGTAATATAATTCAATAACTCATTGCTAGTGGCAGTGAGCTGATTGTCTTGCAATGAGGTTAGGTTAAGGTCTTTGCGGATGATATCTAGGGCAAAAAAACGCGTATCATAAGCATCTTTACTGAGCCCAAAAATAATCTTAACGCCGTTTCTCGTCTGGGTGGTAACTTTAACCGTGGCATTTCTTTTATAGGCTTCACTGCCACGATAGAGATGAGGCAGCTGTTCTATCAAGTAGATTTTTCCGCGATAACGGTCACCGCTCTGGTGGCGTGCGGAAAAAGAGACCGTCCTGGGGATATGCTTTAATAAAAGTATTTTCCCCGAAATATCTCGATTAAATCGAATAAAGGGCCGTCCATCGTAATCTGCGTCAGAGTCAATGGAAACGGAATGCGGGATTAGCTCCATCTCATAGGGTTTAAGAAGGTTGCCAATGGCAAAACTAGCGTAATGAACTTGTTGTGAAAGTGTCGATTCCATTCCCGCAGCGGCCCCTCCTCGCGTTGCTGGATAAGAATTTATCGCCCTGGCGATATTTGTTAAAAAAAGAAAAAGAATAAGGGGAGCTAAAAGTGAGTGTTGAGTGAACATAGTGAATACATACTAAAATTTATTGAAATTGGCCTTTATTTTAGGCCACCCAGAAAGAAATATAAGCATATTTCTCTATAGACCATGCGAAATTTGAAATCGAGACCTCTTTTGAGCTTTGCTAAATGATTTTTTACACGAGTGTCTACTGGATAACCTTGAGTCTTGATAATCATCATCACTTTTAAGAGAAAGGTGTGATGGAGATGAATATTTTCAGCAAAATGTTGGCCCACTAGCTCTTGAAAATCTTCTAAATGAAAAGCTGCTCGTAGGGACCGTTCATAGTCTAGTGCAAATAAAGGAGGAATCTTTTTGTCTCGATAAGCAAAATAGAGCACTGATTTCAAATCTTTTAAACGGGTAAAATCGGCGAGGTAGAGAGCACCATTTTGTACTAAGACTCTATTAATTTCATGGAAACAGCGACTTAGTTGATCTTTTGCTGGAAGATGATGAAGCGCCATGGTTGAAATAATGCCATCAATAGAGTGATCTTTATGCTTTTCTAAACGAGTGATATCACATTGTTCAAAGCGGACATTGGTTAATTTCTTTTGATCAATAAGTGCTTTTGCCTTTTCCAACATGGGTTGTGATAAATCAATACCTATAAAATGAATACCCGGGTTTAATTCTGCCACCAAAGATAAGATGGTGGCCGGGCCACATGCCAAATCGATGACTGTTTTACAATGTTTAAGTGTCTGACAAATCTGTTCTGTATGAAAAAGGTAATTCGCCGCCATTTCCCCGGCCATACTGCCAGAGTCGGCATAGGCATCGACATTATCATGGGTGTCCATGATAAGATCTGGTTCAGGTTCTCGGGGGAAGGATCTCTTGGATAAGAGTTCTCTAAAAATAACAGGAATTGTCGCTAAATCTGGCATAAAATAATAATAACTTTATTAGAATTTAAGTAAAGAGTGTAAAAAACAAAGTGTTCGGTCAAAGTCGGTGAGAGATTTTAACCATAATGGAGTTCTCGGAAATACGATTGCGTTAACTTTTGTAAGTTGCTAATTTTTTTAAACTTTTTTTAAACTTTAAAGAAAATCTATTAAAGCTCCGATAAGTCTATTTAATGAGGGGCCACGACCATGAAACAAATTGCTCTTGTTGCACACGATAGTAGAAAACGAGAATTAATTCGCCTGGCAACTTGTTATAAAAATTATTTGAATACAATGAAACGTATCTACACCACAGAAAATACCGGGAATAGACTTTTGCACTCTGGTTTACATAATTTATTTAGTGTCGCCAGTGGGCCAATGGGTGGAGATTTAGAGATTGGCTCCTTAATCGTCAATAGGGAAATAGATATCCTAATATTTTTAATCGATCCTTTGTGGGCGACTCCCCATCGGGATGATATTGGTGCTTTAATAAGAGTTTCTCTCATCTATGACATACCCTTTGCACTTAATTTCAAATCAGCTGGCCTGCTCATGACGGCGCTTCAATCTGAGGGTATGTCAGCTGCTAATTTCAAGAAAAAAGTGTCATAAATTTGGTTACGGGCCTATTCATTAGACCCGCAACCAAAATGAAATGGCCGGTGGGTTATCCTTTTTGAATATCGATTTTTCTCCTCGCAGTGACTGCTTTAGCAGATTTAGCGATATTAATTTTGAGAATACCATTTTTGTAATTGGCCTTGACCCTTTCATCATCAACTTCAGAGGTAAAGGGGATGGTGCGATAGAAGCTGCCATAGCTGCGTTCTAAATGGTAGTAGTTTTCCCGTTCTTCCTTTTCTTCCGCTCTTTTCTCGCCTTTAATCATGAGAGTATTGTTTTCCAAGGCCAGTTCGATATCTTTGTCGAGGACTCCTGGCAGCTCAGCTTCAACCGTATACTCCTTGTCGTTCTCCTGAATATCAATACTCGGGATGAAACTCATTTCTGTTAGTGGCGCCAGTTCTGTTCGGGGCATTCCCACCGTCATGCGGTCAAAAAGATGATTCATCTCGTTGACCATGTTTGCCATGGGATGGGAACCTAGTTTCACTGGAATGTTCGTGTTTCTGCGACTGAGAAATGTCATGATGACCTCCTTGCTCTCATGTAAAAAAATCAGCTTAACAAGAGAGGTTGGACGTGACCCTGATATAAAGAGTCAAGAAACTTGATAAGAATCAAAAAAAAATTACTTTATTTTGAACTCTTTGAGGGCGGCAAAAGCATTACTGGAAAATTTTTCTGCAGGTTTTCGCTGCGGTTTTTTCGCCCCTGCAGATGGACTCTCTTGGTGACGCCTCGTCTGTCCCGCTCTCTCGCCCGGGCGCTCCGACTTGAGGCTGAGAGAAATCCTTTTGCGTTCCAAATCGACTTCGAGTACGCGTGCTTTTACCGCTTGGCCAACCTGTAAAATATCCATGGCGTTAGCGACAAATTTATCGGCAATCTGGGCGACATGAATAAGACCATTTTCTTTAATGCCAATATCTACAAAGGCGCCAAAATGGGTGATATTTGTCACAATGCCCGGATAGTATTGATTAATTTTGAGATCTTTAATCGTGCTGATATCAGTTCGATACTCGAAGGAGGTAAACTCGGTGCGCGGATCCTGAGAGGGGGAGAGCAAGGCGGCGACGATATCGTCGAGGGTAAATTTCCCCACCAATTCTTGTAAGCTAAAATCATTTTTTAGCTGGGTGACTTGGTCCTTGTTGCCAATGAGTTCGGCACTCGAAATATTTTTTTTGTGGCACCAGTCTTCCAGTACAGAATATCTTTCAGGGTGAATAAAGGTCCCATCAATGGGGTTTTTTGCTCCGTATATTCTTAAAAAACCTGCGGATTGTTCAAAAATTTTTGCTGAAAAACGAGGAATATCTAAAAGTTCTTGGCGATTTTTAAAACCAGAAATTTTACTGCGATATTTGACAATATTTTCCGCCAGGGTTGGCCCAATGCCAGAGATATAGGAGAGCAAGGGGGCGCTGGCAGTATTGACATCGACACCGACAAAATTCACACAATTTTCGACAATGCCCACCAGAGATTTTTTAAGCTTGCTTTGATTGACATCGTGCTGATACTGACCGACCCCAATGGATTTGGGGTCGATTTTCACCAATTCGGCCAAGGGGTCTTGAAAGCGACGAGCAATGCTGATCGCTCCTCGCACGGTTAAATCCTTATCGGGAAATTCTTTGCGGGCAATTTCGCTGGCAGAATAAATGGAGGCGCCGTCTTCATTGACCAGCATGGCGGTGACTTCGCGATTTTTCACCTGCTTGACATGCTTTTGGATAAACTGCAGCGTTTCCCGGCCGTAAGTCCCATTGCCAATAGCGATATTTTTAACCTTTAACTTTTCAATACAATTCTCTAAGGCCGCCTGAGCACCCTGAATATCATTTCTCGGTTCGTGGGGATAAATAACCGTGTCCACCAGAAACGCACCATTTTTGTCTATGACAGCGACTTTGCAACCGGTTCTGATACCGGGGTCAATGCCGATCACCGCTTGCTGCCCCAAATAGGGTTGCAATAAAAGATTTTTTAAATTAACGCCAAAGACATCGATGGCGGACTCATCGGATAAAAGCTTTAGTACCGACTTTATTTCCAAGTCGAGACTTGGGTAAATCGCCGTGCTGTAGGCGCGCTTGATACATTCTGCCAAAAAGCTTGCGGCCCCCAGCTGGGGCAGATCAAAGGTTTTTTTCGTGATGGTTGCCAGCGCCACTTCCTCGGGATAGCAGACACTGACTTTTAATATTTTTAAAGTCATACCCCGGCGCATGGCCAAAAAGCGATGACCTACTTTGGCAGATTTTAAATCCTTAATTTTCTGCTCAAACGCATAATAATCTTTAAATTTCTGGGCATCTTTTATTTTCTCCCCATCTTTTCTCTTTTCTGATTTTAAAACTGCTTGGCGCCAAAAATCCTGGCGCAAAACTTCCTTCAAGTCCGTGTCGTGGGCAATTTCCTCCGCAATAATAGCTTTTACTCCCTCCAAGACTTCTTCCAAATTATGCAAATTTGCGGCGGCATTAAGGTACTCGTCAGCATGTTTTTGCATGATCTCTGGCATGGTAAGGTGAGTGGATTTTATGAGGTCCGCCAAAGGTTGCAGACCGGCCGCTATCGCCAATTGGCCCTTGGTTTTTCTTTTATTTTTATAGGGAGCATAATAATCTTCCAATTGGTGTAAAGTTTCGGCGGCGTGAATTTTCGCCGCCAACTCTGGGGTCAATTTATCCTGGGCGGTAATGGACTCAAGAATAAATTGACGTCTTTTTTCTCTTTCAATATACCCATTATAGGCTTCCAATATGGCGCCCACCTGAACTTCATCAAGGCCCCCTGTCGCCTCCTTACGGTAGCGAGAGATAAAGGGAATCGTGCAATCCTCGTCTATTAAGAGTTGCAGCACTTTGTCTGTATTATTTTGTTTGAGAGCGAGTGACTGAGCGGCAAAAAGCGCGGCTTGGGGATCGATGGGCATAATGGGTTTTCCTCCTAAAAACCATGAGCATACCTAAATTTTTTGCAATGGGAAAGGCCTAAAAATCCTCTCCCGCAAAAATTTATCTTTGCAAATAGTCAAATAATTCGGCCAGGCCACGGGATTTTTTATTTTTCGCCGTTTTTGCCCGCGCCTCAAGAGGCGCAGCTAATGGAACTTTGGGTTTCTGAGGGACAAAAGGTTTGGTCTCTACTGCAAGATTATCCTGGGCAATGCTGGCCTTTAACGTGCGCCCGCTGACTTGGCGGCCATCGTAAAATTGGATCGCCCTATTGGCATGAATTTTATTGGGCATTTGAACAAAAGCAAAGCCTTTACTTTTTTGGGTTTTAGGGTCTAGCATCAATCTGACATAGCTAACCTCCCCAAACTTTGCAAACATCTTTTTTACGTCTTGTTCATTTTTGCTATACTGTAGATTTGACATATACACAGTAGTGACCTGCTTGCCCTTCTGAAAGGTGCCAAAATTATGCTCGCTCAACGTCTTTTTCTGCCCCGTACTTTTCTCTTTTTTTTGCATCGTCTTTCCTTGTATTTTGCATCGCAACTTACCACTAAGAATCAAGAAAAACTAGCAAAAAATGAAAAGTACCGGTGGCCAGATATTCACTCATTACAAGCAAATTCGGCCAAGTGCTGCTTCGAGCTATCGACTTTTTTGTTTGTGCATTAAATACACGGTTGCTGGACTTATTGGTTGTTGAGAAAATTGAGAATATCCAAGCGCGCCTTAACAGCAATTTTTTCCACTTCATTGTCAATTTCGTGAAGCGCCCCTGGATAGCTCATTATAGTATAGTGAGGTGCCCTTTTTTCAATAGTATCTCTGGTTTTGATGGCGTCGACATAGGTGTCCTTGCGCCCAGAAAGCAGGACTAATCCGCCAATATTTTTTGCAATATTCCAAGTCATTCTCGCTTTTATGGCGGTTGCTTGTAAGTTCCAAGCAAACTTAGGTACATTGATGGGCGATGTCGGATAAATGGGATCGTGATGGGGGTTATTGACTCCTATGAAAGTATTTGTCGTCAATGTTCTTAGGGAAATCTCATCTATGGGCCAATTGAAAAGGCCTTCACCAACAATAAAATTTGGAGCAATGCCCGGTGCTATTAAAACCACCGAGAGAATTTTTTTACCACCATCCAAATACGCCTTTTCTTGCGCCGCCAGGCCACCGGTTGACCAGCCAATGATATGGTATTTATCACCAGCGGGGCCATTTTTTTTGGCCAAGAGCTTAATAATTTGATCGCCAATATTATTGATGTTTTGAATGGTCGTGTCGTTCATCGAACCTGAAGACCCACCTTGTCCCATATAATCAAAGGCAATCACGCGGTAGCCATTCTTTGTTAGAGTTTCAAAAAGCGGGTCGTGATTGAGCATCGAATCCCCGAGTCCTTGGTAATAAAGTATATTGCCTTTAAACTCTATACCGGCCTTGGCCGTTAGATAACCGAATCTGATATCTGCGATATGCTCACCGGAATCTATTGTCTTGTAACCAAGTCTCCAAGGCAGGTAAGAACCTGCCAAGACATTTTTTGCAACCAATAATACTAATAAAAAAACGACTTTTTTCATTTACCTTACTCCTGTAATATTTAGTTTGTTTGCTCGATATACATATTTTTGTATCTCTCTAGTTCTTTTCTATCTAACCACACGACTCAAAGGGATCGCCGGATAATCTTCGTCGGTAGAGACTAGATATCACAAAATAGAGAATCGTAAACTAAATGGTATAACTTACACTGAATTATTTACAGAACAACACTCGCTGGCTTTTTTTGATGCTGCTGAAGATCTCAATATTAGTTAATATTGTAAAAATGTCGTATACCCAGTTTTTTTATTAAGCAAGTCTTTACCTGTGTTAAGAATATCCCTAGGTGAACATTAAAAATATTTTATGAATAACGGTTATTAAAAATCCATTTGATTAATAATCAACAATAAGGAGAAAACAATGAAAGAATTACTCTTAAGCCTAACGTTATTATTCGCAGTAACCGCTTATGCTGATGTTGAAGCTGACAAAAGAATATTTTGCGACGATGCCAAACAAGTGATGCAAGAGCTAAAACAAATAAAAAGCGATATAAGTGAAAGATGTGAAATAGCGATTAACCTCGTTGCTGTCTTTGGGACATTATTGGGGGAATATAAAAATATGCATGCAAGTTGCATATGGCCCTGTTCGAACTATGAGGAGAAAGTTAAAAGAGCAATAAAAGACCTAAGTGAGGTAACTGAGAAATCTAAAGCCATTTGTATTGTTGAAAAAAATGATGTTGAGATGAAAATTAGGAATTCACTCATAATGAGCTCGGTTGCTTGTAATATCTAAGACAAAAAAGTTTTTTCCTCAGACATAGGGGGTTGTTCTTTTTTTATACTTAAAATATGACCATTATTGTGTAAAATAAGTATATGTTTAAAATTATTCTGCTTGGTCATTTCCTGCTTCTGTCGACCACCATGGCGTCAACCAAATATATTTGGATGCAAGCAGAGGAAAAAAAATTAGAGACAGGTTATTGCTTAGAAGTGAATGAAGGTGTCGATTTAAAAAATTTCATTAGAAAAAAAGTTTTTCAATATGCTCTGAAGGTCAAAACTGAAAAATGTCGGCCAGATAATGTGGAAAATTTCTTCAATGCATCTTTGGGAAAATGTTTTAGCGCCGATCAGGAGACGAAAGGTCAAAAATATTTTAAATATTTAAAGACAGAGAAATGCAAACCGCACAAAACTTCTTTTGTCATACTGAATTTAAACTCGCGGGCAAGATGCTATGAAGTTGATAAAAAAACAAAAGGTAAAGAGTATTATAAAAAAGTAAAACCTGAAAAATGCATCGACAAAGAATCTAAAATCGTTTGGATCAGCTCTGATAATAAATCTGGTCGATGCTATATTTTTAAACAAGAAAGTCACATGAAGTTGCAGGTTTAAAGGGATATTTGTCGACCAAAAAAAACGAAAATAGTTTTTACGCGAACTGGGCCGTTGCGAGGATACTGTCTTGAACAAAGCGATGATCCGAAAAGTAATTATTCGCAAAAAGTTAAAACAGAACAATGCCGCATGCAGGACACTAACTATTTCTTTTATAAAAAACCGGGTCAGATCAGTGGGAAATGTTACGAAGTCGACATTGCAACCCGCGGGGATCGTTATTTAAAGCAAGTTAAGGCCGAACTATGCAAGTGAACCGGCCGGCAGTTCGTCCTTGTCGTTTGTAATAATATATACTGTATAGGCTGCAGCTCTTACCACCTGATCATCTTCCTTCAAATCTTTCCATCTGATGATAATATGAAGCAATATTAAAAGGAGATCTCACTGTGCTCTATCGATCTATACTGATATGTTGTTTCTCTGTTTGTCTAAATTTAAAGGCGGATATTGTAAATCCAATAATTGACCCCGAACTGCCGCGCTTTACTTCCTCATTAGGTTTACCTTTTAACAAAAAAATCTTTGTTATAAGTGCCATTTACGCAAAAACTTCCATTGAACCAGAAACGGATACTTTGACTGGTAATAGTACTGATGGTGGTGGCCATAATCTTTACACTTACTTTGGATCAGAGTTTTTTTCCATGCAAGTGAATTTTTCAGATGTGGATTTGGTTGAGGAAAATGCAGATGGAGTCGTGGTAAGCAAAGGTGAATTAACGGATGGGGAGATTTATTTAGGATTTGATATCTTGCCTTTCTTAGGTCTCTCTTTGGAACTCAGCGAGTCTGATATAAGAGTTAGGAGTAATAATGTAACTGCTCAATCCATTGAATCTATTTTTGGAGTGGGCCTGACTGCCTCTATTGAAGATTTTATTTATTTCGGGATAGGCGTAAGGGAGCGCGACTACAATGATTCTTTCGCCGGCCAAAGCGGTCGTATTTTGGCGATGGGAACGCAAACACTTGGAGATACTGAAATTAATCTTTTCTCTGGGGAAATTTCTTATAGCACCTACTCTGCCTCCGATGGGGGCATCTTTCCCGCTAGTGCATTCTTACCAGAGGAGACTAGTCTAGATTTCAATATGCAGTATGCTGTAGCGGAGTATTTTTTTAGAGTAGATTTTAATAAATCTGTTTTAGATTATGCAAAGAACGGCGACAAATCTAAAGTTTGGAAAAGCGCAGACACAACTTGGGTCTTTGAGGTGGATTATCAGTTTTTCGATTTCTATATTCGACCAGGTTATTCAACGGAAAAATCTTCAATTTCAAAGAGCAGCGTTTATAATGGAGAGGTTAGTCGGAGCAAAGCATTCTTGTTGAGTCTAGGTTATAGATTTAATGATATCGCCTTCGCCTTGAGTGTCGTAAAAGGAAAAACGAAATATTTTAATGTTTCACCAACGGCCGTTTTTAATGATTTTACTTTTGCAGCACGACTAAGCGTAGGATTTTAGTATGCCCACCGCCCATGCGGATAAGGTGCCCGGATAAGGTGCCAGCAGACCGGTGCAGAGAGCGTGACAAATTGAGCTTCTTTTTAAATCTTGTAACTCGGACCTTGGCCGGAATGAAATTCTAAGGATCGTGAATTAATCTACTTGCTTTTATTTGGTGCGATTTTATTGTGGTTTTATATCAGCTCAATTCAATTGACTAGCGGACTCAATCATTTTAAACTGCTGCTAGCTTTCTCCTTGAGCGGAAAATGATTTAAAAAAAATCAGGTAAAATAGTGCCAACAAAAAAATCTAAAACCATTCAATTAGACTTATTCACCAATCGTGGCAGAGGCGGCAGGCGTAGGGGTGCTGGTAGACCGCCCTGCAAAGATTCGTTGCAGCGGCATCAGACACGCCCCGAGTTTAAATCCACTGAACCCCTGCATCTCAATATAAAACTGATCAAGGGGCTGCCCACCCTGCGCGCGAAAAATAAATTTAAGTTGATCAAGCGGGCGATTTTAAAAGCGCGAGTGCGCGGTTTGCGCATCATCCACTTTTCCATCCAGAGCAATCATCTTCATTTGTTGATTGAGAGTGAAAATAAACGGGAGTTAGGGCGTGGCATGCAGAGCTTTTGCATTAGCTTGGCAAAAAGTTTGAATGGTTTTTTAAAGCGCCAGGGCAAGGTGTTCATGGAGCGCTATCACCTGCATATTTTAAAAACGCCGACTGAGGTGCGGAATGCTCTTCGTTATATTTTTATGAATTTTGCCAAGCATACACGCACGCCCCATTGTTTTGATGCGTATTCGACCTTGGTTTGTTTCCCGGATAAAATTAAATTGGGTCTGGCGCGGGTGAATACCTATGCCTTGTTTAAAAATAAATTTAATCGCCAGAAATTTCAGGAATATAAAGAAGAAATGAATTTGTTACTCGCACCCGCCCAGAGTTGGTTTCTCAACTTTGGTTGGAAACTTGTCAAGTGAAGTGCGAGAACTTGCGCCTAGAGGTTTTTTAAGCCGATTGTTGAGAGAGCTTTCTATCCACCCGACTTCATTACCAGTACCATTTTAGCGGCGACAACCTTGTGTCAGAGATTGCCGAATGAGTCGCGCTGAGTTTGCGTTTAGACCCCTCTGCTGCTAGCAGTAGGGCGCTTTAGCGATATATGCCATCACAGGAACTATCAGTTTTATCTCTTTCTCGGGCGTTTTAAAGTGAACTACCATAATGTCATGTGCTAGCTTGGAATGATACCTTTTCAGACGAGTATTTATTTAAAGTTCTTAGGTTTTCTATTTTTGGTGCTGTTTTTTTTCTGCCCAATTCATTAGTGGTTTTGCTCACGAAAATTTTATTGCCAATATTTTCTATATTACTAAGTTGTAGATCGGGTCTTTATTAAGTTCCCATTCCCAAGTTTATCGATGAAGACGAATAAGTTTTTGGACGACAAATTTCTGAAATAACAAAGAGCTATGCCAAAAATAATGGGATTGTTCTTTTGTTTATATAAAATGCGAGTATTTTTGTGCAAAATAATTGGAGCAAGGTTTTTGTTTAGAAGTGAGCATAGATGTAGATTTAAAAAATTATACTAGAAAAGAAGTTTTTCAATATCCTCTGAGGGTCAAAACTGAAAAATGTCGGCCAGCTAATGTCGAAAATTTCTTCAATGCATCTTTGGGAAAATGTTTTAGCGCCGATCAGGAGACGAAAGGTCAAAAATTTTTTAAAAATTTAAAGACAGAGAAATGCAAACCGCATAAAGCTTCTTTTGTCATGAAAATTAATTATTCGCAAAAAGTTAAAACAGAACAATGCCGCATGCAGGACACCAACTATTTCTTTTATAAAAAACCGGGTAAGACCAGTGGAAAGTGTTACGAAGTCGACATTGCAACCCGCGGGCATGGTTATTTAAAGCAAGTTAAGGCCGAACTATGCAAGTGACCCGGCCGGCAGTTCGTTCTTGTCGTTTGTAATAATATATACTGTATAGGCTGCAGATCTTACCACCTGATCACCTTCCTTAAAATCTTTCCATCTGATGATAATATGAAGCAATATTAAAAGGAGATCTCACTGTGCTCTATCGATCTATATTGATATGTTGTTTCTCTGTTTCTCTGTTTGTCTAAATTTAAAGGCGGATATTGTAAATCCAATAATTGACCCCGAACTGACGCGCTTTACTTCCTCATTAGGTTTACCTTTTAACAAAAAAATCTTTGTTATAAGTGGCATTTACGCAAAAACTTCCATTGAACCAGAAACATCATCTTTATTTGCTTATCCATTTTTTGGCATAGGTTCATTTCATAAAAAAATTATTGTTTCTGATAAGAATGCCAATCATAATGAAGCAAAAAGACTCCATATCTTTAACAAAACCTACAATGGTCCTCCTATATCAGTTGATGTTTTTACAGCGCAGACTAGAGCACCCTATAGTTACTAACTAGGCCGTCAAAAATTATAATTCATACAGGGGCATGGGAAAACCATTCCCCTTCTTTAAATCAAACTTTAAACAATTCCTGGCAGCGACGTAAGATTATGAAGTCACAAAAAATTTAGAGGCGTAGGCCTTGGAAAACTAAATTAAAAGGAGTATTAAGTCCTGAAAATAAGATCGTTTGTTAAAAATAAAGACGACCATATACCGAAGATAGGTCAACGGATAATACGAATCAATTCGTCCTGTAGTTTTACAGCACTCAATTGATGTTTTGCGGTTAGAAAAAAGATGCACTTTCTAAGCAATTGTGAATGTGAAATTTTAGCTTATATGCCTCGATAATATTTTCCTTGATCTGGTTGGGAACTTCCGTGGGAATCTTTATATCTTTAATGTTTATTTCCTGAATATGAGGAGCTTGACCAAAGTCGAGCAGAGGGGCGTTTAAAATGGTAGTAAAATCTTCCATAGTCATACCAAGCTGTAAAAGTGTTGGTAATAACTTCGTGATGTGTTTTAAAAAAATAAATTTTGCTTGTAGTGATGCCGAAATTGGGAAATTAAGTACCTCTTTTTTAATCTGATCTAGTGGAAAATAATTTTCTATTAAAAAAATTATTCTCCTAGTATGTTTTATTTCAAGGCGATCTAATCTTATTTTTTCATCAATTAAAATGGCATTATAAGTCGCTAACCTCTCCATACCGTTGGTGAGTTCATTATTTGTAAATGCATATCTTTCATACCCTAAGCCTAATTGTCGTTCCGCAATTTCAAGCTCGGGAGTGAAAATTGTCAGTTTGCTCCCCATCTTGCGTAAAATATGGCGATCTGACCAATCTATTAGGGCCCATCCGGCCTCATGGTGATAGACTAATTGGTCTAAATGGAAATCTCCAATTTGTTCGAATTGAGCTACAAGCATTAAAAATTCTTTTAAGGATTTATCCATTTTAAAGAGATCTTCTTTATTAAACTTTTCTGGCCTGAAGATAAAATCTGTCAAAGTCGCAGCTATCTGTATGAATTCCCCCGCAATATATTCATCTGCCTTTGCAGCATAAATTAATGGAAATGGGACACCATGAGAGCGTAACGTATCCGCGCCATAAAGGGTTTTATTAATAAATTGTCTTGTATCCCTTACTAAGGGTAATCTTAAAATCATCCATTTGTTAAAATTGCTGCCTTCAGAAGACTGTTGTCCAAAAAAAATATGACTGGTGTTGCCGGCATCCACATATTTATCAATGAAAAATTTAAAGCCGTCATTAAAAACAAAATGGTGGCCTATCAGTTCATGTTTCAGCGCAATGATTTCATTATAATTATCTACCATCTGACCATTATTTTTATACAGAGCTATTTTGTGGGAAAGGTTTAATTTGGCGCCGTGCGAGGGTTGAAATCCAAGCAGGAAAACTAAGAGACTATATATAAAGTTACGTAATGGGTTAATAAACAAAATCACCTCCCTACTAGTAAATGCAATTTGTACGCCAAGTTAATGCTCTTTTTTTTGCTCATACTCGTCGCCAAGTTATGGAAATTATGGGGTGCTATCTGTGTAAATCTGGCGGTTGTCGATTTATTTTGCAGAGAATTCTAGGGCGATGGTCATGAGCACCGATTTATTGTCCGAAATAGCTTTAAATTAGCGGAAAATGTCTATAGCATGATCCGCTATGGATGAGTTTGCTTTTAAAATTTGGCTGGGATTTGGCGCCCTTTGTATTATTGTGGAATTACTTATTCCCGGGCTGGTGATGATCTTTTTGGGGCTGGGCGCTTTTAGTGTGGCGGTGGGCATGCATTATGGTTATATTGTGCAGTTTTCTACCCAATTAACCGTCTTCTTTTTGAGTTCGATTCTTTATCTTTTCACTTTACGGGTGCTTTTTCTGCGCTTTATTCCGGTCAATGCCAAACAGGAAAATATCGATGAAGATGAGCAAGTTATAGGTCAAATAGTCTTTGTAGAAGAGACCATTGAACCGCACAGGGCCGGGAGAATTCGCCATAGCGATAGTTCTTGGCCAGCGCGCTCAACCGGTGCAGAGGCCCTTTTAAAGGGCCAGCGCGTGCGCATTATTAAACGAGATAATATTACTTGGATTGTTGAAAAAATATAAATATTAGCGAGGTGCTTTGATGTTTAGTTTAGTTTCATTTTTTATACTCTTTGTTTGTTTTATTATTTATAAAACTGTGATTATCGTCAGCGAACGAGAAAATGTTATTGTGGAGCGGCTGGGAAAATATCAAAGGACTTTAACTCCTGGCCTGTATTTTCTCATTCCCTTTTTTGATTCTCCTTCTTATAAGCAAGAAATGCGCGAACAGGTCATTGATATTCCCTCGCAAAGTGTGATTACCAAAGATAATATTCAAGTGGAAATTGATGGCCTGCTCTACCTCAAAGTGATGGACTCTAAAAAGGCCAGCTATGGTATTGGTAATTATCTCGCCGCCAGCATTAACTTGGCGCAAACCACGATGCGCTCGGAGATTGGGAAGATCACATTAGGGGCGATTTTTTCGCAAAGAGATGAAGTCAATGCCAAAATTATTGGCGAAATTGATAAGGCCTCGGACCCCTGGGGGGTTAAGGTTTTGCGTTACGAGGTTAAAGATATTTCGCCCTCCCGCCACGTGGTGGATACGTTGGAAAAACAAATGGAGGCCGAGCGGGAGAAAAGGGCGGAAATTACCCGTGCCACGGCCGAAAAAGAAAAATTGATCAATGTCTCCGAAGGGGAGCGGCAAATGGCCATCAATATTTCTACCGGAGAAAAACAAAAAAGAATCAACGAAGCGAAAGGAAAAGCGGAAGGGGTGAAACTCATTGCCGAGTCCACCGCTCAGAGTTTGACCATGGTGGGGCAGGCGATTGCCCTACCAGGGGGCAATGACGCTTTAAAAATGCAATTGGTGGACCATTATATCGATCAATTGGACGAGGTTTTAGAAGGTGGAGAGGTGACCCTCTTTCCAAATAATTTGGCGACCCTTAAGGGTATCGTAGACGAGCTTAAAGGCACTAACGCCTTTCAACAAAAATCATAACTTAAAAGGAAGGAAAATATGTCTTTGGATAAATTGGTTTTTACCGTCATTATTGGGATTCTTTTTCTTTATATTCTTCAGGCCTTAATCAAATCACTGCGCTTAGTGCCCGCCAGAACTGAGTTTATTGTGGAGCGCTTTGGCAAATATCATTTAACCCTCAAAGCGGGTTTTCATTTTCTCTTCCCTTTTATCGATCGGGTCGCCTTCGTGCAGGATTTAAAAGAGCATACTGTGGATGTTCCCTCGCAAAGATGTTTTACCAGAGATGAAATTCAGGTGGAGGTCGACGGGGTTATTTATCTACAGGTTTTTGACTCGCAAAAGGCGAGTTATGGCATCACTCACTTTGAATACGCCGCCATTCAATTGGCACAAACCACCACGCGGGCGATTATTGGTACCTTAGAGTTAGATCGGACTTTTGAAGAGCGGGAAGCGATTAGTGCTAAAGTGGTCTCCGTATTGGATCAGGCCGCAGCTAAATGGGGGATTCAAATCAAAAGATTTGAGATTAAAAATCTAGTGCCGCCAGAATCTGTCAGGCAGTCCATGGAAAAACAAGTCACCGCCGAGCGGAATCGCCGCGCCATTTTGCAAAAAAGCGTCGGCCAAAAACAATCCCTTATTAACACTTCCGAAGGCCTTATGAGCGAGCTGATTAATAGATCGGAGGGGGAGATGGAAAAGCAAATCAACGAGGCGAGTGGAAAAGCTTCTGAGATTTTATCCTTGGGGGAGGCCACGGCCGAATCCATAAAAAAAATTGCCAATGCCATCAGTGGCCCAGGGGGAAAAGAGGCCGTCAGACTTGAATTGGGACAAAAGTATATAAAGTCTTTGGCGAAATTAAAATCCAGCAATAATAAAGTCATTTTGGGAGGAAACCTGGCCGATATGCAAGAAATGTTGAAAGGGTTGAACTTAGATATTTAGAGAATTATTTCCCATGGAGTTTTCGTGACAGCAGAAAAAATGAAAAAAAATGTGAATTTCTCGGATTTGGCAGAGTTTTATGAAAAAAGTGAAAAAAAAGAGCAACTTTTTTACCTTAAACGCAATTTATTCTTTGACTCTTTAAATATACCGATTACATTGTACTGGTAATAATTATTACACTCTATTGTTAAAAATTTCTTAATGTAAGAAAATGAAAAAGGATGAATTTATGAGTACAGGTACAGTAAAGTTTTTTAATGAATCAAAAGGTTTTGGCTTCATCACTCCAGACGATGGTGGCAAAGACATTTTTGTTCATGTTTCTGCAATCGAAGGTGGTCAGCTTAATGAAAATGACAAAGTTGATTATGAAATTGGTGAAGGTCAAAAAGGGCCTTGTGCAGTCCAAGTTAGAAAGCTTTAATTTTAAAAATAAAGTCTTATTGACTAATAATTAATATTTATAGCATTCAATGAACACCCGCACTTAGATTTAATAACTTAAGTATAAGTGTGGGTGTTTTCTATGGGCGAAGATGGTAGCGCTCTCTTAAACCGCAAACATATCTAAAGTATAACAATAAACCTCCTCTTCGATAGAATCTTTAACCACCTCGCGAATGTCTTTTAAAGAATTAATGAGAATATTTTTAATCATTCTAGCATCCTCTTTTTTGATGCTGATAACTCCCGAATAATGTAAATCATCTGGATGGGGCCTATCTAGCGCATCCACGGCACGAAAACGCCAATTGGTATGATGCTTATTAATCATCGGGCCTTCACTGGAAAGGTGTAAATCTCTGGGCCCCAAAATAAAGGTGTCGCCTTTTCTCACCAAGAGGCCAACTTTTAAAAGGAATTCTAGAATTTCATTAACTTTTTCTATGGGTAAGTTTAAACGTTGCGAAATAAGCTCTTTTTTTTGAAATTCTGGCACTGCTGTCAATGCGTGTACCGCTATATAATGCCAACTACTATAGTAGGTACTCTGATCCCTTTCAGGCACCTCCTCGTCGATCTCTAAGCGGTTTTTAAGCTGTTTCTGCGCCTCCTTGTATTCCTCTGCCTGTCGCAGGAAGTATTGCTCTAGTTTAGAGCTGCCGGCGCGCGCTTTTTGCACCAATAATAAAAAATAATGGGACTCACTTTTGCTCAGCGCCAGAAATTCCGCCAATTCACAGGCCTGTTCAAGAGTAAAATGCGCATTATTATTAAAGACCTGGGAGACATAAGCGGTATGAATTCTCAACGCCTTGGAGATCTTCGCCTTAACTCCACGCCCTTTAAAGGCCATAGCTCCGACTAAATCTATAAGGTATTTTTTATAATCTGAGTATTCGTAAATATTATTTTTCATAGTAATAACAGGCTACTATGGATTAATATTAATTTCAATATAGGAAATATAGGTCAAATGTAATTAATATTATCTAGCAATGCATTCAAAACTTCTATAAATCCCTCTGTAACAAATAAAAACCAACAAGGGAGAAACAAAATGAAGTTTAGAACATTAACATTAATTGGGTTGATACTGGTGGCCTGGCAAGTGAGCGCCAACACCATCGATTTGGCCTATGGGTATGCGGGGCAGTCACGCCATGAATTCTTAAAGAAGATTCGCGATGGAGAATCAATTCAATTCAATTTTTTAGAGCGGCGCCCGCAATATGTGGAATCCATTTTGATCAGTGCCGAGGGCAAGCAAAACGCTTATTCCTTTGGCAAAGTTTTTGTCGATGGCGTAGAGATTGCGACGCTGGGTATTCCCGGCCGCGATCCGCTTTATCCTATCGTCGTGCGCGAGCGAGTTTCCTCCATCGAGGTCTTCGCCACCGATGGCAGTAAATTCAAAATCACCGGATTTAAAATTTATACCCAAGCTAAGGATTACCCTGGCCACTCTCAGCACAATGCTTGGGATACTAGAAATTCTTCTATAGAAAGTTTTGGCGACCAAGTCTTAAATATCATCTACGCCTTAAATGACATCTATTCCCTGCAAACCTCACCGCATAGTGAACTCTATTTCGCCTTGATCAAGAGAGCGATGATAGTCAGCGCCAATGAGCATAGGCGGTCTGCCGGTTCTTTGAAAACCTTTCAGAAGGTGCGCGGCCTCTTGAAAGTGATCACGCAAGTTGAAAAATTGCTACTCAGCAATGGTTATTTACAATTGGATCGGCAGGCCAATGACCTGATCATGGATCTGATGGCGGTCAAAATAGAAATTTTGCAACAATAAGATATTTAGTTCAACACAAATTAATAATTTAAATAATGGAGAAGAATCGTGAAAAATACAATGAAAATGACAATGAAAAATTTAGTGCCCCTCCTCACCTTAATACTGGGGTTAAATGCCAATGCCGCCGTCTACCTGCTCAGTGAGCAGGGCCTAACGGGCCGTTATTGCGTAGGCAATACGCTAAACTTTGACTTACAGGGAGAGTACTTAGAGCGCATGGTCGTCAGTGCCGAAGGCGTCTCGAGAGATGGTTTTATCAAGGTCTATGCCGATGGTGAGCTGATTCATAATATCGGTGTGCCAGGTTACGACCCCGACTATAGCTTTCGCGTTAGAAGGTCGGTGGAAAATATTACTTTTAAATTTGAAAGAACTTGCTCGATTATTCACGAGGCGAGCTTTTTTACCAAAGATCACCAGGGTGATTATCGCCATAGAGACGGTGGTTTTATGTCCTTTTTTTCGACGGATTATAATTGGGGGCAACCTCTCTTAGAGATGGTCAACTCCCTCTCCAATATATTGATTTTCCGTGCGGATTACCCGCATACCATCTGGCCAAAGATCCTCTTGCCTTTAAAAAAATTAGCGATAGCGCAAAGTTCGCGGGCGGTGCAGGGGATGCCCAAAAAACTAGAGATGGCGTATTACTCCCTCCTCATTGCCCAGAAGATCACCCAAGAAATGAGTTTCTTTTCCAGTTTATTGCTCGACCAACGTTTTGATGGCATTGTGCATGATCTGTTGAATATGCGCAGTGATATCCTCGATTATTACGACGTCACGGAATGGGAATTGCCATCTCAACTGGCGCTCTTGCGGGATTTGTTACAAGTGAAATGATTACTTGCGCTGCGTTTTAATGTTGGGGCGCAGCGCATATTAGGTTATAAAAATTTATTTAAAAAAGAATTTTAGGGAGATAAAAATGCAAAAGATAAAAAAGTATGGCCTCTGTGGCCTCGTTTTGCTGTTGCTTTGTTTTAATGGGGAAGCAATTGAAGTTCAGAATATTTCTGAATATATAAAAAAGACGCCTTTTGGTCTAAAAGTAGAAATCTTTAAATATTGTAAAGATACATTTCGACACAAGAAAAAGAATTGTATTTTTCAGTATAAGAGTATTCATATCAAAGTTATGTGTATGGGTAATGATCCTCTTAAGATTGATAATGACAACATGATCTTGTGTAAGAGTGATTTAATTCTCGAGAGTTTCGGGGGGATTCAGGAGGTAACGTCTGGCCGAAGTATCGAAAAAGATAAACATCCAAATACCATAATTGATGCGGCGGATCATCTTAGTCATAATGTAATTTTTCATAACAACTTTCCATACAATCTTCGCTTAAAATACACCGCGGGGGTCAATGACAATTATAGCAGTATCAAAAGTCTGACTGTGCGAGACGGAAATCCAGAAGATTTGTACCAGAAAATGGTGGACACTAAAATGGCGCCAAGACAGATCTATGAATTTGTCTTAGAAAGTACGGTGAGTTTTTACGGTAGGGTTAGTCTTAGGGACCAACCCCATGTCGAGCGCTATATTCAGACCCTACGGGACGGGCTAGCGATTTTAGATGACCCGCGGGAATTTTCCCTGCTGGATTGGCGCGTGCGCGAGAGTGCCAGAAGAATTATGATCTTTGGGATGGTGGTTTCCAATACGCTTCACCAATATGCCCATGTGGATGAAGCGAAAAGTGAAATCAATGCTATCAATACGTTGACGACGCAAATTAGAAAAAGCTACGGCGATCAGGGTTTGGGGGGGAGTGTCTCTAAGGCCACCGGCGGTGTTTTGGAATTGGTGGAGCTGGAGTTAAAAGAAATTCGTAGCATCAAAGGTTCTGTAGGTCATCGGGAGTTTAAGCTTTACACTAACCTTATCAATAAAGTGCGCACGTTGATGATGAAAGTCTTTGCTGGAAAATATGGTGATGCCATCGCCGCTAGTGAAGGGCAGGCGCTTTTAGCGGCGTGGAATGCTCAGGCCTGGCAAAATGAGCTGAATCTGCTTTTGGCAGTGCCCATGGAAGATGAATACTCTGTCTCACAAAACCTTAGTATTTTGCTGATTGCCATGGGTTCCATTCGAGATATTACCAACCTTAAATTTAAGATCCCCAGTGATGAATGGGCATTAGGTGCGAAATGAGAATTTTATCGATGGGCCTATTGTTGCCTTTATTGCTGAGTGTATGGGGATTGCAGGCGAGGGTCACTAATCTGTTAACGGATCGAGAATTGTTGGAAAGTTTAGTGGGCCGCGAATATTTGCAGGATATTCTTGGCGTAAAAAATGACTCTAAAGAGGAGTTTATAAAAGAGGCCCAGCAAAAAAGTTTGACGCCACTAATCTTCGATGGACAGCATGACCCCCTAGAGCTGAGCGGTTTTTCCTCCGGTGGTGGTGGCAATGCTTTTGTTTGTCATAATAAGCAGGGACAAATTAGCGAGGTGGGGCTGCTCGATTATTTTGAAGGCCTCAGAAAGGATCGGGCCCAAGAGAAAAGTATCGCTCTGGCGGGAAGTACAGTTGCAGCAAAAATTAAATCCGCTTTTAAAAGGATGGAAAAAATTGACTTGGATCTCGCCAATCGATTGCGCAATCGTGCCCTATGGATTGCCAATCGCATTGATTATTTCCTCTTGCCCGCCAAAGAGGGGAAATTAACCCCTCTCTACGATATGCATCTGCCTTTTGTTCCCAACGAAAATAAACGCGGTGATAAATGTCTGATTGTGCGATTTGCCGTGCAAGAAAAAAATCCTGCTGCCGGTCAGAAAAAGTTTTATTTCGTCAAAGAACTTTATGCACATGAAAATACATCTTTGACCACGCGGGCGGGGATTATCATTCACGAAGTCTTCTACGAAGAGGCGATTAAGTTTGGCGCACCCGATAGTGATTTCGTCCGCTGGTTGACCTACTTGATAAGTTCGCTGACATTGGAAAATTTTAGCGACGCCGATTACGACGATTTAAAAAAGAGTCCAGGAGCAGAGTTCTTGCAGGGGCCAGGCGATCAAAGCAAGCTTGAGAAAGTATCTACCGAGAGTCTTTTGGCGCCTGGCCCCAGTGCTCGGGACAATGTGTTTGTCTTAGATATTTACCCTCTGAATATTTTAGGGCAGAAAATCTCCTGTTATCAAATTGGCCTATGCCAGCTTTTTACAGGAGAATATATTGGTCGATCAGAAACTTCCTCACACCTTTTTCCACAATTTGATATTATGTTGAAAGATTTTACGATGAATATCCCCGATGCCAGTAAAGAATCTGGTGTGCGCGGGATTAAAAAAGTGCGCGGAGAAAGTTGGACGGGTTTTTCCTCATTGGTGGCGCTGACTAACGAAAATCGCCATCATTCAGCAGGCAGACGGATCGGTGATTTGGTGGGGGTACGCTACGATACAACTTTGGGAATTATCTCGTATACTGGAATTATCGTGGGCATTTTTGGCGACGGGAATTTGGCGTTAAAACTTATCGATGGCCGTTTCGAAATAAATGGAGTGGATGTAAACCCCTTCATTCTCAACCCCAAAGATAGTGATATAACCCTTTTTTCAACAATAGAGAATGCAACCACGGGAACGCCATAATGGCATGATAATATGCAACTTAGATTAATATTATCATCAGACCTTGTGGTCCTCACATTGAGAGGATTGAAAGTATTATAGCGGATACCTAGAATAACTTTCTCGTCCACAGACAATTTAAAAACTCCTTCCAGTGCAGGCACCTAATTCCATCCTCTGTCTCTTGTCGATAGGGGTCTAAGCTGACTACCATGAACTTTTTAATTATTTTTTCTTCTTTTAATGCTCTTAACCCTTTCATATGTTTGCCATGGACCTTATGCGTACTTTTAATTTCAATTGCTAAATCATCGCCGATAATGAGATCAACCTCTTGCATACTGGTAGAGCGCCAATAAGTTAAACTTTTATTAAATTCTAAATAGGCATTTGCAGCTCTAACCTCAAGAATGATAAATTGTTCAAAAAGGTTTCCAAAATTTTGCGACTTAAGAGTAATCTCACCTTGCTCGCAAAGAGCATTCACCACACCTGGATCAAATAAATAGTGCTTTGACCTCGTAATTGCCTTTCTTTTTTTAGTTTTTGTAAATGCGGGTAATTTTACTCCAATAAGGGTGTCTTCAAGAATTTCAAAATAATTTTTTATGGTATTTAAAGAAACTCCACAATCACTGGCAAAACTTTGATAATTGATTTCATTCCCATTTGACCGAGCGACTAGATCTAAAAACTCTGAGAAAGACTCAATATTTCTGGTCAACGCCTCTGCTGCAATTTCTTCTCTGAGATAAAGAGAGACATACGCTTGTAGTTCTCGTTGCCAGTATTTTGCATCATAAGTTTGCGGTAATCCACCTCTTGTTAAGTAACGTTCTAAATTAAAATTTGGAATTTCAGGGGTGACGAGGGGAAATAGAGATGCTTGCCAGGCCCTTCCCGCGAGCAAGTTAGCACTCCCTCTTTTTAACTTCCTAGCACTAGATCCAGTGAGCAAAAATTTTGTTCCATGCTTTTGAATAATTCTGTGAACTTCGTCGAGTAATGACGGGATTTTTTGAATTTCATCAATAACAATAATTTTTGATTGATCACCTTGCGATAGTAATGATGGGTTTTGCAATAATCTTTTGTAAATATCTCTCTCGAGGAGATCAAAGACTATAGCTGTATTTCCAAGTTGTTCTTTAATTAAGGTGCTTTTGCCCGTAGAGCGTGGCCCAAGTAGAAAATGGGACTTCATTTTTAATAAGTTTGGCAGTGATAATATTCTGGTATACACCTGGGCCTCCTCAATAATTTTAATATCTTAATAGAGTTTTATATTGAAAATATTAAGGAATGATACATAATATCATGATAAAATGCAATTCAAGTTGAAGTTATCATCTGCAGGAATGCATGCCCCATTATTGGGGTATTTAAAAAATTTGTTTTCTTAGTCCTTAATGAGCAAATAACCTCTATTTTCCACGGTATCAAAGGTTCTCATGGCACGAATGAGGTCTGAACTTTTAACCCAGACCCAGGGGGCCTTGTTTGTATTGACATCCATAATTAAGAATGAATCACTATCTCGGTCGTAGGCCCCAAGTGGGGAAATATGGCCCCCTCCCTTTTGCCCTAACGATTTTCTAGCATAGTTCACCAAAATATAATCTCCCTTGCGTGCCAAATTCTCCTTAAGTTCTTCAATGATGGTTGAGTCAGCTAATTTAGCATCAACAATTCGCAACGAGACCTTGGCACCATGAGCTTGCAAATTTCTTACAAGTTGTCTTAACTGTAGACCATAGTCTTTTTTAAAGTTGCCATTGATATTTATTGGCCTTCCTAAAACCTCAATTTTTTTCTTAACATGATCTTTAAAAATATTATTTTGCGTATACTTATTTAAATAGGGGTTAAAGTTATTTGGTAAATGCTGTGTTTCTACACTTGATATTGATGAAAGATCTGCTGGTACGTTATGACCTTTAGCTTGACGAATACGAAGGGCATTTAAAATAATAGTCATGGAGGCAGGGCCGCAAAATAACTTATTGGCCTGGCCGGAAAAATTATTGGCAGCACTAATCTATAAGTAAATGAAAGGGCCTGAAGGTCGTAAATTAAAGACTCAGAATCGACTTGAAGTTCAAACTTTTTTTATCATGATGGTTCGTGTAGTTTTAGTGGATATCTATAAATCCTTGGCACAGAGTCATAATCATAATATCTCTTTAGTTTCAACAGATTAATGAAACAGATTAAGTTAAACCTAATTTTATT
>Ga0316206_1000569_pt1 | contig 45891 bp, 38 predicted proteins | sample 6monthpyrite_MG_FD_204942 | JGI IMG/M metagenome (GOLD analysis project Ga0316206, IMG submission 204942) | Microbial mat bacterial communities from mineral coupon in-situ incubated in ocean water Damariscotta River, Maine, United States -... | ecosystem: Environmental > Aquatic > Marine >...
GGAAGACATGCCTCAAGAAAAGTGAAACATACTAATAACAATCTTCATTTTCCAGCTTACAAAAATGCATTATAATGAATAACTTAGAGCTTAACTTACTGGCATTGCCTCCGGCACCTTTAATTATACCTAGCACGAAAAATTATCAGAAGCCTTGGATGTTGATACCTGTTTTACGCACCCCTATCATTCATGGGAGCGAGGGCTTAATGAAAATCATAATGGTCTTATTTGACAATACTTGGCCAAAGATAAACCATTGGATAAAGTAACCACTAAACAAGCTATCGATATACAAACAAGATTAAATCAAAGTCCACGAAAACTCCTGGGTTTTAAAATACCTGAAGAAGTTTATGAAAATGGCATCATGAAATATGCGTGGCGTAATTATGACTAAAATCTGCGAGTTAAGTCGATAGATCATTATTATACTTAACTAGCCAACTTATAAAATCATTTGCAGGCAATGGTATACTGTAAAAATAGCCCTGCAAAATATCAACCTCTAATAAAATCAAATCATCCAGTGTCAACTTGTTTTCCACGCCTTCGGCAACCACTAAACAATTTAAATTATGACCTAACTCAATGATGGTTTTAACAATAGCTTTATCGCTATTACTATTACACATATCTAGAATGAATGATTTATCTATCTTTAAAGTATCTACCGGAAAATTTTTCAAATAGCTAAGTGATGAAAACCCAGTTCCAAAATCATCCATAGCTAATTTCACGCCTAATTCAATCAACTGATCGATTATTTTTCTAGCACGACTTAAATCATGCATCAATGCGCTTTCTGTTATTTCAAATTCAATTTTTGACGCATCAATCGAATAATCATTTATTATCGATTCTATTTCAGTAGTTAGCAGCATATCCTGTAAACAGTATGTCGATAAATTAACATTAATGCCTAAATCATAACCTTTCTCTTTCCAACCGCTTAAGTCAGATAAAGACTGCGTGAGCACTTGAAAGGTTAGTAAACGAATTAAGCCCATCTGTTCTGCCATGGGTATAAATTCATTGGGCGATATATCACCTAATTCGATATGACTCCAACGTGCAAGCGCTTCAACACAGATAACCTTTTGTGTTGCATTATCAACAAGCGGCTGATAGTAAACCTTTATTTTATTTTGATCGACAGCCTCGCGTAAGTCATTCATTAACTGCAGTCGACGTAAAGTGTGAGTATTTTGTGATGGATCATAAAAGGCATAGCCTGATTGAGACCTTTTGGCCTGGTACATAGCAACATCAGCATACTGCATCAATGCTTCTGCTGTAGTTCCATGATCAGGATAGATCGCAATCCCTATACTCATTTTACTTTCTGTTGATACATCATTAATAGAAAAAGGTTCATTCATAGAATTAATAATTTTTTCCGCACAATTTTTAGTGCCTTTGAAATCAGTTTGCGGCAATAACACTGCAAACTCATCCCCTCCTAAGCGAGCAATTGAATCTATTTTACGCATACAATTTAGTATACGTGAGCTAACCATTTTTAGTAACTCATCGCCAAATTGATGACCCAAGGTATCATTAACTTCTTTAAATCTATCAAGATCCATTAAAAACAAAGAAAAAGGCTGACTAGATCTTTCAGCCTGAAGCAATGCCTGTTCAAGTCGCTCAGTCAATAACGCCCTATTAGGTAATCCGGTTAAAGTATCATGTAATGCTAAATGCTCAAGCTCATCATTTTTAGCATCGAGTTGCTTAGATATTTTTGAACTAAGAAGTAAGCTCACCCAGACAGCCAACCACAAAATAATAACGCCGGAAGTGATCAAACGAAATCTCAGTGCAGAAGCAATCATTATTTCTTCATTTGCCGCAGGCTCCAGCATGACCAACCTGTATTTTTCATCGGGCAATTTAGCTATGGCCCAATAATACTCAACACCATGAATATCAATCAAACCATGTTTATGCGAATCTGAATACGCATCATTGAGATGTTTTGTAAGCATCTCAATATCTATTTCAATATCACTCGCAACATATAATATCTTATCTCCTTGCTGCACGAGCAAGGTAGACTTAGGCGTGGAAAATTTTTTTCGCAACTCCTCTAAATATATTTCTGATATGGTTACATTCCCTGGCATCATCAAACGCTCTGCAATTTCACGATTCAAGTACTGTAAAAATATTGTTAGCTGGTCACCTCGACTCTCAGTAATTTGACGGTATGCCAAAAAGCCAAATACGGCCTGTGCAAAAAAAGTGATACCTAATATAGAAAATAGAATTTGAGTTCTTAATTTCATATACCACTATTTATCTTTTTGTTTTTGTTTTTGGCAACGGGTATTAATATCTGCTAGAGAATAGAGCGGACAGACACCCATTATTGCAACTATTAAGCTAAGCACGCCCACTCCACCCAAAATATTTGCGCTTAAAGAATCATTGATAATGTCACTATCAATAAAAGATATATATATAATCACAATACTAATTATTATACGTATCACCCTATCTACTAACCCTATATTTCTATCCAAAATATAACCCTCTCAAACCAAATAACCATTTTAAAATGCCATCCACATATGTCTGTTTACCCCAAAAAAAGTATGCTATTTATTAAATTACTATACTATTTGTAAAAGAGCCATATGCAATAATAAAACTACTTTAACCTATCTATTTTAATAAAATTAAACCACTATAATAAAATCTACATTTACAACCACATCGATGCCGACAATGCTAAAACCACTACCATTATTATTAATATTTTTTAGCACAATCCTTATAGAAGTGTTTTTTGTATCTATATTCACGCAAAGCATACCTAACCAACTCAAGTTCACCTTAATAGAAAACATTGACTTTTATATTGATTTACTCAGCTCAAACCCATCTATGGCTTTTAAACTAATCCTAATAGACAATCCAGTATTTATCGTACAACGACTTGATGAATTGAAATCAAACCAAATTTGGGGGGTATATTTCATGCCCATAAATATCATTACACTATTAGTTCTATCACTTTATATTAGCAGAGCTAAAAAATTAGAAATGAACTCATATCAATGGAGCGGCATCTGGTTTGCATCTATTATTTTAATATTTTCTATGCTTTATTTACGCATACAAACATGTTGCACATCAGGTCCAACATGGCTACTAGAAATATGGATTTTTTCACAAGTAAATGGCCCTCTAGGGAACGTTGCTATGTGGCAAAATTTATACATTAAATTAATAGATATATTTACTTTAATACAATTTTTCATAGCTTCTATTGGTGCAACGATCATATACATGATTTTTCATACCGAACTGTTTAATAAAAAATCCTCGTAAATTAATTAGACGATGTAGTATTAAGAGGAAGCAAATTAAACTTTTTAGCCACACTTTCAAAAGACTTACCACGCTGCACCTGTTCTATTGCAGTTAACACATCTTTTGTGGGGTCCATATTTGTAATTGCAGAAAGCATTCTATGATAAGGATATGATTTGTTTTTTAAATTTGCAGCTGTTGCTTCTACATTATCGACTTTTATTGCCTTCACATTCGAATCATTACCAAACTTCCATGTTGCCCCAATATGACCAATCGATGTATCGAACGACGTTACCAGCTTAACCATTTCTTTAGCGCTACTAACATTTAAACGTTTTTCGACGAAGGATTCAGCGCTGGGTAAAATCGTTTTCCAGTGTCCTGGGCGTTTTTTACAATGCAATCGAGTAACCACAACAATAGGCTTATCCCAACCACCAACATCTTTCCAATTGACTATCTCACCAGAAAAAATGTCGCCGACCTGTTTCGATGATAAATTTTCAATCGGATTATCCTTATTAACTAGAATAATAATAGCTTCTTCAGCTAGTGGGTACATTTTCAGCTGCTTATCATCAAGTTCTTTTTGACTTAAAGGGCAACAGACAAAGCCAAAAGTTTGATGATCATGCGTACTTTGCTGAGCTAGTTTAATTCCTGCATTACAACCCATCCCAAGATTAGAATTTTCCCCAAAGAGCTGGAACTTTTTACCGGTAACCCCTTCCAGCTCCTCTTTTAAATCATGAAATATGACCCATGCAAAATGTGCACCTGCACCCGTAATAACATCGGATTCCTTTGTCTCAATATCAGCAGCGCCACATATTGAATAAAATAGACTAAATAATAAACCAGACGTAAAAATAAAAGATTTTGTAAGCCTTAGAGAGGGCAGCGAATTTTTCATAATTGAGTTAATCCCATATCGAGCAATGCCAATTTGACCATTAAGTAAAATTTAAAGACAAGTACGTAAATAGCTGTTAAATATATTTATTATTGTATATAGCCCATAAAATTAACAATTACTACTTTTAAAAAATAATTAGGAGTCAAAACAATAGCCATAATGCTTGCTATGTTTATAGCAACACAGGCACGTATTTTCAATCCAGAATGGATATTTAAGAGAAAACACTAAAGATTCACTGCATGGCAACACCCCAGGAGGCTGAATAAGGGCCTTTATTAATAAAGGGAAACATGGAGTCAGGCTGAACCCCACCCAGTTTATCGGGTGCTTTAAATTTACCAAGCCATTGAATTTCTACTCTCATCAAAGTGTGAAATGTAAGGCCAGCCCCCTGATACTTCGGGGTACTGATTATTTTATGGGGCAAATAATTTGCCAGGGGGTGACGGCTAACCTGCCAAATGGCAACACTAAACATCTAAATCCTGATAGGTGACTGAAGCACTTCTTTTTGAAGTAGCACGCACCAATAAAATTCGGGTGTAGGACACGATAACTAAATAATTGAATCAAAAAAACAGGGTGGCCTCACTTCGATACTTATCGTCCTGTTGACATGAAACGACTTATGGGCAACACCTTTAATTAACAAACGATCGATTAACCCCTCGAGCGGCCATCACTATACTTCCAGTCGAAAATATAATGACACAGTTCGACTGACTAATCTCAGCATCTTGAAAAAGTTTTGCGCTTGCTTTATTTGTTATCCCAGTGCCAACACCCTAACTAGTAAAAAGGCGATTTCGCCTGTTTTTAATTGGTCATCAATTGCAAATGTCGAGGATTATTGTGTCTTAGTAGGTCTCTAACTGATAACGGTTCTAGCTACATTGTTTACGTCTCAATTTGTCAAAGTAATACTTTTAGGTTTATTGCTGTCTTGTTCAGACATTGAATTAATTCTTTAAAAAATTGAGTTATATTGCGAAGAAAAAAATTGCCGGGTGGGCAATGCGTGATGGGGGTTTGACATGGTAAATAAGGGAGTATAAGGTCGACCAGTTACACTAATATACTAGACGAATATGATTATAAAAGCACTCAAAAGTAAGATTAAATTATTGATTGAAAGCCTACCCTACGGGCGTGATTTATTTCTGATTACATTCCGCAATCGATTAAGCATTAGATATCGGGGGGTTTACCTGAGTTTTAAGCAGGCCAGTAAGAGTATTCCTAATGCTGAACAAGACTATGACAATGCGTATCGTAAAAAAAGAGAATATAAGGAACAGGGAAAAAAGGTTATCGATAGCAAGTTTCGTAATCACGACTACCCATTGTTATTCTGGTTATCCAGATCGCTAACTGATACGACTGGCGTCTTAGAATTGGGAGGCAGCCTGGGCCATTTATATTATTCTATTAAAAATCTTATTGATTTCCCCGAAAAAATGAAATGGCAAATTGCAGAACTACCGGAAGCGGTTAGTTTAGGCGCAGAACTAGCTAATGAACGAAATGAAAAGCAGTTAACATTCATTGATAGTAGTCAAATTGCAAATAGCACTCCAGCAAATGTCTTTATTTCATCAGGAGCTATACAATACATGACGGTAAGCCTGGTAGAAATTCTGTCGTCATTACCCACCATGCCTGAACATGTCATTATTCACGACTTGCCGGTACACTCAAAACAAAGTTTCTGGACCACGCAACGCCTTGAATATTGCAAGGTACCTTATCATGTATATTCCCTGGATAAGTTTATTGAGGACTTTGATAATTTAGGATATGAGCTGATAGCACAATGGAATTGGTTGCGTCCAATGGAAATTCCTTTTCATAAAGCACTCAGTCTTAATCATTTACAAGGATTCTATTTTAAGAAAAAGTGTTGAATTAATAGCTTAGAGGGTTAACCTGAACCTCCACAAAATTGACACTTATTTTAGGGCATTATAAATATTAAGACGGCGTAAGTTGTGATTCGTTATCACTAAACATCGAAGTTAAAAAAAGCATATCAGAAAAGATTGAGAAATTGATTCGATTCTATTTGGGGCGATGGAGAGCGAACTGATATCTTTACTAAAATTTAATCAATTTGTAGGGTGGATCAAACGCAGCGGATCCACCCTACTTTTCTTGAAAAGAGTTCAACTATCATTAATACATGTGTACCCGCTAAAGCCTTGCACTAAAGTGCATAGTTTTAACTAGCGTACTGGGACAATAAATTTTTTCATTTTTTCTTTTTGGATTCTCTAAAATTATACTGCCACACTACTAAAATATTGGCTTGGTTTTTCATAGTTGTGATCATTAAAAACATTCACTGTAAACTTGTTTAACATTTTAAGGATTTGATTAAATGACCCTTCTATAAAATACAAATCATGTTTATTGTTTAATAGGCTGTAACCACGCCCGATTACCTTCCAGGAATCTTTCGATGACCTCTAAGACTATATCGAATCTAATAACATGATGCTCTATAGATTAGGCACATGAACAGAAATACCCAAATTTCTGCATCATTTTATATTGGAAATACGGTATGGTTAGTCTTATATCGTATTGGATAAAACTCGGAGTGGCAGATCAATTTTATTCGTGATACTCTCTTTTAGATTAACAAAAAAATATTATCTGCCCTTTAATTAAACTCTGTTTTAGGCAATGGAAAACGATGCAATGAGAATACCTTTCGGAGAAATGCTCTATTTAAATCGAGAAGAAGTAATAGCTTCTGGTGGATTAGATATGGCGTCAGCGATATCACAAATTGAAACTATGTTAGCTTTGTTCGATCGCCATGAATGTATTGACCCGCCAAAATCAGTATTAAGATGGAGTGATGATCCGAATATCGAAAATACCAGAGGCCGGATTAATTTTCTATCAGGGTATGTTGGTGGTGATATTAATGCTTTAGGAATGAAGTGGATTGGAAGTTTTCCAAGCAATAAAACCAACCTTAATCTACCAAGAGCGACCGCAATAGTGGTATTAAATGATGCTGATACCGGTATTCCTATAGCATTTATGGAAGGATCGGTTATTAGTTCGACTCGAACTGCCGCCATAACTGGTGTCGCGGTTAAACACTTAGCGCCAAGAAATACCAAAATAATTGGGATGATTGGTGCGGGCGTTTTAAGTAAAGCACATCTTCTAATGTTGAATGAAGTACTAGACGACATAGAAACCATTCAGCTTTATAATCCAACTCGCCGAAATGGAGAAAAACTAAAAGATGAAATTGAAAAACTTACTGATATTAATGTTCGCTTGGTCGATAGTGCTCGAGCCGCATTTGATGGTAGTGACATTGCTTTAACAGCCACTACTACGCATGATCCCATTGTGCAAAAAGATTGGATAAAGCCAGGAATGCTAACTATTCAATTTGCAGGACATGAATTTTCATTCGATGCGGTTTCCCGTGCAGATAAAATTGTTTGTGATGACTGGAATGCACTGAAGCATCGAGCCATTATGACACCTGCAAAAATGTACGAGGCCGGCAAGTTGAGTGATGCGGATATTTATGCGGATCTTGGTGCAATAGTTACGGGGCGAAAAAACGGTCGTGAAAATGACAAAGAGATTATCCATTTTGCTAGTGTTGGTATGGGATTAAGTGATGTCGCTTTAGCTGCGATGATTTATCAAAACGCGCTTGATTTGGATTTAGGGACACGTTTACCACTTTGGAATAATCCGGAGTAAACGAAAATGATTATTAATAGAAATATAATCATTACTAAAATTTGGCAGATCGTCTTTTTGTTCAAGAAAGTATTATATCAACCAACGGACGAGGGAAAAGCAAAAAACAACCGAGCAGAGCTTTATAAAAATATTTGGCGAGAAGCAGCAGAAAGCCTGGGGGTTGAATATAAACTTTTAGATTATGGTTTTATTGAACTGACTTCAAAGCATAAAAGTACAATCGTTATTGACGCACATTCAGAAATCGATAATTTTGTTACTCATCAAGTCATTAGTAACAAACCGTTATGTCACAAGCGGTTGATGGCAAAAAATATTCCTGTTCCAGAACATATTATTTTTGATGTTTTCGATGGATTTGATAAAGCGGAAAAATTCTTACATCAGGTTTCATCAGAAATTGTCGTGAAACCGGCGATTGGTACTGGTGCTGGAATGGGAGTGACGACGGGAATAAAAACTGTGTCGGAGTTACGACGGGCTGTTGCTTTTTCATCTCTAGGTCGTCAATCTAAACTAATTGCTGAAAAAATGGTCCCTGGCGACTGCTATCGGTTTTTGTATTTAGATGGAAAGCTGCTCGATGTAGTTGTTCGACACCCGCCATCAATTATTGGAGATGGAAAATCTACAATTGAAACACTTATTAAACGAGATTTGAAAGAAAGGTATCAACAAAATGCCGTGACAGCTTTGGGAGAAATTAAAAAAGATCTGGATTTTCAGATTACTTTAAAATCTCAAGGATTAACCGTCAGATCTGTCTTAAAACAAGACGAAAAAGTTATCTTAAAAAAGGTAATAAACGATGGATCTTCCCGTGATAGTAAGTCTGTTTTATCTTCTGTGTGTGAAGAATTAGCCCAGGAGGGAGCGAAAGCAGCAAGGGTACTAGGTGCCCGTTTCGCAGGTGTCGATATAATTACAAGCAATCTATCCGCCTCTCTAAAAGAATCTGGCGGTGTCGTACTCGAAGTTAATGCATCACCTGGGTTACATTTGCATTACTTAACTCAAAATCCAGGAAAGCCGCCAGCCCTGGCGCTTCTTAAATGCTTATTAGCCGCTGATTAGTTAGTAAACGACAGTGTGCGATTTACCTAATTTTTAATTTATTACGCAAACTGTAAAAAACTTGCTCCATTCTTTTACCATAGATGAACAACCAGGGACGCCAATCTCTTATTGAAAAGAAAGCGACTTCTTCGAGGCCTTTGTAAGAGGAAAACCATTCCTTATAGGTTAGTCGATTTTCTTTAATATATTTTGGAGCAATTATTAAATCAGCATCTTCTATCATCCACTTTCTACCTAGTCGAGGCAGTAGGGTCTCGGGCAAATCTTGAGTCATATCCAGATATAGAATTCTTGCCAAATCGAGTTTTTTATCTTCAGTGATAAAAGTTCGATGATTCATACCTAAGCGAGGATTTATATCTAAAACTTTACAATAACCTTTGGCTGCATCCCATTTCAATCCAACATCAATATTACCTGTGAATTTAATAGATTGGCAAAAATCTACCATGATTTTTTCAAGCGCTTTATTTTCTAAACATTCACACATGCTGCCAGCACCGTAATTCATGGGTGCTTGACGAATTTTTCTTCCCGTAAACACTAATTTAGGATTACTCTCATTGTCGAAATAGCCGGCGAAAATATGAATATTATTATCTTCACCAGATATATATTCTTGTACCATCAAGTTAGGATCAATAGCGGAAAGTCTTTGGTATGTCTCTTTTAGTTCATTAAGGCTGGATACCTTAGTCATGAAATTTTTCGTGTTTTTTAGCGGACTATGAGAGTAAGCTGTTTTCAAAAGACACGGCAAACCAATATCTTTCACTATGGCGTCTAAATCTTCAACTGATTTTGGTATTTTGGTAATTGGTGCGGGTAAATTGTGCTCTTCCGAAATTTCAAACATACCTAGTTTATTGACTAGTCGTTCAAGTACGGTGTAAGTCGCAACGTTAAAAATAAAATATTTTTCTAATTGTTTTCTGAATTTAGCAACAAACAAGACGTACTGATCCGTCAAAGGATAGAGTACCGGACGAATTGATTGGTTCTTACCATATTGTAGTAGCACTTCTAAAACTCCATCTTCGTCAGCTTCGATATCAGGTAACAGCAATCTTTCGGAGCAATATTTTGATTTCATAGCATAACCAGATAAGTCCGAGTCAGCACAGGTAACGGTTACACCGAAATGACCTAGCGAACGAACAACGGTTAAGCCGCCTAATCCTGAATGAAGAACAACAGCAGGTGCACTTAGGTCAAATTTCATTAGTATATAATCCCTTTTTAAATTCAAATAGAATAGTTAGTTAAATATAAAGTATTAAAAGTTATTTATGATTATACCTATTCAGAAAAATCTACAGGCCCTCTCAGGCTGTAACAGCCTGTCGTATGGAATCGAGCTATTTTAAGTAATTCTCATAAGGGCAACCTACCGTTGGCAGCTTATATTCACGTTGAAGATAATTATAAAATTCGGATCGCTTCCAAACAGGATTAACTTATGTCCTCTGTGGAACTCAGCATTTCCCGAATTTGTTATATATTCATTGATTATCCAACTACTAATATCTCATTAATTTCGATATCTAAACTAGATGTAGTCGGTTGTTTGTGATTATTTGAGTATTATACCCTAAGTTCAGAAAAATCAGAATTAACAATTTCAATACTAGGATATTATCTAAAATTGAAAATCAATCGAGTAAAAATCTGATTCTCGTTCCTAGATAGAAGCAGCTTCGCGACGTACACAAATAATGCAGGTAACCAAACCTCGTCTATCAGCACGATCAACCATCGTTTTACTAGCTCCGTGTTCACATCAAATTATATAAAAATAACGTAATCAAATATTTTTGTTGTAGATAGCTATTGTCTGTTGATAGGGGAAATCATATCAACATTTTTATAACCGACCAATAACCCTTAGCTTCTATGGTTTTTAATTTACACTATCAATCAATACAATGTTATCTAGCCTACTAGGTTATTGGTCCGGTTGATTAATTGTTATGTGATTTTTAGCCATAAAAACAACAGTGTTTATCTTCTTCTAAAAGTGATAGAAAATCTTCTAATGTTCTTACTTCAGGGGTTGGTTCATAACCATGCCACTTCATATCAGATTTATGCCAGAATACCTTCCATGATTTTGATTTTTTAACATATGTAGTTTTAGCTACCATTGATTCTATTTTTGTATTGGGCTTATTCCAAACTGAACGGAGCTCATATATTATTATGCTTTGATCTTCAATACGAAAACATAAGTCGACTTCGTTTCGGATATGAGGCGGTGGCCTATGTTTTGCTACGTAATCACCTACATGTTTTTCACATCTTTTTGTTTCGAATTCACTTATTGCCATCTGACCCCCACTTATTCCCACTTATTCTTAGTATTCTCAGCACACAGATATATAATAAATTCTATCTATTCTGTTCCTCGAAAAAATTAACACATCCTTTCCCTGCTTCTTTAGCTCGATACATGGCGATATCTGCCTCTCTTAATAATGTTTCTGAATCCGACTCCTCGATCCCCAAAAGGCGTACTCCAATACTTGCGCCAACGTGCAACATCTTGCCATTGAAATCAAACGGCTTATTTATCATGTTAAGTATATTCTTGGTTATTCGCAATACGATGTCACGAGCAACTCTTTCATCAGCAGCTAGGCGATTAATCAAAACAACAAACTCATCGCCACCAAGACGGCCAACGGTATCTTCAGATCTAGCAGTAGATTGTAAGCGTGCGGAGATTTCAACGAGTAAGGCATCTCCTGCTTCATGTCCGTAGTTGTCATTTACAGGTTTGAACCCGTCCAGATCTAATACAAGCACTGCCCCGTACTCCTTATGCCTAATGCAACCGGCTAAAATCTTGTCCAGGTGTTTTGATATTAAGCGTCGATTGGCTACTTTCGTTAAAGGATCGGTTAATGCCAACTTATTAAGTTGTGCTAACGACTCATCCCGAGCCTTAACAAAAGGCCTAATGATCCAAATATAAATTGCGGGAGTGGACATTAAAACCAAAAAAGCAGTATCAAGAGCTGCTTCTGAGTATAAGCCTAATTCATGAGGGATACTCCGTAACATCAGCATAATCAATAATTCTACCGATGCAATAATAATTGCAATCCGTATGACCACTTGTTTTGTAGTTAGTAATTTCATGATTTATTTTTTATGCTAACAGTGATATATACGGAATGTCTATTTATAGGAATTTGTACTAAATCTGGACATTATTATTTATTCTTTTTACCACTCTGTTTTTTAATCTGAGATTTTTAGCTACATCATAACCTAGTACCCACACCTTATGCTCTGTTAGCCACTTTCCACCTGCGGCTTTTACTTTATTGCGTAAATCTGTTTCTTCAAACTGAATTTTAAACCATACGGTAATTTTTATTGGTTTAAGGCATCTATACGATAACGCACACAAATTAATTGTTCGCCGTATTGACTAAAATGTTTTTTGCTACCCATACCCCCCGGGTGCAGTGTTTTCAAAATATCCATTTTATGTCCTCCCTGACAGATGATTGCTTCATTCTATTTTTTTAGTAAATAACTGTCACGCTATTTTCACCGGTCAACTTATCCAGCCGACTCAATAGTTCATCACTGGGTTGTACGCACCAGTCTTCACCGAGTGAGAGTTTTGCTGCAATGTCATCGCGCTGATAATTTATCCACACCGGCACATTACCTTCGCGGAAAGGATTTAAGACTTCGTTTAGTTGATGCACAATTGTGTGATCAGCATTTATTTGTTTTAGATCTATTTCTAAACGTCGGGCAAATTTTTGCCGTGCCTCGGTAATGTCATAAATTACATCGGCGGTTATTCTGTAGCCACCGAAATAGTCGTCGTATACCACCTTACCTTCTACAACGATTAATTTGTCTTTATTTAACAGGTAATTGTATTGATCAAACTTTTCTTCATAGATGCGCACCTCTACCCGCGCGGTTCTGTCATCTAATACGGCAGAGACAATTTTTCCACCGGTTTTGGTTCTGCGCACCCGCATGCCCACCATTAAGCCTGCTAATTTATAGGAGCGTGCATTTTTTTGCGACATGTAACCACCGCCACCTGCGCCTGATGCAAGGTCGCTCTGGTCGGCCAGTTTTCCTAATCGGCAATCGGTAAATTGTTTGAGCTCTTTTTCGTAGCGCTCTATTGGATGGCCGGTTAAATATAAACCCAGGGTTTCTTTTTCCAGTGTTAGGCGTTTTTCCTCTTCCCACTCTTCAACGTTTATTACCTCTACCGGCGCGTAGGAATCGTCGGAGGTTGAGCTGCCAAATAAATCGTCCTGCCCGACGCTGGCATTTTTTTGAAATTGCTCGGCGGCCTGCATGGCATCTTGCAGACTCGCCATCAGGCTTGCGCGGTTTGGCCCCAGCTTATCCAGCGCACCGGCTTTTATTAGCGCCTCTAGTACACGCTTGTTTACCTTGCGGCCTTCGGCGCGACAGCACAGATCATATAAATCTTTATACGGGCCGTTATTTACACGCTCTTCAATAATGCCGTCGAGTGCGGCAGAGCCGACGCCTTTAATGGCGCCCAGGCCGTACAGTACCTGGCCGTCTTCGGGTACAGAAAATTTTATTACCGAGCTATTCACATTAGGCGTTAGCACGTCCAGTTTCATGCGGTGGCAATCTTCTATTAGGGTAACTACTTTGTCGGTGTTATCCATATCCGCAGAAAGTACCGCGGCCATAAATTCTGCCGGATAGTGTGATTTTAACCAGCAAGTTTGATATGAGAGTAATGCATAGGCGGCGGAGTGAGATTTATTGAAACCGTAGCCGGCGAATTTTTCCACCAGATCGAAAATTTTCGTTGCGAGATCCGCATCTATACCATTTTGTTTTGCGCCCTCGGCAAACACCGCGCGCTGCTCGGCCATAACCTCGGCCTTCTTTTTACCCATCGCGCGACGCAGCATATCTGCACCGCCCAGCGTGTAACCAGAAAGCACCTGGGCGATTTGCATAACCTGTTCCTGGTACAAAATAATACCGTAGGTAGGCTCCAATATTTCCCTCAGGCATTCATGCTGATACTGCGCATCCGGGTAGGACACCGCTTCTCGCCCGTGCTTACGATTGATGAAGTTATCTACCATGCCGGATTGCAATGGCCCGGGACGGAACAGCGCCACCAGTGCGATGATGTCTTCAAAGCAATCGGGTTGTAGACGCTTAATTAAATCTTTCATACCGCTGGATTCCAGCTGGAATACCGCGGTGGTTTCTGCCGCCATTAACAGGCGGAAGGCCGCCGGGTCATCGAGTGGCAACTTGTTTACATCCAGTTCGTGCATTTCCGGATGGCGTAGTTTTATGTTTTTAACCGCCCAGTCGATAACGGTGAGCGTGCGCAGGCCGAGGAAATCGAACTTAACCAGGCCGATGGCTTCTACATCGTCTTTGTCGAACTGCGTAACAACGCTTGTGCCACCCTGTTCGCAGTACAGTGGTGTGAAGTCGGTTAATACCGTTGGCGAGATAACCACGCCCCCGGCATGTTTACCGGCATTACGCGCGCAGCCTTCTAGCGACAGCGCCATATCAATCAGCTCGGTAACTTCTTCTTCATTCTTATAGGCATTGGCCAGATCTTCTGCTTCATCCAGCGCCTTGGTGAGCGTCATGCCGATTTCAAACGGAATCATTTTGGCGATTCTATCGACAAAGCCATAGGACAGGCTCATTACACGGCCAACGTCGCGTATAACCGCTTTGGCGGCCATTGAGCCATAGGTAATGATTTGTGAGACCGCATCTCGGCCATAGGTGCGCGCGACATAGTCGATTACCCGATCACGGCCATCCATACAGAAGTCGACGTCGAAATCTGGCAGCGATACACGCTCCGGGTTAAGAAATCGCTCGAACAGCAGGTCGTATTGCAGCGGGTCGAGGTCGGTAATTAACAAGGCATAAGCCACCAGCGAACCCGCACCAGAGCCACGACCCGGCCCAACAGGTATGCCGTTATCTTTGGACCACTGGATAAAGTCGGCAACGATGAGGAAATAACCCGGGAACCCCATGGTATTGATAACTTCCAGCTCAATATCCAGGCGCTCATAATACGGCTTGCGCAGCGCTTCGGCGTTTTCTGTGCCCTCGGGGACAATAAAGTCTAAACGTTTATCCAGGCCCTCTTTCGAGACGCGTATAAAGTAGCTCTCAATCGTGTCGCCTTCGGGGATGGGGAAGTTTGGTAAGAAGCTTTCGCCGAGGCGAACATTCAGGCTACAGCGTCGGGCAATTTCAACGGTGTTTTCCAAGGCCTCCGGTATATCCGCAAACAGCTCACACATTTCTTCTTCTGTGCGTAGGTATTGCTGATTACTGTATAACTTTTGGCGGCGTGGATCATCCAGCGTTCGGCTGTCGTGAATACACACCCGCACTTCATGGCTATCAAAATCACCTGTCTTTAAAAAACGCACATCATTGGTGGCCACCACCGGCGTATTTGAGGTGAGCGATAAACTCACCGCCGCATGCAAATACTCTTCTTCACCTTCTCGGCCAGTACGCTGTAATTCTAAATAATACCGGTTGGGAAAAATGCGTTGCCAGGCCTTGAGCAACTCAGCCGCCTGCATTGGATTACCAGATAATAATGCGCGGCCAACATCACCTTCACGGCCACCGGATAAAACGATGATTCCCTCATTGAGTTCACGTAGCCAGTCGACCTCAATCATCGGGATACCACCATGCTGACCTTCAAGGTAACCCTTGGAAATCAGCTGGGTAATATTCTGGTAACCCTCATTGTTTTGGCATAACAAAACCATGCGCGAAGGCTGCTCAGTTTCCACCGCCGGGCGCACCCAAATGTCCACACCAATAATAGGTTTAATACCGGCGGCCATTGCAGCACGGTAAAACTTCACCATGGCAAATAAGTTGGATTGATCGGTTAAGGCAATGGCTGGCATGTTCTGCCTGGCCGCCGTTTTCATTAACGGCTTGATGCGAACCGTGCCATCAACCAGTGAATATTCGGTGTGTAAACGAAGATGTATGAAGCGAGGATTCATTTAAAACTATTATCTACTTTAAGTTATATATATAAATTACTGTTTTATATCGTTTTTATAGTGGAAATGTTAATAGCGTGTTGAGCTGATTATTATGAGTCAGATTGCCATGACTCACAACGCCTAATAATGATTTACCACTTTTATTTATAAATTGACGGGCAAACCCCCTGCAATTTCCCACAATTAAGTAGATTTTCTACAAATATGGCCTTTTAGTTACCACTCCACAGAGATTTGCCAAAAACGCACTGCCGTGTGGCCAGCCCAGCATGACGCCAAGCCGCTAATAGATTTAGGTTTATTACTTAAGTTATTGTTTTATATTATATTAAAGTGAATAAGGCTAGCGCCATATCGGCATTTTATAAGCCAATGCCCAACGCTGTGCTGAGCTTCCAGGGCCATTAAACCTGGTAAAATAGAGCCAGGACAAGCGAGGCGCTCATATCAAACGACAGGCTAAATAATGAAAAAAATTGGGCTTAATTACCACTGAACAAATGCCAATACAGGTAATTAAAACAATGCAAACGGGGACTATTTTTGCCCCTGCCTGGCGAGTACTCGGGTCACGGGACCAAAGGTTTTTCGGTGTTCCGGGCATGCTCCATGCACCTCAAGCAGTGCCATATGCACCTTGGTTGGGTAGCCTTTATGCCGGTCAAATTCGTATTGCGGATACACTTTATGCAACTTTTCCATCTGCTCATCGCGCTCTACTTTTGCCAAAATAGAGGCCGCAGCAATTGCCTCAACCCTGGCATCCCCCTTCACAATTGCCTCAACATCACAGCTTAAGTCGGGCTTTTTATTGCCATCGACGAGGGCAATATCGGGCATTTCTGGCAGGCCTTCAACCGCCAGTTTCATTGCCAGAAGACTCGCCTGAAGGATATTAATCTGGTCTATTTGTTCCGGGCCTACCGATGAAATTGCCCAGGCTTTGGCCTTTAGTCGAATCTCTTTAGCCAGTATTTCGCGTTTTTTAGCACTGAGTTTTTTAGAATCATTCAGGCCTTCAATGGGATTTTGCTCATCCAATATGACCGCAGCGGCAACCACCGCACCCACCAATGGTCCCCTTCCCGCCTCATCCACGCCCGCTATTCGAGAGTACCCCGTTAGATCAATATCAATGTCGTTTATCATGGTTTCCGGTATAATGCGTCTTTAATTAAAAACCAATAATAAAGAGTTACTATACGAATGAGCAAGCTAAAAACTGCAGTAATTGGCGTAGGTTATCTGGGTAAGTTCCATGCCGACAAATATGCCGACCTTCCCAATAGCGAACTAATTGCAGTTGTTGATGCGGATGAAGCTACAGCCAAAGCGATTGGCGAAAAACTCGGCGTTGCAGGATTAACGGATTACAGCTCTTTATTAGGTAAGGTCGATGCGGTGAGTATTGCCGCGCCAACCACACTGCATTATCAAATTGCCAAAGACTTCCTTGAAAATGGCAGTCATGTGCTTATTGAGAAGCCAATAACCGTCACCCTGGCGGAAGCCGATGAGTTGATTGCATTGGCCAAAACTCATAATAAAATCATTCAGGTAGGCTTTTTAGAGCGCTTTAATGCCGCTATTCTGGACCTCGACACAAACAATATTGCACCAACCTTCATTGAGTCGCATCGCCTTGCGCCGTTTAACCCTCGCGCAACCGACGTTAATGTCATACTGGATTTAATGATTCACGACATTGATATTATTCTTAATATTGTACGTTCAGATGTTAAATCAATTGCCGCATCTGGCACACCGGTACTCACTAAATCAACTGACATAGCCAATGTGCGCATAGAATTTGAAAACGGTGCGGTTGCCAATGTAACCGCCAGCCGCGCGAGTATGAAAACCGAGCGTAAAATGCGCCTGTTCCAGCCGGACGCCTGCGTAACCATCGATTTCCAGAATAGAATCATGAATGTATACGGCAAAGGCGAAAAGGAAATGTTTCCCGGCATCCCTGAGATCGTCGTACAGGAAAGCACCTATGAAAACAATGATGCACTAAAGGCAGAGATCATCGCATTCCTTGATAGTATCGAAAATAATAAGCCCGCCTTAGTGAGCGGCGAAGATGGCCGCAGGGCTTTAGCAACCGCAATTGAAATTTCAAATATTTTAAGTGAGTAAGACATAAATGAATATCCCAATGGTAGATCTTAAAGAACAATACAAAGAGCTCAAAGATGAAATTAGCACCAACCTTCTTGCCGCTCTTGAGGCTACACAGTTTATTTTAGGCCCCAATGTACAGGCCTTTGAAAAGGAAACGGCTGAATACCTTGGGGTTAAGCACGCAATTGGCGTGGCATCTGGCACCGATGCATTACACCTTGCGCTTCTTGCTGCTGGTATAGGCCCTGGCGATGAAGTTATTACCACGCCTTTTACATTTATCGCAACCGCAGAGGCCATCGCTTACGTGGGTGCAACACCCGTATTTGTTGATATCGATAAAGACACATTCAATATTGATTTAAAATTGGTTGAAAAGGCCATTACCGATAAAACACGCGCGGTTATTCCGGTGCATTTGTTTGGCCAGCCCGTAGACATGAACGCACTTAAAACCTTGTGCGATGCAAAGAACTTAAAAATAGTTGAAGACTGTGCACAATCATTTGGCGCACACATTAACGGTAAGCAAACCGGTAGCTTTGGTGACGCGGGTGCATTTAGCTTTTTCCCCAGCAAAAACCTCGGGGGTTTTGGTGACGGCGGATTAATTACCACCAACTCAGACAAAATGGCGGAAGACATTAAAGTTCTTCGTAACCATGGTTCAACAAAACAATACCACCACACGGTGCTAGGTTATAACAGCCGCCTGGACGAGTTACAGGCGGTTATTTTACGCGCCAAGTTAAAGCGCATTGATGACTACAACACCAACCGTCGACGCGTTGATCAAACCTATAAAGCAATGATGCAAGGCACAGATGTGCAGATGCCGCATGAAGACGGTATTGGCTATCATGTATACCACCAATACACTTGCATGCACCCACAACGCGATAAAATTATGCAGGCACTACGTGATGCAGGCATTGCCTGTGCTATTTACTACCCTATTCCATTACATAAACAGGAAGTGTTTGCTGAATCATGCAAAGGCCTAACATTGCCTGTTACAGATAACGTAGTGAAAAACTGTTTTTCTATACCTGTTTATCCTGAACTTGGCGAAGACAAAATCAAGATCATTACGGACACCATTAAGTCCGCCTTATAAAACATGAATAAACGCATAATGATTAGCGCCGGAGAAGCCTCCGGCGACATGCATGCCGCCAACTTCGTTAAAGCTTTACACACTATAGATAACTCTATTGAAGTATATGGAATGGGCAGCGAACAACTGCGGGATGCTGGCGTCGATTTATTAATTGATTGCTCCGATATTGCCGTTGTTGGCCTGGTAGAAGTCATTGCCAACTATCGAAAAATAATCAAAGCACTGAATATATTAAAAGAATCTCTGCGTAATAATCCACCCGACCTTCTCATCCTGGTTGATTACCAGGAGTTTAATTTCAAGCTCGCTGAAACAGCTAAAAGTTTGGGCATTAAAGTTCTATTTTATATCGGCCCGCAGGTATGGGCATGGCGCCAGCACCGGGTACATAAAATTGGTGAGCGCATCGATATGATGGCGGTGATTTTACCCTTCGAAGAAAAATTTTATGCCGACGCCAATGTGCCTGTGCGTTTTGTTGGCAACCCGCTTGTTGATGAGGCAAAACCTAATCGAGATAAACAAAGTTGCCTGGATGATTATCAATTAAGCAATGACAGGCCTATAGTTGGATTATTTCCTGGTAGCCGACGCGGTGAAATTAAACGTGTATTACCTATTCAGTTAGAAGCTGCAGAAAAGTTATTAGAGCAAAAACCTGATTTACAATTTGTATTGCCTGTTGCCAGCACATTAACTAAAGAGGCGTTTGCCGATTGCCTGAAAAAATATTCTCATCTAAATGTAAAGCTGGTAAAAGACCTTTCTTATAATGTAATGCAATGCTGTGATGCAATTATTACTGCATCGGGTACGGCGACACTTGAAATTGCACTGATGGGTGTTCCAAACTGCATAACATACAAAATTTCTCCTATATCGTATGCCATTCTTAAACGCATGGTAAAAATAGATAATATAGGACTGGTTAATATTGTTGCTGAGAAAAAAATTGTTGAAGAGTTCATACAATACCAGGCACAACCTCAACTGATCGCCGATGAAATATTTAAAATTCTTAGTGATGATTTATATAGAAACAATATGACAACTGAATTAAATAAGGTTCGCGACAAGCTAGGAAAAACCGGCGGCGCTAAAAATGTAGCTCAGCTTGCATTAGAAATGCTTAATTCCTGATCCATTAAAAAACACAAAAACGCTTTTAAGCCCCCTTTGGCAATAATCATCTAATACTTTTATGCTTGCACCTTGAATTTAAAATATTACAGACAAACAAAAGGCCAGAAAAATTCTGGCCTTTTGTGCAATTTATAATAACTACTCACAAGAGTATTCAACACAGCAATAAGCTTATCGCACAATTCCACGTTTTGAATTTTCAATAAAGTCGGTAAACTGTTTCACTTCAGGATACTGTTCAATAAGCTCTGCAACTTCCTTCATAGCCTGCTCACGAGAACCTTTAGAACGCACCAGTGCCTTATAGGTATTTAATATGGCCCTGATAAGTGTATCGCTGAAGCCTTTTCGCTTAAGGCCTATTTTATTAATACCTCCCGCTTTGCCATAGTTACTTGCCACAATAACATACGGCGGAACATCACGATTAATAATGGCCCCCATGCTGGTAAAGCAATGACTACCCAGTTTAGAAAACTGATGCACCAGTGTGAAACCGCCTAAAATGGCATAATCACCAATTTCAACATGGCCAGCACAAGAAGCTGAATTTGCAAAAACAATATGGTTACCAATCCGGCAATCATGAGCAATATGCACATATGCCATTATAAAATTATGACTGCCCACTTTCGTCACGCCACCGCCATCAGCTGTGCCACGTGAAATAGTCACGTTTTCACGAATAGTGTTTTCATCGCCAATCTCTAAAGATGAATTTTCACCTGAAAACTTTAGATCCTGGGGATCTTCACCGATTGAAGAAAATTGATAAATTTTATTATTTTTTCCAATTTTAGTTGGACCATTTATCACGACATGCGGCCCTATCCATGTACCGGCTTCGATTTCAACATGCGCACCGATAATGCTATATGGACCTATCTCGACATCGTCGGCAATCTTTGCTGTGGCATCTATGATTGCAGTTTGATGGATCATTAAAAACAGCCTCTAATATTATTACTGTAGAACTTATCCAGGCAACTATAGCCGATAACTACGACTTAGGATTATCTGTTGCCGCACACATAATAACAGCACTTGCTGCTAATTTTCCGTCAACTAGTGCCTTACAATCAAATTTCCAGATTCCGCGTGAACGTTTAAGCAACTCAACTTGCAGAGTAAGCACATCACCAGGAACAACCTGTCGTTTAAAACGCGCACCGTCTATACCTACAAACAGGTAAAGCATGTCACTATCCGGGTCTTCACCCATTGTTTTAAAGCCAAGTAAACCCGTCGCCTGTGCGAGAGCCTCCATAATAAGTACGCCCGGCATCACTGGATAATGAGGAAAGTGACCTTGAAAAAAAGGCTCGTTAATTGTTACATTTTTAACGGCCGTAAGGCTTTTACCTAATTCGAAATCTAAAACCTTATCAACCAATAGAAAAGGGTAACGATGTGCAAGGAGCTTTCTAATTTCCCCAATATTCATTGTATTCACAGTAAAACCTCAGACATATTATTCTTTATTTTTTATAAGCTTTTCAAGCTGCTTAATTCGTTTAGCCATTTCATCTAGCTGTCTGAATCTTGCACTATTTTTTCGCCACGTACGCGTTTCATCAATGGGTGTATTTGATGAGTAAGAGCCTGGCCTGGTTAACGACTTAGATACCATAGACATAGCCGTAACGATAACATTATCAGTAATTTCTATGTGGTCTCGAACACCTGTCATACCCGCAAACAGACAATTTTTACCAATTTTAGTACTACCAGCGATGCCAACACCTCTGGACATAACCGTATGCTCACCCACGCTGACATTATGCGCAATTTGTACGTGGTTATCCAATTTGACACCATTTCCGATAACTGTGTTTTGCAGCGCACCACGGTCAACCACCGAACAGGCACCAATTTCCACCGAGTTACCAATAACAACACCACCTACCTGTGGCACCTTCAGCCACTCACCCTGGTCAAATTCAAAACCAAAACCGTCTGAACCTATCACGGATGCAGAGTGCATTATACAGCATTCTCCAATCACACAAGTGTGGTAAACCGTGACATTAGAATACAGGTGAGTATTAGCACCAATACGGCTATTGCGGCCAATAAAACTACCGGCATCAATTCTAACGCCCTCATCAATCACCACACCCTGTTCAATCACCACATTTGGCCCTATATAGGCCAGGCTGGAGATTGATGCCGTCGGATCAATTACGGCAGTACTATGAATGCCTGGTGCTGGAATGAATTCTGGATAAAGTAAGGCGACAATTTTCGCATAGGCAGCACGTGGATTTTTAACTACTAGTGACGCCACAGGTGAATCAGCGGCTACATCTTCGCGTAAAATAACCGCGCTTGCCTTTGTGTTTTTTAAACCTGATATGTATTTAGAGCTGGTAACAAAACAAATATCACCAACACCCGCATCATCAAGTTGAGCCGCTGAATTTATTTCAAGCCCGGCATCACCTACAAGTTCTGCACCTATATGTTGAGCAAGTTGTTGTAAGCTATAACTCATATCAGTTTGTCGTTGTCACTTATAGTTTAATAACTACTACTTAGCTTCTTTAATAACATTTGCCAATATTGCATCTGTAATATTAATGTTGTCCGCAGCAAACATTACACCTTCATTTACGATCAGATCATACTTATTTTCAGCTGCATATTTTTTAGTTACCGAAAATACAACTTTTCTAAATGCTGCCATTTCTTCATTTTTAACAACCTGCAAGTCTTTCTCGAGTTTTGTTCCCTTCTCTCTATACTCGCCTACCATGTCTTTCAGCTTATTACGTGAAGCAGATAATTTACTCTCTGTCATTAACAACTCATTAGTTTTAATTTCTTTTTCTAATGATTTAATATCCGTAATTAATGCCTCTATTTCCTTTTTAGGCGCATCAAATTTTGATTCTATCATTTTATCTATGCCTTTAACTTTGGCATATTCGCTGAAAAGCATAGTGACATTAACAAAACCTATTTTGCCCGCATTACTTGCAAATGGCATTACCAACAAACCGGCTAGTACTAAAACTGAAAATAATCGTTTACTCATTACTCTTTCTCCTAAAAAATTGATCCAATACTAAATTGGAATGCTCGTTTATCATCACCCTCTTTTTCTTCAAGTGTGCGGGCCCAGCTAAATCTTAGTGGGCCAATCGGCGCCAGCCATACAAATGAAACACCGACAGAACTACGTAATTCATTCGAATCAAAACCACCCTGATCCTTCAAAAACACATTACCTATATCATAAAATGAGCTAAGACGAACGGAGCTAGGTGCTTTCTCCATAAATGGAACAGGGAAGATCACTTCTGCACTTGCTACCGTTCTTATATCTCCGCCAATGGGCCTATCAGTTACAACATCTCTTGGGCCTAATGAATTTGAATCGAAGCCGCGTACTGTCCTTAAACCACCTGCATAAAATCGCTGAAAGAATGGGTAAGATTTGTTATCACCATAACCATCACCATAAGCAATATCGGTTCTAACTAACGTAGTTACACTTCGATTAATAGGGAAGTAAAACTTATTTTGATAGGTGATTTTATAATATTCTACGTCACTATTCGGCAGCGTAAAGTCCAGTGAAACCGATTGTGAATTACCTGTGGTTGCAAATATGGTTCTATTTCGCGTGTCGTGAGAGAAACTTGCGAGTAGTGTATATGAATCAATAGTTGCCTTGTCTGGCTCACCATTGGCATTAATGCTACCATCTGTATATTCCTTAAGAAATGCGTCAACATCGGCAGCAACATTCGTTGTACCCCTGAGAATATCCGTTGCCTCATAACCAACACCTATGCGCAGCCGGTCGTATTCGGTTAGTGGTATCCCATACGAAAGATTTACACCATAGGAATTCTCAAAATAATTACTGATATCAGCTGCCGCTGCATCACGTTCACGATACGACATTGAGATTGTCCGGCTAATACCGTCTATTGTGTGATAAGGATCTGTAAATGCGACACTGTAAACTTTATTTGCCTGGTCATTATTAAAATTCAGAACTAGATTTTCACCCGTACCATTTAGATTATCCATAGTTAAACCCAGGTTAAAAACAAAACCCTGGGTTTGTGAAAACCCTGCACCAATATTAAAGCTACCTGACATACGTTCTTTAATATTAATATTTATATCAACCAGATCCGCTGTACCTGGAACAGGATCTTTACTTACCACGACTTCTTCGATATAAGGTAAACGTTGCAGGCGTATTTTAGATCTCTCTAATTTATCGTTAGAAAGTTCTCCACCTTCCATTAAACGCACTTCACGTCGCAGAACCTCATCGTTAGTTTTATAGTTACCAGAAAAACTAATACGATTCACATAAACCTTTTTCCCCGGATCAATAAAGTAAGCCAGTTCAACTTGTAAGGTTTCATCATTGATTTTAGGAATAACATTTACTTTTGCAAAGGCATAACCTTCATTACCCAACCTGCGAGTCATCAGGTTTTTTGTATCAATCATTTTATTTCGCGAAAACACATCACCTGATTTAATCAAAATGAGTTTACGCAGTTCATCTTCCGGGACAACAAGTGTTCCTGCCAGACTTATTTCATTAACAAGGTACTTTTCACCTTCCGTGATATTCATGGTGATGTATATGTCTTTTTTATCGGGTGTAATTGTTACCTGTGTTGAATCCATTGAAAAACGCACATAACCTCTATCCTGGTAATATGATTTTATAGTTTCTTCATCCGCTGCCAGTTTAGGTTTGGCATATTCATCTACACTGCTGAACAAGTCGAAGAATCCCGGCACACCTAACTGCAAATCTTCGAGTAATGTCGCGTCATCAAAGACCTTATTGCCGACAATATTTATTTGTTTAATTTTAGCGATAACACCTTCAGAAATTTTTATATCTATATCAACACGGTTACGCTCTAGCTCGGTAATTTTTGTTTCAATACGTACCGCATATTTTCCACGGCTAAAATAAGCCTGCTGTTTTAAGCCCTGTTCAATTTTATCTAATGCGGATGGTTTAAATACACGGCCCTTGGTAATTTCCAGATCATTGAGTATTTCTTCAAGCTGCTTATCGTCAATATCACTATTACCTGACCAGCTGATATTTGAAATAGCGGGGCGTTCTAGCACCTGAACGACTAAGACATTACCGTCTTTAAGCAATTTTACATCTTTGAAAAATCCCGTTTTATACAGCTCCTGAATTACATACGATGTTTGCGCATTATCAAATGACTCGCCTACTTTTACAGGAAGATAATTCAATAAGGTACCGTCAGGTATGCGTTCTAAACCCAGTAGTTTAATATCTTCAACAACAAAACTATCAGCAGCATATGCATACGAATATGGAAAAAATAAAATTAATAATATAAATAGCTTACGCAATGTCATCGCCAATAAGTAATGTTGATTAAAATTAGTTAATTAAGCGCTGAATATCATTAAAGACAGCCAGGCTCATTAAAACAAGCAGCAATGCCAAACCCACTTGCTGTCCCATTTGTTGTATTTTTTCTGAAACAGGAGACCCTTTCACTATTTCAATCAGGTAATACATTAAATGCCCACCATCCAGCATCGGCACAGGCAATAAGTTCAGTACACCGAGGCTTACTGAAATCATCGCTAAAAATTTTAAATAAACTAGAAAACTAATACTCGCTGTAATACCGGCATATTGTGCAATAGTAATTGGCCCGGAAATATTCTCCAGCGCTGCTTCACCGACAACCATTTTACCCAAAACTTTGAATGTAAGCGCTGTAAAAGTCCATGTTTCGTCTAATGCTCGTGCACCAGCTTCAAACACACTGTATTCGATGCGTATCTTGGATTTTTCTATGAGCTCTTTAGGTACTTCTGGATACGCGCCCATAAAGCCAATAACAGCTTCGCCATGTTGTTTTTCATCGGGACGCAATTGCAGGTTTAAATCTTCACCCGAGCGATTTATTAATACATTTAGATTTTTGCCCGCACTAGACTGAATAACCTCAACCAACTTATCCCAGTTTGCAATAGGCTGATCATTGATGGATATAATTTCATCGCCTGCTGCTATACCCGCTTTAAGTGCGGCACCGTTCTCTGTAACACCACCAATTATTGGTGCAAATTCTGGCTTCCATGGTTTGAACCCTAACTGATCAACAATATCTGTTTTTTCATTTAATATGTGCCGCTCACCTATAGAAATATGGTGATCCGTTTCATATGCGTCGGCTGTGCGAACCTTAACCGGGATATCACCGCCATCAAGCCCCTGTTCGATAAGCGCCAGGCGAAACTCATTCCATGTTCTGACTTCTTTATTACCTACAGATAATATTTGATCTTCCGCCGCAAAACCCGAAATAGCGGCAATGCTTTCCACCGCTGGCGCAGCGATCACAGGCTTAATGCCATCTTCGCCATTCACAAAGAAAATAAAATAGAAAAATGCCGCTAATATGAAATTGAAAATAGGCCCTGCTGCAACAATGGCAAAGCGAGTTGCTACCGGCTGGGTATTAAATGCACGATGACGCAGTGATGCATCTACCGGCCCCTCCCTTTCATCAAGCATTTTAACGTAGCCACCCAGGGGAATTGCCGCTACTGCAAACTCAATTAAGTCTTCACCTTTTTGCACGCGCTTTACAAAAAGCGGCTTACCAAAGCCTATTGAAAAGCGTAACACCTTTACTTTTAAAAGCCGTGCGACCCAGTAATGTCCGAATTCATGAAATGCTACTAATACACCGATAGCAAGTATGAAAAATAAAATATTATGTAAAAATCCGCCTGAACCCATTATTTAAACCCTAAGCAGTTGACCCACTCTTTTGATATGCAGCGCGCTTCTGAATCTGCCTGCAATATATCTTGCAGATTATCTGGTGTCATATTTTTTGTATTTTCCAAGGTTTTTTCAATCACTTTAGCAATATTGGTGAAAGCCAATGTTTTATTTAAAAAGGCATCAACAGCAATTTCATTCGCTGCGTTCAAGGCTGTTGTGGCTATGCCGCCAATTTTCAAAGCTTCATAAGCCATAGCTAAGCATGGAAAACGCTCAAAGTCAGGTTTTTCAAAGTCCAGCTTTGCGACCTCGAAAATATCCAATGGTTCAACTCCTGATTGTATTCGATCTGGCCAGGCCATTGCGTGGGCAATAGGTGTGCGCATATCAGGATTGCCCATTTGCGCTAACACCGAGCCATCGTTATAACTCACCATTGAATGAATCACGCTCTGTGGATGTATTACAACTTGAATCATGGATGCCTGAGTATTAAACAACCAACAGGCTTCAATTACTTCCAGGCCTTTATTCATCATAGTGGCTGAATCAACCGAAATTTTTTGCCCCATTACCCAATTTGGATGAGCAATAGCCTCTTCCGGAGTAACACTGTGCAAGGTACTAACATCGCGTGTCCTAAATGGCCCACCACTTGCGGTAAGTAATATTTTGTTAACACCCGACTGCTCAAGGCCATTTTGAAAGTGCTCTGGCATGCATTGAAAAATCGCATTATGTTCTGAATCAATCGGCAGTAAGGTTGCATTATGTTGCTTAACCTCGTTCATAAATATGCCACCGGACATGACCAGTGCTTCTTTATTTGCTAATAAAATTCGCTTTCCCGCACGTGCAGCGGCGAGAGTTGGTAACAAACCTGCCGCACCCACAATGGCAGCCATAACCTGATCGACTTCATCCAGGCTAGCGACTTTTTCTAAAGACTCTACACCTGATAAAACTTCAGTCGGCAACTCCGTTTGCGCAATTTTATTCTCCAGGCGAAGCGCTGCATCGACGTCAGCCAATACCGCATATAGAGGTTTATATTCCTGACATTGTTGAAAGAGCTTTTCATCTGCATTATTAGCAGTCAGCGCAATCACCTGATATTTTTCTGCATGACGTGAAATCACATCCAGTGTATTCACACCAATGGTGCCAGTGGAACCTAATACACAAATACCCTGCATAGCCATTAAAAGATCACCTGCCCTAACAACAATGCAAACAATGGAGCAGACGAAGTAACACTATCAATACGATCTAAAATACCGCCATGACCTGGCAGAATATTTCCAGTGTCTTTTAAATTTTGTTCGCGTTTTAACAGACTAAAAAACAAATCACCCGCAACAGAAATGTAGGTTGCCAATGCAGCAATAATTAATAGCAATAGTGTTTGTATAACGTCTAACTCAAATACTATACTCGCCAGATAACTGTATATAGCCGTTGCAAATACAGCGCCATACAAGCCTTCTTTAGTTTTACCAGGACTCAATTTAGGTGCCAGTTTATTTTTCCCAAATCGCTTGCCTGAAAAATAGGCGCCGATATCAGCAACCCAGATAATACTTAAACAATAAAATAACCACAGGCTACTTTGTTCACGTATATACATTAATGCGAGGATTGGCGGAAGCAATACCAGCAGACCTAATACAATTTTAAACAACGAGACACCATCCGTATCAACGGACGGGCCTTTAGAAAACATATGGTATATAGCGATCAGCCAGAAAATAACGCTAACAGACAAAACAGGGTTCAGTAGTTGAGGATACTTAACAATGTACTCTTGAGACACAAACACAAGCACACCCATTAACACCGCATAGACAATACGCAAGACAATATTTTTAACACCACTTAAACGTGCCCATTCCCAGCCTGAAATTACTATAATGGTAATCAGGGCATAAAAAATAACATCCGTGGATTGCGTCAGAATACCCCAAATAGCCAGTGCGGCTAAAGGTATTGCGGTTAAAATTCGTTGTTTCAACATTAAACATTAACCATGTAGTGGGGTTTCAACCTGCTCGCCTGTTTTGCCAAATCGTCTTTGACGACCCTCAAACCAGTCAAGCGCATCTTGAAATTGCTGAGCCCCAAAATCTGGCCACAGCGTATCGGTAAAATACAACTCAGTATACGCAAGTTGCCAAATAAGAAAATTACTAATACGTTGCTCACCACCTGTGCGAATAAACAAATCTGGCTCAGGTAATTCACTTAAACAAATATAACTATTTAGCATTTCTGCATTAATATCTGCAGCATTGATATCACCAGCCTGAACTTTTGCTACAATTTTTTTACAGGCCTCCGCAACATCCCAACGGCCGCCATAATTAACCGCTATATTAAGCTGTAACCCGGTATTTTTTTCAGTCAATTTCTTAGCGGCTTGAATTTTTTGCTGAAGCTTTTCCGAAAAGGCAGAACATTCACCAATAAATCGTACCCGTACATTTTGTTTATCTAAGGATTTGACTTCAGATTGCAACGTGGATACGAACAGCTCCATTATGCTGCTCACTTCTTGCTCGGGCCGTTTCCAGTTTTCACTGCTAAATGCAAAAATAGTAAGCGCCTGAATATCCGTTTTAACCGCTGCTTCAACTATTTTTCGAGTTGATTTAACGCCGGCATGATGACCTGCCGTTCTTGGCATAAGACGTTTTTTTGCCCAACGCCCATTGCCATCCATGACAACGACAACATGCTTTGGCTTTGACGGAGTAGTTTGCTCAGTTTTTTTAAACGAGGTAATTCCCATGACTAAAGCCATTTAGTGATAAATCACTAAATTTCCATCATTTCCTTTTCTTTTGCTTCAAGCACGTTATCAATATCAGCGACATATTTATCTGTTAGCTTTTGAATAGTTTCTTCTGCTTTACGATTTTCGTCTTCTGAAATTTCTTTCTCTTTTAACAAATCTTTGAAATCGCCATTTGCATCACGACGAATATTTCTGACCGCTACTTTTGTGCCTTCACCTTCTGCCTTAACAACCTTAACAAGATCACGACGACGTTCTTCCGTTAAGGCGGGCATTGGCACACGAATAACCGTACCTTGTGAGGCGGGGTTCAAACCAAGATTGGCTGTCATAATCGCTTTTTCAATCGCTGCTACCATAGGTTTTTCCCATGGTGTCACTGCTAATGATCTTGAATCTTCGGCAACGACGCTGGCGATTTGTTTGATAGGCGTCATGCTTCCATAGTAATCGACCATTACATGATCGAGTAAACTTGGATGCGCACGCCCGGTGCGAATTTTTGTGAGTTCGGTTTTCAGAGACTCCACGCTTTTAAGCATACGCGACTCTGCATCTTCGACTATCTCATTGATCATTTATATTCTCCAACACGATTTAAATTCCGCACAATTAATTTGCGGGTACAACTGATGTGCCTATTGTTATATCGGTTACTGTACGTAACAAATCACCAGCTTCGTTTAAATTAAATATTCTTAATGGCATATTTTGTTCTTTACACAGAACAATGGCCGTTGCATCCATAACCTGAAGATTTTTATGCAAAACATCATCATACGTCAAGGAATCATAACGTTTGGCATCTGGGTTTTTCATCGGATCAGAATCGTATACACCATCAACTTTTGTGGCTTTAATTAATACGTCGGCCTCTATTTCGATGGCACGCAAACTGCCTGCGCTATCTGTCGTAAAAAAGGGATTACCCGTTCCGGCACCAAAAATAACAATACGACCTTTTTCTAAGTGACGTACCGCACGACGACGCACGTAGTCTTCACATACCTGATGAATACTTAAGGCTGACATTACACGGCAGCTAGGGCCCACTCGTTCAATCGCATCCTGTAAGGCAAGGCAGTTCATAACTGTTGCCAGCATGCCCATGTGATCACCTGTTATTCTATCCAGGCCTGCATCAGCCAGGCCTTTACCGCGAAAGATATTACCAGCACCAATCACTACACCAACTTCAATACCCAGCTCGGAAATTTGCTTAATTTCACCGGCTACACGGTTTAGCATATCAGGATCAATACCTGAATCCTGTGAACCCATTAAAGCTTCGCCGCTAAGCTTTAATAATACGCGTTTATAGATAGGTTTTGATTCACTCATTTTGATGCATCACCCTTATGGTTATTATTGTTGATATTATATTTTAATAACTATTTCGATAAATCGTTCGTCCCTGCACATAAAAAACCGGGATACAAACCCCGGCTTTTTATTTTTCTATCATCGTTCAGTGATGCCTACTAGCCGTTAAGCTGAGCCATAACTTCTTCAGCAAAGTTCTCGACTTTTTTCTCGATACCCTCACCTACTTCAAAACGATTGAAGCTCTTAACTTCTGCGCCTTTAGACTTCAACAATTTTTCAACTGTCTGATCCGGATCTTTAACAAATGGCTGGCCTACCAGCGTAATTTCAGCCAGGTACTTACGAATACGCCCGCCAATCATCTTTTCAATAATTTCATCGGGCTTACCGCTTTCTTTAGCCTGTGCTACTAAAATTTCCTTTTCTTTAGCCAGCATTTCTTCAGGAACACCCGACTCATCAACACAAGTAGGGTTGCTTGCTGCAATGTGCATTGCGATATCTTTAATCAGATCCGCATCATCCTTATTTAGCTCAACCAATACACCCATACGAATACCGTGTAAGTATGAACCAAATGAACCTTCAGATGACTTACGTTCAAAACGACGAACCTGAATGTTTTCACCGATTCTAGCGACCATTTCCTGACGCACTTCTTCGATTGTCTTGCCACCATCTTCTAATGGCAGAGCAACCAATGCTGCAACATCTGCAGGAGAATCTTTAAGAACACGTTGAGCTATACCATTAGTGAACGCTTTAAACTCATCACCACCTGATACGAAATCAGTTTCACAGTTAACTTCAACAATTGCCGCTTCTTTCTTATCATCAGAAAGTGCTATTGCAACTAAACCTTCAGCTGCAGTACGACCTGACTTCTTGTCCGCTTTAGCAAGACCAGATTTGCGCATGTTTTCAATAGCTGTTTCCATATCGCCGTCAACTTCTTGCAGCGCTTTTTTACATTCCATCATGCCTGAGCCGGTGCGCTCACGCAGTTCTTTAACCATACCGGCAGTAATTTGCATTGCCTTTACCTCATTAATTAATATTGACTGGTAATCTTAAGAATACCTAATTACTTATCTTCAGCAGGTGCCGCTTCGTCTGTAGCTGTAGCTACTTCAACTTCAACTTCTGCTTTAGGTGTCGCTTTAGGTGCAGCTTTTTTTGCTGCTTTCTTCTTAGGCGCTGGCTTCGGTGCATCTTCCTGTACAGCATCTGCTGAACCAAGATTCAAAGAAGCTGCTTTACCTTCAATAATCGCATCTGCAACCGCTTCTATGTATAACTTAACAGAGCGAATTGCATCGTCATTACCCGGTACGATGTAATCAATGTCATCTGGTGAGTTGTTAGAATCAACAACACCAATAACTGGAATACCTAATACTTTTGCTTCGTGTACAGCAATAGCCTCATTACCTGTGTCGATTACAAAAATAGCATCCGGAATACCATTCATGTCCTTAATACCACCCAGAGTCTTTTCTAATTTTTCCAACTCACGGCTAAGGTTCAATGCTTCTTTCTTGATCATGCGATCAAAAGAACCATCTGTAGACATAACTTCCAAATCTTTTAAACGACGAATAGATGCGCGTACAGTGTTAAAGTTCGTCATCATGCCACCTAACCAACGGTGGTTAACGAACGGCATACCACAACGGCGTGCTTCTTCGGCGATAGCTGTGCGAGCTGCACGCTTAGTACCAACAAACAAAACTTTGCCATTGCTTGCAGCAATTTTGCTGATTGCATTCAATGCATCGTTAAGCATTGGCAATGTTTTTTCCAGGTTGATGATATGAATTTTGTTGCGAGCACCAAAGATGAATTGAGACATCTTAGGGTTCCAAAAACGAGTTTGATGTCCGAAATGAACACCAGCTTCTAACATTTGACGCATGGTCACTTTAGCCATAATAATTTCCTAGTAGGGTTAGGCCTCCACATACCCCTTGCAACAACCCAAATCAGTGAATATTCACGGTTCAGGCACCCAGTTACACGGTGATGATATGTGTGCGTATTTAAAAATAATTAACGTTTGCTTCGACTCATTTCAAGTCGAGCGGCCGCTTTATACCATATCCACACACAATTCACAATAAAAACCTGCTTTTTCAGCCATTTATCAAGCCTTATTAATTAGGCCTAAGTCTACGAAAAATAAGGAAATCTTGAAAAATATTCACATTTAAGGCCTAATCAGACATCGATCTTAAAACGCCCTCCCCGGAAGATTGGTTTTTGCTCTGTCTACAGCGAATATTTGGGCCAAACAAAAAGCTAAACTTAATGAGCATACACATAAAGACACCTGAAGAAATCGAAAAAATGCGCGTTGCCGGTCGTCTGGCCGCCGAAGTGCTGGAAATGATAGAACCACACGTAAAAGCCGGTGTTACCACAGAGACACTGGATCAAATTTGCCATGATTTTATCGTCAATACGCAACACGCGATTCCTGCGCCACTTAACTACCACGGTTTCCCTAAATCAATCTGCACCTCGGTTAATCACCAGGTATGCCACGGTATCCCGAGTGAAAAAACACTAAAGAACGGCGACATTATCAATATCGATATCACCGTTATCAAGGATGACTTCCACGGCGATACCAGCAAGATGTTTTACATTGGAGAGCCAACCATTAAAGGTCGTCGCGTATCTGAGGTGTCACGTGAGTGCATGATTGAAGGCATAAAACTGGTAAAACCAGGCGCACAACTCGGTGATATTGGTGAAGCCATTCAAAAATATGCTGAGTCACGTGGCTTTTCGGTGGTGCGCGAATATTGCGGCCATGGCATAGGCCGTGGTTTCCACGAAGACCCACAAGTAATGCACTTTGGTAAAGCGGGTACAGGCGTGACGCTGCAAGAAGGTATGACATTTACCATTGAGCCAATGATTAATATCGGTAAACGTCAGGTCAAAATGCTCAAGGATGACTGGACAGTCGTCACCAAAGATCACAGCCTGTCTGGCCAATGGGAACACACTATTCTGGTAACACCCACCGGCTATGAAGTTTTGACCCTGCGCAAAGACGAAATTATATAAAATCCACCAAGCGGAAATTTAAGAACCCCTATGACTGATGTCACTCTACATTCTGTAAGCATATTCAACGAAGAAGATTTCAAACAACAGCTAGCAGAGAAGCCTAACCAGCTTTTGCAAGTACTCAAGGAGACCATTCAGTCTGGGCAAAAGGCGATTCAACAGGCCTTTGAAAATGGCGCCGACACGCTAGAAACCGTTAATGCCAGAGCGTATTTTATTGATCAAATTTTAAACCACTCTTTTAACCTCTATTTTGCAGACTGCGATCAGAAAGTTGCACTCGTCGCGGTGGGTGGCTACGGCAGAGCTGAACTGCACCCGGCTTCAGACATAGACATCATGCTGCTACTGGAAGAAAAAGAGACGGGTCACACAAAAGAAAGGCTTGAGCAGTATTTAACCCTGCTTTGGGATATCAAGCTGGAAATTGGTCACAGTGTACGCACGCTAGAAGAGTGTGTAGAAGAAGCCACTAATGACATCACCGTTATAACCAATTTAATGGAAGCGCGCTTGCTCACCGGAAATGCAGCGCTGTTTTCGCAGATGATGGAATCGACCGGCCCGGACAAAATTTGGCCAAGTAAGGCCTTTTTCAAGGCCAAGCTGGAAGAACAGTCCCTGCGTCATAGAAAGTTTGGCGGCACCGCCTATAACCTGGAACCCAATATCAAAGAAAACCCAGGTGGATTACGCGACCTGCAAATGATTGGTTGGGTAGCCAAGCGACACTTTGGCACTCGAATATTACATGAGCTGGCAGACCATAACTTTTTAAGTCAGCCTGAATATGAGGCATTACGCGAGTGCCAGATTTATCTATGGAAAATTCGTATTCACCTGCACTACCTCACGCATAAACATGAAGATCGCCTGCTGTTTGATCTGCAAAAGGAACTCGCCTTTGCCTTTGGTTATGAAGACGGTAAAAATAATCTGGCCATTGAGCAGTTCATGCAGCGATATTACCGCACGGTGCTTGAACTAGAACGCCTGAATGAACTGCTATTACAACTCTTCAGGCAGGAAATTTTATACGCCGGAGACGATGAAAACGCCGTGGAAATCAATCGACGCTTCCACGTTATTAATGGTTATATCGCTGCGTGCGATGAAAATGTATTTATAGATCACCCCACAGCATTATTAGAAATTTTCCTCATAATGGAGCTTAAACCGGAAATACGCGGCGTACACGCGCAGACCATTCGTTTAATTCGTGAAAACACCCACCTGATTGATGATGATTTTCGCGCGTCTAAAACCGCTCAGCAGCTTTTTATGGATATCATTACGCAGCCTCGCGGTGTAACGCACGAACTGCGTAGAATGAACCGCTACGGCATTCTAGCCGCCTATATTCCGGCCTTTGAGCAAATTGTTGGGCGTATGCAATACGACCTGTTCCATGCCTATACGGTTGATCAGCACACGCTGTTTGTAGTGCGTAATATGCGTCGCCTGTCGGTACCCGACTTCGCCCATGAGCACCCCCTGGCGAGCGGTATTTTTCACCATCTGGATAAGCCCGAGCTGTTGTACCTGGGCGGGCTATTTCACGACATAGCCAAAGGCCGTGGTGGCAATCATGCAGACATCGGTGCTGTAGATGCCTATGATTTTTGCCAGACACATGGAATTTCCACCGAAGACAGTGAACTGGTTAGCTGGATGGTAAAAAAACACCTGCTCATGTCCATGGTTGCTCAACGCAAAGATATAAGTGATCCCGAAGTTATCTATAACTTCTCCAAAGAAATGGTGAGCTTAAAACAGCTTGATTATCTATATCTGTTAACCATGTGCGATATACGCGCGACCAACCCTAAACAATGGACCACCTGGAAAGACAATTTATTGTCTGAGCTATACCATAAAGCAGCAGCAGCCCTTAAGGCAGGCCTGGATAGCCCTCAGCAACGCAGCATTGTTGCCGAAGAAACCCGCACCTCGGCTACCCGAATACTAACGACTCAGGGAATTGTTACCGAGGTGCTGCAAGAACTTTGGGCACAGTTTTCAAATGATTACTTTATTTACCACAGCCCGGACGAAATCATCTGGCACACACAGATTTTGCTCGACAAAAAAAATAAACCACCGATCACCCGCGCGCGCATCAACCAGCGAGGTGAAGCGGAAATATTCATTTATAGCGAAGAACAGAAAAAACTCTTTGCCAGCATCGCATCAACTCTTGAACAACTGGGCCTGAATATAGCGGATGCAAAAATCAACCTCACCAACAAGCAATATGCGTTGCATAGCTTTAAGGTGCTTGAAGAGGATGGTAGCAGCCCCACCGGCGAATTCCGTATGAATGAAATTGTCGACAAACTAAATGCGCGTTTAAGCGACTTATCCATTGAAATCCCCCCTAGTACACGCAGACAAAACCGCGCTTTAAAGAGCTTTGCTGTAAAAACCAGCATCCGATTTGAACAACTGGTCGGCAAAGATATAACGGTAGTCAACATTGAATCCGCCGACAGACCGGGCTTATTAGCCAGCATCGCTCAGGCATTTGTAGAATACGGCGTGAATATTCGCCATGCTAAAGTCTCCACCGCCGGTGAGAAGGCGATAGATAGCTTCCATATAACGGATAAAGACCATAACCCTCTATTAGATGACAGCTCTATGGGGGCACTAAAAAGCATCTTGCTTAAACACATCAATCAGTAAAATTTCTCCTTGAATTTCACCTTGCTGTGATTGTGTACTACAATGAAATTAATGACTTAGCTGTACTATCTGAATAATTGGATTAAGATACTAAGGTTAAAAACAGTTTTAATTGATAAATTGAGGCATTGCTGTGGCACAGGCTACTTTTTTTGTAACCCTAATTTCCCGTGTATTGGTAACTACCTGCACGCTCTTCTCTTTTAGCTTATCTACAGCCTATGCAGAAGAAAAGCAGCCTTTAGATACTGTCGTTATTATGGATAGCTCTGGCAGCATGAAACTGACAGACCCCAAGCAATTGCGCAAACCCGCCGCTAAACTGTTTATTTCTCTGCTGGGCAATCAGGACAGGCTCAGCGTGGTTAGTTTTAGTAGCCAGGCCTGGCCCATTACCTACCTTACTCCGCTAGAAACAGACAATCAGATTAATCAGGCATTAAAGGCAACCGATAAAATTTCTCACAAAGGCGCCTATACCAATATTCATTCTGCCATTAGTAAAGGCATCGAGTTTCTCAAACAAAGTAACCAGCTCAATCGTGAACCCATTATTGTTTTAATGTCGGATGGGCAAATGGACGTTGGTGATGCCGCAGAATCCAAAAGATTACGTCAGGCCATTTTTGATGACTTATTGCCACAACTGATAGAACACAAAATCAAGATATATAGCATCGCCTTTACTCAGTCATCCGATCAACAATTACTTCAGGAAATCGCCGATGCAACAAATGGACGCTATGCGCTGGCTGCCAGCGATGACGTTTTACATAAAGTCTTTAGTAAAATATTTGAACAGACAAAAGAACCCAATATGCTGCCGCTTAACGAGAACGCATTTGTCGTCGACTCAAGTATCAAAGAAATTACTATCATTGCTAACAAGGCATCAGACAAAAGCCAGATATACTTACAGACACCTGCTGGCAAAAAAATAAACTCTACCTTTAAATCTGCAACCGTTAAATGGTTTGTATCGACCAGCTTTGACATGATTACAATTAAAAAACCTGAACAGGGTGACTGGAAAATCTTGTTTAGTGATGATGACAATCGAGCTTATATTATTGCCGATATTAAATTACGCACACAATTTGAATTAAATACTGAAAGCTACAATCCAGAGCTAATTATAAAGGCATGGTTTGAAAAAGACGAAGAGACTGAAGCCAATACAGACCTGCTAAATAATATGACTGTGACACTGGAAATTGAGCAGCCAGATGGCACGATTGAAACGCTGGACGTTGATATTTCCAAACAATCCAGTGAGTTTATTGTTAATTACAAACCAACATTGGATGGTTTTTATGGTGCCACGATGATCGCCAAATCTCGTACTTTCCAACGCCAGCAAACTTTTTCTTTTCGCAACACAATGCCAGGCGAGCCAAAAGCAGAGCCGGAAATAATAAATGAGCCGGTGAAGACTATTGAAGAACCAGCTACTCCAGCTGTCGAACCTGAAAAAGAAGAAACAGATGTCGTACAGGTGCTAATTTATTTTGGCCTCGCAAATGTCATACTGATTTTCATAGGTTTGAATGTTTTCTTCGCAATGCGTTATATGAAAGCAAAAAAGACTAGCGAAAAAACAACCGATGAAAAATAGATATAACAGATAGAAGCTTATGGAAATATCACTTATATACGTACTCATTATCGCCGAAATAATCTTTGTTTTGGTTGGCCTTAGCATCACGTTTTTCATTCTATGGCGACGCAAACCTAAACCCGCCGAAGGCGAACCTCTGCCCATTGAAGACAGTGAATCTGAATTAGATGCGATAGATTTGGGAAGCAGCTACATTGATTACCTCGATCAGGCAATAGAGCACAACAGCTCCAAGCTACAGCAAACTGAAAACAGTAAAGATGATGATGAAAGCGAGCTGTCTGATACAAGCCCCTTACCTACCGAAGTGCAAACCGAGCTACTACAGGCTCGTGAACAATTCCTGTTAGTTGAAAAGGAAGCCGCCGAACAAACTGAGCAGGAAGTTAATTTCTGGAATCAAATCTATTCTGGCATGCAAACCCTGATAGATAAATATAAAACAACTGAAGATACATCCGAAGTCGAATCTGCCGTTGATGAAAAAAACGAAAGCAAAGAAAAAGTTGTTTATATCGAAACACAGGGCAAAAAAATTGATGGTGAAGTTAATAAATTAAAAGACATTATTTCTGAGCAAGAGAATGCGCTTAGCAGTTTGAAAAAGGCGCTTGAATCTGCCGATACAGAGGATGGTTCTCCAGTACTTGCAGCTATAAAAGAACAACTTGAAACATTAGAACGCCAGCTTAGCGACTCCAAAATGTGCATGGAAGTACTGGAAATGGAAAATAATCGACTACAGGAAGAAGTCGATAAAATGGGCAATCGACATGATGCTCTATTTGAGCCGAATGAAGATGAGGAAACTGAAGAAAGCACATCTATGATCGACCTCGATCAAATGAAAGAAGTGATGGCGGAGCAGGAAGCGAAAATAAATCAGTTAATTGAAACAATCGATTCATTAGAAATAGAGGCATCACAGGCCGAAAAACTTAAAGAAACATTAAGTGGTTTTACTCGCACATCAAAAGAAATGATGAGCTGTATCACGATCCTCGAAGAAGAAAACGAGCGACTGCAGGAAGAGGCTTCACATACCTCAGATGGGCAGCAGGAAGCCGACGTTGAAACTGCAGCTGTTTCTAGTGATGAAGAAACCGCTGCACTGCAAAGCAAAGTATCTGAACTTGAAGAAGAAATAATCAAGAAAGATGTATCCTTTGCTCAGTTACAGGATGAATTTAGCTCCATGGAAACAGAATATTTGGCAATGTATGAAGCCATGCACAATAGTGGCCAATAAATAATCGGCACACCTATCTCATCTAATTTTTATTCACCCGTCACTATAAACATATCGGCCTGCGAAACTTTGCAACGATTACTATATAATCACACTTCTCTTTACCCTACAGATTTATAACAACATGTCAGAATTATCAAACGATTGCACTATCCAGCTCGCCCTGGACCTTATTTCTCGAGATTCAGTTACACCTGACGATAAAGGCTGCCAGCCTTTAATGTCCAAACGTCTGGAAAAACTCGGCTTTGATATTGAAAACCTACGCTTTGCTGAGGTGGATAATTTTTGGGCACGTAGGAATTCTGCTGCCCCACTTTTAGTTTTTGCTGGTCATACCGATGTCGTGCCAACCGGCCCGGTGGAAAAATGGCATGTGCATCCCTTCAAACCAGAGATTAAAGACGGTATTTTATACGGCCGTGGTGCCGCCGATATGAAAGGCAGCCTGGCGGCTATGGTAACGGCCTGTGAGAGCTTTATTAGTCAGCACCCAGATCACAAGGGATCTATTGGCTTCCTTATTACTAGCGACGAAGAAGGCCCTTCCATTAACGGCACCGTAAAAGTGATAGAACACCTGGAAGCCCGCAATGAAAAAATTGATATGTGTCTGGTAGGCGAACCATCAAGCACAAACAAGTTAGGTGATGTTGTAAAAAATGGTCGGCGTGGCTCATTATCTGGAAACTTAACGGTTTTGGGGAAACAGGGACATGTTGCCTACCCTCACCTGGCTGAAAATCCTATTCATACCGTTGCACCGGTACTAGCTGAACTCACTGCCACTGAATGGGATAAGGGTAACGAATTTTTTCCTGCAACAACATTTCAAATTTCTAATATCAATTCCGGAACCGGTGCCAATAATGTTATTCCCGGTGAATGCAAACTAATGTTTAATCTGCGCTTTTCCACTGAGGTGACAGAGCAGGAACTGAAAACACGTGTAGAAAGTATTTTAGACAGGCATAAACTTAATTATGAGCTGGAATGGGTGTTATCTGGTCAACCATTCCTGACGCCTGAAGGCGAACTGGTTGAAGCCACATGTAAGGCTATAAAAGATATTTGCGGATATGACACAGAGCTTTCAACCGCTGGCGGAACATCAGATGGTCGTTTTATTGCACCAACCGGTGCGCAGGTACTGGAGCTCGGGCCACTCAATGCCACCATTCACCAACTAAACGAACACGTAAAGGCAGATGATTTAATAACGTTATCAAAAATTTACCATCGCATGATGGAACATCTACTGCTATAACTAGTAAATAATATATTATATAAATGTATATAAAGAAGGGCAAAAATGAATCGCGAAAAAGTCGTTTTTAGTTTTTTTATGATCCTGGCACTTACCTTAAACTATGGCTTTTATGCCGGTGAAGTGGATAATCCTAACCATCATAATGTATATGAGTTATTTGCCGTTGTTATCGTTAATATGATTGCCACGGTACTTAAATTTGGCGATCGTTCGCAAATGGGTGCCATGCTATTAGCAACCAGTCTGGTCGCCTTGGTACAGCTATTTTCAGCGACCATCGTGTGGACATATGTAGTTAATATTCAGGGCCACGCAATGACACCGGATACCATGTCAACAATAATTTCATTAAGTGGTGGTGCACTGATTGCTAACTTTATTTCCGTCATCCTGTTAATCATTGAAACATCGATGATGCGTCACTAAGCCTTAGGTATCTTCATGTCACTTGTGACATCACTCATCATGCGCCAGATGCGCGCACCGATTATCATTCTTATCCTCGGATACTCTATTTCGATTTTAGGCATGGTGCTCGCGCCCGGTCTTGATGATCAGGGCAATCCCTGGCATATGAGTTTTTTTGATGCCTTTTATTTTGTTAGCTATACAGCGACTACAATTGGCTTTGGTGAAATACCCTACGCCCTATCGAATGCTCAACGAACCTGGGCCTTGATTACGATTTACTTAACTGTAATTTCCTGGTTTTATTCACTGGGTAAAATCATATCACTCGTACAGGACCCTACTTTTCGTGAAGCACTTAAAATAAATCAGTTTACGCATCAACTATCTCGAATCCCTGACCGCTTTATTTTAATTTGTGGGTTTGGTGAAACAGGCCACGCGCTTGCCAGTGCGCTTACCGAACGATATATTCACACCGTTGTAATAGAAAAAGATACACAGCTCATCCAAACCTTACCGCTGGAAGACTTTAAACTCGTCGTACCCGGAATTACTGGCGATGCCAGCAATCCTGAAGACCTCATCCGTGCGGGCTTACAAAACCCTAAATGTGCAGCGGTCATTGCAGCAACAGCATCCGATAAAACAAATTTAAAAATTGCCGTTACAAGTAAACTACTCAATCCTGAAATATGCGTAATCTGCCGCTCAGAATTAGCAGAATATGAAAGTAATATGTTTTCCTTTGGCACCGATTTCGTGGTAAATCCATTCGATACATTTGCCAATATTTTTGCTATGGCAATGCATTCACCCTCATTACATTTACTCTATGACTGGTTAACCGGTGTACCGGATACCGATTTATCTAACCCTGTTTATATCAAAGAAGGCCACTGGATTATTTGTGGCTTTGGCCGATTTGGTCAGGGTTTATATCAACAATTACTAAAGAGCAATATTCAGGTAACCGTCATTGATCCCTCAGAGAGTAAACGCGAAGAGTTTCTAAACAAATCGGAAAACCATGAAAATGACTTTATTATAGGCACCGGTTTTGATGCACATACCCTGACTGTTGCTGGTGTAGGCCATGCTGTTGGTCTGGTTTCCGGCACAGATAATGACTCTAACAACTTATCCATCATTATGACGGCACGTGAAATCAACCCTGATTTATTTATTGTTGCGCGGCATAACAAAAAACCCAATGAAAAATTATTCATAGCGACTCAAGCCAATATTATTATGCAGCCCAGTGAAATCATTGCGCGCAAAATCCGTTCATTATTGTTATCACCTTTAATGGTGGCCTTTTTAAACAAAGCGAGAAAGCAAGATCCAACCTGGGCCAACATCACTATTAGTAGAATAATGGGTGCACTCGGCGAATCTATACCCAATATATGGACACTGGAAGTGAGCCCTGAGGAAGCCAAAGCACTATGCAAAACCCTTCAACTGGGGCGCATTATGCGTGTCGGCAATCTACTGCAAGACCCAAGGCAACGTGAGCAGCAAATAGAGGCCATTCCCTTACTACTAAAACGTAATCAAAAGCTTTTATTGATGCCAACCGATGACATTGCCATAAAATCAGGGGACCAATTACTTTTTTGTGGCACCCCCAGCGCTAGCCGCAGCATGATGTGGACACTCAATGATATACATAGCCTGAACTATATTATGACCTACGAGGAAACCTATGATTCCTCCATTTGGCGTAAAGTCACGCAGTTTCTAAAACGCAAAGAACGCCGCAACCGTCCAAGACAAAACCGCCACCGAATAAAATAAGTCAGCCAATAAGGCTGCAATCTGTCTCCATGATCTGTATCATATGCCCCCAAAGTCCCCGTAGCTCAGTTGGATAGAGCAAGCGCCTCCTAAGCGCTAGGTCGGATGTTCGAATCATCTCGGGGACGCCATAATTACTAGCAAATAGCCGTGCAGACACCTTATTTAAATAAAACGTTTCTGCCACTGCATATCAAAATCAAGCACCCAATATGGTGGCAACGCCGGGATTTAACACCATGTATTTTCAGCACGTAAGTAACTAATTGATATCACTGCTGTCCCGTTAACTCTAAATAAGAAGGCCTGAAATTTCTCTAAATTTGTTACAATAAATTTACCACAACACATTGAACAATAAGGGAAAATCAGGCCATGTCACATAATAACACTGTCTTTTCACAATTGCTAAAATTGGTCTCGAGACATGAGTTTGAAACGCTGGCAAAACAACATCACGCGGGACATTCTTTCAGAACAGCATCGCGTTGGTCTCAATTTGTGATCATGATGATGGCACAATTATCATCACGAAATAGCTTACGGGATATCGTTGATAATGTGTCTGCTCAAGCGCATCGTCTTTATCATCCAGGGAGCACAACACTGTCTCGCTCCAATTTGTCACGCATTAATAATGACAAGCCATACGCCTTGTATGAAGCATTGTTTGGGAAGCTACTGCACCGTTGCCAAAGCGTTGTGACGGGGCATGGTTTTCGGTTCAAAAATCCGCTTTATTCATTGGATGCCTCGACGATTGATTTGGGTTTATCGGTTTTTCTCTGGGCCGATTTTCGAACCACAAAAGGCGTGGTGAAGTTACATGTCAGTTTAAATCATGCCGGGTATTTGCCTGAATTTGTCACCATTACATAAGGCAAAAACCAGGATGTGACGGTTGGGCGTACCCTGAACTTTCCTAAAGGGAATATTATCGCCGTTGACAAGGGTTATAACGATTACAGCTGGTATAAACAATCGACAGATAAAGACATTTTCTTTGTCACACGACTCAAGACCAATGCAAAATACCGGGTTATACGTCGAGCCGTCTCCAAAGCAAGTGGCTTGAGCAGTGATCAAAGCATTGAGTTTACGGGAGCCATTACCGCAAAAAAATGCCCCGTTGAATTACGTCGCATTGACTACCGTGATGCCACGACAGGAAAGCGCTATATATTTTTAACAAACAATTTTAAGCTTGCCGCTAAAACGATTGCGGACATATACAAAGCCAGATGGCAGGTTGAATTATTTTTTTAAATCAATTAATGAGGCATCAGGGAATACAGTTTGTTTTTGAAACGAAAACGGTGCTTTGGTGCTAATTTCTGGCACCGTGTATATAACTGATTGAATAGAGCCTCATACATTGTATAAGGTTGTTTTCATTTAATCGGGCAAGGCTAGAACAGGGTACAGGTTGTGCGCCCAGATGGTACAAACGAGTTGATTGCGCATGCATGTTGGACCCAATATCTCTTAGGCTATGTCGTCCTGCAAGCTGCCCAAAATAGAGTGAAACAAATTGAGACCAGCGGCTTGTTTTTCGAAGTTGACGACCTTCATGATGTGCTTTTGAAAGTGATTCAAATTCATGTCTCGGAATTAATTTGAGTAATTGTGAAAAAACCGTATTATTATGAGCCATGGCTTAATCCTTCTGGTTTTATAGTGTTTGTTCGCACTTCCGTTATATCAACCAGTAAGGGATTAAGCCTTCTTTAAATAAGTTTATGGGACAGTAGTGGGTTGTATTCGTTTGATGTGGCAGCACAATAATTGGACGGCACAAATAATCCTTAAGGTAAGGATAAAATGACATTTCGATCCTGAACTTACCCAAATTAATTAAATATTTTTCACACGATAGAATTAAACTATGAATAATTCTCCAACTAGTAAGGCATAATCATTAATCCACGTAATCAATAGCTCCATGCTATATATTTGCACATCTAATTTGGGACAGCAACTAAAGGAGTGATAGGCAATAAGAGCTCCCAAAACAACATTTAAGTCTATGTATCATTCTGTTTTTTCGCCTGCTTATCCTTCAAATCTATGCTTATAGAATGTTTTACTGCATAAATCGTGTTATTGGAAAAATAGGCTAACACCCTGTCCACTGTCATGTTGCTGCTGAATAAGTACTAGCCATTATGCATGGCTGCGGCGTTTGCGTCTTGTCATAATACACTCCATCTTTTTTGATCTGATGAAATAGTTTAATGGAGTGCTTTTGTTTTACCACATGAACTTGCCCAGACGTTTACATTGATTAGGATATTTTTCGTATTAAAAACACCTTTAATTCTAATCTGGAATTATGAATTAAAAAGCCGCGTCAAATCCAATTAATGCGTAATTCTCACCGGTAAG
>Ga0316206_1000570_pt1 | contig 45839 bp, 39 predicted proteins | sample 6monthpyrite_MG_FD_204942 | JGI IMG/M metagenome (GOLD analysis project Ga0316206, IMG submission 204942) | Microbial mat bacterial communities from mineral coupon in-situ incubated in ocean water Damariscotta River, Maine, United States -... | ecosystem: Environmental > Aquatic > Marine >...
TGTACGCGACCCATTGTGGTTCCTGCCACGGTGCCGATGGCAGTGGCGGTACATCAGGTAAAAATGTGATTGGTGATAGTGCTAGCTCAATCAGTAGTGCGATTGCGAGTGAGAGAGAAATGCAGAGCCTGGGCTTCCTGACTACCAGTGAAGTGCAGTTAATATCTGACTTCCTCAATGGTGTTGTCACACCGCCACCAGGTTCAGGAAATAGTGATGGTCAGGCCCTGTATGATATTAACTGTGCAGGCTGTCATGGTCTGGGTAGTAATAGTGCCAAGGCAGGCGCTACCGTTGCTCGTATTAATAACAGCATAGCGAATGTTTCATCTATGAACTTTTTCAGTAACACCTTAACGGCTGCTGATATTCAGGCTATTGCTGATTTTCTTGCAATCTCAGCACCACCTGATACACCTAAAGCCAAGTATGATAGTTACTGTGCTAGCTGCCATGGGGCTGATGGACTGGGTGGAAGCAGTGGTAAAAATGTCACGGGTGATAGTAGGGGAGATATCAGGGATGCTATTGATGATGAGGATGAAATGAAGTTTCTCGATTTCCTGACAGACTCAGATCTCAGGGATATAGCTGATTATCTGGATGTTTTAAAAGATCAGAGTCGAGACGGGGAAAGTCGAACCTGGTATAGGAGTCGGGATTAAGCGATACTAGTTTCCCGAAATGCTCGAAACGATAATCACCGATTAATATTTGTTTATTGTCGGTGATTATCGATGTAGTGACTTAATGTTACGAACCCATGCTGTGCCAAAATTTGTTGAGCTATGTTTTTTTATTGAAAGTGGCTTTGGCGCCACAATTTAACAGGTGTCAGTATAAGCCGTGGCTACTTCTAAAATATGAATGGTTAAGTATTTCTTTAAAAAATTTAGCCATTCAAAACTAATATAGAAAAGGCTGTTAGAGTTTTATTTTTAGCTGTTTGGCAATTGCCTGTTTAGCTATTTGTGCGAGCTGCTTGTTTGAAAAATCATTGGCTTTGTTTATGTGGATATCAATTGATTGTAAAAAATGTAGTTCGATATCTAGCGGTTTAGATTTTGTAAGCCCAAACACTGAATCTATAAAGCTCAAGTCATCAATGTAGGGCACATAAGGATTTATACCTCCTTTGTATGGATAACGTAAAGCTACTGGTTGAATTTTAACTTGTGCATCAATTGCCGCTTGTAGCAGACGACCATGAAAATTTCGAATACCTGATCCATCCGTGGTTGTGCCTTCTGGAAAAATCACAACACTACCGCCTTTTTTCAGGCATTGGGTGATTTCATTTAGAGAGTTTTTTGCAGCACCATTTTCACCGCGTTTAATAAATAAGGTTCCAGCCCTTTGCGCGAACCAACCAATTAATGGCCAGGATTTAACCTCAGCTTTTGATAAGAAATGTAGTGGTTGCTGCGAAGCCAGGACAGGAATGTCAAACCAGGAGATATGGTTCATTACATAAAGCGTTGGCTGCTGGTTCATGGTTCCATGCACAGATATTTGTGCCTTGAAAATATGACATAAACGGTTGTTCCACCAGATAAATAATCGTGAAGCCGTGTTCGAATCATGTATTCCATTGCGTACAAACAATAGTGTAAGCGCTAAACCCGAAAACAGGTGCAAACTAATGCGAAATAATTTCCAGCTTAATAATAAATATTCAAAAGCTGTCATGGAATTATGAAAAACGCATAGATAAATCTAAAGCTTTAATATCTTTAGTTATGGCACCGGTTGAAATATAGTTTACACCGGTTTCTGCAATAGCGGCTATGGTCTCAAGCGTGACATTACCTGAAGCTTCGAGTTCGGTTTTATTATTGTTGATTTTAACGGCCTGGGCCAGTAAGTCTAAATTAAAATTGTCGAGCATAATGCGATCAACATTTGAATCTAATGCTAATTGCAGTTCATCCAGATTTTCAACTTCAACTTCTATCATTAACTCCGGGCTGTGAAAGCGAGCCGCTTCAACCGCTTCACTAATTCCTCCTGCTGCAAGAATATGATTTTCTTTAATTAAAATAGCATCAAACAAACCTACGCGATGGTTATGGCAACCACCACAGCTAACAGCATATTTTTGGGCAATTCGTAAGCCAGGAATTGTTTTTCGTGTGTCGAGTACTTTTACATTTGTGCCTTTAACTGCGGCCGCATATTCGGCCGCTTTAGTTGCTGTGCCGGATAAGGTTTGTAAAAAATTCAAGGCGCTACGCTCACCGGTTAGCAAGGCTCGGGTTGAACCACTTAATGAGCAAATTTGTTGGCCAGCTTCAACCGTGTCGCCATCATCTACATCCCACTCAATAAATACCTGTGAATCTAGTTGGGCAAAAACCTCTTCAAACCAGTCGATGCCACAAATAGTCGCTGCTTCGCGACTAATTACTGTGGCTAAACTAAAGTCATCTTCTGGAATAAGTTTGGCGGTAACGTCACCACTACCTATATCTTCCGTGAGTGTGGTGTGGACAATTTCTTCTATATAACTGTGGGGTACGTGCATAATAAATCTTAAGTTTTGTTGTAGGTCGTAAGTTTACGTTTATTTTATTGAAATACCAGTCGCAGACCGGCGAATATGTGTCGTTGGTGGGGTAGGGCTGCATTTCTGAATGCGGCACGTTTTAGTTCCGGGCGGGTGTGGGGGCTTGCGCCTTTTAAAACATAGTGCTGATTATCAAAGCTCACAGGGTTGTTAGTGTCGGGAAATGCTTTAAAACCTTCATAGGGGGAGAAAATATTATTGCACCATTCCCATACATGGGTGGTGTGTTTAATTGCTTTCTGGCGGGCAGCGGTTTCCCATTCGTGTTCGTGTGGCAGGCGTGCACCGGCCCAGCTGGCAAATGCGCAGGCTTCAAAATGGCTGAGACCGTAAACCGAATCATTGATGTTAAGATCATATGCTCCGCTGTCCTTTGTTTCTGAATTATTTATGCCATACCAGTGTTGCTGTTGGCTTTGCGCCCAGCCCAGCGGGTGTTGAATCTGGTTTTCTTCACGCCATTTCCAGCCCGCATCACTCCACAGGTTTTTGTTTTGGTAGCCGCCTTCTTCAATAAATAATAAATACTGGCCATTAGTGACCGGCGTGTTGGCAATAAAATAATCGTTGAGATGAATTTCATGGGTGGGTAATTCATTATCTAACGATAAAGGTGATTCGCCACCAATCGTATAACGCCCGGTTTTAATCTCGGAAATGTTTTTTAGAAGCGCCTGTGATGTTAACGGGGTTTGCGGCTCATAGGGATGGTTTTTTTTATGAACATTATGTTTTTTCAGGGCAATTTGATTAAGTACCATATAAATAGATTCATACTGGCGGGCGTAATTTTGAATAATATAATTTTCAATGAATTCATCTTTAAATAAAGGGTCGTCACTAAACTCGGGGGTTTTATACATCAGCAATAAATCATTAGTGTCTTGCTGCGCTGAAATCTTTTCTAATTGGCTTGTCAGTGAAGGCAGGCGGGGGCCACGTTCTGAAAGCGGACAGTTGTCTGAAAAAAACAGTGACTTGTCTTTCGTGAACTGATCGTCCTTATGGATTACCTCGTGTAGCCAGTAGTTTTCAATAAAAATACCGTGACCAAGATACCAGCCTGCAGGGCTTAAATCATGGTGATACTGCAGCCGATAATGTATGTCGTTTAAACCCTCAAATAACTTACGGGTAAGGTTTTGAATGGCACGCAGGCGAATCATGGTGGGTAGTGAAGTGGTCACAAAAAATCAAATCTCATTTTTATAATTGTTTTATTCTACTGTTGTGTAAGCATAGCTGGGCCGTACAAAAAAATATACAGTAATGCGTGCTAATTTCAGCGAAGCGGCTCTGTATTGCATATACTTAATCTGCATAATCATGATATTCCTACAAACCTGAAGCGGATTAATAAAACGATGCAGCACGGCCTTACACAGTGGCAGACTTTATTATCTGATAAACCGCTGCCCATGTTACATCGGACAAAAAATGATGTGCAGGCGCTGATTGATCAGACGCAGTTATCCATTACCCAGTATGTGGCGCCCATTGCTTACGATGCGGGGTTTAGTGCGCAGCTGTTTCGCTTTGTGAATACGCAGCGGGTAAATTCCGGTAAAAATCCGTTAACCACTCTGGGCAATGTGCTGTCGCATCTGGGCCAGTCTGCCTTTCAGCGTTTTTTAAATAAAGCACCGCTACTGGAAAGCCTTAATTTGCCGGAAAAAAATGTCCAGGGATATATGCGCGTGATGGGCCAGGCCTGCCATGCTGCATTGCAGGCCGCCCAATGGGCGCAGCAAAGAAATGTTGTGCAAACAGAAGAAACCCAGCTGGCGGCCTTGTTACAAAATATAACCGAACTAAGCCTGTGGTGTTATGGTGGCGATGCAATGCCGAAAATTGAAGCCTTATGTTATGTCAATAAGCAGGGGTATGAAGCGGCAGCAAAAACGGTGCTTGGCTGTGGAATGCGTGAGTTGGGAGCCAAGTTGGCTACACAGTGGAATATGCCGGAAATGGCAAGCGATGGCTTGATAACACGACAGGATAATTTCACCCTGGCAACCGGTGTATCATTAGCTACAGAGCTAGCTCGTATAGTGGCTTTAAACTGGTATGGTAAAGATGCAACACAAATAATTCAGCGCATTGCCAAACACAAAGGCAAAGCCGAGGCTGAAATTGAGCGAGCGCTGCATTTAAATACGGTTAATGTAAATGATGTTTTGCTGAATAAAGGTTTTGCTGCACCTGCCAAACAGCTGTTTTTGTTGGCGGATGATAATTATAACTATCCGCAGTTTGCGTTTGAGAAAGAAGCTGAAACTAAAGCGCCTGAAAAAGAAGCTGTAAAATCCACGGCAATGAGAAAAGCCATCGTTGAAAAAATTAGAGCTAATAAACTGGCAGAAGAAAACAAACTGACAGAAAAAGGTGTAATAAATGCACCCCGGGTAAAGATTAAAGAGCCTGCGTTGCAAAGTGAAAAAATAGAAAATAATTCCCCCGAAGTTAAACCTGATGAAACTAAAGCCGCAACTAAAAAAGTCTCGATCAGTAAAGAGCTTGCAGCCGCTATTAAAGCCTTTCAGTTAATGGTGGCACAGGCAAAGCCCGCGCATGATTTAATAGAACAAGCAGTAAAAACCTGTTTATTGTGCGGCGTACAAAGAGCGGTGTTTGTTGTTAAGTTACCTAAAAAAGAGTTGCTGGTTCCCCGGTTTTCTGCGCAATCTTCTGAAGATATTGGAATTAAAAATCTTAAAATCCCCATTAATAATCCCCATGTTTTTAGTCTGTTAATGGAAAAAAATCGTAACCTGTTTTTAAATAAAACGAATTTCAGTAAATACTGGAATTCTATTCCCGATCCGGTAAAGCTGTCCATTGGTGTTAAAAGTTTTTTTGCGGTATCAATTTTTGTTAATAATCACGCAGTGGGCCTGATGTATGCGGATAAAATAAAAGGCGAATTGACTCAGACGGAGTTTTCACAGTTTCAGGGAATATGTCGTTTATTATCAAAGGGTATAGCGCAGTCTGCACATAATAAAAAAATAATTGAGTAAATGTGTGTTCGCTATTATTAATATAATTTAAGTTTTTCAATCACAGAATCAGAAATATCTTCGAAATCCGGTTCGCTTATGCCTAAAAAATCAAAAGTATCGGATTTAATGTTTTCCCACTCTTTATCAATGTGATCCTTGCCCAGCACCGCATGTACGTGGGAGATGTGCTCGGCCATTTTTAGAATGGCTAAAATTGTATCCGCTTTCGTTCCGTAATCATTCTGGTTAAATTTTAAACGTTCAAAGTTGTGATGATCGCGAATCGCAACACGCAAATGTTCAGGCAGCTTCCAGGCGCGGGAAACCATATAACCTAATACCGCATGATTAGTGGAATAGAGTTCATTTTCAGTATCGGTAATTCTTGCGTCACTTGCGTTATAAGCCGACTGAATTGTGCTTAGATAATCATCATGTTTATCCATTAAAATAGGAATACCGCAGTTGTGAAAAAGGCCAAGGGTGTAGGCTTCATCCGTTGAGCCAAAGCCCAGTGTTTGCACCAGCATCGCCGCGGTATTCGCTACATCATTTGCGGACTGCCAGAAATCGCTGAAATCCTTACTTTGATAATTTTCCGCCTGTGCACGTAGTAACTGGCAGTTAACAATGTTTTTTACCGCATTCAGCCCGAGTAACATCGCTGCCTGTTGAATTGAGGTTATGTGGTTGGCTAGCCCGTAATAGGAAGAATTTATGGTTTGCAATAAACCGGAGGAGAGAGCCACGTCCTGGCTGATAATATCCGCAATCTTATTCAGATTATCATCCGCACTCTGTATGTCAGCAAGAATGTGTGGCTGGGGTGGAATGTTGTAGCTACGAATGAGTTTGCTTAACTCGGCTTCACTCAGATCTGTTTCAGTTGATGCGGCGCTCATTACCTGGGCCTGCTGCCGTTATTTCACATAGGGAAGATGGATTATAGATTGAAATCAGTGTTAATGCTGCTTTTTTCGTATTGTCTTTTTCTTACATTAATCGCTATAGTTTCTTAATGTAAATTTTAGAGTTTCTCTGTGCGTTATACATGTCTCTGCGCTGAATCGGAATCTGCTTTAAGTCCCCTTCAATAAAGCCTTTTTCAATAAACCAGTGCGCAGTATGCGTGGTTAAAATAAACAGGGTGCTGATTTTATCACGGATACATTGTTGCTGAATATGCTGAAGTATTTCACCGGCACGGCCCTGTTTTTGATAATCATTATGTACCGCAACGCAGGCAAGCTCGGCACAGTTATTATCGTAGGGGTAGAGTGCTGCACAGGCTACAATCATACCGTCGCGTTCGATAACGGTGAACTGTTCTATTTCCAGTTCAAGTTGTTCACGTGAACGATGCGCCAGTACCTGCTGATCTTCCAGCGGTTTAATCAGTTCGAGAATACCGCCCACATCATTAATATTGGCCTGGCGTAAACCTTCGTAAGTGTCGGTTGTAACCATGGTGCCACTGCCATCGCGGGTATACAGTTCCAGCAACAATGCACCATCGGTTTCGTGACTGATTAAATGTGCGCGGCGTACGCCGTTTTTGCAGGCATTCACGGCACTGCAAAGATGCAGCTGGGTGATTTCATCATTGTGGTTTTTGTCGGCCAGTGATTGTGCTTCCAGTAAACTTAATTGATGAATAATATTTTGTTGCGCATCTTTCACACCGGTAGCAGGCATCATAAAAATTAATTTATCGGCACCGAGTGCCGCCGCCGTCGCGGTGGCTACATCTTCTGCACGGCAGTTAAATGCTTCGCCACTGGGGGAGTAGGCAATGGGTGAAACTAACACAATATTATGCAGTTCAAGTTGTTGTTGAATGGCGTGGGTGTCCACTTTACGGATGTCACCGGTGAAACCAAAATCAACCCCGTCTCTTACGCCATAGGGTCTTGCAGTAACAAAATTGCCAGAAATAACTTTTAGCGCAGCACCCGCCATTGGCGTATTAATTAAACCTCTGGATAACTGCGTTTCAATATTTACCCGTACCTGTCCCACTGCCTGTTCAATGCCGGGTAATGTGTCCGCCGGGGTGATGCGCCAGCCATTGTGAAAGGCGGAATCTATATTTAGTATTTTTAGCTGCTGTTTTATTTGCGGACGTGCACCGTGCACCAGTACGAGTTTTACACCGAGGCTGTTGAGCAGGGCAATGTCGTGAATTAAATGGGGAAAGCCATCGTGAATAATCGTTTCGCCGGAAATGTATATAACAAACGTGCGCCCGCGATGGCTATGAATATAGGGTGAGGAGCCACGGAACCAGTTTACGTATTGTTGTGTTGGAGATGTCATTGTTATGTTAATTGCTCTTTCGGTTTTTGTTATGAGTTATTAAATTACTTTGTTCTGGCACTTCTCCATCGGGGATAGACCTTGCTTTTTAAAGTCTGTCCCCTGTTGTAAAACCACCAAAAGCTGACAGTGTTGTTAACCGACTCCGCAATACTCTTGATGGCATCACAACAGGGGACAGGGCGCCAAAAAACGTCGACCTTTCCCCGATGGGTATGTGCCTGAACAGGGTAACTAAAAAACGCTTCCTATGGATAGTTTATTTTATACAAAACTTATATATAAATTTTTTCAACAAATCTACGGTTGGTTCTATACGCTCAATATCGAGATACTCATCCGGCTGGTGCGCCTGTGCAATATCCCCCGGCCCCAATACAATAGTGTCTATGCCCAGTTCAGTCAAATAGGGGGCTTCTGTGCCAAAGGCCACGCTGCCCGCAATGTGGCCGGTGAGTTTTTCGGCGGCTTTTACCAGTTTAGATTCCGCCGGGGTTTGCATTGCTGGAGTGCCAGAAAACAGCGGGCGTGTTTGCAGCTTAAAGCCGTGCTCGGGCATTACTTTTTGTAAGCGTGAATTTAATTCACTGCGCAATTCAAGCAGGTTCATGCCCGGTAGTGGACGAATATCAATATGTAATTCGCAGGCACCGCAAATTCTATTCGGGTTATCGCCGCCATGAATGTGTCCGAAGTTCATCGTGGGTACCGGTACTTCAAATAAGTCATTGGTATATTGTTGCTGCAACTCGTCACGCCACAGCATTAGTTCCGCAATCACTTTATGCATCGCCTCTAATGCATTATGCCCGTAAGCTGGATTACTGGAATGCCCGGCAAGTCCGGTAATGCGAATCGCTTCCATCATAATGCCCTTGTGCATGCGAATTGGTTTCATACCCGTGGGCTCACCAATGATCGCATAACGGGCCACGGGTTTGCCCGCATCCACCAGTGCTTTGGCACCGGCCATGGTGGTTTCCTCATCGGATGTTGCGAGAATAATTAAGGGTTGCTGGTATTCGCTTTGTGTAAAACTCAGCGCCGCTTCAATGGCCAGCGCCAGAAATGCTTTCATGTCGGAAGTGCCGAGGCCGTAAAATTTTCCATTATCCTCGCTCAGCTTAAATGGGTTGTGTTGCCAGCGTTCTTCATCGTAGGGTACGGTATCTGTGTGGCCCGCCAGAATTAAACCACCACTGCCGGAACCGAGGGTGGCAATTAAATTGGCCTTACCATCGGCGACGGGAATTTCTTCAACCGCAAAGCCCAGATCATTCAGCCAGTTTGCCAACAGGTGTATCACCGCCAGGTTGCTCTGGTCGATAGACGCATCGACACAACTTACTGATGGCGTTTCGATTAGCTGGCGTATCATTTGTAGGCGCGTTGGTTTAATTGTTGAGGGTGTATTCATATTGTTTGTGGCTGGCGTGAATGAAAAATAAATCTTAGTTGAAAGGCTAAAGTGTATGCTATTACCATTGCTTAATGGAATAAAAATCGAAATAAAAATGAGTCAATCGAAACTGTGCACCTTATTACGTCCACTTTCTTTTGCCATGTACAGCGCTTTATCGGCTTTTTCTATAATCATTAGCGGCGTGGTATTTTTATCTGCATTGAGGGTTGCTACGCCGATACTTATCGTAACATTATCTGATACAGCTGAGTCATTGTGTTGGATTTTTAAATTAGCCACATTATCACAGGCTTTTTGTGCAAGTCTCAGGGCGGTTTCTTTATTGACCGTTGTCAGAATAATTGCAAACTCTTCGCCGCCATAACGGGCCACTAAATCACCGGCACGGGAGAAGCTGGAATTAATGGCCTGGGCAACCTGATATAAGCAGACATCACCCGTCGGATGACCGTAGCTATCATTATATTTTTTAAAAAAGTCAATGTCGCAAAGCAATAAGGAAATAGATGCATTAATCCGGCTCAGTTTACTGATTTCATTTAATAGGGTTTCATCAAAGTAGCGTCGGTTTGCAATTTTAGTTAAGCTGTCTGTGCGACTAATGGTTTCAAGGTTCTGGTTAGCATCGGCAAGTTCCTGATTAGCTTTTTCCAGTTCCAGTTCGTGAAACTTGTGTGCTGTAATGTCAATTCGCACAGAAATATAACGTTCAATATTTCCATCTAAATCACGGCTTGGCACAATGGTGCTATCTACCCAGTACAGTGAGCCATCTTTTTTGCGATTGCAGATTTCACCCTGCCAGCTACCGCCAGTTTTTATGGTGCGCCATAGTTCCTTAAAAAATTCTGCGGAGTGTGTGCCGGAGTTGAGTATACTGTGATCTTTACCGAGCAATTCTTCTCTGCTATATCCGCTAACTTCACACAGCTTTTCATTAACCTGAATTATTTTTCCATTTACATCGCTTACCGAAACCAGCGCATGTTTATTGATGGCTTTCATATAGCTGGCAAGTTCCGTTGCCAGCGTTTCTTTTTGTTGGCTGTGCAATGCAATTTCCCGTGCCAGGGTTAATTCATCGGCATTTTTTGTGTCTCGATAATTAATTGCATAGCCATGAATGCCGGTAATAAATGGCATCTTTAATAAAGATATAACATTTTGCCAATGGGGTTTTTGAAATTGTTCTAAACCAATAATCATATCAAGATGCCCGGCAACAGGTTGAGCTATATAGGTGCCGAAAATTCGATCCCAGATCGAAAAGTTAAATGAGAAGTTACTATTGGTTTCATTTTCTTCAATTGAATGGTGAACACGGTGCATATCCGGCGTCACAATAAACCAGCGTATAACATGTTCCAGCTTTTTATTTAACCTGATATTGGAGTGACTAAACATCGACATGAAGTTAAGCACAACCTCAAATAAAATAACGCTAAGTACCGGTGCGCCCAGTGCGGTGATGGCGATAAACTTGATTAAAATTGAAATAAATATTTCCAGCGGATGGAAACGCAGCCCGGTAGAAATATCAAAATCAAGATCCGAGTGATGTACCCGGTGTATTCGCCACAGTGAGGGCAGTACATGAAAACATGTGTGTTGCAGGTAAATAATAAAATCGAGTGCAACAAAACTGACAACAACTTTCAACCAGAATGGCCAGCTGACATGATTTGCTAAACCCCACTGATGCTGATCAACAAAATATGCAACTCCAATAGTGGCGATGGGTAACAAAAGTCGAGTGAGAAGCGTGCCGCAGACAATCATGGCAATATTGCTAAACCAGCGTTTAATTTTAACCTGAGTTAAAACGCGCTTTGGTGTAAACCATTCCCACAATGAAAGTAAAAAAAAGCCACCGATAAACAGGCTAAGGCGAATCAGGGCTTCATTTTGATAAAGAAATGTTGTCAATTAGTTTTCCCAATACAGAACTCGAGAAAAAACTTGTTACATCTGTCTCTAAGACTGTAATTAAGTTTTTTGTGAACAGGGTTTATTTAATATATACACTATATTTAAACACTTTTCCTGATTCATTCTTCTGGTTAGGCTTTTTTAGTAGGCATATTCAAATTTGAGTTTTACAGGAACATTTTTTTTATAAATAAACCGGCTTATACCGATTCAATCTCAGCATCTTTCAGCAGATCAGTGCCATTGAGTGAGCAATGTAAAATTTCCCGGCGTAAAACTTCAATGGCTTCGGGTCGAGTAAAGCCCTTGCGCCAGGCCAGTGCAACACGGCGTTTTGGTGCGGGCTCTGCAAAAGGAATCATTTTAATTAAAGAGTGACGGGTTGTTTTTTGTCTGGAGCTGGAGGGCAATACGGTAATCCCCGTACCGCTGGCCACCATGTGGCGAATGGTCTCCAGCGATCCCCCCGCCAGGCTTTGCTGTAAATTGCCTGATGAGCTGCAGTCGGGGCAAGACATTAGTACCTGTTCACGGAAGCAGTGGCCCGGGCCAAGCAATAATAAGTTTTCCTGAGCGAGTTCATTGGTTTCAATTAATTTACGATCTTTCCAGTGGTGCTCAGCAGGAATCACCGCTTCAAAAGGCTCGTCATAAACCGCCTGGGTCAAAATGCCCGCTTCATTAAACGGCAGGGCAATCAGAATAACGTCGAGCTTGCCCTGTTTGAGGTGCTCACAAAGTACCGCGGTGAAGTTTTCCTCCAGACGCAATTGCATTTGCGGCGCCTGTTTGTGCAGGCGGGGAATCAGCTGTGGCAGTAAATAAGGGGCAATGGTATAAATTGCTCCGAGACGCAGGGGCGCGGCTAATGGGTCTTTATGTGTCTGTGCCAGTGTTTTCAGCCGGGCAGCCTGATCGAGTACGATCTGCGCCTGTTCAATGATTTGTTCACCCTGTTCGGTGATGCGTAATTCATTACGAGCCTCTCGTTCGAAAATATTGAGTTCAAGTTCTGTTTCGAGTTTTTTTATACCCAGACTAAGGGTGGGCTGACTTACGAAGCAGGCTTTTGCCGCACGGCCAAAGTGTTTGTGCTGTGCTACGGCGACGATGTATTTGAGCTCTGTGAGTGTCATGATTTAAATTTAACGTATTTCCATTTAAAAAACCAATCAAAACTCAGTGACTGGTAAGCTTATTTGCCAGGTTCGTCGGATGTTTTTCTGATTCTTTGCTATAACTGTAGTTAATCAATATTTCTCTTAGCCTATATAAACGATGAGGAAAAAATCAGTGCTAAAAAAATATATCTGCTCCAGTGTTCGTAATAAGTTATTAATGATTACCGGTTTTGGTACTTCCCTCGTAATGGCGGCAACGGTTTTTGGGATATATAGTGGCTGGGTTGTTGAGCAGGAATTATCATCTGCCATGCACAAATCTTTAATAGTTGAAGAGGAGTTCAGGGAATTAAATACGAGTTTTAAAGCACAGGTCCAAAACTGGAAAAACCTGCTGATACGGGGGCATGATGAAACTCAGCGCAAAAAATACTGGGGGGAGTTTCTAAAACAACATGAAGTTGTACAACGTCAGGCAGGTAAATTAAGTGCTGATATGCATGACCCAGCCGTTGAGCAGCTGCTACATCAGTTTCAAAGTGAACATAGTCGGCTCCTGCCTTTATATGAAAAAGGTCTTACCGCGTTTAAAAATTCAGACTACAACCATAAGCTGGGTGACAGTGCGGTAGCAGGCATTGACCATCAGTCGGCAAAAATGCTTCTCAATATCTCCGAACAAATATCTACATATGTGAAAAAAAATCTAGAGGCTGCTGAGATTCATAGTGCAGAGGGGGTTAAACTCACTGTGAGTTTACTGGTTGTTTCGATCATTGCGGCCTTTATCTTATTTTTAATTATGATTAAAAAAATTATTGTGATGCCAGCTCAGAGCATTGCCCACGACCTGTCATTAATGGCTGAGGGGGATTTTTCTAAACCGATTACAACCACCTCACAGGATGAGCTAGGGCAGGTTGCCAATAGCGCGGCGATATTGCGGGATGATATTGGTAATATCGTTAATCAGATTAATCAGTCAGTTTATAAATTATCTACCTCCGCCGAAGAAATGGCGCATATTACAGATCAGTCAAATCAGTCCGCATTACGGCAACGGGAAGAAACGGAACAGGTGGCCACCGCCATGAATCAAATGACCGCAACCGTGCATGAAGTGGCACAAAATGCACAGCTTGCTGCGGAATCGGCAAATCAGGCCAGCAGTGAAGTGACCACCGGCCAGAGCGTTGTGAATGAATCGATAAATGCGATTTCAAAGCTGGTGCAGCAGGTGGAAACCGCCGCAGATGTTATACATGCGCTGGAAAATGATTCGGTTGAAATTGGTTCGGTTTTAGAAGTGATTCGGGGTATTGCGGAGCAAACTAATTTACTCGCCTTAAACGCCGCAATTGAAGCGGCGCGGGCCGGTGAGCAGGGCCGTGGTTTTGCGGTGGTGGCGGATGAAGTGCGCACCCTGGCGAGTCGCACTCAGCAATCCACAGAAGAAATTCAAAGCATGATTGAAAAATTACAGAGCGGCGCGCAACAGGCGGTGGAGTCAATGAACCAGAGTCGCTCACAGGCGGATGTGACTCGAGACACGGCCGCTAAAGCCGGTGAAGTGCTCACCAGCATCACCACATCGGTAACCAATATTAATGATATGAATACCTTAATTGCGAGCTCTGCAGAAGAACAGAATGCGGTGGCAGAAGAAATTAATCGCAGTATTGTGAGTATTTCACAAAGTGCGGAAGTGGCATCGGAAGGCGCTGCGCATACAGCTGAAACATCGGAAGATTTGCGTAATGTAGCGGAGGAGTTGAAGCATGTGATTTCTCGGCTGCAGGTTTAAACCAGAGCCATAACTCAGAAATGGGCTCTCCTTTAGAGGGCCTTTTTTGTTTGTGACTTATGACTTAAGACTTACGACTCATTCGTTATTCATTTACAATATCAGTCTCTAAAAAAACAAAGCCATTATCAGAAGGTAAATCATGCCAGTATATCGTTCCAGAACATCCACCCACGGTCGCAACATGGCGGGTGCCCGCGCACTTTGGCGTGCCACCGGTATGAAAGATGGTGATTTCGAAAAACCGATTATTGCGATTTCCAATTCATTCACCCAGTTTGTCCCCGGTCACGTACATTTAAAAGACATGGGGCAGCTAGTGGCGCGTGAAGTTGAAAAAGCGGGTGGTATTGCCAAAGAGTTTAATACCATTGCGGTGGACGATGGCATCGCAATGGGCCATGGTGGCATGTTGTATTCATTGCCCTCGCGGGAAATTATTGCGGATTCGGTCGAGTACATGGTGAATGCCCACTGTGCGGATGCGATTGTGTGTATTTCCAATTGCGACAAAATCACCCCGGGCATGTTGCTGGCGTCGATGCGTTTAAATATTCCGGTGATCTTTGTGTCCGGCGGGCCAATGGAATCGGGTAAATCGCAAATACTGGGTGAAGAAGTGCATCTGGATTTAGTGGATGCGATGGTGATGGCGGCGGATAAAAATCAGTCCGATGAAATGGTTGCACAGGTTGAACGTTCTGCCTGCCCGACCTGTGGTTCCTGCTCGGGTATGTTTACGGCTAATTCCATGAATTGTTTAACTGAAGCGCTGGGGTTATCTTTACCCGGCAACGGTTCGTTACTGGCCACCCACGCTTATCGTGAAGAACTGTTTTTAGAAGCGGGTCGACGCATTGTGGATATTACCCGGGATCATTACGAAAACGATAATTACGCTATGTTGCCGCGTTCAATTGCCAATTTTAAAGCCTTTGAAAATGCCATGAGTTTAGATATTGCCATGGGTGGCTCGACCAACACCGTGCTGCATTTATTAGCGGCGGCGCAGGAAGGTGAAGTGGATTTCACCATGGACGATATTGATCGCCTGTCGCGCACAGTGCCAAACCTGTGCAAGGTGGCCCCGGCCACCCAAAAATATCATATGGAAGATGTGCATCGTGCCGGTGGCGTAATGGGCATTTTAGGCGAGTTAGATCGTGCTGGCTGCCTGCACACCGAGTTACCCACAGTACACAGTGCCAGCATGGCGGATGCCCTGGCAAAATGGGATATTGCCGTGTCGGATGATGAAGCCGCGAAAAAACTTTTTTCAGCTGCGCCGGGTAATGTGCCAACGCAACAGGCTTTCTCACAGGAAAAAGTCTGGCCCCTGGACACTGACCGTGCAAACGGTTGTATTCATAACCTGGAAAATGCCTATTCATTAGATGGCGGTTTAGCCGTGTTGTTTGGCAACATCGCCGAATTAGGCTGCATCGTAAAAACCGCCGGGGTGGATGAAAGCAATTTAACCTTCAGCGGGCGAGCGCGTATTTTTGAATCACAGGATGCAGCGGTTGAATCTATTTTAGGTGACGGTGTTGTTGCCGGTGATGTGGTCGTGATTCGCTACGAAGGCCCAAAAGGCGGCCCGGGTATGCAGGAAATGCTGTATCCAACATCCTATCTGAAATCTCAGGGATTAGGTAAAGCCTGTGCGTTGTTAACCGATGGACGATTCTCCGGGGGTACTTCGGGGTTATCGATTGGTCACGCTTCACCGGAAGCGGCGGAAGGCGGTGCGATTGGTTTAGTGGAAGAAGGCGATACCATTGAAATTGATATTCCAAATCGTAAAATTAATTTAGTGATTTCAGATGATGCACTGGCTAAGCGCAGAGTTGAGATGGATGCCAAAGGAACGGATGCGTGGAAACCGGTGGGGCGTGAACGTGTTGTGAGTGATGCCTTGAAGGCGTATGCGGCGATGACGACGAGTGCAGCGCGGGGTGCGGTGCGGGATGTGAGTCAGCTGGAGAAATAAATTATTGAAGCGCTAGATTGACGAGATAGATTGATGCAGGGGAGCGGGGGCGCAGAGTTGATTTTTTATTGGGTATTTAAATCCCCCTCAGTCACTTAATTAATTTTCATGATGTAGCTGTTAGCTGTTAAATATATTTGTGTTCCCTTTTTCTAAGGGGGAAGTTGTCACTATTTATAATAGAAGGTAACAGAAAGCTCCCACTCTTAGCAAAAGAAGGTATTTAAAACTCCCCTCTTAGAAAAAGAGGGGTTGGGGGAGATTTAAAACGTAACGCATTTTAAAGTTATAAAAAAACAATTATCAAACCAAAGGCAAAAAATGAAAATAGGCACACCGCTTTCAAACACCGCAACCAAAGTTATGCTACTCGGCGCGGGCGAACTCGGCAAAGAGGTCATTATAGAATTACAGCGCTTCGGCATCGAAGTGATCGCTGTGGATCGCTACGAAAACGCCCCGGGACATCAGGTTGCACATCGCAGTTATGTGATTGATATGACCGATGGTGATGCCTTGAAAAACCTGGTTAAAAAAGAACGTCCGGATTTAATTGTGCCAGAAATCGAAGCCATCGCTACGGACATGCTGGCGGTGATCGAAGAAGAGGGTCTGGCGGAAGTGATTCCTACTGCACGCGCAACTCAACTCACCATGAACCGCGAAGGCATTCGTCGGCTCGCTGCGGAAGATTTAAAACTTGCCACTTCGCCCTATGTGTTTGCGGATAGTTTTGAAGAGTTAAAAGAAGCTGCAGAACTTATTGGATTTCCCTGCATTATAAAACCGGTGATGTCCTCCTCTGGCAAAGGTCAGTCGCGATTAGAATCTGCAAATGATGTGGAAGCCGCGTGGCAATATGCGATGGATGCGGGGCGCGTAAATCATGGACGGGTGATTGTGGAAGGGGTGGTTGAGTTCGATTATGAAATCACCCAGCTCACCGTAAGAGCTTTAAATATTGAAGGTGAAATCGAAACCCATTTCTGTGCGCCGGTGGGGCATATTCAGAAAAATGGGGACTATGTGGAAAGCTGGCAGCCCCAGGCCATGTCAGAAATTGCACTGGAAAAATCCCGGGAAATGGCGGAAAAAGTCACCAGCGCATTAGGTGGCAGGGGAGTTTTCGGGGTGGAACTATTTATCAAAGACGATAAAGTCTATTTCAGTGAAGTCAGCCCCCGTCCACATGATACCGGACTGGTGACAATGATTACCCAGTGGCAATCAGAATTCGCACTCCATGCACGGGCTATTTTAGGGTTGCCCGTGGACACCAGCTTGCGTTGCAAAGGTGCCAGTGCGGTGATTTATGGCAGCAAAAACGCCACGGGTATTGCATTTGAAAATGTAGAGAAAGCCCTCAGTGTTCCCTTAACTGAAATTCGCTTATTCGGTAAACCCCAGGCTTTTGAAAAACGTCGTATGGGGGTTGCGATATCCAGCGGTAACTCAATTGATGAGGCCCGGGGGCGGGCACGACTGGCCGCTTCTATGGTTAGACCGGTTTTTTTGTAAAGTCGGTTGAGCTCACTGAATTTAAATAGAGAACTTAACTGTTAGCTTTTTTACAAAAAAACAGGGGCCAGGCGGACTGCTTTTATTCTAAACCCACTTCTTTTGTATCGTTTTTGAACTACACTTCAGAGTAGTTCGTTTGAAAATGATAATTAAAGGGCTCCTCGTTATATGTCAGACAAACCCGTCCTAAAAACTTCATCCTCAGCACGCCCGGATCTTGACTGGAGTCAGGTAAAAGAAACTGTGTTGATGCTAAAACTGGCCGCCGCACAGGTGGATTTTTCATTAAAAGATGGCTCAAATTCAGTTAATACCCTGACCGATTCTTTTACTTCAATGGCGGAAAGTATTAACGCGATTGAATCAACCACTACCGATTTATTTGAAAAATATAACATTGCAGAAAATGACCGACTGGCCGTGGACAAATACTGTGAGCAGGCCGCAGAGAAAATGCAGCAGGCAATTGTGGCGTTTCAGTTTTACGACGCATTAGTGCAAAGAATGGATCATGTGGTGGATAGTCTGTCTGGGCTGGGTGAATTAGTGAGCGACCCGGCCAGGCTCTACTCACCACTGGAATGGAGGGCGTTACAGGAAGCCATTCGGGATCGTTATTCCATGGAGAAAGAGCGAGAATTATTTGACGCGATTTTAAAGGGTGAAGATATGATGGATGTGCTGGAAAAAATGCGCGATGTTGCCACCGCTGATGATGAAATTGAGTTATTTTAAAGTCGCTTAGCTAGCTTTATTAGTGTGAGTTATTAACTAAATCATCTAAATTGCTATTTTTATTGATATTTTTCTTTACCTTTGTTTTTTGATAGGCTATTGTTGTAAGAACGAAATGATGAAAACAGGATAAAACATTGCCACGCCTAGCCGACGTAGTTACTCAGACATTCCGATCAATCAGTTCAGGTGCCTTTTCAGAGCGCCTTTTTAGAGACCCCCTCTCCTCCTGGTGGAAAAACTTCCAGGAAAAATTAACCTCCAGTGGATATGAAGCCGGTGTACAGGGCGCATTTTTTATCGCCAACTTCGCCGCTATGGGGCATGTCGCAAAATGTGATGGCCGAATAAAAGGTGTCGAAATTGAGCTGGCTACCCAGGTAATGGATCACCTGAAATTAAGTGCAGCGCAAAAACAGCTTGCAATACGCCTGTTTAATGAAGGTAAACATCAGGACTTTGCCCTGGAAACATTATTGTGGCGGCTCAAACGTGAATGCGGACATCGTGTAAGTGTACTGCAGGTCTTTATCGAAATTCAGTTAAAAATGGCCTATGCCGATGCCAGCCTGAATGACAAAGAAATAAAAATTATCAAGCTCATGTGTAAACGTCTTGATGTGTCAGATTCAATTTATACACGCATCGAGCGACGTGTAAGGGCGGAAAAAAAAGCCTCTAATCAACCGCTGGTGAGCGCGCCTAAAAAAGTATTTAGTCTTGCGGACGCTTATCAAGTGCTGGGCCTTAATCGCTGGGCGAATCAGGAGCAGATTAAACAGGCCTATCGGCGTATGCTGGCAAAATTCCATCCGGATAAATTAGTCTCCCGCGGTGCAAGCGAAGTGGAAGTGATTGAAGCTCATGACATTGTGCATGATATTAAATATGCTTATGAAATGCTGGTGAAGTCGAAACGGGTGCGCTAGAAATAATCTGGGGATACTTCCAGGATGCTCTGGGAATGTTCTAAAAAAAGAAAATTGTAAATCAAAAAAAATTCTGGCTATGTTCTGGATTTATAAGGGGAAGCATTGCTTCCCTTTTTGCATTATATGTATTGGTGTTCTTAATTTTACTTCGGAATTGAAACGTGACTACAAACGCAGAAGATGTGCTTTTTAAACAGGTTCCTGAGATCTTGCATGAGCGTGTCGCCCGACACTGGCAGGACTGGCAGGCGGCCTGCCAGGATGTAAACCAGAACATAGAACAAAATTCCGATGAAAACATTGACTTAGCGCTGCTCGGAAAAATCTGGGCCTGTAGTGAATTTTTGGCGGCCACCATGATTCGCAATCCGCCGCTTTACTTTGAATTAGTTAATCATAAATCACTTGAATCAGGTTTTTCCCTTGAAGATTATCGTCAGCAATTAAATGCCCGGCTGCAAAAAAGTTTACCGTTAAACGATATTAATTTAATGAAACAACTGCGTCTGTTTCGTGCACAACAGATGTTACGTATTGCCTGGCGTGATCTGGCTGATTTGGCGGACACCACAGAAACCCTTTGTAACCTGACGGATCTCGCAGAATGTTGTGTGGATATTACCCTGGAAACCCTGTATCAGGATCAGTGTAAACAGCTCGGGGTGCCGTTAAATGCTAAAGGTGAGTCGCAGCGCCTGGTTGTGATTGGTATGGGAAAACTCGGCGGCTATGAACTTAATTTTTCCTCCGATATCGATTTAATTTTTTGCTTTGAAGAAGAGGGTGAAATTTCAGGCCCCCGCACCCTGGCCTGTAGTCAGTTTTTTATCCGCCTCGGCCAGCGCTTTATAAAAGCGCTGGATGATGTCACTGGTGATGGATTTGTGTTTCGAGTGGATATGCGGCTAAGGCCCTACGGTGATAGTGGTCCACTGGTGATGAGTCAGGCTGCACTGGAGCAATATTATCAGACTCAGGGGCGTGACTGGGAACGCTACGCGATGATAAAAGCCCGTGTAATTGGCGGTGACCGAATACAGGGGCTGGCGGTGATGGATATGCTTAAACCCTTTGTATACAGACGCTATTTAGACTTCGGTGCGTTTGAATCTATCCGTGAAATGAAAGCCATGATTGCGGCAGAAATTCGTCGCAAGGGAAATTTACACAATATAAAATTAGGATCCGGTGGCATTCGTGAAATTGAATTTATCGGACAGACCTTCCAATTGTTGCGCGGTGGCAGTGATGTGGATTTACAGACCCGAAGCATTTTAGATGTACTTAAATTACTCGCACAAAAAAAATATTTAGAACCGCAAGAGGCGCAAACCCTGGCCACCAGTTACGATTTTTTACGCCGCCTCGAAAACCGACTGCAAATGTATAGCGATGCACAAACGCATCTGCTACCTGAAAGTGAAGACCAGCAGGCGAGCATGGCGCTGGCGATGAATTATGAAAACTGGAATGAATTATTAAGCGCCTGCGATGAGCACCGCCAGATGGTGCAGGCATCATTCAGTCAACTGTTACATGAGGCGGATTCAGAAACCGATGATACTGAACCAGCTGAAAATGTGGGTCAAAAGTCGATTCGTGCCATCTGGTTGTATGAGGAAGACGAAGCCGATGCGATTTTAATACTGCAAAATTCAGGCATAGCCAATGCCGCTGAAGTTTTTAAAATAACCGAACAATTTAAAAAATCACCCCAGTTAAATACCATGACGGCAACTGGCAGACAACGGCTGGATACTTTGATGCCGGTATTGTTAGCATCTTTGTACGGTCAGGAAAAGCCCGCAGAGGTCTTAAAACGCCTGCTGGATTTGTTGCAAGCGGTGCTGCGCCGCAGTGTGTATTTATCATTGTTAAATGAATATCCCCAGGCCCTCAAACAACTGATTACATTGTTTGCTGCCAGCCCATGGCTGGCCCAGTTGTTAAGTCGTTACCCGGTGTTATTAGATGAGCTGCTCGACCCGCGAAATTTATACCAGGTTCCCAGCGGCGTAAAATTAAAACAGGAGCTGACAGATTTATTGCAACGGGCGGCGGGTGATGAAGAACAACAGATAGAGTGCCTGAGAAAATTTAAACAGGCACAGGTTTTGAAAATTGCAGCAATGGATATTGCGGGTGTGATGGATGTGTTTGAGGTGAGTGAGCAGCTTACAAATATTGCCGAGGTGCTGCTCGATAAAGTGATGCAGGTAGCCTGGGACTGGATGGTGGCTAAACACGGAAAACCCGTGTGCATCGTTGATGAAAAAATGTATTACCCGACAATGGCGGTGGTGGCCTATGGGAAGATGGGTGGCAGAGAATTAAACTATAGCTCGGATCTGGATCTGGTGTTTTTGCATGATAGCCAGGGATCTCAGCAACAGACCAACGGGGAACGTAGCCTTGATAATGGCAGTTTTTTTGCACGTATGGCGCAACGGGTAATTCACTTGCTAGGGCTGCAAACCGCCAATGGTCGATTATATGAAATTGATATGCGGCTGCGTCCGGATGGAAACGCCGGGATGCTGGTGACCAGTGTGCAGGCCTATGATCGCTATCAGCATGAAAAAGCCTGGACCTGGGAGCATCAGGCATTAATTAGGGCGAGAATTTTATGTTCGAGTGAACATTTACAGTTAGAATTTGATAGAATCCGGGGTTCGATATTAATGCGCCAGCGTGATACAGCAGATCTGGCAACGGATGTCGCGGAAATGCGGCAAAAAATGCGCAAAGCACTTGGTACCTCCAGTACAGGAAATGGTTCAGCAAAACAGGGGCCATTTCATCTAAAGCAGGATGCGGGTGGACTGGTTGATATTGAATTTATTGCCCAGTTTGGTGTGCTTAACCGTGCGGCAAAAGATCCAAAACTGACGGAATATACCGCGACCAGAAAATTACTCATGCAGTTAACCGTGAGTAAACTGCTCAGCGAAGCGCAGGCGCAGACTTTGTATAGTGCCTATCGAGACTACCGGACCTGTGGACATCAACGTGCGTTACAGCAGTTATCGATGAAAGTTGATGACCCGGATATTAGAAAGATAAGCGAAGACGTAAAAACAATTTGGCAAGATGTGTTGCAGAAACACGTTAAGTAAAAAAACTAAACTCCCCTCTTAGAAAAAGAGGGGCCGGGGGGAGATTTATTTCCGGTCCTTTATTTTTTACGTGAGTGGATAAAGACAAAATAGCAGGAGTAAGAAGTATGCAGACCATGGCAGATCGCGATGGTGTAATCTGGTTTGACGGGGAACTCGTTCCCTGGCGCGAAGCTAAGGTACATGTTTTAACCCACACACTACATTATGGAATGGGCGTATTTGAAGGTGTTCGCGCCTATAAAGCCGAACAGGGCACAGCGATATTTCGTCTGCAGGCGCATACGGATCGCTTATTTGATTCAGCTCACATCATGCGTATGAATATGCCATTTAGTAAAGATGAATTAAACGAAGCACAGAAGTTAGTGGTGCGTGAAAATAATCTGGAGTCAGGTTATTTACGTCCCATGGCGTTTTATGGTTCAGAAGGCATGGGTTTGCGTGCGGATAATTTAAAGACGCATGTAATTGTTGCTGCATGGGAATGGGGTTCGTATCTTGGTGAAGATAATATGAAAAATGGATTAAGAATTCATACCTCATCTTATACGCGACACCATGTAAATATCAGTATGACAAAAGCCAAGGCCAATGGACATTATATTAATTCCATGCTGGCACTACAGGAAGCCATCAGTGACGGCTATGATGAAGCAATGTTGCTGGATGCGGAAGGTTATGTTGCAGAGGGTAGCGGCGAGAACATTTTTATCGTTAAAAATGGCGTAATTTATACACCGGATTTAACGTCTGCACTGAATGGCATTACAAGAAATACCATTTTCAGATTCTGCAAAGACCTGGGAATTGAAATTGTAGAAAAACGTATTACCCGCGATGAAGTGTATATTGCAGACGAAGCATTTTTCACCGGCACCGCAGCAGAAGTGACACCGATCCGTGAAGTGGATAATCGCGTAATTGGTTCTGGTTCGCGTGGACCCATAACTGAAAAATTACAGACTCTGTATTTTGATGTTGTACACGGCAGAAAAGAAATTGATGCAAGCTGGTTAACTGACGTATCTAAATGATATCTAGGTGATATCTTGGTGATAATGTCTAAATAGTAGCGTAAGGGTGACCTAACTAGCTGCCCTTACAGTGTCAGTTCGTAATTAGTTATCGTTAATATCTAAAAGAGAAAAAAATGACAACTCAGGAAAAATTAGCAACACCCAACGCAAAAGAAAAATACGAAGTAACACAGGATGATGTGCCAGTGCATTGTCCAATGCCCGGTACCAGCTTGTGGAATTCACATCCACAGGTGTTTATTGCATTTGATGAAAATGGTAATGGTAAGTGCCCGTATTGTGGTGCAGATTATCATTTATCTAGTTAATTATAATACTATTGAATTAATCCAAAATATCAAATGGTTAAACTAAGTTTTTTATAAAGCTGCAAATTTTAATTATGAAACGTTATTTGTTTTTTATTAACCATCTATATTCTTTTTCAATATTGCGTCCGTTGCAAAAGGAAATATGTCAACGTGGCGACGAAGCCGCATGGTTTTTACAAGGGGCAGATAATAAATATTTGCGCCCTGATGAAAAACAGTTATTTAGCGTAGAAGAAGTAAAAGCATATAATCCAGTTGCTGTGTTTGTGCCTGGTAACTGGGTGCCCGGGTTTTTTCCGGGCGTTAAAGTTGAAGTGTTTCATGGGCTGGCGAATGATGAAACAGGTAAAAAGGGGCATTATCGCATTCGTGGTTTGTTTGATTTATATTGCACTCATGCGCCTGAAATTACAGATAAATTTGAGCGATTGGCAAAAGAGTATAAAACATTTAGTGTTGCAGAAACGGGCTGGCCTAAACTTGATCCCCTTTTCAATCCAGATTTGTGCGATCCTGGACCATACGATAATTTTAGAAATAGCATAAAAGCCGATAAACCTGTTGTGTTTTATGCGTCCACATTTAGCCCTTCATTAACATCAGCTCCTTATCTTATAGAACTAATTAAAAGATTATCAAAATCTTCAAAATGGCACTGGCTGGTAACGCTTCATCCTAAAATGCCTGAAAAAATAGTTGAGCAATATAGAGCTATGCAGGGAGATAACTTTACTTATGTGGAGAGTCATCACGATGTGCTGCCACTGATAAAGGCAGCAGATGTTATGTTATGTGATACATCTTCAATAGCTCTCGAGTATCTATTGCTGAACAAACCTCTGGTTACATTTAAAGCGAAAGTACCTGGAAAATATGCAATAAATGTAGATCAGGTAGATGATGTTGAGTCTGCGTTGAAACGTGCCCTTGAAAATCCTAAGTTATTACAGGAAGAGTCAAAATTGTTTATGGGTAAATTACATGCATATACTGATGGTAAGTCATCAGCTAGAGTATTACAGGCGGTAGATGATTTTTTGATGAACGATGTTATGAAATTAAAATCAAAACCGTTGAATTTATGGCGTAAGTTTCAAATACGCAAAAGAATGTCCTACTACAGATTATAGAATCAATGATAAATAAAATTTCAGTTGCCATTATATGTAAAAATGAAGAGAGTAGGATCGGGCAGTGTCTTGAGTCAGTTCGTTGGGCTGATGAAATAGTTGTTGTTGACTCTGGAAGCACTGATAAAACATTAGATGTGGTTGCTGAGTACACGGATAAAGTTTTTGTAAATAGTGTGTGGCCGGGATTTGGACGGCAGAAAATGTTAGCAGTAGATAAAGCCAGTAATGACTGGGTTTTAGCGCTTGATTCCGATGAGGTTGTGAGTGAGAAGCTTAGAGATGAAATTATTGAGCATATATCCGTTGCCGATGAAAAAACTGTGTTTCGTGTAAACAGGCTGACTTTTTTTTGTAATAAATTTATATACCACAGTGGTTGGCATCCTGATAAGATTGTGCGTTTGTTTAATAAAAAATACTATCAATATAATGAGGCACTTGTGCATGAGTCTGTAGTATGCAAAGGTGCTAAAAAAATTGATTTAAAAGGTAAGTTATTTCACTACACCTTTGATACGTTAGAAGTGTATATGGATAAAAGAAATGGCTATGCAAAAATATGGGCTGATAGTCAATATAAAAAAGGTAGAAAGGCGAGTGCGCTTGAAGTAATAGTACGGACGTTGTTTGCATTTATTAGGCATTATTTCATACGCTTAGGCTTTCTTGATGGTTACCATGGCTTTCTAATTTCAGTTATACAAATGCAATATACTTTTAATAAATATAACTTTCTTAAATTCAAGTACGTATTGAGTGATGCTGAGTCAATAAAAATAAAGGATGAATCTGAATGATTTTGATAAAGATTTATAAGAAGATTCGTCGTGAAATGTATAAGCAGCTCTCTAAAATATGTTTGAAACGGGCGACAGTAAATTATTTCGGACTTGAATTAAATGTGCCGATTGTTGATGGCGTAGGGGCGGGGTTTTTATTTCCAGATGATAAGTGGATGTCAGATTGTCTTACTGTTTTTTTGAAACTCAAGAAGGGGACTGTTGTTGATATAGGTGTAAATATCGGGCTTTATATGGTCAAACTGAAAGCCATTGATTCATCTCGTGAATATATTGGTTTCGAACCAAACGCTGTCTGTAACTATTATACGCAAGAGTTAATCAGGGAAAACAATTTCCAAAAAGTGCGTGTACTACCATTTGCTTTGTCGGATAAAAAAGAGCTTAGAACTTTTTATATTAGACGAAAGGCGGATAAGATGGGGTCGCTGAATGACTATGCACGGTTTGGTGATGCTGACAAAGTATCGTTTGATCTGTTTACATTTCCCGGCGATGATTTTTTTGAGTTATTAAATGTGGATTCAGTTTGTGTTTTTAAAATTGATGTCGAAGGTGCCGAGTTCGAAGTATTAAGAGGCCTTGGATCAACCATAAAAAAACATAAACCGTATCTGTTTTGTGAAATTTGGCAATTACCAGAAACAAGCCATCCGACGTATAATGAAAAACTAGAACGATTAAAAAGCATTCGCGAACTTATGAAAAATTTAGATTATAATATTTTAGGTGTTTCGGCTAAAGACGCCTCTGATGTTAGTGTGCTGGAAACGTTGGAAAGTTTTGACGGGACGCATCGCAGGGATTATATTTTTGTTCATAGAACAGAAATGGATGATTTGCGTAGTAAACTTGTTGAAATCTAAATTACTATCTAGAATGGTTTTCAATTAAAATATCTATGACTAAACTGCCCTTGGTTAACCCACCAAAGAAAATTTGTATACTGCGATTATCTGCAATTGGCGATGTTACACATGTTCTGTCTGTTGTTAGAGCCATTCAAGAGAAGTGGCCAGATGTAGAAATTACATGGATATGTGGCGTGTTTGAATATAAGCTTTTGAAGGTTATTGACGGAATAAAGTTTATCGTTTTTAATAAAAATAATGGCATAAAAGAATATTTTAAATTATGGCAGGCCTTAAAAAAATATAAATTTGATGTATTAATGCATATGCAGGTTGCTGCACGAGCAAATCTTGTAAGTATCGGGATTAAGGCGGATATAAGACTCGGCTGGGATAAGGCAAGATGCCGGGATTTTCATCAGTTTTTTGTTAATAATTATATCGAGCCTGAAAAAAAACAACATCAGGTACAGGGTTTTTTGTCATTTGCCAGGGCGCTGGGACTACAGGCAGACGAACCCGTTTGGAATATACCGGTAACTAGTAATGCACAAGAGTTTACCAAAAAATATATTAATGAAAATAAACCCTTATTAATTATTTCAGCCTGTTCAAGCCACGTGTTACGAAACTGGATTGCTGAGCGCTATGCAGCGTTGGCTGACTACGCCATTAATCAATATGATATGCAAGTTGTTTTAAGTGGTGGCCCTGCAGAACTTGAAATTAAGATGGCAAAAAAAATTACCGATAGCATGAAAAATAAACCGCTTAATCTGGTGGGTAAAGACACTCTGGAACAACTAGTGGGATTGCTGAGTAAAGCAACTGTTGTCGTTTCCCCTGATTCAGGTCCGGCTCATATTGCTAATGCAGTTGGTGTGCCGGTGATAGGTCTGTATGCCTGCACCTGGAGCAAACGTAGCGGACCGTATAACTCATTAAGGTATTGCGTAGATAAGTTTGAAGTTGCAGCAGATAAATTTTTGAATCGCTCTGTTGATTCTTTGCGCTGGGGTACAAAAATAGAAAAGCCGGGCGTAATGGAATTAATTGAAGTAGAAGAGGTTTGTAAAAAACTGGATCAGGTAATTAAAGATTCAAAATATTCTATATAATTTTTCACAGTAAGATCATGCGACATTTCATTTTGTAATTTATCTTTGCTGTTGGTCGAAAGCAAATGCAATGTTTCAGGTGAGTCATAAAGTGTGCGTACGCTTTTAGCAAGTGCTTCATAGTCACCGATGGGTACAATGCAGCCATTAATTCCATTATCAATTATTTCCATGCTACCGGGGTTAGCGGAAGCAACAACGGGGGTGTTATAAGCAAGTGATTCAAGTATCACTCTGGGCAGACCTTCGCCTGAGGTAGACGGTTGAATTAAAATGCTACTTGCAGAAATAAGTTCAGGTGCGTCATTTCTATATCCGGCAAGATGGATTCTTTGTTTCATTTTGCTGTTGTTTAACAAGCTTTTGTAAGGCTCATGATCCATGCCTTTTCCAACTAGTATAAGGTGAAAGTTTTTCAGATCGGCCAACAGGTTAGTGGCTTTTAAGGCAATATCTATACCTTTGTGCGGGCGAGCATTAGTGACACAGATTGCTGTAAAATCATTTTTTGTGATGCCAAACTCATCTAAATTTGCAGGAGATTTATCGTACCAGTCGATATCATGTCCTTTGTAAATAGTAACGATGCTTTTTCGTTTTAAAACTTTTAGTGAATTTACATAATCAAAAACATACTTTGAAACGCAGATAATACCATCAACTCTGGGGTTTAAAATTCCCAGGTAATTTCCCGGGTCATGCCAGTATAAACCGCTAGCTGTGCCACGATATACTACGAGTTTTGTTTTTAATCCGATACAGGCAAAAACGCAATTAGGTATGGATTTTGAATTCGTCGCATAGACGATATCGATTGATTTTTCTTTAATTATTTTACGTATTAAACGAATTGAGCTTAAACTAATTTTTTTTGTAATGGGCTCTTCAATAAGATTTATATTGTGATCTAAAAAACGCTGACTATATATTTCATTCTTATGTGTAACAATAGTGATGTCATGCCCGGCCTTGGCCAGGCTAATGTAAATTTCGTGTTCTGGACGAAGGCTGTTAAAGGAGCTGTTACCAGATGTGCAGGCTAGTATTTTCATTTATTAAAATCTATATTTTTTCAGCTGTGATTACAATTAGCCAGACGACACCATTTTTTTTGGCTTCAGCGACCTGTTCTTCTGGGTAGTTGGTTATTTCGATTTCCCAGTCTTGAAATTCATTTTCTGAAGGCGTATATCGTGGTAGAGGGTCATAGTCTTCTCTCCATTTTTGAATCTGTACATTTTTCCATTGATCTAATGAAAATAATGAGCGAATTTTTTCGACATCCCCCATTATAAGCATTTCATTTCCGTGAAAGTGTACAGGGGCATCAAGATAAATGGTTCCGCCAGGTTTAAGTACCCTGTTAATTTCAGCTATACAATCTGGGTATGAAGATGGTTCGCGAACCCCTCCAGCTCTTTGTCCCCAATGTTCTAAAGATTGTACTGCGAATACCTTGTCAAAAGTTTGATCTGGAAAAGGAACGTGAGTTGCATGACCATAACCGCCTTTACCAATAACCGGAGTTTCAGATTTGGGACGTCTGGGCTCTACACCGGTCCAGGTTCCACCGCTACGTTTAATTAAATTTTTTGCAAGTTTAAAACGGCCAAAACCAATTTCTAAAACATCTTTATTATTACAGTCGTGAAAATGGGCTTCAATGCTGGAAACGACGCATTTACGTAATGGGGTTCCAAAATTGATGTTGCATTTTTTTTGTGAAGCGTTAAAGCTAGGGCAGTTTTTGCATGAAATAATTTGTAAGCTATCAGCTTCATCCCAGTATTTTTGGTGCCATTTTTTTTTGCAGGCATTAGGCGAAATAGTTAAGCTGTGCCAGCGTTTTAGAAGGGATTCTTTTTTAGAGTGCATGATTTATATTAGCTATAGTCCTGATAAGATTTTTCTTCAACAATATCTGATTTTAAATAAATATTAATGCGTTTTTTAACATCGGCACGCTGATCGTTTGTGACATAAACACTACGTGCCAGTTCAATAAAGCGATCTTCAAAACGTTTATCCCGTTCTTCATCCCTGACATCATCTTCAATATCCCACAGGGTTTCATTAATGCGTTTCATTTCAGAGCGCATGGCTTTAATATCGTTATCTTCTATGACAGCATCAGCCCAGACTTTATTTAGCATTGATAGCTCATTATTTACATTGGCTTTTTTATCGGCATCACTAATGCGCTCGGACTTTATTTCCAAAATAGTGATTTTATCGAGTAGTTCACCAGGGGATATTGGGATAGTTATCTGTTTCATAGTAATGTGCTTTTGCAAATAAATGCCTATTATAAATGTAATTTTATTAATCTGCCTGTTTTTTTGATTAAGTCAGGTAAACAATATAATCTATGTGAAATATTAATCTAAAGGCCATAACTATGAAAATGCACAGTTATATTGGCCGCATAGAACTGCTGGACTATAGGGCCATTGGGTTAAACCTGCTATTGCTGGTGTTTGCACGGCAAATATTACAGTTATTTCAGCATGAAGGGGTTATTAAATCGGCTTTTTTGCTAAAAGTTCAGACTTTTAGAGCATTGAACCCGCTAATCATTCTGACCTATGGATACAATAATATCTATCATAAGTCTCTATCAGGGGGCTCTGGTTAAAATACATATTAATTTGGGTAATTACTTATTTGTCGTCCCTGATGAAAAGATTATTAGTTTCTGGGCGCATAAAAAATAGCGTAAATTGCACTTATTTCTATTGTTAATGTTCTTGAATTTAATAGTCTTTTGCAGGCCTGAGGTGGGCTGGGTATTACTGGTGTTATACTAGCGCTCACACAAAATGCCTGGGCTGCAGATATTATTAGCGGGCTGATATTCCTTATAACGGAATGATTGAGGAGGCTGATATTATTGAGATTGAAGATAATGGGCTCTAATCGGCACTGTGTTTAAAACTAAAATGTTTCATACTGAAATTTTTAACTTGGTAAACTACCGTCGCGTGATGTTTAAAAATTCGCGTTTAAGAGAGTTTAGCATTCAGAATCAGTCTAAATTTGCTTCTGCCAGGGATTTAAGGGAAATGTTGGTATTGGCTACGAAACGCCGGTTGATAAGATGCGCAAAATGTTCGCCAGTTCAGTACGCTGTCTGCAAGACGATTGTGGTATAAGTGCGGCAGAAAAAATAAATTTGAAAATGTTTTTCTTGATACCGGTGATCATGCACTTGAATGTGCTGTATATCATTACACTCAAAGATATAAAAAAATTACTTAAAAACCAACAGGCAACTCGTGAATGCAGAATAAAAAAAGCAACCGAATTTGTATATCTCTGTCAACATCCATCACATATAAAAGCGTGACGAATTAGTCCTATGATAAAAAAAATAGTAATTTTGATAAATATAAGTTTTCTAATGAGCCTGTATTCCTGTGCCAGTATTGAGCCCTGGCAAAAAGAGGCTTTATCTAAAAAAGAAATGCAGTTTAATGCGTATAAAGTTCGCTCAGCAATGGATACGCATTTTTATTACAGCAAAGAAGGCTCCAGTGGTGGTGAAGGGTTCAGTGGCGGCGGCTGTGGGTGTAATTAATGTCTAAAATATCATTAAAGGCGGCACTATCATCCGCCTGTTGTTGTTTACTGGGCTCGTCTGCAAGTGCTGAAACCAAACCCTGGTATATAGATCTGGGTGCAATGAACTATATAGAGCAGGATAGAAATACTGGCATACAGTTTATGGCCAATGCTCGGCGAGAACTGGAAGAAGGGGATGCGATTTCCCTGCAGCTGGATTTTGATGTTATTACCGGTGCTACCCCTAATGGAGCAACTGCGAGTAATGTGGCGCAAAGTTTTACCATGGCATCAGGATATGGCAGTTATCAGGTTGATGCAAATGAGTTGCCGGCAGATGACACTCATATGGATACCCGTATAGCTTTTAGTTTGTTGTATGAGTCGGCAATAAATAATGATCTTAAATTAAATTATGCATCACATATTTCAATGGAATTTGACTATTTATCCCTTGGCGGCGGCGTGGAGTTTTTGCAGGATTTTTATCAGCATACGACAACTTTACTCGGCGGAATAAATTTTGAATATAATCGTGTGCATCCGGTCGGCGGTATTCCCATTGCATTTGCTTCTATGCAACCATCGGGTACACTGCAACCCAAAGGTGCTGCTAGTGCAACACGGCGTCAATCGGGGTTTCACCTCGGCGTTAATCAGATATTTAATAAAAATGCTTTACTGCAGTTTAAATATGGCTGGGCAAATGCATCGGGTTACCTGAGCGACCCCTATAAAATATTAAGTGTAATAGAGGATCAGAGTGCATCGCAATTAGGGTCTACGCTTGATTATATTTATGAGAGCAGGCCGGGAGAGCGAGAAATACAAAATATATTTTTTGCATACAAACAAAATTTAGACGCAGACGTTTTTGATTTTTCCTATCGTTATTATTGGGATGAGTGGAATATTAATTCTCATACGGTTGATCTGAAATATCGCTACAAACTGGACCAGCAATATTATCTGCAACCACATTTCAGGTTTTATGATCAAAGTGCTGCGAGTTTTTATGAGCACAGTTTAAAAAGCAGTGAATCATTAGGCGATTATGCCAGTGCGGATTTCAGGCTGGCAGCATTTAATGCTTATACGGTTGGTCTTAGTTATGGGAAATCACTTTCTAATGGTCGCGAGCACAGTATCGGTCTTGAGTATTATACGCAAAGAGGTGAGAGCCATCCGGATTCTGCGACAGGCTTACAAAAAGAGCAGGACCTTTTTCCGACTTTAAATACACTGATTATTACCTGGAACTATTCGTATTACTGGTAGTAAAATGTCTACACTACTACGTAATAAATGACTGTGTCAGTTTAAATGGATACAGTCATGTTGTAAATGTGTAGGTGTTTTTATCCCGTCTATATCGTGCTCTTTTAAATGGTTTTAAATTTACGACGGCTAATGCCAGGTAAACTTGCCAGGTACATCTGCCAGGTAAATCTATCAGGTAAATCTATCAGGCTCGAGCTGAATAAGTAACCAGAAAAGCAAACTGAGTAAATATTTTCAAACTGTTTAGTCGGGTTAAGTGAGCGCAGTAAAACGCAACCTAGTTTCATTAGCTACCTTCAAGGTAATGAAATATTTGAGGTCAATGATTCTGCACAGAGAATGGCCTGCGTTTAAAGTCTGTCAGATTTTATCAGCAACATTTTTTCAATTTGCATATCTTTAAATGTATGGGGAATTCCACCCACACCCATGCCCGATTGACGCAACCCTGCAAATGGCATCCAGTCTACCCGAAATGCAGTAAAATCATTAACCATCACCGCGGAAGCATTTAACTGTTTATAAGCATGCATTGCGGTATTTAAATTTGTGGTATACACCGCCGCCTGAAATGAAACGTCGAGGGAGTTGGCGCGTGCAATGGCCTCATCAATATCCTCGTATTCATACACACAGATAACCGGGCCGAAAACTTCCTTACAGCTTACTGAAGTATCGGCGGGGGGGTTGAATAAAACAGTGGGGGAATAACAGCTGTCGGAAATTTTTCCCGTGCCGGAAATTTTTTCAGCACCGGCATTAATGGCTTCTTCAACCCAGTCACTAATGCGCCTGGTTTCCGAGTGGCGAATAATCGGACCAATGTCGGTGTCGGCCAGCGTTGGATCACCTACCTGCATTTTATTACCTGCATCAGCAATTTTTTGCGCCACACTTCGCGCGATACTTTTTTCAACAAATACTCGCTGCACGGAAACGCAAACCTGACCCGCATGATAAAAACCGCCTTTTGCGAGCATCGGTACGGTTGTTTCAATATCCGCATCCGCTGCAACAATAACCGGTGCAACACCGCCATGCTCAAGCGCACAGCGTGCACCGGGGGCGAGTTTCGAGCGCAACATCCAGCCGACTTTTGCACTGCCGATAAAACTGAAAAAACCGACTCGCGAATCGCTAACCAGGGCTTCTGCAACAGAGTGATCCACTGGTGTTACCACCTGCGCCCACTCTTTGGGCAGGCCGGCCTGATGAAATAATTTAACTAATTCATAACAGGAAAGTGGCGTGTCGTCTGCGGGTTTTATAATGACCGGGCAGCCACTGGCAACCGCAGGGCCAACCTGGTGCACAATTAAATTGATCGGGTGGTTAAACGCACTCACCGCAACCACTACACCGATAGGCTCATGCGAAGTTACCGCCAGACGATTCATGGAGGCGGCATTTAGACCCATAGGGATTTCTTCGCCGTGGTTGTTGCGAATGCACTCAATGCAATTATTTATACCATCGATGGCACGGGCCATTTCGACCTGTGTGTCGGTTAAAGGTTTGCCGCCTTCCTGTGCAGAAATTAAAATTAATCGCTCGGCATTGTCTTTCATCAACTCGGATAGTTTGCTTAAGATTTCAATGCGAGTTGCGGCGCTTAACCATTTTGAACGATCGTTATATAAATTGCTGGCGGTGTTCAGTGCATGGTCGATGGCGCTTTTATCCACCTGGTCAACGGTGGCGATTAACTGGCCATCGAAAGGTGCAGTGACTTCGAGTTTAGCGCTGGCTTTGATATCACCTGCAATCATATGGTTATAGTGAGCAGTCATTTATAAATCCTGTTTTTATGTAGAAATTTTTCTGCTAAGGGGCATCACCCTCAGGGACAGCGCGCCAAAAAGCGGCGGTCTACCCCGAGCATGTCAATCATTCGAGTTAAATAGGGCAGGCAATATCACCCAGCCGTTCAGTTAGTTTCATATTTTCCCGGTAATCAATCGGTATTAAAACCAGGCTCGGGCCATCTTCATTAAAAGCATTTTCGAGGGTACTTTTAATATCCGATGATTTCGTTACCTTGTGGCCATTCCAGCCAAAGGCTTCGGCGAGTTGCATCCAGTTCGGGTTACCAAAGGCCAGGTCAGTGTGACGGCCAAACTGGCTTTGTTGTTTCCAGGCAATTAAACCATATTCGTTGTCTTCCCAGACCATGACGACGCAATTTACATTTAAGCGTTTAGCGGTCTCCATTTCCTGCACGTTCATCATAAAACCCGCATCACCGCACACCGCTAAAACCCGTTTGTCCGGGTACACCATTGATGCGGCAATGGCACCGGGTAATGCAAAGCCCATGGAACAAAACCCATTGGGAATTAAACAGGTATTGGGTTCATGGCATTGATAATGTCTGGCCACCCACATTTTATGCGCGCCGACATCAGAGAGCATTATATCGTGTGGTCCCATGACCTCCCGTGCGTCCCATAAAACTTTTTGAGGTTTAAGTTTTTCTGTCGCGGTATCATCTTTATACATTGCCAGTTCTTCGTGCATTTGCTCACGGGTGGCTTTCTGTTGACTCAGGTCATAACTTAAACCGCCCCCGTTATTAACCCGTTCGGTTAACATGGTAATGGTTTGTGCCATGTCGCCAATCAGTTCAACTTCCGGATGATAGTCGGCATCAATTTCCGCAGGATAAAAATCCGCGTGAATAATTTTTTTATTGCCACCTTTATTCCATAGGTGTGGGTGATACTCCACCATGTCGTAACCCAAGGTGATAACTAAATCAGCTGCATCCACCGCGCAGGCCACCACATCTTTAGACTGTAAACCGATGGTGTACAGGCAGTAGTCTGCATCCATATCTACGCTGCCCTTACCCATAAAAGTACTGACAACACCGATGCCGGTTAGCTCACAAAATTTTCGTAACTCTTTACTGGTACGGCGGCGAATGCAGCCATTACCCGCAAGAATAATCGGGCGTTTGGCTTGTTTAAGCATCTCAAACGCCTCGTCGACAATTTTATTATCTGGGCCAGGGCGGCGGAAACGTCGGGGGGAAATAGGCGTTGTGGTGGCATCGAGTTTTGCAATATCTTCTGGCAGCTCAATTAACACGGCGCCGGGTTTTTCTGAGCGGGCAACGCGCACGGCTTTACGAATAATCTCCGGAATATTGTCCTGATGTAACACACTGGTGGCCCACTTGGTAACCGGTGTGTACATGGCGATAACATCCATTACCTGATGTGATTCTTTATGCAGCCTCTGGGATGATCCCTGGCCGGTGAGTACCAGCATCGGGGCATGATCCATGTTCGCATCCGCCACACCGGTAATAAGATTTGTGGCGCCTGGGCCGAGGGTGCCTAAACAACCCGCCGGATTACCGGTTAAGCGCCCATAAATTTCTGCCATAAAAGCCGCACCCTGTTCATGCCGGCATAATATAAACTGAATTTTGTCAGACGTTTCCAGTGACAGCATAAAGTCGGCATTTTCTTCGCCGGGTACGCCGAAAATATATTCAATACCTTCTTCTTCAAGACATTTAACGAACAGATCAGATGCTTTCATTTTTGGTTTTCCATTGAAATTTAGTGGGAGCTTTATCGTCTTTAAGTGTAGTCCATAGCGTGAAAATTAATCAATTAGAATCGTTTGAGTGTAGCCGGTGAGGGAGGTTCCATTTAGAGAGTATTGTGTTCGCCAGCACACAAGGCACGGACTATAAATAAAGATAAAAGCGAATACAGGTTTTCCCCTTAGAAAAAGGGGACTAAGGGGGATTTACTCCATGAGAACAAAATCTCCCCCAGCCCCTCTTTTGCTAAGAGGGGAGTAAAAGCTGCATCTCCCCCGTATAATTAATATTCAGTACTATCAAGCGGGTAGCAATGAAAATATATGTATTCCCTCTTTTACTAAGAGGGGAGCTACACTTATTGTCGAATACCCACTCCACGATTAAGCAGATACATCGCATAGGAAAAAAGCACAATCGTGAAACCTAGAATGATAATAATAGCCGTTGTGATGTCGGTGTCACTAGAGCCAATCATGCCATATCTGAATGAGTTGACCATATAAAGTATCGGGTTGGCCAGTGATACGTTTTGCCAGAACTGCGGCAGCATATCGATGGAGTAAAAAATACCCCCCAGATAAGTCAGCGGGGTTAATACAAAGGTGGGAATAATACTGATGTCATCAAAGCTGTTAGCATAAATGGCATTAATTAAACCGGCAATGGAAAACAATGTGGAGGTTAGAAAAAATATCAGCAGTGTCAGTGAGTAGCTGTAGATATTAATATCTGAAAAATACATGGCAACCAGAGTCACCACTATTCCTACAATAATTCCCCTGACAACACCCCCTGCGACATAACCAACTAAAATTAAATAATTCGGCGTGGGGGAAACCAGTAGCTCTTCAATACTTTTCTGAAACTTGGCACTGTAAAATGATGACACTACATTGCCATAGGAATTTGTGATAACAGCCATTAGAATCAACCCTGGCACAATATAATCCATATATTTATAACCATTAATATCACCAATTTGTGAGCCGATTAAATTACCGAAAATAACAAAATAAAGTGCAGTGGTGATTGCCGGGGGGAGCACCGTTTGAATCCAGATGCGTATAAAGCGCAAATACTCTCTAATAATAATGGTTTTAAGTGCATTAAATTTTTCAGCCCAGGTCATATTTTATTATCCATCAAATTTCAGTGTCTAAATCATCCGCTTGTACGGTTTGTTGCAGTGTTTCAATGAGGTCGGGGTTATTACGGTTTTTTTCTAACAGGCGCATAAATAACTGTTCGAGGCGGTTGGTTTTGTTGCGCATGCTCAGTACATGAATATTATTTTCAGTTAACGATTTAAATAGACTATTCATGTGTGCTGTTTCGACAATACTAACTTCAAGTGTGCTTGCATCGAGCAGTTGAATATTAAATGGTGATAGATCATTCGATTGCAGGCATGTGCCATCTTCGATGGGGGATTGCAGGTACAGAATAAATGTTTCCGTGTTTAACTGACTCAGCAATGATTTCATACTGGTATTTTCAATGGTGCATCCGTGATCGATAATGGCGATGTTTTTACACAGACTTTCCGCTTCTTCCAGATAATGGGTGGTTAAAATAATAGTGGTGCCCTGCTGGTTTATTTTACTTAAGAATTCCCACATTGAACGGCGGATCTGTATATCTACACCGGCGGTGGGTTCATCAAGAATAAGTAATTTAGGCTCGTGAATTAATGCCCGGGCAATCATTAGCCGGCGCTTCATGCCACCGGATAATTCACGCGCCATAACATTGCGTTTTTCCCATAACTCCAGCTGCCTTAAATAGGTTTCTGCACGCTCAAAAGCCAGATGCCGGGGGATACCATAATAGCCCGCCTGATTTACCAGTATTTCAATCACCAGCTCAAACTGATTGAAGTTAAATTCCTGGGGCACCAGACCAATGCAGGATTTCGCCTGGGCCTGCTGGGTGTCGTAATCAAAGTCAAAAATTTTGACATTGCCGGAGGTTTTGTTAACCAGCCCGGAAACGATGCCGATGGTGGTGGATTTCCCCGCGCCATTGGAGCCGAGCAGGGCGAAGAAATCACCTTCATTTACCTTCAGGTCTACGCCTTTGAGAGCCTGTGTACCGTTCTTATAGGTTTTGTGTAAATTATTGATTTCAAGGGCATACATTGTTATCAGGCCAGGCTCGTGTATTTAATAAGCTATTGATTATATATGACAATCTCACCGCTTATCAGGTAAAACTTGAAAATAAGTGAAAAAAATCATACGATTGTCTAATATTTGGCAGCTGTCGCAACTAGTGCCACTTATATATAATGTACAACATTAAAGCGGCTGTAAATAGCGCTATAATGAAGAGCAATACTGTCACTGAATATTAGGATTAAACAGGTAAAAGTATGGGAACCAAAGGCTCAGCCAACCGCCAACGAATCGTCGATGCCGCTGATCATCTGTTTTATTCCCGTGGTTATAATCAAACCTCGTTTAGCGATATCTCCGATGAAACCGGTATTCCCCGGGGTAATTTTTATTATTACTTTAAAACCAAAGAGGATATTCTGGCGGCGGTAGTCGATGCTCGTCTACAGGAGTTTAAAGAGATGTTGCTCAGCTGTGAAAAAGAATCAACCGACCCATTGCAGCGTTTGCAGGCATTAGCCTGCTTCCCGATGCGGCACGAAGAGCAGGTACTACAGTATGGTTGTCCCATTGGTTCATTAAGCACTGAGCTGGCAAAAGAGCAGGATACAGAAATTTCACAGGCGCGTTTAACCGCGGTATTTGACCTGTTAAAAAACTGGATTGAAGAGCAAGTTAACCATTTAAACCTGAATAAACCCGCTGATGATTTCTCCAAAGACCTGCTGGCTAAAATGCAGGGCGTTATCATGATTGCCAATGTTTATAAAGACACAGAATTTTTACACCGGGGTGTAAAAGATATTCAGCACTGGCTTAATCAAAGTTTGAGCAATTGAAAAAGACAAATATTCTAACTCGTTATCGTTGAGTTACTTTTTATCGAACTTATCGTGGTAGAAGTTTATCCCGTTAGAAGTCTATTCCGGGCAGGCAATCGTGAAAGGTGGAAAAACTAAACGGTGCATTAATGTAACAAAGTAAGACTATGACGCAAAATATTGAATATTCAGACCCCTATGTAAAATGTTTTAAAGAAGGACGCTTTGAATCATTAATGCGCTGGCCGCAACTCGAAAACTTCTGGAATACCCTGCGACCTCAAATAGATGACAACTGGTATATTTATGCAATTGGTGAAAATGCACCGCTTGAAACCCGCACTAAAGAAAGCACACTTAAATTTATCGATGAAATAGATCAGTTATTGCGCAAGGAGCACGAAGAATCTTATTGTGGTATCGTCTATGTGGATGATCACCAGCATCCGAATTTTATAAAAATTTTCGACCCGAATAATTTAGGCGTAAGTTGTGGCTTTAGTGAGAACCCGCCATTGCCGGGCTGGGTGATGTCTAAAATGCAACCGGTTGACTTACAAGAAGCGCTGCAACCAGCTAATAATCGCCGGCGCTGGTGGCAGAAAATTTTTGATTAATTTTATATTATCGGTATTTTTTTCAGGCTAGCCCATCTAAAGTAAAGCAGGGTGGATCAATGCGTAGCAGTTATATTTTTCTTGATCCGGCCAGCAGATATTTCAAAATTTAATCATTGCTCAATTAAAAGTAAAACGCCCCATATAAAAGCACACCTCTATGGCTATCTTCTATAGAGCCCTTCCAGTTGTCTTTCTTTATTTTCACATCAGTGGACAAGCGAGAAATACCCGCACCAATTGAAAAGTTTTTGAACAGTTTGTATTCGATGTCCAGCTCGTAACTAAGTAATGCACCTCTAATGGTGTCATCTAACTCAATAAAAAAGCTTTCCGATTTGTAATGAACTGACCAGTTTGGATTGATTTTATAACCCATGCTTAAACCAAAAGTGGGTAGGGGCGCAGTTACATCACTTGTATCCGCCTGCGAACCATTATCCAGGCTGTAACTAATATCATAGGTTGTGAAGCTAAGACCCGCTAGTAGGCTTAATTCAACATCTTGCGAATGATAAAATGAATAGGCATAACCGAGCTTGTACACAGTATATTTTATATCAGAAGTCAGTGTGTCAGTGGCGTTATAGGTTTCATCACCTATGGTTAAATCTACGGTGAGAGTTTTTCTGCCGGGCCTGTCAACACTAAATGTAGTGAAATCCATTCTGTGTTTGTTATTGAATCTATAATAGGCATCAATTCTTGGAATGCTATCCGTGTCTTTACCGCCCAGGTCATCTTTAAAGTTTATGCCAGAGCCTATGCCGGCACTAGATAGTATTGTGATATTAGTTGTGGCTTTATCAACAAAGTAATTGCTTAAGCGAATCATGTACGTATCAGGAAAAGCAACTGTCATTTTTTCAGTTGATGCGTTAGCTGTTGCTATACTTGAAATGAAAGATAAGCAGACAAGCTGGGATAAGATTACAAAGTTTAGATGAATTTTATTTAAATGCATTTTTAGATCCTGTGTATTAATAAGCTTGGAATGATGTGGTTGGTGAGTAAGTTAATTAATTAAAATTTATGTTGAGTTTTTATTGTTATCAGGAAAATACATATTAAGTAATTTTAAAGCAAAAACAATATAGGCTGTAGCGAGTAAAATAAGTAATACCCTGTTCAAAAAGAGCGAGCTAAAATTCGCCCCCTCAGCCATGCTGCCGTTAACCAGTATAAGCAAGGCAATAAAAGCCGAGCCATAATATTTAGATTTTGGCTGATCGGAAAAAATATTCGTTGCAAATAGCAGGGTGGTTAACAGCATCAGTACGATATAAAAATAATATTCAGGTACCGCCACAATCAGCCAGTAAAATAACATGGCGCACAGGCCTCCCAATAACGTTGAAATGAGTGAATTGGTTCCCGCTTCTTTTCCGGCACTGAGTTCAGGTTTTAAAATAAACAGGGCGGAAAATATCATCACCAGTAAATAATCGGTTAGATTAAAAATAATAAACAGGCTCGCGACTGGAAAAATAACCGCGGTGCTTTTAAGTGCGGTTTTTGCTGCAAGGTGGGAATAGCCACGTTGAAATCCGGGCCCCTGTGGAAAGGCTGAAGTTTGTGGGTCAGGTACGAGTAAATAGGCAACCCAGACCATCACTACAGTTAAACAACCGGACCACACAAAACCCAATGAAAAACCAATCGCCAGACCTTCATGTGAGTTTGTCAGCATGGGAAGTAATAAAACCGCAATCATACTCATTAAGGTTAGCCAAAAAGAACCGCCGCGATTAAGATAGTAATATAAATGAAACAGCGCCAACCCCAGCATTAAAAGATAGGCCATCGGGTATTGTAAAAAAAACAACGAGAATACCAGTCCGAGTGCAAAGGCCTGTACTGTGCTTTGCATATTTCGCAGGCCCGCTTTTAAAGAAGGCATGGGTAGGGGCAGGGCTAATATAACCGCAGTTAACACCGGCATTAAAAAAGCTAGTGGCCAGTTAATGCCATAGGCTAGAGCCACTGCAATGGTTACGCCGACAGCATATCGAATGGCGCGAATACTTGTCTGGTCCTGGCTAATTAAATGTAACCAGGCTTTAAACAAAGACATTTTTTCAGATGCGACGTTCAGCATATTAATAGACGAATGAGAACCAGCTTAAAATACGAATCCAGATCCAGCCCAGGGGATTTATAATCCAGTTATTGCTGGTGTAAATCAGAACATCAGCCTGGCCACCTAACCGGCGATAACCCTGTGCACTGTTATCATCAAACTTAATAATTACCGGGAAGCGTTGTGCGTCACGTAGCCAGCCGGATTTTCCTTCAACAGAGGCTAAATCACCCACGTTGCTGGAACGGCCACTATCTACGGCAAAACCTACGCTGCTGATGGTGCCGCTAAAAATTTTTCCCGGGGCTGCATCAAGTGTAATATCAACCGAATTTCCGGGTTTAATATTAGCGATATTATTTTCCCGCAGGTTTGCCTGTATCCAGATATTATCAATTTCAATAAATGTCATTAATGCAGCACCGGCGCTTGCATAATGTCCTACATCAATTTGCAGGTTAGTAATGCCACCGAGGGAAGGTGCAACAATTGTCGTCCGGCTTAAATCGAGCTGAGCTTTTTTAAGTGTTGCAATAGCAGAACGAATGCGTGGATTTTTATTACCTTTCTCACCCAGTGCCTGTTTGGCTTTTTCTAATTGGGCGCGGGCACTCATTAGCTGTGCTTCAGCCGCTTTAACTTTTGCACGGGCTTTATCCCCATCAGATTTCGAAAATACATTCTGCTGTTCTAATTCATAAACCCGTACACTTTGCACTTTCATGTGCTCAAGGTGTGTTTCAGCTTCAACCACCCCTGCCTGTGCCGTGGTAACTGTTGCGGTGCCCGCACCAATCTCCTGACCAGCCAGTTCTAATGCAGATTCAGCATTTTCAATGGCAAGTTCATAATCCGCCGGGTCGATTTTAAATAGCACATCCCCCGGTTGTACCAGCTGATCTTTATTTACATTAATTTCAATCACCCGCCCCGAAACCTGTGAGACTATGGGTACAACATAGGCCTGTACTCGTGCCTGATCTGTCCAGGGTGCGATGCGATCTGCGATGACATACCAGGTAAATAAAAACATTACTACGTATAGAACGTACTTTGATATTTTACGTACTGGATCTTGTGTGCTTTCATTAGTGTTTTTTTCTAATGACTTGTTATCTTCCGACATTTTTAATTCCAAAAGTAAAACGAATAATGATTTCCTCATTCCCGAGTGTTTGTATCGAAAATGACAGTTTAAATCATTATTAAGGGGGCTAAGAAATCTATAAAATTTGTTGCTTCTTAAGTGATGACTTAAGCCGATGTTTCGCTTACAGCTTCACTCTCATTCAACCACTTCATGAATAATTCATAGCCCAAGGCTAAAACAATCGCGCCAACAAATAAACCAATAATACCGGACATCATCATGCCGCCAATTGCGCCCAGTAAAATAACCAGCATGGGTGTGGACATTCCGCGACCCAGAAATAGGGGTTTTAAGAAGCCGTCACTGCCACTTACTATGAGACAGTAGATTAAAAAGATAACCGCCGGCGTGGTTTCAGCAACAGAGAAAACATAGGCACTGACAAAACCCAGTACAAAAATGGGGGGAAGTTGTGCAATAGCCAGTACCAGTACCACCATTGTCCAAAGTCCCCAGGCGGGAACGTCCATTACCATCATGCCCAGTGCAGAAAGTAGTGCCTGAATCATGGCAACACCCAGCACTCCCTGGGCAACACTGCGGATGGTGGCTTTGGCCAGATCGGTATATTCTTTGCCAGTTTCAATGTTCGTTAAGCGGTTAAATATTTTAATCGTGATCTGATATGCACCTTCAGCATTCGCCAACAAGATACCGGAAATAATTATGGATAAAACAAACTGCAGGATTGTACCCGCGGCTCCCGCTGCACCTAAAATAATAGCCTTAGCAATTTTTTTAGTTTCTGTCTGATACTTTACTAAGGTTTCCTCCAGATTATCTGTACCCTGTAGCCATAAAGCATAGGTTTTTTCACCAATCAAAGGCCATTCTTTAACGCTGTCATTTGGCTGGGCCATTTCCAGTGTACCTGCTTCATATCTTTCTGTAATGATAGCCGCAGTATCAATAACCGAATTTGAAATCATAACGGTGGGTGTAATTAATAAAGCCAGGGTTAACAGCGTGTACACAATAGATGCCAGTTTGTTTTTGTTCCCCATCGCAGATTTAAGTTTTATAAACAGGGGATAAATAGCAACGGCAATAATTACGCCCCAGATAACGGGTAATATAAATGGCTTAATAATATTAAAGCAGTAAATAAAAAGTAACACCAGTAGACCAATTCGGATAGTGGCTTCTATTGAATTTTTTGTGAATTCGTTATGATGCATTTTTGGACCCTTAATTTATCAGCTTTAATTTAGTGATTTATTTTCAAATTGTTTTTAATTAATCTACAGGACGGATAACCTGTTGTACGAATCAAATGAAGTGGATCCATCCTGGCATTTTTATTAGTTGTTATTATTCTTTATTTCAGATGTTTTAATGCCAATTAGACTGGCTACTAAAATAGCCATATAAAACACACCCACTATTGCCTCCATATACACAAAAAATCGCGCTATCGGAACGATGGGGCTTATATCCCCGTAACCCAATGTAGTAAGGGTTACGAAACTGTAGTACGCCACATCTGCGAAGTTATCATACCAGACTTTCTGTTCAAGGCCATTAAAAGCATTTGGCATTGTCTGGGCAATTAACAGATAAAATAGTGTCCAGATTAGCCCCATTAAAAGGTAAATGCAGATGGCGCCTATAATTTTATTGCCATCAATTGGGCCCGTAAATAACACCTGTCTGCCAGCCAGCCAGGTGGCCCAGGTGTAAAAAACGATTAGCATTAGCAGATGTAAATAACTCATGCCTGCTACATCAAGTAATACACCTAACACGACAACCAGTAACACAGAAATAATAAATCCTATACTCGTATGAAACCAACGCCGAGATGACCTGAAACCAGCAATGCCTGATGCAAGCGTGATAACAGTAACGGCCTGAAATATATGTTGTCCCAGTTTACTGGGAAACTGTTCAACCAGTGCGCCGACAAGTAGCAGAAAAATCAGAGAGATAGTTAAATATAGAAAATTGTTTTTTTCTGATACGGGTTTCATATAAATATTTTATTTTAATTCGGGGCTCTTACAGAGCCTGGTTTTTTATAGGGTGGATCAAGCGCAGCTGATCCAGCATAGTTTATCAGTGAAATGGGTGAATATCTTTATTATCATCTGCGAACGATTCTATTGCAGATCCAGTTACCTTAAAATCTGTAAAGTCACTGGATTTCGGTTCAAAAGCATACCGGGATGACAAAAAATATTGGTATAAAACGCTCAGTTCTATCTGTTTTTATACCGATTCAAATCAAATAATCCGGCATATACCTCGTTGTCATGCTGATGTTTTTTATAGAACCAGTCAGAAATATTCCAGAAATCAGAATTGGTTCTTCGAACACCGTATTTCTCCACCAGTGCATCATAACTTTCAAAAGAGTTAATGGCTTTATACTGCTCAACAAAGTGCTTCAGGTCATTATAGTCAACCTGTAAAAACAAATTAGGATATGCCCCAACAAAACCTGGAATAATATCAATTGTATCTTCTTCTTTCACACGTGAGCTTTCACTTGCTGCTAAGGACTGTACATTTAAATACGATTTATTACGCACAATGGTAAACACCAGGTCCTTTTCCACACTTCCATCTATTTTTATGCGCATAAAGGTTACATTTGGAAAAACATTCGTTCTTACACCTTTAATACTACTTAATTCAACCAGAGACCTTGCGGCAGGACTCGCTTTTTTTGCCCAGCTGCTATTTTTACAAATTTTCGGAAAATCCAGACACCTGTTAAGATAATCGTGTTTAACTGACTGTGCTTTTTGTAAATGCTGTGAAATTTTGACAAAAAATTCTTTTTTCACTTCATCTGTTTTATAGCTAATCTGACTTTCATGCATTTTGACATCCAGCTTCTTCATGGCATCCTGGATTTCTTTTGTTGCATTTGAATCACGATACCAGTGTTGATGTATTTTCAACCTGTCTTTAATCGGTAAAAATGCAAGAAACTCCAGCTCCGC
>Ga0316206_1000572_pt1 | contig 45800 bp, 47 predicted proteins | sample 6monthpyrite_MG_FD_204942 | JGI IMG/M metagenome (GOLD analysis project Ga0316206, IMG submission 204942) | Microbial mat bacterial communities from mineral coupon in-situ incubated in ocean water Damariscotta River, Maine, United States -... | ecosystem: Environmental > Aquatic > Marine >...
CCCAACGGCTAGTTGACATCGTTTACGGCGTGGACTACCAGGGTATCTAATCCTGTTTGCTCCCCACGCTTTCGCACCTCAGCGTCAGTATTGGTCCAGGAAGTCGCCTTCGCCACTGATGTTCCTTCAGATATCTACGCATTTCACCGCTACACCTGAAATTCCACTTCCCTCTACCATACTCTAGCCTACCAGTTTCGAATGCAATTCCCAGGTTGAGCCCGGGGATTTCACATCCGACTAAATAAGCCGCCTACGCGCGCTTTACGCCCAGTAATTCCGATTAACGCTTGCACCCCCCGTATTACCGCGGCTGCTGGCACGGAGTTAGCCGGTGCTTCTTCTGTAGGTACCGTCATTATCTTCCCTACTGAAAGTGCTTTACAACCCGCAGGCCTTCTTCACACACGCGGCATTGCTGGATCAGGCTTTCGCCCATTGTCCAATATTCCCCACTGCTGCCTCCCGTAGGAGTCTGGGCCGTGTCTCAGTCCCAGTGTGGCTGATCGTTCTCTCAAACCAGCTACTGATCGTCGCCTTGGTGAGCTTTTACCTCACCAACAAGCTAATCAGACATAGGCTCATCCAATAGCGGCCGAAGCCTTTCCTCCGTAGAGATTATGCGGTATTAGCCTGAGTTTCCCCAGGTTGTCCCCCACTATAGGGCAGATTCCTATGTATTACTCACCCGTCCGCCACTCGTCAGCCGGAGCAAGCTCCGCTGTTACCGTTCGACTTGCATGTGTTAGGCATGCCGCCAGCGTTCAATCTGAGCCAGGATCAAACTCTTCAGTTTAAAGTTTGATTGTCACTTTGAGGGTGACAAATCCTTTAGATGAAAAGCAATCCAAGCATCAAAAATCACTATTAATAAAACTACTTAATAACAACAATTTGACGTTAGGTTACTTACATCGATTTTCATTGGCATACAAAGCCTCTTCAAACAATGCAAGCACCCACACAAATTATCTGATCTAATTGTTAAAGAGCAAAGACGACACCCAAAAGGGTAGCCGCTGCAGACTGGCTGATATAGCCTAAATTTGAATCCCACCAAGCTTTTCAAGGACTTATGGGCTCCCCTTCCAAAAATCTCGAAGAGGTCAACGTCGTGCGAGCGCGCATTATACGCACCCCGGGATACACGTCAACCCTATTTCGGGGAAGAAATGAAATGTTTTCATATTTATTTCAACTGGACAAATAACCGACAGCTATTCAACTACGAGCTGATTTTTTATTATTAAAAATCAACGTGTTATAGCTTTTACAGATATTGCGGCGATTCCACTGGGTACAGATATTATGGGTTACTCAGCGCTGAATAACAGTAAATCATTATATGAAAGCAAAAAACAGCAACGATCGCACACTCATTATCCTCTTTTTTGCTTAATTTATATACGCGAATTCCCCCCTGCAGGGTTGAGGCAAAGAAATGTGCAACTTCAGGATGAAATCAACCTGCTCATCAGATCCTATGGCCAGCATACCCTTACTCTTGAATACATCAACGATGCGCAGAGTCTGTCGCTAACATCTCTAAAGAAATCGATGCAATAGTAATCGTATTTGATTGCCACATACTCAGGTTGAAAAAATTTTGCACATTTGGAGATATTTTTAAAACTAATTGCCAAAAAATACTTCCATTTTCCCGAGATTAGCTTATATTTCTAATACCCATATAACAGATTTAGGGACCCCAACAATGCAGGAACGGGAAGCAAAACTACTTTTAGCGTCAAAAGATCTTAAATATGCTGTCATCCAACCCAACAGTAGCCTACAGGGCTGGACGATTACTTTTAAAGACAACAATGAGCAACAGCAACCGTTGGTGTCAAAACGATCCAACGACCCCAGATTATTCAAGACATCCGATGCAGCCCTTCGCTGTTGCGCACGCATCGGCTTTCATCAGGTCGAAGTTTTAGTCTAGAAAAACCGTCGAGCCCTCTATTTAGCACAGCTCAACGTGGCTATTCCGCTCTGATGACAATAGTCTAACGGGCCCCAACAATTAAACCCGCTATTATAATAAATTGAGTATTAATTATACTTTCCCATAATTATCATTATGGGTATATTTAGCGTTGCGCATTTGTTGTGGTTCAGGGCGTTGTTAATATGAATGAAAAAGATGTGAGACTACTGTTTCAAGCAGACCACTGGACCGGTGCAACAGTCAAGTACGCTCCGAAGGAAGACGGTTGGCTGATTGAACTTCACGAAGCTGAAACAAACGAATTACAAGTTCTCACTCTCAAACGCGGTAAGCCACGGATTTTCAAAACCTCTGATACCGCATTGATGTGGTGTCGCGATATTGGTTTTCAGAAAATAACGGTACAACTACACAAACTTAACGACCAGGAACCTGGTCACGACCAAGCCCCCCCTATTATCTTACTGGTCGAAGACAACAGCGATGATATTGAGCTCACCTTTCGTGCCATCCAACGACTCGACGTCAACTTCGACATTATTGTCTGTCGTGACGGACAAGAGGCTCTCGATTTTTTGTTTGCCCGGGGAAAATACGCATCACGAAATTGTATGGAACTACCTCAACTTATCCTGTTAGACATTAACTTGCCGAAAATTAACGGGATAAGCGTTTTACAGGAAGTCCGTCAGTCAAATATAACCCGCTATATACCGGTCGTCATGCTGACCACGTCTGATGAAAAAAGTGATATTCAAAAATGTTATGAGAATGGTGTTAATAGTTACGTATGTAAACCTGTCGACTACACGATTTTTTGTAATACACTAAAAGCGTTAGGCGAATATTGGTTAGGAACCAACACTACCCCACCCACCTGTTAATTCAGCAGGCCTAAATCAATTCAGCTCAAAATATATAGTTGTGCCTTTGTTTAAAGCCGACTCTGCCCAGATTCTGCCACCATGACGTTCAATAATTCTAAAAACAGTCGCCAGGCCAATACCATGGCCACCAAAATCACTCGCGTCATGCAGCCTTTGAAACGGTTTGAACAAACGATCTTTGAATGACATTTCAAAACCAACACCATTATCCTGCACAAAGATCACAGACTCGTCATTACTTGTTTCAATACCTATCTTTATCTCAGGTTTATCCCTGGTTGATGAAAACTTTAAAGCATTATTAAGCAAATTTTCCAGTGCGATTTTCAGTAGCCTGTTATCACCATCGACTATGATGTCTTCATGAATATCAATCGATACCTTGTTCATATCATAAACGTCATCGAGATCATCAATAATCGCACTACATAGCCTGGAAATATTGACGCGCTTGATATCCAGTTCCTGACGATGAATACGCGAAAGAGACAACAGGCTGTCAATTAGTTCGCCCATTCTCTCACTTGCAGAACAGATTTTTCTAACCAGTAATCGCCCTTCCTGATCCAACAAATTCGCATTATCGTCATCCAGGATATGAGCAAAGCCATTTATGGCACGTAGTGGCGTTCTTAAATCATGTGATACGGAATAACTAAAACTTTCAAGTTCCTCGTTGGCGCGTTGTAAATCAGCGGTGCGAACGCCAACTTCAACTTCCAAATTCTTGCGATGTTCATCCAAAGCACTGAGTGCATCTGCACGTTCCATTTCCATTGCGATATGTGCGGCAACAACACTTAAGGTATCTTCATACCAATCCATCTCTGTATGTGGCTTATCATCCATGACCACAACAAGACCGATCGTCTCTCCGTGTGTATTAATTAACGGTGAACCAAAATATGACTGGATACCAAATTCAACAAACATGTCATCGTCAGGAAAGCGTTCACTGATATTATTAACCACTATTTTCGGACCTGAATTAATTACTTCTTTGCAAGGTGTACCCTCAAGATCATAGGTAACATTATCGACAATCTGATTGTTCATATACAATGCTTCTGTTATTACCTTTGTTTTATCATTATTCAGCCTGCCTACCATTGCATGCCTGGTATCAAATACGTCTACTAATAATTGCAGGCTATCTTTCAAGAATAAATCAAACTCCATAGCAGGTGCTCGCGCTAAAGCCTGATATACATGATGATGGCGCATCCTCTCACTGATATTACGTACGTTAACAACCGCACCTTGCACTTCATCACTTTCACCATAGTATGGTAAATAGGTAATCTCGACAGGAACAGATTTATCTGGATGCGCGACCATAGATTCAAAGAAATAATGTTTACCTTTAAATACTAGATCCATTCTTTTCTTTACAACCTTCTCGAAGTACTCAGCACCTAACAAGTCAGCCACCGTATGGTTGACTATTTCATCATAATCCTTATCGAACATATCGCAATAAGCCTGATTCACGGCAAGATAGGTGTAGTTCTTATCAACAAATGCCATTTGATCCGATGTTGTTGACATAATTTTTTCATACATTGACAATCGTGTTTCGCGTTCCTTGATCTCGTTTAATGATTTTGTAAGGTTCGCCTGCATTCGTTGTATTGCATTAACCACAACATCTAACTCATCATTTTTATTTTTTCGATGCTCGCGATCGAGCAACAACTTTGAGTCAAGATTCGTTATCGTAAGCTCATTTGCAAACGCAGCGATCATATGTAAATGACGAGTAACAAGGTATTGAAATAGTAAAAACATAAACCCAGTAACGAAAAACGTTTTAATGGCGTTGCTTGTAAGGATATTCCAAACTTCGTTAATGAGATTTTGATATACCTGTTGCAAAGATGCTTGCACATATAAATTGGCAATATGCAAACGCTTGCCTCGATGGGTGTAATAAATCGGATATGTTTTCTCGATCTTCGTTTCTGTCTGCATCTCTCCAACTCTGACCCAAACGCTACCTTGCTCAACAACCTCGATATAAACGATATCCTGCATATTGAGCAGACCATCCAGTTGAGTTCTCATTTCTTCCTTATCCGCCACCCAGACCTGGGTGGCAATACTAGAAAGATATACATTTTCAATCTCAGAAAAGCGATGCTCGATAGCATTCACGTCCCGGTCGTAATAGCCATATAACTGATAAGCACTGGTGAGGACGGTAATAAAACCGCTAAAGAGAACCGTTGCAATAATAAGACGGTGTGCAATACGTTTTGGGGTAGGTTTATTTTCTATCATTATTAAACGGTTCAAGAATTTCTTGCTCTAATCGGCTATAGGTACCGTCGCGCTTCATATCTTTTAGCGCTTTAGTTAATCGAGGAATAAGCGCTTGATACTTTTTATTGAGATACATATACGTTTTGCGCCGGGCTAAAACAGAAAGTGAATGGTTTTTAACATCTGGTCGCTTCGGTGAAAAGCTTCCGCTGCAACCTTGTCCAAAAATCCTGATTGATCAGGCGCATTGAGTGGGAACTCTCCTCCGGCATTGATTACTAGAGTCTGGTTTGCATGAACCAATGAACAGGCCATAAGCCAGAAAAACAAAATGACAAAAAATCGATTCCTCATATACCCAGTTTTTTGTTATGCACCAACTAAAAAATATAGCTTATATTAATAAGGCGTCTATGCTGGAGGGGCTTAAGGAAGAGTCGCGTTCTTTTAAATATGCGTCGAACGATACGATTGTTCGTACAGCGGAAATTACTAGCCAGAAACCATTACCTTTGCAATGCGTCGTTTGCCAACCTGATAAATATGGCTTGTACCACTTTTAATCATCAGTTTTGGATCACTGACTTTCTCGCCATCAATCTTCACAGCACCTTGTTGGATCATTTTTCGACCCTCCGTCGTGCTTTTGACCAGGCCCGCCTCTTTGAGCAGGTTTGGCAGCATAATTTCACTCTCTGCCACATTAATCGTTACCTCAGGTATATCCTCTGGCATTGCCCCTTTCTGAAAACGCGCAATGAAGTTTTCCCTGGCTTTGGTTGCCGATGCTTTGTCATGGAAACGTTCGATGATTTCTTCGGCTAATTCAAATTTAACGTCACGCGGATTCTTTCCGTGCGCAATCGCATCTTTGTGACTTTCGATATCTGCTTCAGATTTGAAGCTCAATAATTCGAAATAGCGCCACATCAAGTCATCCGAAATTGACATAAGCTTGCCAAACATTTCATCTGGCGATTCATGGATACCTATATAGTTATTTAAGGACTTGGACATTTTCTGCACCCCGTCCAGTCCTTCAAGAATGGGCATGGTTAGCACCACTTGTGGATCCTGACCGTAGTGCTTTTGCAATTCACGTCCAACTAGCAAGTTAAACTTCTGGTCCGTCCCCCCCAGCTCAACATCGGCCTTCATCGCCACCGAGTCATAGCCCTGAATCAGTGGGTATAAAAACTCGTGGATCGCAATCGGTTGGCCTGATTTGTAACGCTTATTGAAATCATCACGTTCGAGCATGCGGGCAACCGTGTGCTTGGCCGCCAACTGAATCAAATCGGCGACATCCATCTCATTCATCCAGCTTGAATTGAACATGACCAATGTCTTCACGGGATCAAGAATTTTGAAAATCTGTTGTTCATATGTCCGGGCATTCTCTATGACGTCATCACGCGTCAGTGGAGGGCGAGTCGCGCTCTTGCCGGTAGGATCGCCAATCATCCCAGTAAAATCACCAATCAGGAACAAGACCTCGTGACCAAGATCCTGAAACTGACGTAGCTTATTGATCAAGACGGTATGGCCCAGGTGCAGATCCGGCGCAGTCGGGTCAAAACCGGCCTTTATCCTAAGTGGCTCACCCTTTTTAAGCTTTTCAATGAGCTCGGCTTCAAGCAGAAGCTCATCACAGCCTCGCTTAATAATGGCTAAATTCTCAGCAATTTTCTCTTCGACCTTATCGACCATCGTTACGTTTTTCTCTGCAAATGAAGCCGCGTAGGTTAGCACAGGGGGCCATGCATTATGAATCGATACAATATTTAATGTTTTTGGGTACACTGAGCTAAATATATAGCTAAAGCTGTATGATATTTGACCGAGAAGCTATTTAAGGTTATCTTTTTAAAAATAGAAAAAGCTAGGGTTTTCCGTGAATTACAAGTCGATCTTAACAAAGGATTTTAAGAGTATTGCCCATCCAGAGATGAGCAAGAACCCCATTCGTTTCAGGAAGCTCCACATGATGGTCCTGCTCGCACTGGTTGCCGTTATTGGCACCCTGGTGTCCGTTGTGTCCCTGGATGCCAAGGCCAAGAAACACGTCACCACTCTGAACAGCGATCCACAAAGCAAACTGGTCTTACCGATCGATATCCCTTCTTCCGCTCATGGCTCCGCAACGGCAGATAACACAACTGAAGATGCGCAATGGAAAACGGCAAAGGTCAAACGGGGCGACTCACTTGCCGCGATTTTCAAACGCAGTGGACTGGGTGCCGGTGACCTTCACCTGATTATGAAACTCGGTAAAGAAACAAAACGTCTTCGTAATGTTCAACCTGGGCAAGCCTTCCGCATCAAACTTGATGAAGATGGTGAACTGCAAACACTGCTCTACGAAGTCAATCAGCTTGAAACACTGGCGATCCATCGCGATGGTGATAGCTTTGTTGCGTCTTATCATCATAAGGATGTAGAGAAGCGCACCAACCATGCATCCGCAGTTGTCACCAGCTCATTATTCGAAGCAGGACGTGATGCAGGACTGTCAGACAGTCTGACTATGGAGCTGGCAAATATTTTTGGCTGGGACATCGACTTTGCACTCGATATTCGACAAGGCGATCACTTTACTGTCATCTATGAAGAACATTTTCTCAATGGCGAAAAAATTAATAACGGTGCCGTGCTTGCCGCAGAATTTGTAAACCAGGGCACATCTTATAAAGCGATTCGTTATACCGACGCGAGTAATCGTAGCGATTATTATTCCCCAAACGGTCTCTCTATGCGTAAGGCCTTTTTACGCACCCCCGTAGACTTTCGTCGGATCAGTTCCCGCTTTGGTAAACGCAAGCATCCCGTGCTCAACCGCTTGCGCATGCACAAAGGTGTGGACTATGCAGCACCACGTGGCACACCTATCCGCGCTTCCGGTGATGGCAAAGTCGTTCACAAAGGTCGCAAGGGTGGTTATGGCCGCGCCGTGATTATTCAACATGGTGGTCGTTACAGCACCCTGTATGCCCACATGAAATCTTATCGCAGCGGTATTTATGTTGGTAAGCGGGTTAAACAGGGGCAAATTATCGGTTATGTCGGTAGCTCAGGCCGCGCAACCGGTCCGCACCTGCATTATGAATTCAGAGTTAACGGTGCTCACCGTAACCCGCTAACGGTAAAGCTGCCTAGCGCAAAACCTATTAACAAAAAATATAAACCGGCCTTTGTCCTGCATGCGCAGACCATGATTAGCCAGATTGTAATGTTTAAAGAAACCAATATCGCGCTTAACCACCAGTAATGCGCCACCTCATTTGTCATGGATGACCTCTACATAGGACTCATGTCTGGTACCAGCCTGGATGGCATTGATGCTGCACTGGTTGACCTCTCAAATAACAAATTCAAACTACTCGGTACTCTCTATCAGCCATACCCTGATGCAGTTAAAACATCACTCAGCCGCATCATTCAGAAAAAGCAAACCGCTATCGCCGATCACGCGATGCTTGATACTGAGCTTGCCAAACTGAATGCCCTAGCCGTTAACGCCTTAATTGAACAGTCCGGTCAGAGTAATCGCGATATCACTGCCATCGGCTATCACGGGCAAACCGTTTTTCACGAACCAGAAGGTGAACACCCAAACTCACTACAGTTAGGTGACCCCAATATTCTGGTTGAACAAACCGGTATTAGCGTCGTCGCAGATTTTCGCCGCATGGATATGGCCGCAGGTGGGCAAGGTGCACCGCTGGTGCCTGCATTCCACCAGTTTCTATTTCAGGATACGGAGCAAGATAGAGCAATATTGAATATTGGTGGCATCGCCAACCTCACCATCCTGCCGGCTAATAGCAAACAGCCTATAACCGGTTTTGATACTGGCCCTGGAAACTGCCTGCTTGATGAGTGGATCTACCAGCAAAACAAACAGGCCTTCGACAAAGATGGTCAGTGGGCAGAGCAAGGACAGTTAATTTCCAAGGTTTTAGAAATATTACTGGATGACCCTTACTTCGCTAAAACACCGCCTAAAAGTACAGGCCGCGAATATTTTCATCTTGATTGGCTGAAAAGAAAATTAGCCGATAATAAAATCGATACGGCATCTCTGCGTGCACAAGATTTACAAACAACACTGGCTTTTCTAACGGCAACGTCGATTGCTCGTGCAATTAAAACACATGCTCCCGACACTCAGCAGGTATTTGTCTGCGGTGGTGGCGCGCGCAATCGATTTTTGCTGAAGCAGTTACAGCAACAACTTACTGACATTCAGTTATCAACAACGACTGCGTTAGGATTAGATCCTGATTGGGTAGAGGCTTGTGCCTTTGCCTGGTTAGCGCAACAGAGAATACTGCAGCGAACAGCGAATATTCCCAGTGTTACCGGCGCACGCAAACCCGTATTGCTCGGTGCTATATATAACTAAATATAACTAACGGAGTTTGTGCACATTATGAGATGAGTCTGGGTTCTCTACCCAGGTCAGGTTTTGCAAAATAACACTGATTTGAGCAGCAGGTATCGGTCGGCTAATGTAATATCCCTGAATATAGTCACAGCCTAGCTCTGCAAGCTGCTTGGTCACAGTACCATTTTCAACCCCTTCTGCGATGACATCCAGACCCAGTGTGTGCGACATATCAATAATAGACTGTACGATCGCTCTGTCATCAGAATCTTCTGCCATATCCATCACGAAGGACTTATCAACCTTCAGCGTATGCACCGGTAATTTTTTCAATAAACTCAGTGATGAGTAACCCGTGCCAAAATCATCAATCGCAACACTAACATCCAGCCCACCTAATTTTTTAAGAACTTTTACCACATAATCAGGATCACTCATGATCGCGCTTTCTGTAATTTCAAATTCGAACAAGGTATTGGGCACCGGCGTCTCTTGCAGAAGACGTTCGAGTTCCTCGATAAAATCTGAGTCATGTAGGTTATGCATTGAGAGATTAATCGCAACGCTAATATGAATCCCGGCGGCATGCCATTGCTCATGTTGTGCGATAGCAGTCTTGATGACCCAATAGGTCAGTGGACGGATTAATGTAGACTGTTCCGCCATCGGAATAAATTCATCAGGCGGTATAAACCCGCGCTCTGGGTGATTCCAGCGTATAAGGGCTTCAACGCCGATAATTTTCGATGTCTTTAAATCAACCTTTGGCTGGTAATAGAGTTCAAGTTTATCTTCAAAGATAGCTTGTCTTAAATCACCCATCAGACTCAAGCGATCAGGCGTGTTTATATCTGCTCCCGGGTTATATACAAAATAACCAATCTTGCGATTCTTGGCTGTATACATCGCCACGTCCGCTGATTTCAGGATGGTTGAAGTTGTGGTTCCGTGTTTAGGGAAGGTAGCAATACCGAAACTTGCTGCAATCGTAAAACCCATTTCTGCCACATAAAAAGACGGTTCCAATATATTCTGGATTTTTTTCGTTACCTGTTTGGCGCCATGCTCATCCGTCTCGGGCAAAACAATAGCAAACTCATCACCACCGAGACGTCCAATAAAATCAGAAGGCCGCAATGAATCTTGCAAACGCATACCAACTTCAACCAGTAATTGATCACCACAATCATGTCCAAGGGTATCGTTGATCTCTTTAAACCGATCCAGATCCATCATAATAACCGTAAAACATGAGCTGTCTCGCTTCGCCTCGGCCAATGTTGTATTGAGATGATCCTGAATAGAAAAACGATTCGGCAAGCCCGTCAGGGAATCATGCAGAGCCAATTCCTCCAGTTTTTCATTCAGCGTTTCAAGTTCTTGCGTGCGCTGTGTTACACGCTCTTCCAAATACTGATTGAGTTCTTGCACTGAACTTAAGGCTTCATCTTTTTCATCAATTGAATTTTTTAGCTTTTCCATCATCTGGTTAAACACACTACCAAGATGTCCCAATTCATCCTTACTGCGTATTTCAACTGCATTGTCGAGCATACCTTTTGATATACGACGAGCGGCCTGTACTAACTGCAAGATTGGACGCATGGTGTAGGTTCGAAAAACTATATATATGCCGACACCCAGCAAAATGATGAAGATGCTTGTTACTACAATCTGATTAATAAGTTTCTTTCGCGAAGCTAGTTCTATACGCTTTTTATCAACCCCAAGCTGAAAATAACCGAGCATATTCTTTTGGAAGAAAATAGGAAAACTACGATGAATAATGCTCTCATCTTGCCTGATGTTCTGCACAATCTTCTTGATATCCACAATTTTTAGATCTTGCAGTTCTACCGCGACATAACTATTTCGACTTTCCAGGTAAGAGGTCAGTGCATCCCCTTCCGATGACAAAATAACAGCATAGACAATATCCTCACCTTTATTAATTTCTTCCATGTAATTGTCGAGCGCATCAAAATCGTAGGATAAAAGTGCCTCAGGGGCAATGCTGACAACAAAGCTGCCTAACATTTCTGTTTGCGTCTCAATACCTGAGAGTAATTCTTTTCGCTGAGATTGATAATTAATATAGGCACTCAGCCCCATCAGGACAAAAACAACGACAACAGTCAGGGTAACGAATTTACCCACCAGGCTGTTATGCCAAACAATATTAATAAAGGATCGGTCACCACTAAACATATTCATAACGACTAATACCTTTCTCCAAGCACTTCAAAGATAATCTGCCTGTGCCGGTTGTAATCCTCGTCTGTCGCGATACTCAGTCCGGTTAACTTGGCCTTTTTAAGTATCTTTTGACCATTACTTGCTTTGGCCATGTTGATTAGTACTGACTGTATATTGGTTCTTAGTTTTACGGATATGTTTCCGCTTACCGCCCAGGGAAGATGAGCAATTGGCTCACCCACTACTAAGTGTCTCAGTTTTGCTGTATCGCATTTTGATTTCACGCTCGGTAATAGCAATACGGTATCACCAACACCCGCCGCTTTGCTCTGTTTGAAATAGGTTGAAAGAATCGCATTCGGTGGTGATTTCGCAAACTCCTCCTGATACTCACCCGCTTTTAAACCGGCCAGCCTTAATAGATAAGTTGGCATGATGTAACTCATCATCGCCTTGGGGCCACCGCCGAAGACAATTTTTTGTCCCTTGAGATCCTGAATGCTCTTAATACTAGAGTCTCTTCTTACATCGATCGATCCCGAAATAGTAGTCCGACCAAACTCTTCATTCATCGCAATGACGTCATAACCCAGTTTCTTGTGTGAGCGAATATAATGATACTGGTTATAGTGGACAATGTCATAACGAAGCGTACTCACTCCATCCCAGAAATCTTTAAAATTGGCTGACGGTTCCAAAACAACAGGCCGACCTAGCCTGTCAGACAAATGCTTTGCCAGCGAGGTAAACATCTCGAAAGTCAGTTTGGCATTGCGTCTGGGAAACACGCCCATCACCAACGGAGCCTGAACAGAGGAATTCAGAATCGAAGGGGTCGGGCTAGACGGGTTCTGACTGGCCTGAACGGGCATGGCTTGCGGCAATAAAAAGCACACAACAGGAACTACAAAGCAACACCTCAGGAGCATTCGCTTAATACTTGTTTTTGCTAAGGTATTTTTAATTTCCACTAAGGTACCTGACCATCCAATGCCTATTACCATTAGATCTCGGCAGATCAGCTTAAATACTTAGTTTTGAAAAGGTACTTCTGGCAGAAATTTCCAGATGTTCACTATTTGCGCAGCTCGATTGGCGTGTAATCACGTGATGGTTCACCCGTATAAACCTGGGTTGGTCGGAAAATACGATTATCGCCTAGCTGTTCTCGCCAGTGAGCCAGCCAGCCGGCCGAGCGCGCCACGGCAAAGATCGCAGTAAACTGATCAGCGGGAATGCCCATTTCGTTGTAAAGAATACCGGAATAAAAATCGACGTTGGCATACACACCTTTATGGGCAAGGCGATCTTCTGAAACACGCTCAACTTCTTTGGCCGTTGCAAGCAGTGAGTTGGCGTTAGCACCCTTTGACTCCAGCAATTTATCGAGGATCTTCTCAAGAATCTTGGCGCGTGGATCCTTGGTTTTGTATTCGCGATGGCCCATGCCCCAGATGATTTCCTTGTTGGCCAGCTTGGTATCAATATATTTTTCAACTTTATCTGGACTGCCAATTTCTGCCAGCATCTCCAACACTTTCTGATTGGCACCACCATGTAGTGGGCCTGACAACGTGCCAATTGCCGCCGCAATCACACTATAGGGGCTCGCCAGAGTAGATGCGGTCACCAGCATAGAAAATGTTGAAGCATTAATCGTGTGCTCTGCATGCAAAATCAGGCATATATCCATGATTTTTGCCATCAGGGGGTCAGGGTCTTTACCTGAGAACATGTAGAGAAAATTTTCGGCATAACCCAGGTCATCGCGGGGTTCCGGTGGCTCATAGCCACGGCGCAGGTGTTCCCACATCGCCACTATCGTTGCCATACGGGCGATGATCTCAACCGTCATATTATGGATATAGTCCAGATCCTCGCAGGCACTGGCATCGGTTAAACACTCCGTTCCCGGATAGAACATGCCCAGGCTAGCAACCGCGGTCTGTAACATTTCCATAGGATGACCGCTGGGAGGAAAGGTCTTCATCAGGTCACGAATATGGTATTGAGTACGTCGACTAGCACGTATGCGTTGATCAAAAATGTCCAGTTCCTGGGCAGTGGGAAGTCTGCCATCCAGCATCAATAAGGTGGTTTCTTCAAAGGTGCTCATCTCTGCGAGTTGTTCTATGGGATAACCCCGATAAGCAAGAATCCCCTTCTCTCCATCAATATCTGAAATATTGGACTGGGTCGCCGGTACACCTGCGAGGCCCGGTAAATACTCACTCATTTCTCTCTCCTAAATCGAGACTGGAACCAGAAAACCGCTGTAGCAATATCAGGGGCTTTCAGTGGGATAATTGGACAAACTAAAGGATAGCACACCGCGGCTACGCCGCTGCGGCCCAGTGCAAAAAAGGTGTTGGAAATTCAGCCAGTTAGCCAGAAAATGCTTAACCTGAAAAAAACTTACATAGAAAAGCAAATCAGACAGAAAAGCAGGCTAAACAGAGAACGAAGAACCACAACCACAGGTCGTGGTCGCATTTGGATTGTTGACAGTAAACTGAGCGCCAGAGAGGTCTTCCTTGTAATCCACTTCAGCACCTATCAAATACTGGTAGCTCATGGGGTCAACTAGCATGGTCACGCCGCTATTTTCGACCACGGTATCGCCATCTTGCTCGTTTTCGTCAAAGCTAAAACCATATTGAAAGCCAGAACAGCCACCGCCGGTAATAAAAACTCGCAATTTCAGCTTGTCATTGCCTTCTTCTGCGATCAATTGCTTTACCTTGTTGGCGGCATTATTAGAAAAAGCCAGTATGGGTTCTTGTGCTGCTTCGCTCATATCAATATTCACTCTCATTCAAACTCAGGTTATATAACGCCCAGAATATGCGGTTTTATTAACCACAACAATATCTCAGATGTGGGGGTTAAAATAGCCAAATCAAGGCCATTCCTGTCTACTCAGAGCCAGCCGAGCCGTTTGTGGCGGCTTTAGTCGGCATCGCCACTACTGAATTGTCCGCCTGGTGAACCAGATTGCCGTTAACCTCGGCACCCATCGCCATTTCAATCAGGCTGTAATACACATTGCCATGCACCCGCGCCTGAGCCGCTAACTCCACATGGGCCAGGGCATGCACATCTCCAATGACGGTGCCATTGACCACGACGTTGGGGACTTTGACCTCGCCTTCGATGGTGCCGCGTTCGCTCAGGGTTAAGACTGAGTCGTCACCTTCGGCGGCAATAACATTTCCGACTACTTTACCATCGACATGCAGACCACCACTGAAAATGACATCGCCATGGATCTCGCTATTCTGTCCAATGAGTGAGTCAATCTGTGCTGTTTGTTTTGGTTTTTTGCTATCACCCCACATGGGTTCCATCTCCTATGTTGGCCAATTAAATGTCTTCTCAAATGGTTCCTTGCGGCGTCTATCCTTGGGAACCACCGAGACAGTAACACGTTGTGGCGTAAATCCGGAAGGCAATATCAATTCACCCTCCAGGCTTTGAAAATAACGAAAACGATAATTAATCGCTTTGAGCGACTTCTCCGTTACCTGACTCAAGTCTAGCACCTTGGACTGTTCGCCCTGCGTGCCGACTATCTTAATACGAATAAGACCAGCAGCGGAACGGTCATTCTTTAAAACTTGTGTCAGCGTCACCTTAAACTGATATCCATTTGGCTTGCCATTTGCCTCAACATGGAACTCTTGCAGGTGCAGACCGCGCGCCGCATCCTTTGGCGAAACAATGCCTCGATAAAAAGCCAGCTCGCCTTTTAGCTCAATAATTTCAGCCTGTAACACTTTCAATGTTGTATCCAGCTCATCGTAGGCCTTACGCTCTATTTGCGCGGCGCGTTCCAGTACCGCCTTTTGTGCCAGTAACTGATCGATGTTATCTTCAAGCTCACCGAGATGATCCAGCAGAACCGTATGTTCCTCACCAACTTCAATGCTGTCATAACCAGCACTAAAGCGACCGTACTCAAATAACGTATAACCTATCACCAACATGGCGACCGCCAGCAACGCTAAAATAATGCGTACTTTCCAGGGTTGGTGTGCTTTTACAACGAGTGACATCTAAGGCACCAGTCCAATCGCTTCCAAACCAGCGGCTTCATTCAGGTTAAACATAATATTCATATTCTGCACCGCCTGGCCCGCCGCGCCTTTGACGAGGTTATCAATTACCGACAAAACCACCACCGTGTTTCCGCTTGGCGGGACATGTACGGCGATGCGACAATGATTGGCACCCTTCACACTACGTGTCTCGGGATGACTGCCGGCAGGCATCACATCAACAAACGGTTCTGATTGATAGCGCTGTTCAAATAATTGTTGCAGATCGGCATTTTCATCCTTCAACGGCGCATAAAGTGTGGCATGAATGCCCCTGATCATCGGGGTTAAATGCGGCACAAAGGTCAGGCCCACATCAGCCGTTGCCATTCCATTCAATCCCTGACGTATCTCGGGCCAGTGACGATGACCCGCAACGTTATAAGCCTTCATGCTTTCGCTTGCTTCAGCTAATAATGTTGCGACATTCGCACCACGTCCCGCACCACTCACACCGGATTTGGTATCCGCTATCAACTGGTCTGGCTCAATCACGTTAGCCTCAAGCAAAGGCAAAAAACCAAGTTGTACCGCTGTTGGGTAACAACCAGGATTGGCTATCAATTTTGCCTGTTTAATCTGTTCACGATTGATCTCGGGCAAACCGTAAACGGCTTCTTTCAGTAAATCCGGGCAGGCATGTTCCATTCCATACCACTGCTGCCATTCTTTTTCATCCTGCAAACGAAAATCGGCAGCAAGGTCAATCACGCGAGTACCGGCAGCCAGCAGCTCAGGTACCATTTTCATCGCCGTGCCATTTGGCGTCGCAAAATAAACAACATCGCATAGCGACAATGTTTTCAGATCCGGTTGGCTAAAGGCCAGATCAAGATGTCCACGCAGGTTAGGAAAGAGTTCGGTAACCGATTTACCATCTTCCGAGCGCGACGTGATCGCGACAATCTCGGCCTCTGGATGGTGTGCCAACAGACGTAGTAATTCGACACCGGTATAACCCGTGCCACCAACAATTCCAACTTTGACTTTTTTGCTCATCTTCCTGCTTACCATTGCCTAAAAACACCTTCAGATAGTGCATGATACTTGAGAACTTACCGGGATGTAAAAGATATGAATCACCGCTGAGATATATTGGTCGTGATATTTATTGGCTGAGATATTTATCGTTATTCTATAGTATGCAACCTGCGTAGGCTGACGATAAGCGAGCCAGGCCCATGCTCCCAGCTCACTCAATAATATCGACAAAATAGCCTGGACCAGGATAGCCATCAGACTCATGCACAGAAAACATATTCACAACGTCCGTCGCTATGTCATGTCCACCCGCAAGTGGAAGCTGCGCGTTGTGTTCTGGGGTGGTGCTATCACCATTGGGGCGATTGCGGCCCTTTTTGCGATGGCAAGCTTTGAATCCGATGAATTGTTTCGCAGCTTTTATCAAAACCACCCCGTTCTTTCCCTGTTGATTCCACCAACCGGGCTGGTACTGATTGCCATCCTTACCCGTTACGTCTTCAAGGGCGCTGAAGGTAGTGGAATCCCCCAGGCCATTGCCAGCCTGAACATGCACACCAGCATAGCCCGATCTGCAATCCTCTCACCCAAAATTGTAGTCGGCAAAATTCTTCTGACCTGTGGTGGCCTACTCAGTGGTGCATCGATTGGCCGAGAGGGCCCGACTGTGCATATTGGTGCCGCGATCATGTATTCACTACGGCGCGTTGCCCCATTTCGAGGCAAGGACATCACTCGCGGTTTGATTCTGGCCGGAGGCGCGGCAGGCATTTCAGCGGCATTTAACACACCGCTCGCCGGTATCATGTTTGCGGTGGAGGAGATGAGCCGATCATTCGAGGAACGCACCAACGGTATCCTGTTGATCGCCGTCATCCTGGCGGGCATTACCGCCATCAGCATCCTAGGCAACTACACCTATTTCGGAACGTCGGCGGCAACCACGACCTTGATAGAGGTCTGGCCCGCTATTCTGATCTGCGGCCTGCTCGGCGGATTTTTCGGTGGTACCTTCAGCACTCTGCTTTTGCTGCTAACCAAACTGATCGCCAACTTTGCCAAACAGCATCCCTTTACGCTGGCATTTGGTTGCGGTCTGATGATCAGCCTGCTTGGGTTTTTATCCAGCGGCCACACCTTTGGTACCGGCTACCACGAAGCGAAAGACCTGATGACCGGCGATGCCCAGCCCGACATGATGTTCCCTATATATAAGTATATGGCTACCATCGTTTCCTATCTGAGCGGCATTCCCGGCGGCATATTTGCCCCCTCTTTATCGATCGGGGCCGGGCTTGGTGCCAGCATTTCAGAGTTTTTCCCCTATATTCCGCTCGCAGTGCTGGCCATGTTGGGCATGGTTGGCTATTTTACCGGCGTAGCCCAAACCCCGATTACCGCTTTGGTTATTGTGATGGAAATGACCGACAATTCATCCATGCTGTTGCCCTTGATGGCCACAGCATTGATTGCCAAGGGTATTTCACGCTGGATCTGTCCAAGACCGATCTATCAGGCCATGGCAGAGGCCTATGTGGGTATACTAGTGAACCAGGACGAACCAAAGACGTCAAAACCAGAGGCATCTAAGCAAAAGCCAACCAACAGCAACAAAACCGATTAAAAATTTGGAAGTACTATGAAAAAACTATCACTACGCGATTGGATCATCAGTGGATTTATGGGCGCACTATTGTTAACCGTTGCCTATATCTGGTTCAGCCCCGCCGGTGCCCAGACTGCCCCTGATCTAAAAGTATCCGCATTTAATTCGAGCCGCGTCATCGATCTAAAAGCACTCAAGGGCCGCCCCGTGCTGGTCACCTTCTGGGCAACCTCCTGCCAGGGCTGCCTAAAGGAAATGCCGCACCTGATCGAACTCTACAAAGAACTTGCCCCTAAAGGACTGGAAATTATTGGTGTCGCCATGTCATATGATCGCCCGGATCATATTCTGGAGATGCAAAAGCAAAAACAGATCCCCTACCCCATCGTTTATGACGGCGTCAGTGAAGTCTCGCGAGCCTTTGGTGATATAAGGCTGACCCCCACCACCTTTTTGATTAATCCGCAGGGGCAGATCGTCCGACAGAAAATCGGTGAGATGGATATGAAACTCTTACACGCCCAGATCATTACCATGATAAACAACAGTAAGAAGCATTCATAATGCTCTGGCTCAAGGCACTGCATCTTATTTTCATGGTCACCTGGTTTGCCGGGCTGTTTTACCTGCCTCGCCTGTTTGTCTACCACGCCATGTCTGACGATCAGACCAGCCTCGACCGCTTTAAGATCATGGAGCGAAAACTATTCTTCGGCATCATGACCCCTGGCATGATACTGACCCTGGCCTTCGGTATCGGGATATTATTTACCCGCGACTATTCCACCGAGCTTTGGTTACAGATCAAGCTCGGCCTGATTGCCGTGCTCGTTGTCTACCATCTCTACTGTGGCAAACTGGTCAAAGACTTCAAACATGAGCGCAATACCCGCAGTCACGTCTTTTACCGCTGGTTCAACGAATTTCCCGTATTGATCCTGATTGCCATAATTATTCTTGCTGTTATACGTCCTCAATAAACCCGAAACAGCCGATTAGTTAGTCCTCACTCACAACTATTTCCATATTTTTCAAGTTGTTGCATCCCCAGGTATCTTTTTCTAATTCTAAATGCGAATGATTTGCATTTAGATTCTTATTTGAGTATAGTGCGTAGCCATTGCATAAGTATTTAAGTATTTACTAAAACTGGAGGTCATCGTGATCAATCGCATTACTATCATTGCCCTTTGTTTGGGGCTCACTGGCTACGCTCATTCAAGCGAAGATGTCGAACATCTTCATAAGGATATAGAGCAAGTAAAAAAGCAATATATAGAAGTTAAGCAACAACTCGATGCGGCGATGACCGCCATGGAAAAATCGAACAACCCATCTTCCAGCAATTCTAAAACTCACATCGGTGGATATGGTGAGTTACATTACAACAACCTGGACAACAAAAACCCTGGCGGCAGCGATAAAAATGAAATCGACTTCCACCGTTTTGTCTTGATGTTCAGTCATGAATTTAGTGACAGTATTCGTTTTGTTAGTGAACTGGAACTTGAGCATGCTCTCACCCGTGATACTGCTGATGGTTCAGGTGAAGGAGAGGTGGAACTGGAACAAGCCTATATCGAATTTGATCTTTCAGAAACTTCTACTGCCAAAGCTGGTGTGTTTTTAGTGCCTGTCGGCATCATCAACGAAACTCACGAGCCGCCTACCTTTTATGGCGTAGAGCGCAACAATGTTGAAAAAAATATCGTCCCATCCACTTGGTGGGAAGCAGGTGCCGCTTACTCTATTCGCCTTGATAGTGGTATTAGTCTGGATGTTGCGGCCCACTCTGGTCTAAATACTAGCAGCAGTAGCAATTATGCTGTACGTAGCGGCCGTCAAAAGAGTGCCAAGGCAGCTGCAGATGATCTAGCCTACACCGTTCGCCTTAAGTGGTCGGGTGTTCCAGGGTTAGAACTGGCTACCACCTTGCAACATCAGTCAGATATCACACAAGGAACAGACTCAACAGCGGGTTCTGCAAATCTGATAGAAGCCCATGCTGTTTGGCAAAAAGGTCCTTTTAACCTGCGTGCATTATATGCAACCTGGGATCTTGATGGATCTGGACCTGCTTCAGTTGGCGCTGATGAGCAAACCGGCTGGTATGTTGAACCGAGTTTCAGAATTAACGAACAATGGGGGGTGTTTGCCCGTTACAACGAGTGGGACAATCGTGCTAGCGATGCAACCGACTCTGAGTATAGTCAAGTTGATGTTGGCCTGAACTACTGGCCACATGAAGATGTTGTGCTTAAAATCGACTACCAGGATCAGGATGCACCTACAGGTAGCAGCGAATACGATGGTATCAATATAGGTGTGGGATACCAATTCTAATACAACATTATATTAGCTATGCGTAAGTATTTTATTTTTATTCTTCTGGTGGTAACTACCATCATTCAGGCACGGGGTATATACCAACACCCCGATGCTTTTTTGGATGATGTTTTTAATGGAGAGATTCCCAAACCTAAATTTGTCTGGTTCACAGGTGAAAATGGTAAAAAGGTGACCTCCATTCTCAAGCATAAACCAGCTAGCCTCCGTACACGTTATTGGTTGCAGGGAAAACGTAGCATCTGGATACTTGAAGAAATAGGTAAGGAAAAACTTATTACCACAGGTATTGTCATTAACGACAATCAAATAGAAAAAGTAAAAGTACTCATTTTTAGAGAAAGTCGTGGCTGGGAAATAAAACGAAACGCGTTTACGCAACAATTCAAAAATGCCACCTTAACTAGTGACGATAAATTATCTACCCGTATTGATGGTATCTCTGGTGCAACATTATCGGTTAAGGCTGTCACCCGTTTATCGCGATTAGCATTGTATCTACATTCGTTAGTTGTTCAACCAGATGAAAAGTAAACCGAAAATATCCATGCGATTTCTTTTATGGTGGCATCACCATATCGGTTTGACTGTGGCCATTGCGGCAATTCATTTAGCTATCACCGGCATTCTATTAAACCACACCAGTGACATGGGCCTGGATAAGGCTTATGTCAATAACTCAATTGTTTTGAACTTATACGATATTAAACTACCCGAGCAATTACCTGGTTTTAAAATCGAAAACAACTGGTTGTCACATTGGAACGATGTTATTTATTTTAACGAGCAAGTTATTGCAGAGAGTATGCACCCACTACGCGGTGCTGTTATCACCTCTCATTTTTATGCACTGGCAACGTCAGAAGAAATTTGGCTACTCACCATTGATGGTGAAGTAATTGAAAAGTTCAGCGCGCCTGGAGAAAAGCTCGGCGATATTATATCAGTTGGTACTCAAGGCAATAACGTCGCCATTAATACCGAGCAAGGCGTATTCAAGGCAGACAATGACTTGATAGCCTGGCAACCAGTAGCACCCGACAGTATCAATTGGTCACGACAAGCATATGTACCGGAAGTGCTGACAGAGGTATTATTTGCAGAAGGTCATAGTATTAGCTGGGAACGTCTGTTACTGGATTTACATAGCGGTCGCATTGCCACCCGAGCAGGTACCCTTCTAGTAGACCTGGCAGGTGTCGCCCTTTTGCTGCTCGCCATCACTGGTTTTACTATTTGGTTAAAGCGCAGGAAAAAATAATCAATATTAATTAAGCTTTTGAGGAACACTTATGAAAATAACGTCTCACCTAATGGGCATTACCATTATCCTTGGATTAGTCAGTAATGTTTCCTGCACTGCGGATACAAATGAAAAAGCCGATGCAAAAGATGCCGACCCAGCAGAGATTGCCATTGGTGAACGCCTGTTTCTTGAGACGAGATTTGCCCAGGCCTATTACGCAAATCCAGGCAAGGCCGATCCCGCGCTGCAATATACCCTGACCATGGATGAACCATTACAAGGTCCATTCGTGGGTAAAACCATGAACTGTCGTGCCTGCCACATGGTCGATGAACATCAGACCATCTCGACTGCTGGCATGCGCACTTATGCCGACTTCAGCCATAACAGCCCCATTCCAGATCGAAAAGATGGCCAACGCTTCACGCCACGCAACTCCATGTCATTGGTGAATATCAATGTAGCTATGGAGCACGGTGTGCTGTTTCACTTTGATGGTGAATTCAACAGTATGGAAGACCTGGTGCGAGCAACACTAACCGGACGCAACTATGGCTGGTTGGTCGGTGAATCCGAACAGGCAATCAGACACATCGCTGAAATTATTCGTAAAGATGACGGCAAGGACGAACTCGGTAAAGAGTTCGGCGGCAGCTACCAACGAATTTTGACTGCCACAGAAAAAGATATTCCCGCAGAATTACTTTTACCTGAAAAATATCGATTGGATATAGCCAGCGCTAGCGATGCGCAAATATTTGATTCTGTCGCCAGATTAATCTCGGCTTATGTTAATGACCTGAGCTTTGCCCGGGATGAGCAAGGTAACTACATTGGCAGTCCCTATGATCAATTTTTGAAATTAAATAACCTGCCGCGCCAACCCGCTAAAGATGAATCTGCACAGCAGTATGCTGGACGTTTGCTCGCCGCCGTTAATAAGCTTGAATCACCGAAGTATGTGATCGGTAAAGACAAGGCCTTTAAATATCATGATCAGGCATTTGTTTTTAGCGAGCAGGAGCTTAGAGGTCTGAGATTATTTTTAACCAGAGGTAATGAAAAAGCCCGTGGCGGTAATTGTGTAAGCTGTCATACCGCGCCACACTTTTCTGACTTTGGATTTCACAATACCGGCCTATCCCAGATCAAATATGATGAGGCTCATGGTGAAGGCTCATTTTCTAAACTTGCGATACCCGATTTAACCGCACGCAACAAAAACTACGATGACTACTTACCTGCCACCGCTAAACACCCAAATGCCAATGGCCGTTTTCGTCATCATGTAGATATCGACAAACCTGAACACACAGACCTGGGCTTGTGGAATGTGTTTGCCAACCCGGATATGCCTGCCCCTCAGGAAAAATTGAATGGTATTATTTGCAAACTGGCAAAACGTTCATACTGCAAAGCAGAGATACTTTTGCCCTACACTATCGCCGCATTCAAGACCCCTGTGCTACGCGATCTCGGTCACTCTAATCCCTATATGCATAACGGCCAGTTCAACTCACTGGAAGAGACGGTCGGGTTTTATGTCACAAACAGCATATTGGCAAAACAAAATCAGTTGCGAAATGCCGATCAGAAATTAAGTAATATTAATATTACTGGCAGCGATGTCGCGCCCCTGGTTGCCTTCCTCAAGGCACTCAATGAGGATTATGATTAGTCAGGCAAGAGGACATCAAAAACCAGTTTCATGAGCAAGAATTTATTGCTGCTACATTAGCCCTGATTATAGCTTAGGGACAAGCTATCGCTTTGCTTATCAGTAATACGATGCCCTCATTATCATTTTTAGATCCCACATTATTACTAAAAACCCCTTTGTTTTTAAGATATTCTCCTTACATTTCTTTGATTCAGATCATATACACCTTCCCAGATCAGAACTAATCTTCACTCATAAAAATACAGTAGTATGATGTTGCTGAAAGAGCGTACAAAAAGTAGAAGTTGCTACATCGGGTTAGGACACTAAGTACGTCGCTTGTTATTCCTGGCCTCTTATTGTTCCCAGTGCATATTGTTCGGAGATGTATAAAAATCAGGAGGGAGTAGTAAAACGTGGTCTCTAAAAAGACTGAAACGAATGACTCTACTTAGCGAGAGGTAAACAAATATGAACACTTACATCAAATCTGTTTTATTAGTTAGTGCATTAGCGATGATGCTGCCCGCAACCTCTATATTTGCAGCCGAGCAGATATATGGTTCACAGCTAATGACTGAACAAGAACGTGCGGAACATCGTACCAAGATGCAAAGTATGAAAACGGCTAAAGAAAGAGAGCGTTATCGCCTGGAGCACCATAAAAAGATGGAACAACGCGCAAAAAAACAAGGCGTAACCTTGCCTGCCGGACCACAATCACAAGGTAGTGGAATGGGTGGAGGTCAAAGTGATGGCATGGGTGGTGGTGGCGGTGGTGGTCGAGGCCGTTAATCGCTTATAGTCATGATTAAATACTAGTAAATTCACCCTTCTAAGAGGGTCAGCGAAAGCTGACCCTTTTTTGTAATACCAGTTGGAGATATAAATGTGTAAATTAAGTTGGTCAATTTCAGGTGTGCTTTTCATTGCGTTAGTAATAATGAGTTATAAATTTATTATCAGCGGTGCAGTTGAACCAGTCATAGAAGGCAGTGATGGGAGGCAGGCATTGAAACTAGAGCCGGCTGAGCGTGATTTAGTTTTGGCGGAAATGCGAACCTTTCTTAGTAGTGTACAAGCAATTACTGAAGGACTTAGCAAGGAGGATATGGCTCAGGTTCGTGAAGCAGCACGCACAGTGGGTATTCAAGCGCAGCAGGGAATGCCCGGCCCGCTCATGGGTAAACTACCGCTGACCTTTAAAAAACTCGGGCGTGATACCCACAAGAAATTCGACTTACTTGCGCTTGATGCAGACCAACTCGGTGACCCGCAACATAGTCTTCAACAATTATCTGCGTTAATGAATAACTGCGTTGCATGCCACTCGACTTACAAAATCGGACTTGAATAAGTAATGGACTTTCTAACCTTTAAAAGTTTTATCAGTATACAGGCCCTGATAATATTTTATTACCTGGGTGCAGTGATCATGCCGATAAGCATATGGTTTTTTTTAATATGGATATTAAGAAAATACCCGTTTGTTGGAGAGGCCCATAAAAAAGGACAGGAAGTATTCTGGCAATCATTGAGTAAAAAATTAAAAATCAAACTGGTGTCATTCTTTGTTGTCATTTTCCTGTTCATGGAGCTCTTCTGGCGAATGTTGTTTGAATTTTTGATCGCTTACATGCAAATGCGTGATGCTCTGTTACAGAGCTCACTAAGTTGAGAATGCCCTAAAAGACGTTTAATCATGTTCCGGCCAGGCGCTGGAATCAATCGTTTCCTGGTAGCCATGCCAGGTAGCATGACCAATTAGGGGCAATAATATCACCAGTCCAATCAATGCCGTTAGAAAACCAACCACCACGCACAAAACAATAATGCTGGCCCAGACAAACATCGCCTTCTTGTTACGCAACACAGCGTTAACGCTGGTGATGATGGCCGTCACCGTATCGACTTTTTTATCCATAATCATTGGCAGTGAAAATGCAGCAACACTGAAGATGATCGAAGCAAACACCGCACCGACGGCTGAACCTATACCCAGAAACATCAACAGCTCCTGCGGCTGCGGTTTGACCTCTACGGGAAAAAACACATGTAACATAGCTGCCGCCCTTGCCCAGACAAGAAATACGACTAACAAAATAGCCGCAAAAATAACTTGATTACCAAGGTGTCGATGCCCCTCGCGCAGGCAATAGCCTAGATGAGGCGTCAGGTTATGCTGCAATTGACAACTAATCGAATATAAACCAATGGCCAACACCGGCCCCATTAGAATAAACCCTGACAACATGGCGACCAGTAAATAAACATCACCGATCTGAAAGGAAACAATGCTGATAAAGTAACTGATGCAAAGCATGACTGCACCATAGGTCAGACTTTGTTTAGGGGCGCGCTTTATATCCTGCCAACCCAGCTTCAACCAGTTGAACGGCGCCAGCGTATTCAGTTGTTTGCAGGGCGCAACGAAAGGTAGTTCATCTGGATTAGGTTTCTGTTCACTAGTTGTATTCAAAGTATTCTCCCCTCCCCAGGCAAGCTATACGAAGTATAAACAATCAGCTTAAGACTACCTAAAATTGTTTGAAATAATAACTAAGTGTTTATCTAGGTTAATTTAGTTTTTTGTATTACATTCTCGATAGAATTTGTCAGGTAATTGTGAACTAGATGGAAAGAAGCCTGGCCTCACGAGATGGGAACAAACGTGAGCCAGGCTTAAACATATATATAGTATCCAGAATGTTAGTAAGTAATAGATTTATCCTTGTAGTCCAGGCCCTTTTCTTTAGCTTGTGCCCGCAAGGCACCGACTAATTGGTCATCCAGTGAATCTGCCGTACTTTCGCGTTCTTCCATTTCCTCGGTGATATATGCAGAGCGTTTTTTGGCGACCTCTTCTATTTTCGATTTGAGTTTGGCCCGTTTCTCTGTCGTCTCATCAATTAGTCGTTGCTGTTCAACTGCAGGCATAGCACGAATTGATTCGGGGAGCTTCGCTGTAGGAACAGAGCTTAAGTCCGTACGTCCTGAAGCAATGTCCTCTACCAGGTCACCACCACCGAACTGATTAGCTTTACCACTTTTTGAGGCATTAAACATACCGCGACGGGCACGTGATTCAACGGAGGCGCTACGAGCAAGTTTGTCGGTTGCATCCTGCTTCTTTTGCTTTTCTTTTCGCTCATCCTCGCTGCCATAATAAAGGCGGGTACCGTCCATCTCTGATGACAAGGTTGCGAGCTCTTCATCAAAGGGAGTGCTCATGGCAACCGCATTCCCATCTTGTCCAACATTAAAAAAATGGCCCTGTCCTAACGCTGCCATCGCTTGCCATTTCTGTAAGGTGTTACTGTCGTTACCACATTGGATGGTGTTAACTAAAATACCTTTATCAAGCGCTGCCTGTATGGAAACCGGATACTTTACATCGTCCTGATAGTCCATATGCGGGGGTGCATCACCCACCAAAAATATTACCTTGAAAGCATCTTTGTCCTGCGTCCATGAAACTTTATGTACCGCTTCATGCAAGGCCTGATTGACACTCTCGGGGCCGTCACCACCACCATCGGCATTCAGATCCATTAATTGTGCATAAACACTATCCAGGTCGTTTGATAAATCGATCACTTTAGTCACATAGTCATCACCGCGATCTCGAAATGCAACGATTCCTATTCTTATTTCCGGTGCCTGTTCGGCCTGTGCCATGTTAGTTGCTATCGACCATATCTTTTCTTTAGCCGCATGAATAAGCCCGCCCATACTGCCCGTCGTATCAAGCGCAAAAACCAGATCGATTTTTTTAGCCTGACTATGCTGAATGGGATCTATCTGTACGGGTAGCGTGTGATCATTTCCCGTAACTGCAATACCTTTTTGATACACAGGATAAAGTCCAATAACACCAGCGGTAACAACAAATAGAGATAAAGCTAATACTTTTGATTTCGTGGAATTTTTTGCAGTCATGTGGATACCCTCCTAAATGATGACTTAGCTATATATTTAATGAGATGTGGTTATTTGACGAAGTGCTGATTTGGCGGAAAGATAAGCCTGCTCAAACACATCATCCTTAGATGAAACTTCTTTGCTTATTGTATTTTTATTTTCAGTTTTGATTTTAAACAGCCCTGATGAAAGGTCAGTTGGAAGCACAACAAACAGTGCCTGAATCAGGAAGAAACACCACACGCTCAGGAACAGGCTATGGGTGTACATTAACGTCCATATTGCTGCGGCAATACCAAACAGGGTCAAGCCAAGATCAATCATCGCCATGATCAGGCTTGTATAGTAATAAAGTGCACGTACTAACCAGACTAACCCAACATGTACAAACAACATGATTATGGTGGAAGGTGAAAATAACCAGGTTAAAACTGTCACCACACCCCATACCGCTATCACTGTTAGCCGCCCTGTTTTTTCCTGGCTACGCACTAACAAATAACAAATATATGAAAAGCTCACTCCGGCAATCATGACTTGTAATAACCAGCGCGTTGGGAAAAAACTGGACAACACGGTAAACGCTATTGTCGCCACCAGACTAACCAGGATCGCGACAATGACGCCTTCAGAAAATGCAGGCCGTTTCATGATGTTGCCCTCGTCTGCTTTTCTTTCAACAGTGCAACTTCAATATCATCCTCTGAAATAGTGACATTGATATCACTCGCGTTTGCGTGCGCCCTGTTTTGAGTCGTATCTTCTTCAAGAATTTCCAGCTTTTGTTGCATCGCACTCAAACGGCCACGATTATTCTCTAACCGACCCGCCAGCCCTGCGACTTCTTTTTCCATCGCATCCGCTTTTTGCCTGAGTCGTTTAGCGCGTTGCTGACATTCAAGCTTACGTTTAATCACTGAACGCGCCAGCTTTTCATTATCGGAATCGAGGCACAAACTGATTTCCAGTTGAAGGTCCCTGAGTGTTTTTTCCAGCTCACTTTCGAGGACGGGAATATGCTCCAGTTCATGTGCAAGTATTTTCAGATTACGCTCGTCCTGCACAACGTCATCTTCCATTTCTCGCACAGCCTGTTTGAGTAAAATAGTCGGTTCTTCGATACGATCGAGAACTGCGTGTAGATCAGCTCTGAAGAGCCGGGAAAAGCGGGTTATTAGTGCCATGGTTATCTCCTTAATGCGAAGTTCTACAAAGTCTGTAAAGGAGTTTAGGCCTGGCAACGGGGAATTATTAGACAGCTAAAAGTAAAAGCTTCTGAGCGATGTTTACAAAAGTTTTACATGCCAAATTCTGAATTACTGTTATTCTATATCTATTATGAATCGAAAATTACGTATATTAGTTGTAGAAGACGAGACTGCCATTCGCACCGGCCTGATAGATGTGTTGGTCTATCATGGCTACGATGTTGATTTTGCCGAAGAAGGCAACGATGGTCTCAAAAAGGCACAATCCGGGCAATATGACCTGATATTACTCGATGTCATGCTGCCGGGCATGGACGGTTTTGAGATATGTAACCGGGTCCGTGAAAACGACCGCGAGCAGCCGATCATTATGTTGACCGCCAAGACCAGTGATGAGGATATTATTCAGGGGCTGTCTCTGGGTGCCGATGATTATGTCGCCAAGCCTTTCTCGGTTGCACAACTGGTGCTGCGTATACAGGCTGTATTAAGACGCGCAAAGATTACCGCTGAGCAAGAGAACCAGATTCAACTGGATGGCGATACCTATGTCGATGTTAGAAACCTGAATGGCAAACGTAAAAACACTGAGTTATCTTTCACGCGCCGTGAAATTGAAATCCTGCAATACCTGAAGGCACACGAAGAACGCCCCGTTCCCCGTGAAGAGTTACTGACCAAGATCTGGGGCTATGCAAAAGACCTCGATATTGAAACCCGTACCGTGGATATTCATATCGCCAAACTACGACGCAAAATAGAACATGAATCGTCCAACCCCGTATTCCTGGTCACTGTGCGTGGTGCAGGCTATCGGCTGATGGTTGCTTAATTAACTATTCGGTAGCCAATAATTAAAATGAAGGCACGCTTACTTAAACAACTGGACAAAAAACACCTCAAGATTATTCTTGCCGGGTTTTTCCTGGCGTTGTTTATTCCAACCAGTCTGCTGGTCTATCAGACCTATGATCAAATAAAGTGGGAGGCCTACCATCAACAACGGCAACTGGCAGAAGAGCTAGCCACCCGGATTGATAATAAATTTGTTAACTTAATTATTAAAGAAGAAACACGCGCCTTTGCCGAATACAGTTTCTTGAATATTGCAGGCGAACCATCCGCTAACTTTTTACAGCGTTCCCCTTTATCAAACCTGACACCACAAACCGATCTGCCTGGCATTATTGGTTATTTTCAAATCGATTATGAAGGACACTTCACGACACCCATATTACCTGACACCAATGGCAATATTGCGGGGTATGGTATACCTGAGGCTGAATATACAGAACGACAACAACAACAGCATCGCGTGCTGGATATTTTAAGTGCCAATGCGCTAGTCAAACCCGATCGCACTGCGCGCTTAACTACTCAAGATGCAGCCGAGACTAAACCCGCTGCGATCGAAGCCAGCGACGCTAGTGATGCCATCGTTGCTAGTGATGCCCTCGCTACCAGCGAGATGGCGGCCAGTCCCTCTTTAGGGGAATTTTCAACTGATTCCAGTGGTCAGGCCCTTCTCGATGGGGGGCTAACTGAAGGTGATGCACTCAGCAGCGTTCAGGAGTCTACCGCTAGCGATAAAAGCAAAGCTGACAAAAACAAGTCGCAATCCGGTTTTGATGAACTGGCACGCAAACAGGCACCCGGTAGACGGGCCGAAGAGGCTGAAGAAACTAACGCACCTTATTCCCTTGGTAAGGTCGACGATCTAAAGCTCAAACAACAATACGCAGACAGTGAGCGAGCCAAAAAAGAAGATAAGGCAAAACAACGACGCAAAGAAAAAACCCAAAAAAAACGGGGCGGCAAACGTAAGGAAAAGACCGCACTACCTGAACAACGTGCAAGCCCGAAATCTGAGCCAGTCTATGATGATCGTGATAGCCAGCGCAAAGACAACGCCTCGGCTAAAATTGAAATTTTTGAGAGTGAGGTAGACCCTTTTGAATTTAGCCTGCTGCAAAGTGGCCAGTTTGTTCTTTACCGAAAAGCCTGGCGCAATGAGCATCGTTACATCCAGGGCATTCTGGTCGAATCAAAAAGCTTTCTACAAGACACCATCAACCCGGTCTTTCAAGATACAACCCTGGCCAAGTTAAGTGATCTATCCATTGCTTATAACGGCGATATTCTTTCTGTCTTCAGTAGTCGCCGTAGTTCATCATACTTATCAAGGACATCGCAGGTCGAAGGTGAGCTACTTTATCGCACGCGCCTGTCGCCTCCTTTTAGCGATGTTGAAATTATTTTCAGCGCACATGATTTACCCATCGGCCCCGGTGGACGTATCATCACCTGGACAGCGATGGTGTTATTCGTGATTCTGTTTGCTGGCTTCTTGTTGATGTATCGTATGGGAGCACGTCAACTAAGTCTTGCCTCTCAACAACAGGACTTCGTCTCTGCCGTCAGTCATGAACTAAAAACACCGCTAACCTCGATACGTATGTATGGTGAAATGTTACGTGAGGGCTGGGCCACTGAGGAAAAGAAAAAATCCTACTACGACTTTATCTATTACGAGAGCGAACGCTTATCTCGCCTGATACAGAATATCCTTCAGCTTGCGCGCATGACACGCAACGACCTGAATATCGAAGCTGGAACGATCGGCATTGCTGAACTAATGGATACCATTCGCTCCAAGGTGTCATCACAGGTAGAACGGAATAATTTTGAACTTCATCTGGATTGTGATGAAAAGATATTGGCTAAAAAACTGGAGATAGACACCGACTACTTCAGCCAAATCATTATTAACCTGGTCGACAATGCGATTAAATTCTCTTCTGATGCACAAAAGAAACAGATTGATATTAAATGTAGTCTGCAAGGCACGGATAAAGTGAGCTTTCATATTCGTGACTATGGCCCCGGCATTGAGAAAAGCCAGTTGAAGAAGATCTTTACCCTCTTCTATCGCACGGAAAATGAGCTGACACGTAAAACCGTCGGTACCGGCATTGGCCTGGCACTGGTGCATCAGCTTACCCGTGCATTAAATGGCGAAATTGATGTTATCAACATGCAGCCCGGTGCTGAATTTGTGATCACCTTTCCTGTTATCGATTAATAATCAGCCAGCTTCAGGCGGATATTAAAGCCCAGCGTTAAATGTACGATAACCATAAACGTGACTGAAATTAGTGCTATGTTGCGTTAGTTTATTAGTAAATAGTAATTTAACTATCCAACTAAAAACCTCTTTTCAATCACGATGAATTAGTTACAATGATTTGAACTTGGGGAACAGCCAGGTCTTAACCTTTATAACCTATAACCATAATTAAAATCTTTAGAGGAGAGTGTCTATGAACGAAGCAGATGCAGCAGGAGCTGCTGCTGGCGGCATTATAATGTTAGTCTATTTGGTAATCCTACTTGTCATGGTGGTTGGTGGCTGGAAAGCCTATTCAAAAGCAAATCAACCTGGCTGGTCAATAATCATTCCGATTTACAACCTGATCGTCTGGTTACAGATCTGTGGCCGTCCTGTTTGGTGGTTCATCTTAATGCTGATACCGTTTGTGAATATCGTCATTAGCCTCATTGTCTGTATAGACTTTGCGAAATCTTATGGCAAAGGCGCCGGGTTTGGAGTAGGTATGTGGTTCTTCCCATTCATCTTCCTGCCCATAATTGGTTTTGGCAGCGCTACCTATCAAGGTCCCGCCGTTCAAAGTTCAGAATAATTAGTATTTATGAACAAGGACCCCAAAGCAGCCTCGCTGTTTTGGGGTTTTTTATTGCGCGTTGTTAATATTCCGATTGCCAATTGCGTCACATTTCAAGCTTAATCTGGCCACGCGCTCCACAATTGTTGTGACCTGCCGCGTATTTTCGTTACTAACTCCTTAATTTCAAACCAATAATGCCGATTCTAATATTAGTATTTGGAATTAGCTGGATTGCTTGAAATGATTTTCGAACATGTTTTTAAAAGCCTGGTAGAAAACACCAACGACGTGATCATGGTGATGGACTCTACGTCCCTAGAAGATGGCGGGCCTTATATTGTCTATGTCAATCCTGCCTTTGAGCGCCTGTTGGGTTATAGCAGTGAAGAGGTTATAGGAAAAAATCCAAAAGTGTTACAAGGCCCCGACACGGATGATCAAACCCGAGAAAAAATTCGAGAGGCCATGACCAGCGGCGAACGCATTCGTACCCAGATCTTAAATTACAGCAAAACCGGTCAACAAGTCTGGATGGACATTAATATTGTCCCAATTATTAATGAACAGGGAAAAATCGCATACTTCGCGGCTATTGAACGCGATCTGACCGAGCATAAAATGTTGCAATCACGTCTGGAGATCCTGGCCAGCACTGATGCATTAACAGGTTTACCTAACCGACAGGCCTTCATGGGTAAAGCCACAAAAGAATTCAGCCGTGCAAAAAGATATAGCCGCCCCTTATCACTGGTGATGATTGATATCGATCACTTTAAATCAATCAATGACCAATATGGTCATGCCACAGGTGATCACGTACTTACCAATGTCGGTCATATTCTAAGTGATGGCCTGCGCGACTCGGACGTACTCGCACGTATTGGCGGAGAAGAGTTTGTACTGTTATTACCCGACACACCTAAAGCGAATACAGAATACGTCGCCGAACGAATGCGTAAGCAATTAGCCGGCACAACGATTCAGCACGAAGCACTAGCGCTCACCATCACCGCAAGCTTCGGGGTTGCTGCTATCTCAGAAGAAGATGAGACACTTGAACAAATGCTGGCCCGTGCAGACCTTGCCATGTATGAAGCAAAAAATACTGGCCGCAATCAAGTAAAAACGGCAGCATAAATTAAACCGAAATGTTGTGCACCCTCCCAGTAGTACTGGGCTAGGAAAAAATATATTGTTCTCTAACCGCGTTTATTGATTTATTCGGTCATGCATGTCTGCTTAGTCACTGAGTCTTATTAATTAATGGTTTCCACCATGCCTCACGGCCACCTATCTGCCCAGGAATAACCACCTCTCCAATCTTAGGTGTAAGATAATCGATACCTGTTTTATCAGCTTCAATCAAAAGCCGCTCGATCGGTTCGTGCCAGGAGAACAGTCCGAGATCAAAAGTGCCCCAGCCGCTGGGTACCAACAGTTTACCCTTCACAGCCTGATGTGCTTTCACGGCCTGTTCGGGAGTGTAATGCACTTCCTGCCAGCCTCTTATATCACCGTAAGCCCCTATCTCAAAAAAGGTCACATCGAAAGGTCCAAGTCGTTCACCAATCTCGTAGAGACCCTTAAACCAACCAGAGTCCCCGCTAAGGTATAGATTTTGTTTCTTTCCTCGAATCCCATAGGAGACCCAAAGCGTTTTGTTTTTGTCAAAAATTCCCCGCTCGGAAGTGTGTTTGGCCGGCGCTGCGGCAATCGTTAAACCATCAATAGATTTTTTCTGCCACCAGTCAAGTTCGGTTATCTTTTCAGGAGGGACATCCCACTCTTCTAACAATGCGCCCACGCCCAGCGGTGCAATAAAGTGATGGGTCCTGGCAATGAGCGCCTTAATCGAATCTTCGTCCAGGTGGTCGGAATGATTATGAGTAATCAACACCACATCCACCACTGGTAGCTTGTCTGTTGATGCTAGCGTTTTAGAATATCGTATAGGACTAAACGGCCCATAGCTGCCTGCTTGTTGCGAGAACATGGGATCGGTCAGGATCACTTTGTCATCAATCTTAATAAGGAAGGTTGTGTGCCCCAGCCAGGCGAATTGTAAATCACGCTGTTCATTCCACTGGGAATTATCAAATGGCTCCACAGGCAATGGGGGGTTAGGTGTATATTCTTCTGGTTTATTGAAGAAATAATCCCAGAAGGTCGTCAGACTTTTTCCCCATTCAGTAGCTGGAACCTGTTCCGGGTTTTGGAACTTTTTCCCATTCCATTGCGGACTTTCTGCAATGCGTTGCTGACGAGTCAAATCGTTTTCATTTGTAGCCTCAGAGCACCCAAACAAGGAGACCTGCATAAGAAAGAATCCAATAAGGCAGAGGTTATTCATTACTCGTCTTTTTCTGATTGCACTCATTTTTTATTCAGCATTTATTTCATATTTAACAAGGTTGTTTTGCAACGCGTTTGCAATCTTACTCCCTGAGCAGGCAAAGATGACACGCTCGATAGAGGTTCCTTTTGCTGACATAATGACTTCATTGATGGCGATTTCGCAGGCTCTTTCAATGGGGAACTTATAGGCACCGCAGCTAATGGCAGGGAACGCGAGGGTTTTGAGATTATATTCATTGGCTATTTTTATACTCTCGCGATAACAAGAGGCCAGTAACGCTTCTTCATTTTTATGACCGCCATACCAAACGGGACCCACGGCATGAATCACATAGGTGGCGGGCAAATTATAACCCCTGGTTATTTTCGCATGACCGGTTGCACAACCTTTCAGAGTGCGGCACTCGGCCAGAAGTTCTTCACCGGCTGCCCGATGAATCGCACCATCGACGCCACCGCCGCCGCACATTGCATTGTTCGCTGCATTGACGATGGCATCGACCATTAATGTTGTGATATCGGTTTGCAGGATTTCGATTTTCATATGAATACCTTGTGCCTACATGATATCGGAGAACTTCTCTTTGCGAATGTACCTTTTTCAGATGTATTTTGAAAGATTTAAATAAGTATTGCCATGTTACTTTTATACTCTAAATGGATTAAGGAGCATCCTATGAACATACGTTTGTGTTTTCTAGCCCTACTTATTTTAATACCCCATCTCGGACATGCAGATGGCTCACCTGGCGATGGATTAGAAATGAACCACCGAACTACTGATCTCAACAATCAGCCCGTAACCGAATTTATAGCCAATGGCTGTTACAAAGTTGATATTTCCCTGTCAATAAAGCCTCAAGCTGCCGGTAACTTTTACACCAATATAAATATGGTTGTATCAACAAGAACGAGAGGAATAACCTTTTCAACAACTGGTTGTGATGGTCGTACCAAAAGTTTAATAACAGATAACGTTTGGGATGTAGTTGGTAATGTGACCTCGCATAAATCATATTATATTAAAGTCACACGGCGGCTACCTGCAGGGAATATCTATGGAGCAGCAAATGTATATGCAGATTCATGGCCAGCTAAAAGTCGCTACATAAGGTCCGAGGGACTAGTCTTGTATGCCCAGTAGTTTTGAGAACTTATTAGTTTCATAGACTCTTTCAATATGGAGTCTATGTACCAATGCTTATAACCGAAGCAGAATCTTTTTTAGAATATGTTACTGGCTATTGTTAGCCAATCACAATAACAGGATGTCAGTAACATATCTTTATTGAACTTATCTCAACGTCTTCTCCGCTTTAGCACCTATATACAATAAGCATCTGGCATATCTTTCTCTTTCACTCTTCGGGAGGCCATTGAGAAGTTTATTTAAATTAGATCTGGCATTTTTACTTTTATAGCTACTATCCCGATACTCACCCGTTAATCCTAATAGTAGGCGTGTATTTCTGGAACCATGGAGAACAGGCAGATAGGAAGAATTTAACTTAATACCTTCTACTAAGGATTCGCATTGCAGTTCGTTATAATCTGCCTTGGTAGGATATGAACGTTTAAACGTACCGCTGAAATTAGATTCAACAACGGCAAAATGTGGTAAATAATCGGTTGTTGATCCCACATTTATCTGATGAACTTTTTTTGCGTTAAAAATTAATTTATTTGCATAGCGGTGATCTGACATTCCGCCATTTGGATCTTCCAAATGAGTATGGGCAGAAAGCCAGAGGTTTTTATTTTTACCCTTTAGAAGGAGATCACCGGGGCGTCCGGTATAAAAATCGGTATATCCAAGTTGATCCACTTTGTAATGAGAAGCAACAATACGAACATCATTACTACCGTTTACATTTTTCTTTATCCAGTCACCCTGGCCGCCACTTTCCCAGGATATACCACCCACGGTTCCATAAAACTCTGTTATTTTAACATCGGGTTGGATAACGACATCTCTATAATCCGAAGTATCCGTTAACACAATTTGACCTTTAACCCCGTTCTTCATATATTCGAGAATGCCTGTGTAGAAACATTTGAAGTTTTTGTCTTTGTGCTGTACTTCAGGATTATACTCATCGCACGCCTTATCAATCGCCAACTCCCACGGTTTGTTGCTATTACCAGAGGATTTGTCATTAGTGCCGATATTATCCTTAAAACTCAAAAATATTTTATGGTCGCTATATTTTTCATAGGAAGTCGAATTAAATTTGTCGGTCTTCGCAATTAACTCACCTTTGTTATAAACACCATTACCCGTGCCACACGTATTTACTCTCACTTCATGGTCAGTCTGGTTTCCCGTGGCCAGGTAATCGTGGTTGCCAATAACAAAATAGATGGGTTTACCCAGCGCTGCTCTCGATTTTTCCAGTTGCGCAAAGAAATCATTGACCTCGTCTTTACAACCACTATTCATGCCATCACCAAGATAAAGAATCACATCCGGGTCGAGTTTTTTCATATCATCAAAAAAATACCCCAGATTCTCTAACGCCAGGAACTCTTGCGCCGTCGTTCTGATTGCCCAGTTTGATACCTTATCGGCAAACCGGGTTCGGAATAAGTACTCATTTTCGAGTTTATCGGTGGTTAGTTGAGTGTCTGCAATGGTAGCAATCTTCAAGCCAATGTTGAGCTTGTGTTGCTTATCGACTTTAAACGTCGACACTGTCGAGCATGAAAACAGGAATAATACAGAAATACCCATAAATAACGTTTTTAACATTTTAGATCCTCATTACAAATACAATCGTTAGGCCCAGAGAGATAAGCGAGACAAATGAACACGCTACTTATCACCGCTTATTACCACGTGGACGTTTGAAGGTTTTACGAGCACGTTCTACTTTAGTTCTGATCACACAGCCCTCAACGTGATCGTTGATCAACCCCATTGCCTGTATAAACGCATAGGCCGTGGTGGGGCCAACAAATTTCCAGCCTCTTTTTTTTAGATCCTTTGATAGGGCAATCGACTCCGCTGATGTTGATGCCGTCTGTGGTTTCGCCAGCTTCTTCGCATCGGGTTCGTAACGCCAGAAAAAGGCGGCTAGCGAGCCTTCCTGTTTGACCAGTTCCTTAGCGCGTTTTGCGTTGTTGATGGTCGCCTCGATCTTGCCGCGATGGCGAACGATGCCGGCGTCCTTGAGAAGACGAGTGACATCGCGTTGGGTGAAACGGGCTATTTTATCAAAATCGAAATGGTGAAAGGCAGCGCGGAAGTTCTCGCGCTTGGCGAGGATAGTGCGCCAACTCAGCCCAGATTGAAAACCTTCCAGACACAATTTCTCAAATAAGCGATGATCATCACTGACCGGGAAACCCCATTCGGTATCGTGATAACCGAGAAACTCCGGAGCGGCATCGCACCATTTACAGCGCGATTTACCGTCAGCTCCCTTTATTGTCGCCCCCATAACTCGACTCCTTATATTAAAATACTGTGTATTAAAATTCTGTAGCGTAATCTGTTATGTGCGAATTCATGACATAGACAATTCATAAAGTTGATTCACCGACTTCCAGTTTCTAGTCGTCGCCCCCACCCCTAAGGTTTTCTCAAGAAAGGTATTTGATAGCTTACTCTTGCCATATCCATTCGGGCAATATAGATATACCTCTTTTCCTTCCAGGACCAGTTTTTCTGACGTGGCGGCATATTCAAGCGCCTTTCCCAGTTTACCCTTCAACGGTTTAGAGGATAAAAAGGTGACTAATACTTTAGTTCCTTCTTGCTCAATATCTACCGAGCCAAAGGGGCAGTTTTTAATAATATTTGATAGTTCACGATGTGTCCGGATCTCTACTGGAACATGAAATTTATATTTCTTCTCTATTGCCTTCTCTATTAATGTACATAGATCCGGCAATGCACATAGATCCGGTTTATTTTTATTGTCTGAGCTAAATATAACATTGCCACTTTGTATGTAGGTAACGACATCCTGTAACCCTACCTTCTCGTATAGCGATTTCAGATCATCCATGTTTATTTTTTTCTGTCCGCTGACGTTAATACCGCGAAGCAGTGATATATATTTCATACGCGCCTATTCCCTGGAGCACATAACGTTAAGGCTCAAGCACGCTTTTTGCGGCGCCTGGAGCCGCTTGTTAGACATTTCTTTCACCTAATTCAATAAATAGCTTTAAATCTATTTTTATTACAACAATAATAAATGGCGCTACTGCAAGAACCAAAAATACGCCGACGTTGTTACCCACTATCTCTGGATCAGCCATTATAAAATAAGCTACAGACCCAGCTAGACATAGTAAATATATGGCAGCAAATAATTTCATTCTTTCACTCATATGATGGAATATATTAGTATTATCATTATCGATACCTTTTCTTAGATACCGGACGATAGGCATACCAATAAACATTGGGATCACCCAAACATATGGGTCCATTGTTTCTAGCATGTACACAGCTATTGAAAGAGTAAAACCTCCAACAAACCAACTCCATGCTAATTTGCGTTGTGACTGAGTCATATGATTTTGCCTAACAGTTATATACGGACATTCGTATAATTCCCAATATCAAAAGGGGGCCGATGTGGTTTAATTGTAGGCGACTTCTATACTTTAATTAAAGAAAAAGCACCCCGCCCCCTTAAATTATTCACTTAATACCCTATGAAACAACGCGTTCAACTTTGCCATTTCCATTTCGTTATCTGATTTAGCGGGTTTAATGTCTTCGAGCCGGGCTAGCTCGGACTCGATGAATTTATTGAGTACCGGTATCGCCGGGCCTAGCATTTTCTCCTCGCTCACCTTTTTCTTTTCCAATAGCGCATGAATCGTATCCAGCAATTCGTTGTCTGTGACTAACGCCAGGACTTTATAAAATTCAATGGGGGCGACGGTGCCGTACTTTTCAAGCCACTGTATGGCGAAGAGCGCCCTCAGCACATAAAAATATTTTTTCAGTGAGACCCTATCGTCACTCAAATGACCACGATAATTGGTCTTCGCCATGCTACGGTAGTGGTATATGCCTTTTTCGACTGAATAGATATCGGGTAATAGTTTTGTTGCTTCTTCTCTAAAACATCCAGAATTAATATAGGTGATGGGCGATTGAATCCATTCAACGAAAGCAGGATTTGATTTCCAATATAATCGAAGCGCCATCCTTACATCCCAACCATTCAGGTCAATGTCATCCACGATGGGATATTCAATCACATCTCTTTTTTCTTCGAGGTCTACCGCCAAATACCAGTCTTTATCTCTTGAATAGATAAACCTCACATCGTAGTCACTATTGGGTGAAGCGAATCCCCAGGCCCGACTTCCTGACTCTATCGCCATCAGGATACGCACGCCTTCTTTTTCTTCTGTATTTCTAAGACGCGTTAGGATTTCTTGTTTAATTTTGTTTTCTATCATTTTTTTCTAATGCAAAAATGGATTGGGGTGATTTAATTGTAAGCAACTTCAAAACTTTGTTAAAGAAAAATCACTCAGCCCCCTTTAACTCAATGTCTCAGATCGGCCAGAAGCGGTCAGTTGAGGATTCCCCCCTAGGTCGTCTTTGCAGCGAAGGCGGGCTTTCACGCAACTGGATCAGAAATCGACTGTCAGCCAGAAGCAGTCGTTCGGCAGAATGTAAAAAGTAAAGTTACAATACAGCTAATGCAACCTGTGTTTTTATCGCGGTATAGAAATGGAAGTTTGCTTTGTTGTTGCAAAGCAGTCTGTACTCCAGCTTCAGTACTGGTTTTATCTCATTTGTAGAATAAATTTTCTGTAATTTCGCTTAGGCGGGTTCTTGTTTTTTTATAAACTCCACATCATCAAGCAGTACAATCCGCAATTCCATTGAAAACACTATGATTTATATCAAGCTTGATACCTGATCGGCAAGTTGTCAACAACGGTCAGAGTAATAATATCTGCTGATTGTCTGCCTATTACTCTAATAATTAGTTAAAATGTATTTATTTACAATAACTGCTTGTTTAATCAGAGGTATTCAATTTATAAATCTTGATACATAATCTATGTAACGAAAAACGGCCGATTAACCGGCCGTTTTTTCTTGCCTAAGTTAGAATGTTAATCGTGATGTCTGTGGCCATGGCCACGGCGCCCTTTCCATTCTTTCATTTCTTCACGTTGCTCTTTTGTTAACACCTTGTGTATTTCAGCTTTCATTTCAGCACGTAAAATGATTTTATCCGTCTTCAGATCTCCCATTACCTGAGCAAGCTCCTTAACTTTGTCTTGATTAATGGTATCGCCATGCATTAATTCGCGTAGCTGTTGGCGGTTATCTCTCATCTTGTCAGCAAGCGTACTGATTTGCGGACGATAGTTATCGCGAATAGTACGCACTTGTTTAGTTTGCTCCTCACTGAGATTTAGACGTTCGGTCATGCGTTCAAAGCGGGAACCAAACCCCCTGTTACCCTTATCACAGTATTTTCCTGAGTAGCCACGTCGCTCATAACGATCGTCATCGGCACTTGCATTGGCTACTGCGACACCGCCCAGTGCCAGACTGCTTATAATCAATGTTGTAGCAATTTTATTCATAACAATTTCTCCACTTGTATTAAGCTGTTTAAACGATGGATAAAGCTTATAACGTCATAATGTCAATGTGGGTTATTGGGCTGTAAAGTCATGTAAAAGTATGTAAAGACACTACTGATAAGCTGTTTCATCGTATACTTTTTATGGCATAGTAACAGGCAAACGCTTACCAGATGGTTTAACTCAAATGTACCGGATACTGCTCGCAGACGATGACGTGGAACTGGCAGAGATGCTGGTCGAATACCTTAGCAAAGAAGGTTTTGAAGTGGACACGGCTCATGATGGCAAGGCTGCGCTAGATAAAGCCGTTCGTAATCACTACGAACTTGTCATTCTTGATGTGATGATGCCGGAACTCAATGGCTTTGATGTGCTGCGTCAGCTACGTACACGTTCACAGGTACCGGTACTGATGCTCACTGCCAGAGGCGAAGATGTTGACAGCATCGTTGGACTGGAAATCGGAGCTGACGACTACCTGGCTAAACCCTGTAATCCCCGTGTTCTGGTTGCCCATATGCGCGCCATCCTACGACGTAGCGAACCAGTCACTGAAACTGCTCGTTCCACTGCTGATATTTTGACGATTGGCGATATAGAATTACAGCGAGGTGCGCGCCGCGTGTTACTCAATAGTCAACCACTCACGATGACAAGCACTGAATACCGTGTGCTGGAAGTGTTACTGCAGGATGCCGGCCAAGTTGTCTCAAAAAAAGATCTGTCTGAACGGGCACTGGGACGTGAGCTCAATCCCTATGATCGCGGTCTGGATATGCATGTCAGCAACTTGCGCAAAAAACTTGGCCCATTAGCCGATGGTGAAGAGCGTATAAAAACTATCCGTGGCATCGGCTATCAGTATACAAGGCCTTGATGTGAAAAGTCTCTTTTGGAAAATATTTGTCTCATTCTGGTTGGCCCTGATTTTGTTCGCCGGTCTGACTCTATGGGTGACTTCGCACTACCTTGAAAAGGTGCGTAATGAAACAAGCAATACCCAACCACGAATCAACACTATTAACTACATCAGGCAGGCACGTGATTTTGCTCATAGCGGCAACGTTGAAGCGTTACGCCATTGGCTAAGACAGCTGGATCAACGTGAGGCCATCCCTTATTTGTTGATCGATGAAAAAGGTAATGACCTGCTCAAACGTCCGGTACCGCTATACCTACAACAGCGGGTACTGAGAAAAGAACGCAGGTATCGCCATGATGACGATGACGATGACGATGATGATGATGATGAACACAAACACCGTCCTCCGCATCATCGTCCTATTATTATCAATGGACAGCGCTATCACCTGATGCCCGACTTCCGGAGCGTCACCCTCAACCGTGTTTTGAATCGACCAAGAGTTATTGCCATCCCTATCCTGCTGGCTGCTTTGATCAGTGCACTTGTCTGCCTGCTACTGGCCCGTTACCTTACTGCGCCTATTAGCCGCTTGCGGCAGGCCACGCAAAAACTGGCGTCGGGAGATTTAAACCAACGGGTCTCTGCCTCTATGGGTAGCCGCAAGGATGAAATTGTTGAGCTGGCCAACGACTTTGATCATATGGCCGAGCAACTGCAAACCCTGATCGAATCACACAAACAACTATTACGTGATGCATCACATGAACTGCGCTCTCCGCTTGCACGTTTACAGGTTGCACTGGGTCTGGCCCAACAACGTGGTGACAGTACAACCATCCGCGAGCTCGATCGCATTGAACGTGAAACAGAAAGGCTCAATGAGCTTATTGGTCAGCTATTATCACTGGCGCGCTTGGAAACCTTGGCAGAAATCGAAAGAGAACCGATAGCACTTGATACCTTGCTCAAGGACATTGCCGATGATGCTGCCTACGAAGCACAGGCCAGTAACCGTGATGTTAAAATCATCCATAGCATGCCTGTCGTTATCAACAGTAATCGTGTGTTATTAAGCAGCGCATTGGAAAATGCTATCCGCAATGCCATCCGTTATACCGCTGAAAATACTTCAGTTGAAATTTTCCTACAAAACGATAGTGAAAAATCCAATTGGATAGTGATCAAGATACGGGACCATGGCCCAGGTATTCCTGAAGAAATGCGCGAGTCGATTTTTGAACCCTTTGTTCGCGTTGGTGAAGCACGTGATCGTCAAAGCGGAGGTTATGGACTGGGGCTTGCCATTGCCAAACGTGCCATAGACCTGCATGGGGGAGAAATAAGTGCTGCCAATGAAGATGAAGGCCTGAGCATAATCATTCACCTACCGGTGAATGACTCATAACACATTTACATTTATTCCAATGCTTTTCGCGGCAATGAGCAGACCTTCAACGTTTGTTTCAGCCGTGCGATTTTTCGCATAGGCTGTAAGCGTTTGTTAGGCCAACTTATATGTATTGCTTTTTGGCCTATTTTCGGACATCACTATCAAGGATTGAGTCGAGCCGGGCCTTGATATCCAAGATGTGCGAAGGAATATCGGTCATCACTGAAGCGGAAGTGATGGCATTGACACCTTCTATTTTGTAATCACCGTTACCCGATGTAGTCAGAACAATGACTTTATTTAAGTCCTTAACGCGCTCAAGGTACGCCTTTGCATCTGCTTGCGGTTTCCAATTCTCCCAAGTGTGTATGACTACAACTGCATTCCACTTATCTTCATTTACTTGCGGCAGTGCGGCGACGTCGATAACTTTTATGTAGGCATGTCGTTGCTTGAGATAATCAACTATCCCGGCAACAACGGTGTCCTTGAACTCGCTTCCTTGCGTTGCTATCAGCACTCTGTGTTTGAGATCAGGCGTATTAATCTCGAAGGACTCGGCAACGTCCATAGAGTAGTGAAATTTATACCAGGTAAGAAAGGCCAAAGCCGTAAGTGCTAACGCCGCAACACCAATAATAACTTTCTTCCACATCGTCAGTTGTCCTCCGTAGTGAACTTGATACGCTGGTTATGCATTCCTTTATTCCAATGTCCCAGATCGGCCAAAAGCCGCCGTTCGAGCTAACTGATTTTTGCTTTAAATATTACAGAAAGCGGTCATCCAACGTTTGAGTTAAGTGGCGCTAAAAACAGCGAAGCTGTTGGGCGTCCACGGACTTGAACGACTTGTTATGTGGAGCCATTATTTTCAATTTCTATAGATTTCTTGAGCAATAAGACTAATATCAAGATAAACCACAGCATGCTTACTGCCCCAATTACTAAGAAACTGTAAACAACAAACATATTATTTAATATTGAAATAAAGGCGTTTCCTTTGGCGCCAAATAGCCCATATATTCCCCAGCCAAGTAAAATAGACCCCGGTGCAGAAAGAATAGCGGGGATAATCAATTTCTTTTTGAGTCGATCCAATTCTTCTTTTGAATTCATGTCCTTTTTCTCATATTTCATTTAACACATAACGCTTAAGTTAAAGCGACGCGATTTTTGCGGTCGCTTTTGAACGCATTGTTATGTTTTTTCATGCAGCATTGCCTTTGCACGATTTAGTTGTTCAGAATCCATTTTATTAGATAAATTACTTATCAATACTTGTGACTCTGTATCGCCTGACATTATGGCCTTGCTATACCAATAATATGCATTGATATAGTCTTGTTTGGTGCCACTGCCATATTCGTATAACTGTGCAATTGCGCATTGAGACTCAGAAATCCCTTTGCTTGCAGATTTGTGCCACCATTCAAACGCTGCTTCATCAGATTGCGGGACTTCAATTCCCTGCTCGTAAAACCAACCCATAAAATGTTCTGCGTTCATGTTGCCTAGTAAAGCCATTTTATGAATGATCAAATATGCAGTATGCCAATCCTCGGCGATCATCGCCTCAACAGCTTCATCTGGTATTTCTTCATTTGATTCCATATGTCTTATTAAACATAACTATATTTATACAGACCAAAGTTCGGATTACAACCCGGCATTTAATCCTATTTTTCGGAGTTCTTATACTATTTCAACACCTTAGGTGTTGTCACGTGCTGCTTCTCAAATGTGTTACCCGGCATTATTGCCGGGTTTGCTTCAGAAAAAATTAAACGTGCAATAAATCAACTAGATATAGAGAATATTAGGTTTAGTTAATAGAAACGTCTGTCTGAGCACAAATAAGCGGGGATGATGAGTGTCCACTATGGGGTGAAGTTATCACCCCATAGCTCCAAATTAATATGTCGGGTTTGGGTCGACTGCCGTCATCCAACCTCATGAAGCGTCTAAATTTTTCCCTATGTCTCAGATCGGCCAAAAGCAGCCTGTCACGTTAATTTATTTTTACTATGCAAATTTCAAAAAGCGGACATTCAACGTTTGAATGCACCGGCGACAAAAATCGCAGCGAAGCTGCGGTTTAGCGTCCGGTGGCATGACTTGTTATGTGTTGTATTCATTTTGATTTTTTAGTTTTTTCTTTACGAATTTCTTTTCGTTCC
>Ga0316206_1000573_pt1 | contig 45640 bp, 45 predicted proteins | sample 6monthpyrite_MG_FD_204942 | JGI IMG/M metagenome (GOLD analysis project Ga0316206, IMG submission 204942) | Microbial mat bacterial communities from mineral coupon in-situ incubated in ocean water Damariscotta River, Maine, United States -... | ecosystem: Environmental > Aquatic > Marine >...
TCCATGGCCATAACATTACGGCGGGTATAATCCCAGTAAATTTCGGGAATGTATAATTGTTGACTGGATTCAAAATTACGTCGCAACTGACTGGCATTGGCCGCTTCACGCATTAAATCCAGTTCATCGAGAATCGTTTTTTCATATTCTTCAATAATTTCAATAGCGCGTAACCGTCGCGCATCTTTTGAATAACGTTCTGCAAGTCTGGCGATAATATATAACAGGGCAATATCGCGTTTAATTACCGGCATAATATTTGGACGTAAAACTTTTATAACAATTTCTTTGCCGCTTTTTAATTTAGCCGTATGTACCTGTGCGATTGATGCAGATGCCAGAGGCTGAGTGTTAAATTCATCAAAATATTCATCAACCTTAACGCCGTAGGCTTTTTCAATTAACTGCTGTGCTTTAGCGCCATCGAAAGGCGGCACTCTATCCTGTAATGCAGATAATTCTTCAGCTACATCATCGGCTAATAAGTCTTTGCGGGTGGATAACATTTGCCCGAACTTAATAAAAATGGGGCCAAGATCTTCCAGTGCTTCACGTAACCTTTGACCCTTTGGGGCACGCTTTCTTGATATCCAGTTCCAGGGCATTAAATAAATTAAAAATCGAAATGGTCGGAACAAATGAATCGCAAAAATAATATCATCCAGGCCGTGGCGGGCTAATACATAATTAATATGTAACAGGCGTAGAATTTGTGCGGGTTTAATCATAATTTTATAATTTATTTTTATTGTTTACTAAGAACTGAATTTTAGCTACCAAACGATCGGTCGCTTCCCGCAACTCATCAACTTGAAGGATAAATTTTCTTAACTCTGCATTTGTCGGGCTTAAATGAATTTCTTCCTGCAGATATTCACCACTGTCAAGGCAAGCGGATTGTGTGCTGTGCTTAACCCATTGGTTAACGTCGCGAAATACATTGGCCATTTTATGTGCTGCAATGTCGCCAATATTTTGTGCGAGTATTTCTTCCCAGTCGATATCCAGTTGCATGAGTATGCGATTAAACTGGTTTGCAACAGCAGTGTTGCCGACAATTTCAATTTCGCCGCTGAATAATAAATCTTTTGGTTCTTTGCTTATGCTCATTTTTGCTAAAGCTATTGGTGTGCCAATGATGGTTGCATCCGCATCCCCATCAAAATCTGATAACACCATAAAACCATCTGCTGATGGAAATAAGCTCAGGGTTTTATTCAGGCCTTTAATTTTGATGGCAATAATTCGCCCTTCAAGAGAAGTGAAGCGCGATAGCGCCTCAGGGTCGAGGGACAGATAGCGGTTAAGGGCAGTTTCAATCGTTGCGGTTAATGCCTGCGCCATATCCATGGAATTTAAACTTTAAATCCTTTGTGCAGGGCAACGATACCACCACTCAGATTATGAAATTTCACATTATCGAAACCCGCCGTTTCCATCATGCCTTTAAGCGTTTCCTGGTCAGGATGCATGCGAATAGATTCCGCCAGATATTGATAACTGTCCGCATCTTTTGCGATGTACTTGCCCATGAGCGGTAAAAGTTTAAACGAGTAAGTATCGTAAATGGGAGCCAGACCAGGGGCCACGGGTTTGGAAAATTCCAGCACCAGTAAACGTCCACCGGGTTTTAAAATACGTAGCATGGAGCGCAGTGCCTTGTCTTTGTCAGTAACATTGCGCAAACCAAAGGCGATTGTTATGCAATCAAAAGTATTATCAGGAAAGGGTAAACACTCTGCATTAGCCTGCACATATTCAACATTGCCGGCAATGCCATTATCAATTAAACGCTCGCGGCCACGACGTAACATGGAGCCATTAATATCCGAAAGCACAACCAGTCCGGATGGCCCGACCATCTTCGACATTTTAAGGGCAAGGTCACCGGTGCCGCCGGCAAGGTCGAGTACTTTCTGGCCGGGTTTAAGGCCGGTTTGACTCAGGGTAAAACGCTTCCACAAACGATGCACGCCAAATGACATCACATCATTCATAATATCGTAGTTATCCGCAACTGAATGAAATACATCGGCAACGCGTTTTGCTTTTTCGCCGATGGGTACCTGCTGGTATCCGAAATGGGTTTTTTCTTCACTCATGGTACTTCTCTTTCAAAATACATAAAATATTTCTTATTATTGGTGCCGTGCTTATGGCATGGGGTTTATAACATTGGACCTAATTTAATTCCGCATGCTTATGGCCTGCCTCTTTTAAACGTTGTAAATAATTCTGCCACTTGGCTTCGTAATTTACCCCTAAGTCATATAAGTATGACCAGGTATACAGTCCGCTGTCATGATTATCATCAAACACCAGTTTAACAGCATACACGCCCACCGGCTCAATAGCGTTAATGTTCACATCTGATTTACCAAGCTGCAGGGTTTCTTCACCGGGGCCGTGACCGCGGACTTCTGCTGAAGGCGAGTGCACACGTAAAAATTCTGTACTGTATTTAAACTGGCTACCATCATCAAAATCAATTTCCAGAATATGGGATTTCTGATGCAGGTTAATATTCGTTGGCTTTGGATCTGCCATGTTGGGTCTCCGATTAATGGCGCCCCCCGCATCTTAACTTAAAAACAGGGAACAGGAATGGGGTGCATTTTACATGAATTACTGAGAAATATTCAGGCATTGTAAGTGGGTGTTTATTTAGGCTCAGACTATTGGATTTATAAAATATAGCGGCTTAAATCTTCATCCTTCACCAGTTCGCCCAGGTTCTTATCTACAAATGCCGCATCAATGCTGAGGGATTTATCCCCACTGTCGGCGGCTTCAAATGAAACTTCTTCCAGCAGACGCTCCATCACCGTATGTAAACGCCGCGCACCAATATTCTCGGTGCGCTCATTCACATCATGGGCAACCTGCGCAATTTGTTCGATACCGGAATCTTCAAAATCCAGGGCATAGCCTTCGGTGCCCAGCAGGGCTTTGTATTGTTCGGTTAGTGATGCATCCGGTTCGGTTAAAATTCGTTTAAAGTCGGCGGTCGTCAGCGCCTTTAATTCAACTCGAATCGGTAAGCGGCCCTGTAATTCTGGAATTAAATCCGATGGTTTGGACAGGTGAAACGCACCGGAGGAAATAAACAGCATGTGATCGGTTTTCACCATACCGTATTTTGTGCTGATGGTGCAGCCTTCAACCAGCGGCAGCAAATCACGCTGCACGCCTTCGCGGGATACGTCAGCACCGGAGGTTTCGCCCTTTTTGCAGACCTTGTCAATTTCATCGATAAACACAATGCCATTTTGTTCAGCATTTTGCACCGCATTTAATTTCAGCTCATCTTCATTTACCATTTTTCCAGCTTCTTCATCGATGAGGATTTTACGGGCATCTTCAATGCGCAGCTTGCGCACTTTAGTTTTATCATTGCCCATGTTCTGAAACATACCCTGTAGCTGGTTGGTCATTTCTTCCATGCCCGGGGGTGCCATAATTTCTACACCCATCTGCTCAGCTTTAACTTCTATTTCAATTTCCTTGTCGTCTAAATCACCCCGTTGGAGTTTTTCGCGAAACTTGTTACGGGTATTATTTTCAGTGACTTCCGGTTCGCCGAATTCATTTCTGGCGGGGGGCAGGAGGGCATCGAGAATGCGTTCTTCTGCGGAAGACTCGGCCCGATGACGGACTTTTTGGACTTCCTGCTCACGGGTCATTTTAACTGACATATCAACAAGATCACGGATAATACTATCAACTTCACGGCCAACATAGCCAACTTCAGTGAACTTGGTGGCTTCCACTTTAATAAAGGGTGCATCAGCCAGCTTTGCCAGGCGACGGGCAATTTCGGTTTTACCGACGCCGGTGGGGCCAATCATTAGAATGTTTTTCGGGGTGATTTCATTGCGTAAATCTTCGCTCACATGCTGACGACGCCAGCGGTTGCGCAATGCAATGGCCACCGCGCGTTTGGCCTCTTCCTGGCCAACAATGTGTTTGTCGAGTTCCTGAACTATTTCTCTGGGTGTCATTTCGGACATAATCTAAACCTGATAAATTTTGGGTGCCCTGTCGCGAGTTGAATCTCGTTCCTACAATAATGTGATAATGGTAGGAGCGACCTTTGGGACGCGATGGGTGTGCGATGAAAATTAATATTTAATTTCTTCTAATGTTAAATTGTGGTTGGTGTAAATGCAGATATCACCGGCAATGTTCAAGCTTTTTTCCACCACGTCACGGGCAGATAATTCAGTATTATCAAATAGCGCCCGTGCCGCCGCCTGTGCAAAAGAGCCCCCGGAGCCAATCGCCAGCAAATCATCTTTGGTGTCTATGACATCACCGGTGCCGGAAATCACCAGCGAAGCCTCTTCATTGGCGACAATCATCATGGCCTCCAGCTTGCGCAACATACGATCGGTACGCCAGTCTTTGGCCATTTCAACCGCCGAGCGTACCAGCTGACCATTGTGCTTTTCAAGCTGCCCTTCAAATCTTTCAAACAGGGTGAAGGCATCTGCGGTTGCACCGGCAAAGCCCACTAGCACCTTATCATTATATAAACGGCGTACTTTTACCGCATTGGGTTTCATCACCGTATTGCCCAGGCTCACCTGGCCATCACCGCCGATAACCACTTCATTATTTCTGCGCACCGAGAGGATGGTAGTGCCGTGTAGTGTGGTTTGCAAAACAAACTCCCATTAATGTATTCAGCAAGGTAATTTAAATGAGGTTTATTGGGGGATTTTCAAGTGGCAAAAAGAAAAAGATTACCGCAAATGAACGCAAATGAACGCTAATTAAAACCAAATAAAAGCACAATATTCAGGTTTGTGTGCCACAGGCACACAAACAACTAACATTTGCGTCTATTCGCGGTAATCTTTTATCTTTTGCAAATCAATCCGCGCCCTCGGGTGCGCCGCGTCATAGGTTTTTGCCAGTTGCTGAAAATCCAGATGGGTATAAATCTGCGTGGTTTTTAGATGCGCATGACCCAGTAGCTCCTGTACTGCCCGTAAATCCTGGGATGATTCCAGCATGTGAGAGGCAAATGAGTGGCGCATTAAATGTGGATACACCCGCTGGCTGATGCCTTTTTCGCGGCACAGTTTCTGGATGCGGGCACGGATAGCAGAGGCGCTAATGCGCTGCCCACGATTACTCACAAATACCGCATTTTCACCATTATTCACAAGCAGTTCGCGGCATTTAAGCCACTTTTTTAATATGTTTTCTGCGGGCTTGCCGAAGTGACAGAGGCGTTCCTTTTCGCCTTTACCCAGTACTTTCAGCTGCTTTGATGGCCAGTTGATATCCGCCAGATTTAATCCGATTAATTCAGACAGGCGCAAGCCTCCGGCATATAGCACCTCGAGAATGGCATAATCGCGAATCATCAATGGGTCTGTAATATTTTCCGGAAGCAGCAACAAATGCTCAAGCTGCTGGGGTTGCATTACATCGGGTAATTTGCGCTGGGATTTGGGGGCGCGCACATTGGCGGCAGGGTTGTTTTGAATTTTCTGATTCACCAGCAAAAAGCGAAACAGCCGGCGCAATGCACTGAGTAACCGCTGAATACTTTTGCCCCCGAGGCCCTGGCGGTGAATCTGGCTGACAAACTGGCGAATATGCGATTCTTCAATATCGTCCCAGTGGTTAACTGGGTGAGTTTGCAGAAAATCCATGAAGCGACTGATGTCGCGGCGATAATTGCTGAGGGTATGGTGGGAGTACTGTTTTTCAGATTGTAAAAACTGGTAGAAGCGGTGCAGATCATTTTCAAAAAAATTAGGCGTTGGCATTCACTTAGTATCCGGGTAGCCCTTTTGCGACCAGAAGGTTGCGCCTACAATATTTGCTTCTGCGGTTGATGTTTATGCAGTGGCACGGCGCATCGCTGCACCAATCAGATCTGCCAAGCTGCTTAAAAAGTCAGTTCCCATGCCCGCATGATAGCGATGCTCGTCTTTGCTGCCAAGGGCGATAAGGCCAAATACCCCGGCATTGGAAATGGGGATAATTGCCGCAGATGCGACGTCAGGCGCATCATCCATAAATAATTGTTTAACCTGCTCAGGGGTGAAGTGGCCGCATTGGATTCGACTTTTCTCGATTAAAATCGAAAAATCCTGAAGTACTTCGTCATCTTTTTCTACATAAGTATGACTCGGCGCATTAACACCCGTGGTAATGTCGTCACTGTGCAGGCGGAAATACACAAAATCTGTCCCCAGCTTATGGCGTAGCTCATCGTCAACGACACCCAGAATATCGTCCAGGCTATCCGCATCGAATAGATTAACCGCCAGACGATGCAGGCTGACATGCAGGCGCTGATTATCGTGAACCGCATCCACCATTTCACGTAATTTCTCTTCGAAGTGCTGATTGCGCTCGCGCAATACAGACACCTGGCGTTCAACCAGTGATACCGCGCCACCGGCATCATGGGGAATTTCAAGATCATTGAGTAAGAGGGAGTTCTGCAAAAAAAAACCAGGATTTTCCATAAGAAAATCAACAACCTGCTGCTCATCCGGCAGCTCTACGGTAGCGGATTTTTCTGCCTGATTATTAACCTGATTTGTCACAGCGATATTCTTCCTTCAAACACATGGGTTGCGGGCCCGGTCATAAATAATGGTTCATTGTCTCCACCCCAGCGTATAACAAGCTCGCCTCCGGGTAAACTGACTTTTACACAATCTGCCAACTTGCCCTGCACAATACCCGCTGCCACTGCTGCGCAGGCCCCGGTACCACAGGCTAACGTTTCCCCGGCGCCGCGCTCATACACTCTCAGGCGAATGGCATTTTTATTGATAATTTGCATAAAGCCGACATTTACTCTTTGCTCAAAACGCGGATGATTTTCAATTTCCGGACCCAGGGTGGTAACAGGTGCGTCATCAATATTTACGACTTCAAGCACCGCATGGGGGTTGCCCATGGACACCGCCGCAATGTGGATATTACCTTTGCCAGTCTGCAAGGCATATTCAGTTGAGGGGGCATCCGCGGTAAATGGCAAGCTGGAAGGCTCAAAATTAGGTACCCCCATATTGACAGTGACTTCACCATCTTCGTTAAGTGTTAACACAATCGGGCCGCTATTGGTTTCAACCGGAATATTTTTATTTTGGGTTAAATTATTGTCTACCACAAAACGTGCAAAGCAGCGTGCGCCATTACCACATTGTTCTACTTCGCCGCCGTCTGCATTGAAAATGCGGTAGCGAAATTCGGCCTCACGACTGAGCGGTTTTTGCACCAGCAAGAGTTGATCGCAACCCACACCGAAACGGCGATTTGCAATAAATCGTATTTGCTCGGGAGACAGATCAATTGACTGATTGATGGCATCGATAACCACAAAGTCATTACCCAGGCCGTGCATTTTGGTGAAGTTAATTATCATACGGGAAGTTTAACATAGCTTTAAAATTATCCTAAACACAGCTTCGGCGATTCAAATAAATTAAGGTTTCGGATGTTACAAAAAATTCTCACTCTTCGCATCACCACCCAACAATGGCGGCATCGGACAATCTAACATTTCAGACACGGCACGTAATAATTCAGCTTCCGCTGGCATTACCACACCATCGTCCAGTAGCATATCTGCGCAGGCAACCAGCACGGATTTTTTTAACAGGGGTGACATCCGATTCAATTTAATTAACACCCGGTTGACCGCATTAAATTTACACTGTTCAACGCAGAGTAAAGCTGCGGATTTTACACCGAATGACAACATGGCTTTAGAAAATGCTATTTGTTTTTTTTTGGGTGTTTGTTTGCCCGCATGTCCCATTAATGACATTAGTAAAGTCAGCTCTTCGTGTGCCGATTTAAATGAAAATATATTCACCTTATCTGCCTTGCCGGCATTTTTATCCAGGTGCTTTTTTAAAATAGTTAATAAGACAAATTCAAATAGCGTGACTTTTTTATCGCATTTAATTAAGGCTTCTGTTGTACTTAAAAAAACTGCTGTTTCCTGTGTGGGTAACTGTTTTAATACCGGCAGAGCGAGATCAATTAAGGGTAAACGATGACGTTTGTTTAAATTTTTAATTTCCGTTTTAATAACATTTAATCTTTTGACCTGTGCCGCTTCCCCGTGCTCGGCTAAACAGGCCAGGCCTGTAGAAGTTTTCATGTTCGACAGCAACAGGGCATAAATAACCGATTTGGCGCCCGCGGTATTATGTACGTTTTCCATTAAAGCCGGGGTGAATGATTGCAGCATTGCCGCCGCATAAATCATATGCTCCGGGGCAGGGTTGCCAATGGAATCACCAAGCTGTTGAGCGTTGGTATGAATAGCTCCGCTTGCAGATTTTTTTTGCGTTTCTGATGGCGGGCTTTGCTGAATACTATCCCTGTTTGTTCTTTGTCTGGTTTGAATATCAATCGCGCGCTGAATTTTTAAAAAACTCGCATCCACGGCTTTTATGCGCTGCTCAAGTGGTGGATGCGTAGCCAGCAAACTTTGCATGTTAACTTTCAATGCCTCAGCAAAACACATATGGCTGACATCTTCAGCACGTAAATTAGTTAACAGTGATCGCCCCGTCGTTTGTTGTATTTTATATAATGCGCCCGCGATGCCTTTGGGGTTGCGTGTAAATTGAACAGAAGATGCATCGGCTAAAAATTCTCGCTGCCTGGAAATTGCCGCCTTTATTAGTCGACCAAAAAAAAGCCCGACATAACCAATTAGCATTAAACCAAACGCCAGCACCATTAATGCGCTTGTGCCTCTGCCTTTACTGCTGTGTTGATAACGCTGCCTTCCTGAACCTCTGAGTAGAAACTGACCGACCTGGCCGATAATTAAAATGCCCGCAAGAATCGCCATTAACCTGATATTGATGCGCATATCGCCATTTAATATATGGCTAAACTCATGCCCAACAACAGCCTGTAATTCATCCCGATTTAAAATTTCCAGTGTGCCGCGGGTAACCACCATCACCGCTTCCGTGGGTTTATAGCCTGCAACAAATGCATTTATGCCGTCTTCATCATCCATAATATACAGCACTGGCATGGGTGTGCCGGATGCGATTGACATTTCCTCTACGACATTAATCAATTTTTTTTCATTGGCTTTATGCGATCCCAAATCCAGTAGCCGTGCACCGGCCATTTGCGCAACTGCCTTGCCCCCGCTTGACAGCTTTGCCAGGCGTGTAAAACTTCCTGTCAAAATAACCAGCAAAGTGCCCCCGGTAACATACATCCATACATGTTCTGTAAACCAGGTTTTAGGGGTATAGGGATAGGCTTCGACAAATTTGAAGAAAAAATAAAATGCGCCATTGACGGCCACCATAATAAAAAAGATGGCCGCAACAAAATACAGGGCGAGTAGCCAGGTTTTTTTTCTGGCTTTATCCTGACGATCAAAAAAGTCCATGGTGTAACTCAGATGTTTTTAAAATGAAACTTTAATCGGTTTTTTATAATCCACAGACTCAATTTCAAATAATTGTGCCGCCATAAAACCACCCGAATTGGCAATAAAAAAATTCGGGAATTGTTCGCGGTAAGTGTTATATGTCATCACCGAATCATTATAAGCCTGGCGTGAAAAAGACACTTTATTTTCAGTAGAGGTCAGCTCCTCCATTAACTGCATCATAGTTTCATTGGCTTTTAAATCCGGGTAGTTTTCAGACAGTGCAAACAACTTTCCCAGCGAACCGGTTAATGCGGTTTCTGCCGCCATCAGATTTTTTATAGCAGCACTATCCTCAGGATGCGCTGCCGCGGTTTTAGCCGCGGTGGTGGCCGCATTTCTAGCTTCGATAACACCGGTGAGGGTTTCTTTTTCATGCTGCATATATTTTTTTGCGGTTTCAACCAGATTCGGAATTAACTCATGACGACGTTGCAGTTGCACATCAATTTGCGCAAAGGCATTTTTAAAGCGGTTACGCAGTGCAATCAGTTGATTAAAGATAGCAATTAAATAAAAAATAATTGCCGCGATAACGACTAGTGTGATGATCGTGCCTGTACTCATTTTTCGCTTCCCGGTTTATGGTTTTAAGTTTTATAATAGAACAAATTCTGTAAGGCTTATGTGCGTAATTTTTAATGTGCGAATTAAGTTGCGCCTACATTTTTGTGTTATTTTTTCACTGAAAATAAGATATAGCCGGAAATTTTTTGTTGAATCAGAGTGTTGGTATTGTTCTGAAACACTTTCCCTTGCCTACCCTACCTAAGGTAACAGGCTTTCGCCCTGCAACATCTGCTCCAGTGATTCACGTTTACGAATTACGTGGGCTTTTTCACCGTCTACAATAATTTCCACCGCACGGGGACGGGTGTTGTAATTTGAGCTCATGGTAAAACCGTAGGCGCCGGCGGATTTTACGGCCAGTACATCGCCAGCCTGCAAATTTAGACTGCGATCTTTGCCGAGAAAATCGCCGGTTTCGCATACCGGACCCACCAGGTCGTAAACTTTTTCATCTCCCGGCTCAGCGTTTGACCTGGGTTGCAGCGCCACAATATCCTGCCATGCGCCGTACAGGGCCGGGCGCATTAAATCATTCATGGCCGCATCAATAATGGCAAAATTTTTCTCATCGGAGTGCTTTAGATAAAGCACTTCAGTGAGTAGAACCCCGGCATTTCCGGCAATGGCACGCCCTGGTTCGATTAGGATTTCAATGTCTCGACCTTCTAAACCCGCCAGTAACGCCGCGATTTGTTCAGCGGGCAGTGGTGGGTTTTCATCCTGATAACGAATACCCAGGCCCCCGCCTAAATCGATGTGTTTTAGCTCGATACCCTTTTGCTGTAACTGATCAACCAGATCCAAAACCCGTTTCAGGGCATCAACAAAAGGTGATATCTCTGTCAACTGTGAGCCAATGTGACAATCAATACCGTGCACCGCAATATTCGCCATGGCCTGCGCCCGTTGATAAACTTCCAGCGCACACTCATGTGCGATACCGAATTTGTTTTCTTTCAGGCCGGTGGAAATATACGGATGGGTTTTTGCATCCACATTCGGATTAACCCGGATAGATATCGGCGCGACTTTACCCGCCTCACCGGCCAGCGCATTAATGACCTGTAACTCGGCTTCCGACTCCACATTAAAGCATCGAATCCCCACGTCGAGCGCACGGCGAATCTCATCGGGCTTTTTGCCAACACCGGAAAAAACAATTTTCGAAGGTTCGCCACCGGCCTTCAACACCCGTTCTAGCTCACCGATGGAGACAATATCAAATCCGGAACCGAGCCTCGCCAGCACATTTAAAATCGCCAAATTCGAATTCGCCTTAACCGCATAGCAAACAAGGTGAGGGCGCTCACCGAAAGCATTATCAAAAGCTCGCCAATGGCGTTCAAAGGTGGAGCGCGAGTATACATAGGCAGGTGTGCCGTATTCGCGAGCCAGCTCGCTGAGATTAACCTGCTCAGCGAAAAGCTGATTATTCTTTAATTCAAAATGATCCATTGTGTCTTTCTTAACCTGTAAATTGTTGCAATTCTATGACTTATAAATATGTGGAGATACTTGGAGGTGCCCGATAGTATTCGCGCTGACTTTAGCTTCGGACGGTGGTTTTTCATCGGGTAAATACAGCTTGCCGGTTCTGCCACAGCTGCTTATTGACGACATAAACAGGAGGATAAAAAATAAAGCGCTGATTCGTTTTACAGCCATTGCTATACTCTCATTAATTTTAATCGGGCTATTATCCTATTATATGCGACTAAAAAGCAGCATTTTTCTTTGGGTTTCTCTCGCGACTATATTGCCGCTGACGGCATTAATTCTGGGCATAACGACCTATAGCGAGCAGGTTTACCTGAAAAATATTGATAATGATATTTATATCAATATGCAAAATATCTCCAAAGAGCTGGAATTTCGCCTGACATATGAGCGTGAAGTTATTCTTTCTTTGGCCAATTCCCCGGCGATGAGACAGTTTGCACCGGTTTTACGCACCGCCGCCGAGGGTGATTTGCATATTCATTATTTTGAAGAAGTTGATAAGCTTAATAATTTTCTGGCGGGATTTCAGCACTCTGTTCCCGGGCTGGACACGGTGCGAGTGCTGGACATCGACGGCCACACCCTCATTAAAGTCCGTTTCGGTAAACTTATCCCGGCCTATTTTGAAGGCATTGTTGACCTGCCTCTCACCGAAGAGGAGCTGGTCGATTATGATTTTTTAAGCTGGATGTGGCAACTCAGCCCCAATAAACTGGTTTACGGTAACCTGCCCCTTAGCAAGCGCGATTATGTCAGCGGCAAAGAGCTTTCAATAATGAACTCTATTGTTCCCGTTTCATTTGATAATAAATCGGTTATCGGGTTTTTAACTGCTCGCGCACTGGGTGATCAATTTGATCACATTCTCGAATCCTTACCCCGCACCAATAATATTCAGATCACCGTTGCAGAATACAACCCGGACACACCACAACGCCACGGCCTGATTCTCTACAGTGATGAATTGCAGATTAGATATAGCCAGCCACTGAATCCGGACACCAAACTCAGCAAAATGCTCGGTCAACAAACCTGGGATAAATTTGAGAAGCAGCGCTTCGGCTCATTTATTAACAGCGTCAATAACAAGCGTTATTATTTTCAGGAATTTTATCCCTATAATAACCAGCTGGTAAGCTGGATAATGATACTTGGGCTGGACAATGATGATATTACCGCGCCATTTCAACGCATTCGTTTTGGTTTGCTGGGCTTTGCATTCCTCGCACTGTTCATTAGTTTAGTGCTCGCCAATATCGGCGCTAAAAATATCGCCGAGCCTATTACGCTTTTTGCTAATTTATTAAAACGCTATGCGGATGGAGAATCAAAATTTTCCAAAAAACCAACCAAAGGTGCCGATGAATTAAAGCAGCTCGACCAGTCTTTTCATTATTTAGTTGATACCCTAGAAAAAACCGAAAAAGAAAGAGACAGCGCCGAACAAATGATGCTGCAAAATGCCAAGCTTGCCAGTATCGGTGAAATGGCTGCGGGTATTGGCCATGAAATTAATAATCCATTGAATAATATTCTGTCTTACGCAACACTAATTGAACGGGATTTACCCGAAAACAATAAAGAACTTAATGAAGATATTAAAGGCTTGCGCAATGAGGCCTTGCGTGCCGGGAAAATTATAAAAGGTATTTTAAATTTTGCCCGCCAGGTACCGCCTGAATATGTGATTTTTGATTTGCATGTGTGGCTAAAAGATACGCTATTGCTTGCTCATCCTCAGGCACAAAAATTTAACATCAGTTTTAAAATAAATGAGCACCCGGATTTGAACCTGTTCGGTGATCGAAATCAATTACAACAGGTACTGGTAAATTTATTAATGAATGCAATATCTGCCAGCCATAAAAATGATGAAATTATTATTAGTGCACAGACAAATAATCAACAAATATATATCACTGTTTCCGACCAGGGAACGGGTATCGACAAAGCAAATAAGGACAAAATATTTGATCCCTTTTTTACAACCAAAAGTGTGGGCGAAGGCAGTGGGCTTGGCCTGTCAATCAGTATTGGTATAATGCAGTTTCACAATGGCAGCCTAACACTGGAAAATAACAAACGAGGAGGGGTTGATGCCGTTATGCAGCTGCCCCTGAATAAGCCCGAGTGATCTGGCGAGTTTTTTGCTTAATTCAACTAAAAACAGTTAACTAATGAATAGACGCGTACACTTTATTGATGATGATCCGACAGCCGGCGATTTATTTCGTCGCTTCGCACGTAACAAAAACTATGACATTCATGTTTTTAAAAATCCGATTGATGCATTGCAGGATATTCGTGAAAATAGCAGTGATCTGATTGTTACCGATTTAAGTATGCCCGGCATGTCCGGGCTGGATCTGCTTGAATCTATTCGCCAAACGGATATCGAAGTTCCGGTAATTATGATAACAGGTTTTTCAACCGAAGATAACGCCATAAAAGCACTACGACTGGGTGCAACTGATTTTATAAAAAAACCCTATGATGCGGATGAATTAATACAGCAGGTCGATGAAGTATTAGAAAAATCCGAAGTCAGAAAAATTGAAAAACAAAATCGACCTAGCATTAAAGATAAACAGGATCAGTTTGGCATGATAGGGCGTTCGTCTGCGCTATCAAAAATTTATGAAATTATTGATAAAATTTCTGATATTCGCTGTAATATTATTATTGAAGGTGAGTCCGGTACCGGTAAAGAACTGGTTGCACATGCCCTGCACAATCATTCTGTTTTTGCCGATCAGCCATTTATTGTTATTGACTGCGGCTCACTAACCGATACGTTGTTGGAGAGCGAGTTATTCGGTCACGAAAAAGGCGCTTTCACCGGCGCCACACAAACCAAAAACGGTTTGCTCGAAGTCGCCAGTGGCGGGACTATTTTTCTCGACGAAATTTGTAATATTTCTGATACCATGCAAATGAAATTAATGCGGGCAGTGCAGGCACAAACCATTACCCGGGTTGGCGGCGTTGTGCCTATCAATATTGATGTGCGCTTTGTTGTTGCCACTAATCGAAACATAGAAGAAATGATTGCTGCCGGACAGTTCAGGCATGATTTATATCATCGATTAAATGTTGTGAAATTAGTTATTCCTCCTTTACGTGACAGGGAGTCTGATCTTGAATTACTAATAGATCATTTTATCAATGAATTTCAGGAACGATATCAGCGTGATATAAAAAATTTCGACGAAGCATCAATGGAAAAACTAAAAGCCTATAACTGGCCCGGTAATATTCGCGAATTGCGTAATATGGTTGAACGACATATTGCCCTTGCGGACGGCCCAATTTTACACATAGATCAGGTACTTATCGGTGGAAAATCCGGCGATGAAATTGATGCAGATTCACCTACACTGGAAATGCTTGAAAAACGTTACATCATCAAAACGCTGGATAAATGTCATGGTAACAAAGAGCAAACCGCGACATTGTTAGGCATAAATAAATCAACCCTCTGGCGAAAATTGCAAAGCTGGCAGAAATCCACACCTGAAGATTAATACAAATTGATAATGAAAAATGACACACAAATTAACGGCAACGATTTATTCTTGCGCCAGAGAAAATTAACACAGCGAGACGCACCGGTTATTGTTTGTGACGGTCTGCAAACCCCAGAAAATCTGGGCTCAATTTTAAGGGTCGCCGATGCCGTCGGCAGTAAAGGCATTATCTTACTGGACAGTAATATTGATTTGAAAAATAAAAAAATCACAAGGTTGTCGAGAAGTGCCAGTCAACATGTACCTGTTAAACAGCTAACACTGCAACAGTTTACCGACAGTCGAAGTCAATTTAATAAAATATACGCATTAGAAATCACACAGCAATCTATTAGTTTGTTTGAAGCAGAATATTTAGACTGTGATGCTGTGATACTTGGCCATGAATCTACTGGTATAAGAAATGAAACGCTTGGTCTGTGTAATGGAGTGATCCATTTACCCATGTTCGGTACAAATGGCTCAATGAATGTTAGCCATGCACTAGCTGTTTTTTTATATGACTGGCGGCGCCAGAAAAAACATTAAAAATAAAAAGCATTAAAAATAAAGCGCATCATAAACAAAAAACATTCATAACGGGTTTTAAATATCAACGCACCAGTGCTTTTTCAACTTCCTGTTTTTTTTCAGTTCCTTCGAGTAGTTCTATCAATGCCAAAGCAAAATCCATGGCGGTGCCCGGGCCTCTGGAGGTAATTATTTTGCCATCTATTTGCAGTGCGGCCTGGGTTATATTTATGTCATCCCGTTTCACTTCATTCAGTTTTATTTCATCAAGGGCACCCGGATAACAGGTGACGGTTTTATTTTTTAATAATCCAGCACTGGCCAGGGCTTTTGGTGCGGCACAAATTGCCGCAACATAACGATTATTATTGGCGTGATTTTTTAAAATATTTTGTACGTCTGCATTATCACGCAAATGATTTGCGCCGGGTAAACCACCGGGCAGCACCACCATGTCAAATAACCTGTCAGAAATTTTAGATACACTGGTTTCGGGTAAAATTCTCAGGCCCCGCGAAGCCTCAACCGGCTGTTCATCAAGTCCGGCGGTAATAACATTTACCCCCGCCCGTGTTAACAGGTCGGTAATAGTCACCGCTTCAAGCTCTTCGCAACCCTGAGCAAGTGGTACCAGTACACTGGTCATTTTACTTGTCCTTTGCTTTAGTGAGATTTGTATTATTCAAAGATAGAATATGCATGCCTTTTAACAGGTTGAGTGCTTCATGAATTTTATAATCCTGTTGCAACCGAGTAACCATGTCATCTTCAGGTTTGTTTTTAGATGATTTGTTATTTACAGTTTTGTTTTTCTCAGCTTTGTCATTCGGATTGCTAATATGTCCCGACAGGTCGGATTCTTTTAATTGCGAAAAACTACTTTTATGCTTTGTTGTTATTTCTATATCTTCCAGATTGATATCTGGCACAATGCCTTCGGCCTGAATTGACCTGCCGTTCGGGGTGAAATACCTTGCAGTGGTAAACTTTACGGCACCGCCGCTTCTTAACTCCTGTATAGTTTGTACGGAACCTTTACCAAAGGATTTTGTGCCCATAATCACCGCACGTTTGTGGTCCTGGAGAGCGCCGGCAACAATTTCTGATGCGGAAGCTGATCCCGCATTAATCAATACAACTATAGGCGCCTTATTTAAAATATCGATCGGGCTTGCGGTGTATTCAAAATAAGATTCATCTGTTCTGCCCTTGGTATAAACCAGTTTGCCCTTTTCAATAAATAAATCACTCACATCGGCGGCGGCATTTAATACACCGCCGGGATTATTTCGTAAATCTACAACTAAGCCATTCAGTGGTGCGGCATTTTTTTTAATTAATTTTTTAATGGCATCACTCAGGTGACTGGCAGTTCTAGACTGAAAAGTGCTGATTCGCACATAGCCAAAACCCGGTTCAAGTAAATGGCTTTTTACACTTTTTACTTTAATAATGGCGCGCTTTAATTTAAATTTTATGGGTTCATCCTTGCCTTCTCGCACTACGCTCAACTCTATTGTTGTGCCAGGCTTGCCGCGCATTAATTTCACCGCATCATTTAAACCCAGATCTTTTACTGATTTATTATTTAAACGAATAATTAAATCACCGGCTTTAATGCCGGCTTTATACGCGGGGGTGTCATCAATGGGTGAAATTACCTTAACAAAACCATCTTCCATTCCCACCTGAATTCCCAGGCCACCGAATTGACCGGTGGTGCCAATTTTTAATTCTTTGTATTCTTCCACATTAAGATAAGTGGAGTGAGGGTCCAGCCCAGAGAGCATGCCTCTGATAGCGTTTTCTAATAATTCTTTATCCCCAATCTGCTCGACATAATCTGATTTAATGCGTGCAAAAATATCTGAAAAATTACGCAACTGTTCCAGTGGCAAACTGTTTTCTTTATCAGCTACTTTAGTTGTTTTGCCTTTTGTCTTTTCACTTTTCGGTAAATCATTTTTTGTGTTTTCAGGGTCGGTTACTGTCTCGGCATAACTAACACTAAACAAACTATTTGCACACAGGCTTAGCAATGCAATAATTGCTATGTTCGTGTTTCGTGTTCTGGCTCGTACTTGGCCCATTTCTTACTCCTAAATTAAGTTTGTTTTTTTTATTTTAATTATCTTGCAGTGCCAGGTGCTGAGTGCGACTGGAACACCATTTTTGCGGGTTAACTGGTTTGCCCTGTTTGCGTATTTCAAAATACAGCCCTGATCTGGACTGCCCGCCACTGTCCCCCACGGTGGCGATCACTTCACTGGCTTCAACCCAGTCACCCACCTGCTTGTATAGTTCCTGGGTATAACCGTATAAACTCATATAACCATCATTATGGTCAATAATGGTAATAAAACCGTAACCTTGCAACCAGTCGGCAAAGGCAACACGCCCGTGTGTTATCGCGCGAACCCGGGTGTCATAATCCGCATTAATCACCACGCCGCTCCACTTCAGATCACCCTGCTTGCGTGAGGTTCCAAAATTGGCACGAAATCGGCCTTTAACCGGCCAGGGAAGTTTACCCTGTAGTTGCCCGAAGGGCTTTTGATTAACCGCTTCGGCGGGAATATCTGCCAGCAACTGCCCCAGTGACATTAATAAATCTTCAATGCGGCTTCTGCTGCTTTGCAGGTCATTGAGGGTGAGCTGCTGGCTTTCAATATCTTTATTCAGCCGAACCAGCAGTTTTTTGCGTTTATTTCTATTTGAGCTTAGCTGTTTTTTCTCATGTTTTTTTGTTATGACCAGCTCTGCAAGGTCAGCTGTACTTTTCTTAATGCTGGCTTCGAGTGCCTTTTGTTTTTCGATGCTCGATAAGTACGTCTCAATTTCTCCGCTGCGGGCTCGATTTAAATAATTGAAATACACCATTGCCCGACCCATTTCAGTCGGGTTCTGTTGATTTAAGAGCATTTTTAGCTGTGGTTGTTGCCCCATTGCATAAGCAGAGCGCAGCTGATCGGCCAGCACCTTGCGTTGTTTAGCTAAATTACGGTTTAATTTTTTTAATTCAGATCGGGAAGCTTTAAGATTTTTAAGTGATTTTTTATGCTCGCGCTGGGTTTTGCGAAGTTTTTTTGCGCTCACCGCAATTTTGACTTCCAGCTTTCTAAGCTCTGTACGCACGGAATCACGCTGATCTTTATTCTGCGATAATGCCGAAAGTACATTGGTAATTTTATCGCGAATTTTGTCAAGACGCTGCTGATAAGCCGTTGTAGAGTCCGCTGTAACAGAGCAGGGCAGGACAATGATCAGGCAAAATACCAGCCATTTTTTTAGATTATTAGGTATGTGCATATATTGAATACAGTTGTTAATCGGTGTCTACTGAGTCACTGTTCATCGTTTAAATCACATTTTAATGAAATAATGCTGGATATGATGATTTAATTTAGTTAAAAAGTATGTATTATTTTATGGTAGATTACTAATATTAGTGAACGCAATTTAAGCAGGAAGGTATCAAATGGTTGTAAATCTTGAAGAACCAGCTCCATTAATGACGCGAGAAGAGGATATTGATCGCGCTTCGCGTTCATTAAAAGCCATGTCTCACCCGTTACGATTAAAAATTCTGTGTACCCTGCAAAATCAGGAAGTCAGTGTGCAGGATATTGTAGATAATGTGGGGACATCGCAAAGTAATATCTCACAGCATCTGGCAATATTACGGGACAAGGGAATACTGGCATCCCGCAAAGATGCAAACCGTGTATTTTACCGGGTAGGCGATGCAAGAACCCTGCGTCTGATTAGCATGATGCAGGAAGTTTTCTGCTCACAGCGCCTCCTGGACGACTAATGCCTCTATGTAGTTAATCGAGGATAATTAACGCATAAAGCCTGGTTATTTCAGGTTTTATCACCCTTAATTTAGCCTTTGACCACCACAGGTGGTCAAAGGCTTCATGCTTTAAACTGGAGTAGAAAATGGCCCAGCTCACTGAGTTTGCCACCAATAACCTGATGCTGGTCGCCGCTTTGGCGGTCATCGCTATACTGATTATCAAAACTGAGATTGGCGCGAGGTTCAGCAATATTCAACAGCTTAATGTGAATGAAGCCGTTCGCCTGATGAATGATGAAAATGTGGTTTTGCTGGATGTACGGGAAAGTAGCGAATATAGCTCAGGCCATATTCGGGACTCTATACACATCCCTATGTCATCACTCAGCAAACGAATAAGTGAGCTGGAAAAATATAAAAACAAGCAGATTTTAGCCTATTGCCGTTCCGGCAGCCGTTCAAATGGTGCCTGCAGCTCGCTTAGCAAGCAGGGCTTTGAAAGTGTCAGCAATCTGGCCGGTGGTATTATGAGCTGGACTAATGCCAATCTGCCCATAACTAAAAAATAACCTCAAAATTAATTTTTAACTTTTAAAGAAGCTACAATGTCACAAGCCAATATTACCGTTTATTATGCACCTTTCTGCCCTTATTGCGGATGGGCCAAGCAGTTACTCAAAAGTAAAAATGTGGATTTTACGATGGTCAATGTTAATGACGGACAGGAAATACGTCAGGAAATGGAGCAACGCGCCGGGCGCACCAGTGTGCCGCAAATCTTTATCGGCGACACACATGTCGGTGGTTATGACGATATGGCTGCACTGGATGATAAAGGTGAGCTGGACTCGCTAATTGCGGCGAGTTAAATCCATATTGTCCACAAAAAACTGTGAATAACAGTTAATAAACGCGCATAACCACTGGTGACACTTTCAAAAATGCGCCCACAGCGTACGTGAACCTTAGTCAGCTGGCATTTATTGTATGTGATTGAGTGCACTCAAATTTGTAGTCACTTTATAATGCCTGCAACAACGCTAATTTTTTATCATCAAATTCGCGACCCCAGCACTTTAGTGGTATTCTCCCCAGACCGATTAAACGGATAATTTTAAACCCACATTTGAGCCATCTGATGAGCGTTGTTTAATTGTCTGAAAATTTAACATTACAATAAAAGTTTTAGGTTACCAAAATGAGCGAAGAACAGGCACAACAACAATTTGCAATTCAAAAAATCTTTGTTAAAGATGTATCATTCGAATCACCCAACGCACCCGCGGTTTTTACCGAAGGCGAATGGAAGCCAGAAGTGAATGTGCAGATAAATACTGAAACCAAGACCCTTTCTGAAGGCCTGCACGAAGTGACCTTAACCATTACCGTTACGGCCAAACAGCTTGAAAAAACCGCGTTTTTAGTCGAGGTTAAGCAATCCGGCATTTTCCAGATGACCGGTTTCGATCAGGAGCAAATGGGCGGTATGCTCGGTGCTTATTGCCCGGAAACCCTGTTTCCTTATGCGCGCGAAGCGATTTCTGATTTAGTGACTAAAGGCGGCTTCCCACAGATGTTACTTTCACCGGTTAATTTTAATGCGCTCTACATGCAACACCAGCAGCAACAGGCTCAGCAGGCCGCACCCACTGAAACAGCCCATTAAGAAACAGCCCATTAAAATTAATGCCAGATACAGTCACTAAAAAACGAAAAATTGCGGTCCTTGGCGGTGGTTCCTGGGGAACCGCGCTGTCAACCCAGGTCGCCCGAGCGCATAACGATGTTGTACTGTGGGACATAGACCCCGAGCATGTAAAAAACATGCAAGAGACTCACATTAATCAAAAGTACCTGGCAGATATTCCACTCCCGGAATCTTTGAAGTTCAGCGACCAACTCGAACAGACCATCCGTGAGTCCGATACCCTGCTTATCGCCATTCCAAGCCATGCGGTGCGCGGGTTTTTGCACAAAACCAAAAGCTGGATTCGCAATGACCATCATATCGTGTGGGCCACCAAAGGTCTGGAAGAGGGCAGTGGTAAGCTTGTGCATCAGGTCGTTGCGGAAGAGTTACCCGACTGTAAATCCACGGCGGTGGTTTCCGGCCCGACATTTGCGCTGGAAGTTGCGAAAAATTTACCCACAGCCGTGGCTGTGGCGGCAAGCAGCCATGCTATCGCCGAAGAAGTTGCGCATTTTTTACACTATGGCAACTTCCGGGTGTACACCTCTGAAGACATGATTGGGGTGGAGCTCGGCGGCTCCCTTAAAAATGTACTGGCAATCGCTGCGGGCACGGCAGATGGTCTCGGCTTTGGCTCGAACACACGGGCCGCACTCATTACCCGCGGCCTCAATGAAATGACGCGCCTGGGACTGGCCATGGGCGCCCAGGCAGAAACTTTTATGGGGTTGGCAGGTATGGGTGACCTGGTGCTCACCTGCACCGACAATCAGTCACGTAATCGCCGTATGGGACTGGCATTGGCGCAAGGTTTAAGTATTGAACAGGCGCGGGAACAAATTGGTCAGGCGGTTGAAGGTGTAAAAACCGCCAAAGAGGCCTGGTTACTGGCGCAAAAGTATAAAGTAGAAATGCCCATCATAGAACAGACCTATAAAGTGCTTTACGAAAACAAAAGCCCTAAAGATGCGGTGCATGATTTACTCGGGCGTGAAGCACGTTCAGAATAGCTTTCTTAAAAAGATTTATCGCCTTAAAAAATTAATATATTTTTTCATATTCTTGCGAGTTAATGCGCGACTGACTTGTCAGCCGGTGGTACAAAATTGTTTTTAATTTTTAATTTTTAATTTTAATTTTTCTGGGTTTTAATTGCCTGTGATATTTGTGTCGACAGGGAGACAACCAGCCGGCTCATCGCCGCTGCTATTTCACTGTAACTTTCATCTTTAACTTCTTCCTTAAATGAAAAGCCTTCTTCTATTATTTTTTTATTACCTTTACCATTTAAAATTACAAATGCGCCTTTAATACTGCCTGTGCCGCCGGGTACGCTGTCAAACTCCCGGATGTGTACCTTAATCTGATAATCAAAATTTCGATACGATGACCATGGTGAAACATCAACATGCCCGGTTTTTAAATTATAGGAAAGTTCATTCGCAATTAACAAACTCACATTACTCGACAATCCTCCAGCCCACCGATGAAAATCTGCCAGGTCGATGGTGTGCATGCCCGTGCGGGTTACAATTTCCGGACGATCAATTAACTCCGGCAACTTAACTTTCCAGACACCGATTGATATTTTATCTGTTGTTGTAATGTCGGTATCATGCTCGGCGCTTAATAGATAAAAATGTGTTTTAGGAGATGTGCCACAGGCAGACAATAAAACAGCTAAAAAAATTAAAATTATATTACGAAAATTATTCATTATTTTTACTCAGAACTTTTGCCTTTTATTAATGCTTCCGGATGGCGCTCAAGATATTCGGACATCACCCTAATCGAACGTGCTGCTTTACTTAGTTCGTTCATTGTGTCATTTACCTGCACACCGGTCATGCCACCCTCTTCTACATTTAATGACTTTATTAAATCATTCATGTTGTCAGTCGCTTCATCTAAATTTCTGCCGATATTTTCAATGGGTAAAGATTCCAGGCGCGACAATAATTCATTTATTTGTTTTATTAAACCGCTCACCGTTTCCGGCATGGTGGGTAAAATTGCAATGTCGTTTACATATTTTAAGCTTTGCTTTTCCGCATCTGTAAATACATCTAACACAATTAATGATTGTCCAGTTAAAATATTGCTTTTTAACTGAGCACGTACACCTATATTAACCATATGCTCAAAATATCGATAAACCAGTTGCGTTCTTTGCTGGTCGTTCATGTCCTGATTTAAATCATCTGAGGGTAAACGTTCCGGTTCGATATCAATCATTGCAAAGGTCGCAATGTCATCTTCCCTTTTACTTGATTCAACGCCAACATTTTCGACTGTGCCAATTCGAATGCCTTTATATTCCACCGGCGCTCCGATTGATAATCCACTTACCCCATTATCAAAATATAGTTTCATCGGCACACCAAAGGTTAAAACCTCTTCAATATCTGGTTTCATAGTATTGTGCAGGGTAAATATATTGTTTTCTTTTGCCGGTGATAAATTGTCGGGTGCATATTTATTGGTAAAGGCAATGCCGCCAACAACCAGAGAGCTAATAGATTCCATATCAAAATCAAAACCTTTGGAATTGAGCTCAATATTAACCCCGGATATATTCCAGAAACGGGTGTAGCGTGTTATATATTTGTCGTGTGGTGACGCAATAAAAATTTCAATTTGTACATGACTATGGTCTTCACTGAGTTTATATTTTGTGACGCTACCAACGGTTATACCCCTATATTTTATGGATGAGCCCCGGTTAATAGAACCGAGCTTTTTCGAGTTTAAAATATAGGTAGTTCCCGGATTACCCAGTTGATAAAGCTGTGGTTCTTCCAGACCAGTAAATTTTTCCTGCGGTACACCGCCTTCCCCCGGATCTATTTCTATAAAGGCTCCGCTTAATAAGGTATCCAGCCCGCTTACACCTTCTGCCCCGATGCGTGGCCGTATTACCCAGAATTTTGTGGTGTCTGTTAATCTTTCAATTGAAACACCGGTTAGCTCCATAACAATAATGACTTCAGATAAATCTTTTGTAAACCGGACTTCCGTAACTTCGCCAACTTTTACATTACGAATTTTTACCGGGGTTTTTCCTGCTTCCAGCCCCGCCGCACTTTTAAAAGAAACTTCTACAAAAACATTTTCTTTAACAGCACTTTTAAAAACTAGCCAGCCGCCTATCAGCGCCGCAATAATAGGAATAACCCATACTGGAGAAATAGAAAAATCTTTAGATGTGGTGAGCGCTTTTGGGATCGCTTTTGGTATCGTATCAGTGTCTTTTATATTTTTATCTGTCATTATATTTTTCCGACTGGTCCCATATTAGCCTGGGATCAAATGCCATCGCAGAGAACATAGTTAAAATCACCATTGCAGCAAACGCCAGACCCGCGGGCCCAGGTTCAATTGAACTCAGTTTTCCCATCTGAAGTAATGCCGCAAGCAAGGCAACAACAAACACATCGACCATCGACCATCGGCCCATCACTTCTGCAATTAAGTATAAGCGGGTTTTTTCTTTTTGACGCCTGATGTTTCGGCGCTGCACACTTATTAATAAATAGCCAATCGATAATATTTTTAATAGGGGCAGCAACACACTGGCAGAAAAAATGACGACCGCAAGTGGCCAGTCACCGTGTGCTAAAAAATAAAGGACACCGCTTAAAATAGTATCTGAGCTTTGTTGCCCTAATACACCCGTTATCATAATCGCTTCAGTGTTTGCGGGTATATACATAATAAATGCGCTAATTAAAAATGCCCAGGCGCGGTTTATACTGTTATGTTTTCGATAGTGCACACTGGAATTACAACGTGGACAGACGGCGTCTGAGTGATTATCGAGTTTTACAAGCTGGTCACAAACGTGACAATTTGCCAGTCCCACATCTTTTGCCCTAATAATTTTTTTATTCAAAATATCATTCCGGCATATTTGTTAAGCATTATCAGGTAGAAATTTCATCCAGTTTATCCCATAGAATATGCATTTCGATAGAAGAAATAGCCGCCGCATAGCATAACACCAGCGCCACAAATGCACTAAAACCCAGCCCTAAAATCACGTCTGCAAGCGACACCAGTTTTACCAGAGCGACCAGTATCGCCAGTAAAAATACATCCATCATTCCCCATGGCAACAGACGACTTACCCAGGCTAATAAAAATCGGGTAAATCGCCAGCGTTGTTTTAAATGAATAGAGAGTAAAATATAAAATAATGAAAACACACAAAAGGCCGGTACGATAACACTGGTGAACCATACCACCAGTGCCAGCTCGGGATTGCCTAAATCATAAAATATGTGAGCAGATTCGGTTAAGGTCGCATGTCGTTCAATGCCCGCTATGCTTAAACGCATAACGGGGAAAATATTCGCCGCAAAAAACAAAATAACGCAGGCAATAATCAAAGCCAGTGGCTTCTCAATGGGCGAGCGAGAATTTTTAAACAGTCGCTGCCCACAGCAAATACACAGCGCAATGTCGCCTTTGGGGATATGCGCGATATTTTGCAGGGCATCGCATTCATGGCACGCCATCAGTTGATGGCTGTTTTTTTGCACAAGTTTTCCATCAGTTATTTATAAGCTTTCCAGGAGTCTTGCAGACTAACTATATTCAATTTATTTTTAGATGTTAATACTCTGTCAGAGTATATCGTTATATGTTTAATCTTTCTCTTTATTCCGCCACGGCGTTCCACAAAGTTACACACTGCAACCGTTATTTGTCATAATAAGCGCACTGTTATAATGTTAAAGATAAATAAACTTCATGTTTCATATTGCCTTATTCGAGCCACGCATTGCCCCAAATACAGGCAATATTATTCGCTTAATTGCCAATAATGGCTGCCATCTGCATCTCATAGAGCCCCTGGGCTTTGATCTTGAAGAAAAAAAATTACGCCGTGCCGGGCTGGATTACACCGATCTGTCTAATGTTACTCGCCACCCTGACTATGAAAGCTTTCTTACAGCGATGGCGGGACGGCGCATACTCGCCTGCACCACAAAAGGCAGCCGCCCCCACGATCAGCTTGAATATAAAGCGGGCGACGTATTGCTGTTTGGCTCTGAAACCGCGGGCTTGCCCGATGATGTGATGAACAGTATTGCCGTGGAGCATCGATTGCGAATTCCCATGCAGCCCACGAGCCGTAGCCTTAACCTCTCTAATGCAGTAGCCATAGTGAGTTATGAGGCCTGGCGCCAGCATGGCTTTGCAGGTGGTGTTTAAATGGGGGATATTTATTTTAGCGGCAGAAACTGTCTCCACATCCAGCATTGACTAACATCCATTTCGAGTCTAAATACACTTAAGGGCACCTCTAAAAATAGCTTGCGGAGTTTGCGAGCTCTGAAGCATGCAGCCCCCAGGCGCAGCCAGCGGTCACAATCTGTTTTTAGAGGTACGCTTAAATAAAACAATTATTTAAGGGTTTTACTATGGACGAATCGCTCAACAGCGATATAGAAAAGCAGTCACAAAAACCCGTGATATTACTCGTCGATGACGACCCCATTATTTGTGAAAGTATTGGGTTTATTCTCAAGAAGCACTTCCAGGTGCTCAGTGCCGAATCCCGGGCCGAGGTCAGGCTATTGCTCGGCAAATGCACACAAAAACCTGATCTGGCGCTGGTTGATCTGGGTCTGCCTCCCTTGCCCCATACACCTGACGAAGGCTTTGCCTTGATAGAAGACCTGCTCGCCTTTGATTCGACGTTAAAAATACTGGTGTTATCCGGACAGAGTGAGGAGGCGAATATGCATCACGCACTCACCCTGGGGGCGGTGGATTTTATTCCAAAACCCGCTGAATCCGCACTATTGCAATCCCGACTTAATCACCAGTTAATGCTCAAAGCGCTTGAAAGAAAGCGCCAACCTGAAAATCAGTCGCCCTCCATTATTGGCGACAGCGCCCCGGTTAGCTTACTGCGTGAACAGATAAACCAGTTTGCTGAACCGCTTTTTCCGGTGCTTATTGAGGGTGAGTCCGGCACTGGCAAAGAACTTGTGGCCGCCGCATTGCACCAGCAAAGCAGCCGGGCAAACCGACCTTATCGGGTGATTAATTGTGCCGCTATTGCCCCGGAATTACTCGAGTCACAGTTATTCGGCCACAGCAAAGGCGCCTTTACCGGCGCCAGTAAATCCCACAGTGGCTTTTTTGAAGATGCTGAAGATGGCAGCCTGTTTTTAGATGAAATTGGCGAAATGGCAGTGGAGTTACAGGCCAAATTATTACGCGTACTGGAAAGCGGAGAGTTTTATCGTATTGGGGAAACACGCTGTATCAAATCACGGGCACGCATTATTGCCGCCACTAATAAAACATTGCAACAGGAAGTCGCCGAAGGGCATTTTCGTTCGGATCTTTTTCATCGCCTAAGTATCCTTAAAATTCAAATGCCAGCATTGCGGGAACGTGCAGATGACAGTCTGCTATTATTAAATTATTTTTTAAACTTTTATGCGGATTCCATGAAGCCCATAAAACTCAGTGCTGATGCAACACACGCCTGGAAAAGTTATGACTTTCCGGGAAATGTTCGCGAGCTTCGAAACATCGTTATTCGATTATGCACAAAATATCCAGGGCAGATAATTGATAGCAACCTGTTGCAGCTGGAATTTGAACAGCCACATTTTGCAAATAATGCCGATACCAATCTGCAACAAAACCTGTTCAGCAGTCAGCAAATTCAGGCCCAAATTGCCAGTGGAGAGTTTAACTTAAACGAAAAACTAAAAGAGCTAGAAACCTTTGTCATTCAACAGGCCATGCAGCTCTATAACGGCAACCTCAGTAAAGTCGCTAAAGCTTTGCAAATAAACCGCACGACTTTATATAGCCGGATGCAAAAAAAATGATGCGATTACGGGGTGCTTCATGAGCTATGTATCTTGAATATTTGGGTATAAAGCGTCCTGCGTTAAAAGTCACACAGTAATAACACTCTGGACCGCAAAATTTATTTTCAGATTGAATAGCCAGACTGTTGCACGATGTATTTAATCTTCAATCCGATCAAAAAATAGCGCCAGCGTAAAACTAAAAATACAACCTTTCATCAAAAAAAGATCAAAACATAAAAATATTGGTAGACAATTAACAAATCCCTCCTACATACTAATCGTAGATAATATTTTAGATCAATACTCGGCACAAAGTGCTAAATAGATATAAAGTGCTGAATAGATAAAAAGTGCAGAATGGAAAAAAGCACCATGGATGAAAGTGCCATGAATGAAAAACCATGGATGAAAACTTTACTATTCAACATAAAAAAATGCAGCCTGTTTAAGAACCATAGACGGCGTAAAACGGATATTAAAAAACCACTCAACAAGGATGTCACAAATAACGTCATGATTTATTTGCGAATAATTAAACGCACTGCGGCGCTAATTAAATTACTGATAATTTTTTCACTGGTTTCCTGTGGACCCACTCGTCCGCCTTCTCCTTCTGAGGGGCATCTTAATACGGTTGAAAAAGCACAGAAAAATATTCCACCACCGGTAACACAAACCACATTTTTACCGGCTCCGACTACCCGCCCACAACTGGAAGTGTATACAGTTGTCGTTAGTGGTGTTTCAGCCAAAGATCTGCTGTTTTCAATGGCCCGTGATGCAAAAATAAATCTCGATATTCATGACGATATTAAAAGCACGGTTACCTTAAACGCCATTGACCAGACCCTGCCACAAATTTTAGAACGTATCTCGCGGCAGGCGGATATTCGCTATACCCTTGAAGACAATACGTTACGCGTACGTGCCGATCGGCCCTATCTGGAAACCTACGTTGTTGACTATGTCAATATTTCACGGGAATCAAAAGGTGTAATTCGGGTTGCCACCAATATTGGCTCAACCGGACAGGGGAGTATTGGTGATTCAGAGAGTGGCGGAAGCAGTGGAGAGGGTGGTGGAGAAAAAAACGAAAACAATAGTTCACTCACAGAAGTACTTTTAACATCCGATAATAAATTTTGGGAAAGCTTAACCCATAATATAATTGAGATGCTTGATGAATCTCAAAGTGACAACATTAACGAAAACTCAGGTGATAGTTCAAGCGCTGAAGCGGACAAAAATAGCAGCGTAATTGTAAACCGAGAAGCAGGACTTATTATTGTAAGAGCAACTTACCGACAACATAAAGAGATACAGCAGTTTGTCGATAATGTACTCAATATTTCCAAGCGCCAGGTTATGATTGAAGCCACTATTGCAGAGATAAAACTTAGCGATCGATATCAGGCGGGTATTGACTGGTCAGTTGTTGCGAAAGATCCAGGCTCAGGTGTAAATATACTCACAAATTTAACCGGTAGTAATTTAGCTCAGTCACCTTTTTCATCCCTGACTTTAAATGACACTATCAGTGGGAATCAGGTTAGCATGACCCTGAAAGCACTGGAACAGTTCGGGGATGTGCAGGTTTTATCCAGCCCCAAAATAATGGCCATTAATAACCAGCCCGCCATTTTAAAAGTCGTAGATAATATTGTTTATTTCGAAATGGATGTGAATACCTCACTATCACAGGTGACATCATTAACGACGTTTGAAACCCAGATAAAAACGGTACCGGTAGGTTTTGTCATGTCGGTGACACCTTATATTAATGAGCACGAAGCGGTAACGCTCAATATCCGTCCGACCATTTCACGTGTTATCGATTCTGTAGAAGATCCAAATCCAGCCTTTAAAAATGCCGGTGTAATTTCAGCCGTGCCGGTAATTCAAATACGCGAAATAGAATCTATTTTAACCATTAACAGCGGCGATACTGCAGTGATCGGCGGTTTGATGCAGGATACGATTAATGACAAAAGTCAGGGCGTTCCGATACTTTCTTCTATCCCGCTGATTGGTGGCTTGTTCAGGTACGATGATGACATTCGAGAAAAATCTGAGTTGATTATATTTATACGACCGGTGGTAATTCATCATGCCAGTTTAAGTGGTGATTTGTCCGAGTATCAAAAGTTTTTACCTAAACCGCTTAAGGCGCCCAAAAAAGATAAAAACAAAAACGATAATGAAGATGAGCCAACGGCGGTCTCATCACCAGACAAGATAAATCTATAGCGTCGGGGTAACAAAAATATTATGAGCCTGTTACTCGATGCACTTAAAAAATCTGTTGATGATAAGGTCAAAAGTACAGATGATGACACGAACCATGACATTGCACTGGATTTAGATTTGAATCTGGCAGATGAGGGCGAGTACACGCAAGCGAATGAAAAAGTACACAGTAATAAAAAAACGTCATCAATCGAAGCATTATTAGAAAATAAATTAGAAGACAAAACCCATCATTATGAATGGGAGGCATCTATGCAAAACGGGGGAAAGGTACCAGATAAGGCGTATTTAGAGAATACCGCTAATGACGATATCAGCCCATCTAAAAGCGAATATGTCTTAGGGATTGAACCAGCTAGAAGCTCATCGAACTCCAGCCTTGAAAACAAGCAGACATTATCGGCCCTTATTAGTAAGAGTAATCAGATTAGCAGGCGCGAAAAATTGAAAAAAAATACCGGCTTAGCAATTTTTGTCACATTTGTCATTATTGTGATGGGCTTATATATTTATATTGAAATACAAGTCGAAAATCAAAGTATTTATAGTTCGAAAATCACTCAGAAGAATGCCCCGGAAGAATTAATTAATATTAGCAGTATCCGAAATTTAGCGGTAGTGCCGGTTAAAACTGAACCTGTATTTACCTCTAATAATGCAGTAAATAACGCACTGTCATTGACTCATAAAGTCCTTAAACCCGTTAAAGAAAAATTTATTGCACAGCATAAAAACAAACCAGAAAAAACCTCTACAGATCTCAAGGATACAAAACCAGGTATTCATATTATTCATACCCAAAAAACTGATCCAATACATATATTGCTTAACGAAGCCTATGCCTTATTTCATCATCAGAATTATGCTCAGTCTGAAAAAATTTACAAAAGTGTTCTAGCACGTAAACCGGTGAACAGAGATGCCTTGTTCGGGCTTGCAGCCATTGCCACTAAAGAAAAACGCTATGAATTTGCACGCCAGAAATATCAATATTTAGTACAGCTTAATCCAAAAGACAGTTTGGCGGTCGCAGGTTTAAGTGCGATTGAACATCATATTAATATACCGCATGATGAGTCACGGCTTAAATTCATGATAAAGCAACAGCCGGATTCTGCACATTTATATTTTGCGCTGGGCACTCAATATTCGGCACAAAAAAAATGGGCGGAAGCGCAGTCAGCCTATTTTAGTGCCTGGTCAGCCGAAAATAAAAATGCGGACTATTGTTACAATCTTGCGGTAAGCCTTGATCATCTGGATAAAAAAGAACAGGCGCTCGATTTTTATAACCTTAGCCTTAAACTTAAGCTGACATCGAATGGGAACTTCTCGCAGGTCGATGTAGAAAATCGCATTCATGCATTGCAGGGAAAAAGCAATGATATCTGAAAAAACAGAGTCCATCACCGATATTGGCGCAGCTCCGCACGCACAAAAAAAGCGTCTCGGTGAAGAGCTGATACAACAGGGTCTGATCACGAAAGACCAGGTGAGTATTGCCTTAAAAGAACAGAAAAAAACCGCTAAACCTTTAGGCGAAGCGCTGGTTTCTTTGGGGTTTGTGAGCGAAGGGGTTTTACGTGATGCTTTGGGAAAAATGCTTGGCAGAGAAAGTATTGATCTTTCGAAAGTGGTGCCCGATAGCGATGCATTAAGCCTTATTCCGAAAGATATTTCTACTCGTTTTAATATCATTCCCATTAGTTTAGACCACGCCAACAACACACTTTCTGTTGCGATGAAAGATATTTACAATTTACTTGTGCTTGATCGGTTGCGCGCGATTGTTGGTAACCGCATAGAAATCATTCCTGTGCTTTCCGGCGAACGTGAAATATCAGATGCCATTGACCAGTTCTACGGTTACGAATTATCCGTCGACGGCATACTTCACGAAATTGAAACCGGCGAAATCGATTATGATAGTTTAGATGTGGAAGGGGACGCCTACAGTCAGCCACTGGTCCGTTTGGTAGATGCCATTTTAGCGGATGCGGTTAAGCGTGGTTCATCAGACATTCATTTAGAGCCCGAAGACGGCTTTTTACGCTTGCGTTTTCGAATAGATGGCGTGCTGCGACAAGTGCGTAGTTTGCACAAAGATTACTGGTCAGCCATTGTTGTACGATTGAAAGTAATGTCGAATATGAATATTGCGGAAACCCGCGCGCCACAGGATGGACGCATTAATTTAAATATTCGAGGCCACCAGATTGACTTTCGGGTGTCTTCACAACCCACGACCCATGGTGAAAATATTGTACTGCGAATACTTGATCGCGCTAAGGGTATAGTGCCTATTGATGATCTGGGGCTGCACGAAGGTGCTTTGTCTAAACTCAAATTAATGATGGCACGTCCGCAAGGCATCATCTTAGTTACCGGCCCTACGGGCAGCGGTAAAACCACTACGCTTTATTCCATGCTCAGTTATGTGCATTCGGTTGAAGTTAATATTATGACATTGGAAGACCCGGTGGAATATCCCATGGATATGGTTCGTCAAACATCAATTAATGAAGTGCTTCGAATGGATTTTGCGAATGGCATTCGTTCATTAATGCGTCAGGACCCGGACATAATTCTGGTCGGTGAAATACGCGATGCGGACACCGCCGAAATGGCATTGCGCGCTGCCATGACAGGACACCAGGTTTATTCAACACTGCACACTAATTCCGCCATTGGCTCTATTCCAAGGTTAATTGATATTGGCATTAAAGCTGAAATAATGTCGGGCAATATAATTGGCATTATCGGTCAACGGCTGGTACGTAAACTTTGTCCTCATTGTAAAACGTCACACACCGCCGTTGAAGTAGAAAAAAAACTGCTGTGTATTGAATCATCAGACACACTCAAAATTTATGATGCTAATGGCTGCGATAAATGTGATGACATAGGTTACAGGGGTCGACTGGCAGTTATAGAAGTGTTAAAAATTGACTCAGAGCTTGATGAAATGATCGCTCAACAACTAACTATGGGGAAATTTAAACGGCACCTAAAACAGAAAAAATATCAAACGCTTGCCGATGATGCAGCACGGCAGGTCATTGCTGGCATTACCACCCTCGACGAAGTGAGCCGCGTAATCGACCTCACTGATCGGCTGTAAACTAGCATGGTTGCTCTGTATAAATACAAAGCCATTGATGTTGCTGGCAAAGTCCGACAGGACAGCATAGAAGCCGATAATGTGCTCGACCTTGAGCAACGACTTAGCAGCATGGGTATGGATTTAATTAATTATAAAGAAAAAAACAACCACCTGTTTGATTTTAAAAGCCGAAACATTCCCCGCAGAGAATTAATTAATTTCACCTTTCAAATGCAACAACTGACTAAGTCCGGTGTGAGTATTTTAGATGGACTAGTCGATCTTAAAGACTCAATACCCAACGGGCGTATGCGTGAAGCGTTATCCGGCATCATAGATGAAATAAAAGGCGGCAAAACATTTTCCGAAGCACTCGCTGAATTTCCGCAAATATTTGATGTTGTATATATTGCCCTGGTAAAAGTTGGCGAAGAAACCGGGCGTATTTCAGAAGTTATGCACGATATGGCGGAAACACTGAAGTGGCATGATGAATTAATTTCTCATACTAAAAAAATTATGATTTATCCCGCCTTTGTAACGGCTGTAATAACCATGGTAGTTTCATATTTAATGATTTTTTTAGTGCCGGAACTTGTGCCTTTTATTAAGGAGCTTGGAGGCGAAATTCCAATGCATACGCGGGCACTCATTGCCACCTCATGGTTTCTAGGCAACTTCTGGTATCTGGTGTTTGGCGTACCACTAATTATTTATATAAGCGTTAAGTTATTCACAAACCGAAATCCTGCGGCATGCCTTTATATTGATACATTTAAACTTAAAGTTTATATATTTGGTCCAATCGTATTAAAAACAAATCTGGCACGATTTTCAAACTATTTCGCCATGATGTATTCATCAGGATTAACCATACTGGATAGTTTAAAAATATCTGAACTATTAATGGGTAATGCTGTGCTTAGTCAGTCAATTATTCATATTCGTGAAAAAATCGCAGACGGAGGACTGATTTCAGAAAGTTTCGCTAGCGATGATATTTATCCACCACTGGTCATCCGCATGCTGAAAGTCGGTGAAAATACCGGCGCACTTGATGAAGCCCTGTTGAATATAAGCTATTTTTATAATCGCGAAGTTAAAGAAAGCGTGGACAAAATGGAGGTCGCAGTGACGCCAGTGCTAACCATTATTATGGGCGGAATTATTATGTGGATTATAACTGCCGTGCTCGGACCCATTTACGACTCGTTAACAACAATACAATTATAGGTTTGCATAAATTTTGAAACGTGTATTTTATTACTCAGGACATCATCTTACAATTTTTCACTGGAAGAATGAAAATTGTATAGCGTCGTTTGTCTTTAATCCTGGCGAAGCGGGTTTTGAAAAGTTTAAAACATATTTAATGGAAACAGATAACACGCCGGTAAGGATTTTAATTGATCTTATAGAGGAAGGTTTTAATATAGAAGCTATTCCCCATGTGGGCTCCACCGATCGTAGGGCCATCATATCTCGTATGATAGAAAGACAATATCGAAAAAGCATAGATTATGTGTATTATAAAATTATTGGCAGGGAAACAGGCGGGCGTAGAGACGATATTTTGCTTTGTAGCGTTTTAAGCAATCCGGAAATATTAGAGCCCTGGTTAAATGTTTTAAATGAATGCAATACATCTATCTGCGGTATCTGGTCTTTGCCCCAGCTGAGTCAAAGCCTGCTTTTAAAGCTGGATATTAAAATACCCAATATATTAATGATTTCACAGCAGGTACCCAATATTTTACGCCAGACATTTATAAAAAATGGTGTTTTTCAAAGCAGTCGATCAGCCGTTGTCAACCTACAAGATGCAAGCATTGGCCAGTATATTTCGCTCGAAGTTGAACAAACAATTCGATTTATAGCTAACCAGCGACATATCGGATTTGATGAAAATATCGAAGTTCACATTATGTGCCGTGAATGCGATATACAGGGAATAAAAAATTGCTGCACTGATTCTGTATCACTTTCTTTTCACTATCATAAACTGAGTGACATTATTAATATACTTGGTTGCAACCTACAAACAATAGAACAGAATTCTCAGAAAACAACTGATGACTGCAAAGTGATATTTTCATATGTTTGTGCATTAAAATTATTGCCCGTTGGGCACTATGGAAATCAGTCATTATTTGTTAAATATTACGAGCAAATGTTTTCACGTGCATTATATGCGCTAAGCAGTGTTATATTGTTGTTAAGCGTTATTATCACACTCACCTGTATATCGGACTCTAACGCGCTTGATAAAGAAATCATCACTCTAAAAGAACAGGCCGAAGTTGTAAATAATCAGTATAAAAAAAATCTACTAAAGCTGGAACATAAACTGTTTAAAGCGCAGTCAATGCAATCATCAGTCTTGCTGGCTAAAAAAATACAGGGCTATAAATCATTGTCGCCGCAAAACTTTATGTCTGATATCAGTCGCATATTGACTCGTACTGGAATGAATGGCACCGAGATTACTCGTATTCGCTGGCAACAACGGCAGAGTAATGTTCTGCCTGTTGTAAATAATAAAAGCCATAAACGCCAGATAGATTATTCGAAATCTGAGAACATAAATCAACACGCCACTATAGAGGGCCATATAGTAACCTCTAATAGCAGTTTGAAAGCGTCAGTAAAGAAGGTTAATTTAATTGCAGATGCGTTTAAAAGCAGTCAATTAATTAGCCAGATTAAGATAAATAAAATACCTTTCGATTATAGGTCTAAATCCAGTATAGAAAATGAAAGCGGAATAGAACAGGAAAATTCAGGCGAACAGTACAATAACAAAAGTCAGTTTGAAATTGAATTAATAATGAAGGACAACAAATCATGATGTTAAGTATTATGAAAAACCTTCAAAAAGAAATAATAATTCTCCTGATATGTATTTCAATTTCCAGCCTGTTTCTTATAAGCGCTTTCAGCTTGAAGAAAATTGCATATAAAAATAAAAACATGTCTAGTTCACAGCTAAAGCAGTCTAGAGACAAATATTACAACGCGCTTAATAAAAAATTACTACTAGATAAGTACGAAAAACAGTATGAGATATTAATGAGTGCCGGAATAGTGGGTGATGAAAACCGTTTAAACTGGGTTGATAACCTGGAAAACATCACAGAGAAAGACAAGATACCTTATTTAAAATATAAAATTAATAAGCGTCAGACTTTTAATTCAGCCATGCTATCAAAATCATTTCCGGGCATAGTGCTTTATAAGTCAATGATGACCCTTGAAATGCAGCTGCTTCATGAAGGGGATTTATATACTGTTTTAAACTCACTCGGCACTCATGCGAAAGGTCTGTTTGATATACAAAGCTGTTCTATTCAACGCAATCCGACGCCAGTTGAATCGCTCCTTGAATCGACTACCGATAAAAACTTTTCCGTAAACTGTATATTGAACTGGTTTACCATGAGTAATAAAGCTTTTAGCGGACCCGCAGCTGAGGATATATGATGAAACTCATTGTTAGCTTACTGGCAATTATTTTTTCATTGCCATTGTTTGGTGCTTCCGGTGATGCGCAAAATAATCTGCATACATTATTCACCACACCACATGTGCGTAATCAGTTAAATATGCAAAGAATGCTGGGAAAATTTGATATCCATAAACAAATTCATTCAGGCGCTAAATTACACAAGCCCATAACGGTTAAAATGCAGGGTGTTGTCATTAGGAAGGGGCATGAGACAATCGTATTTGTGAATGATTCAAATACTTTAAAATCACAAAAGGTTAATGATGAACTTGTTGTTAAGTCGCGTGCCGTATTAAAAGAAAACTATAAAGTGCCTGTGCGTATAAATAATAATCATATCAGGCTCAAACCAGGTCAGCAGTGGAGTGAATCTAACAAATCGGTTAAAGAAAATTATAAAGTTAAATCGCTAGAGAGTTACAATCAAAATGATATGTAATTTACAGTTACCTAATTCAAATACTTCGACTTGTTCAAAAGAAAGTGGCGCAGCATTAGTTGTTTTTGCAATTATTGTATTGGCCATATCTATCGCAACTTTTATATTCTCAAATAACAATACAATAGACAAGAAAATATTGTCCAGCATGAAAACCCAGAATGTACTGGCCCAGGCAAAACGGACTCTAGAGCAACTTTCATTGTCATTCATACCCGCTACGACTCTTGGGCGAAATGAAATTGGCCGACTACCATTTCCTGATAATATTAACGATGGAGTTTACGATGGTTTTGCAGATTGCTTAAATTATTCAAGTTCACTCACAAATCCAGATTTATATCTTGGAAAATTCCCATGGCTGGGCACTCAAAACTGTTCACCGGCGATTAATATTAACAGTGATTTTGTGGATGCCAATGGGGACAGACTCTGGTATGCAGTATCTCCTTATATGGTTGATAATATAAATAACGCTGGCTTTAACCCGGCTTATCTCATTGATAGCCCGTCATTACCCGACTGGCTTAGTATATATGGTTCTGACGGTACACTTATATCAGACAGGGTTGCGTTTATTGTTTTTTCTGCCGGGCAGCCATTGTCTGGCCAAAACAGACTAAATACAAATGTAGGCAATTTTTTAGACGCATTTAATGTTCCCGGTTTAGGTGTGGTTAACAATTTCGATGATGACATGGTTTATGTTAAAGCACCTGCAACCGAAACTTTTAATGACTCACTTATTTACATGACGATAGATGAGCTCATGCCAAAATTAGAGAAACGGGTATTATCAGAGTTAAGAAATTTATTGGTGATATATCAAGGTTCAGGCGCTACACCATTCTATCCTTTGCCTGCTTCATTGGGCGGTACAGATTGTGATATTTCGTTACAAAATGGCGGCGGCGGTTTTATAGCTACTACTGATGCCGCTTCGACGCCGTGTAATCAACCGCTTTTATCGGTGCCGTCATACTTGACCGCGTGGATACCTTATGTCATCTATGAGCCACGGCGGGATTGTAATCAATTTAATCAGGCCGGTTGTAATAACGCACCTGCAGGTCTTGTTGTAAATGCTGAATCAGATAAAGATTTTACACTGATATCTACAGGGTTTAATGCACCAGTAAATCCTGCGAATCGCGCTGAATATCTGCAAGAGCCGATGAATCAGCTAAATGATCAGAATTTCGTAACGCCCGTTTTAACCTACTCCATTTTTCAGGATCAGCTTATTTACCGGTAATTATGTTATGAAAAAAAGTCGTGGTTTTACATTAATCGAAGTTTCACTGGTGTTACTTATTGTTGCATTTACTCTCAGCAGTCTGCTAACACCGCTTGGTTCAAAACTGGAAGAGAAATCGATTAATGAAGCAAAAATACAGGTTAAGGAATTAAAACAATCTATTATAAATTTTGTTATTAGCAACTACCGCCTGCCTTGCCCTGACACTGACCTTGATGGTGTCGAAGATTTTACCGGGACTAATTGCACTAATGTTAATGGAAATATCCCCTATGTTACTTTACGTTCACCTCACGCACAGGATCCCTGGGGTCAGCTATTTACATATCGGGTAAGCTCGCAACTGGCTGACATGAATAACATCAATGCATGTGGAACTGCTCCACCCAGTGTATCAATTGCGGTCTGTTCTGCAAATCCTGCATTTGCAGAAGGCGAGATAAATGTTTTTCGTTATAATGCCTCAGGCGTACAGCAGCAGGCAGCGATAGGTGTAGCGGCCATTGTTCTTTCCACGGGTAGAAACACAGGTGCATCCGGTGTCGCTCAGGACGAAAACATAGACAATGATGCAGATTTTGTTAAAACAAATTACGGCGGAACTAACGCCTCAGTACCATTCAATGATATCGTTATATGGATTCCTGTAAATGAAATAATCGCTGAATTAATTAATGCAGAAATTCTACCCTAAATAAAACCATCAATAATAGCATCAAAAATAAAGAGCAATTATGTCAATTGAAGAACTTTTCGGATGGATTGCATCCGTACTAACAACCCTGATTTTTGTACCGCAAATTGTTAAAGCCCTTGAATCACGGCTCACCAATGACATATCAATGTTAATGATAATGCTCGCTATATTGGGAAATTCCGCCTGGTTAATTCATGCAAGCCTTACGGGTAATATGCCGTTAATTGTTTGTGCTTCGCTAATTATACTAATGAGTGTGTTTTTAATGGGCTTTAAATATTACAACGAAAAGTAAATAATTTATCATCTGGTAATTTAAGGGTACCTCTAAAAATAGCTCGCACAGGCCGCAAGCTATTTTTAGAGGTGCCCTTAAGTCACACTTTTAATCTTTCACCCAGTTTGACCAATATTTTATATGGCAGCACTCTTTGAATAATATTAACAATCCAGTCGGGTATCCAGCCTTTTGGGTCTGCATGAAATATAAGTTCAACTTTAGTAGTTTCATTATTTATTGCGGTTAGTGTATAAATCGTTTCAAATAAATCGGCTCGAATAATTTGTTTATTTATGGGCATTAATTCTGACGCAACAGATTTCATTATGTACATAAGCTGTTTATCTGATGATGTGATTAATTCTATTTCATACACAAAATCCCTGTCACTGGCAGGCCACGGTGCATGAAAGTGACTGTACTCAATTCTTTTGTTTTTATTGTCATTGCTATTGTAGTTGGTTAATGCTTTTGATGATTCTAAATAGGGAATCCATTCATGACGATGATCTATATCATCCAGTATGGCTCGTACCTTATTGAGCGGAGCATTAATAGTGACGATAGCTTTAGCTTTTACAATGTCTGTTACGGGGGCTGTAAGTGGTGCTGTTTGTGTGGTTGTTTGTGGAGAGTCTAATGCGTAGATCTTAATTCCATTTTCTTCTTTTATTAATTTCCAGTGATTGTCTTTACTGCTGGCTGACAGATCCATTGTATATAAAAAACACAAAAAACCAATCATTAGCTGTTTATTTAAAGTTAACAAGTTATTACTTAATTAGAGCGGTGGCCTTAAATTGGGCATACATTTTTTGACCTTTTACGACATTCAATGATTTTGCAGAGCGGTGACTGATAACCGCTACAATAGTCTGGTCTCCGAGTTTTGCGAGTACCCGCAATTTAGCATTTTTATCGGTTTGTAATTCTTCGATGATCACTGCTATGCAATTTAATATGCTGCTATCTACAGGCGGTGTTAAACACAGACTTACATCCCGTGCATGAATTAGAATGCGCACATTTTGCTCAAGCGGCATGTTTTCAGCGGTAATTAAAATATCTTCTCCGCAGTCTATTTTTACAAGCTTATCTTCTTCAATTATTTCAGATACTCTGCCTTCTAAAATAAAACTGGCCCCTTCCTGTTGGGTTAGCAACGGCTGGCTAATACACAAGTTCGCAATATCACCCTGATCTATTATTTTTCCCTTATCCATTACCACAATATAATCCGCGAGTCGTAATACCTCTTTAATATCATGGCTGACATATATGACGGGTATCGCCAGTTCTTTGTGTACTTGCTCAATATAGGGCAATAGCTCTTGCCTTGACGGGTAGTCCAGCGCTGCCAGCGGTTCATCTAATATTAATAGTTGCGGCTGGGATAATAAAGCCCGCACCATTGCCACCCGTTGTTTTTGACCGCCGGATAATTCTGCCGGGGTATGTGTTAAGAGTGTTTTTATTTTAAAGGTTTCAATCAAATCCTGTGGATCTAATTCACAATTACGTCGTTTATAACCAAATAATATATTATCTTTTACGGTTAAATGCGGAAATAAACGATGGTCCTGAAATACGTAGGCAATATTACGCAACCAGGGTTTAAGCTTTATTTTTTTATTTGAGTCATCAATGATATTGTTATTTAAAATAAAATTCGATGTATTTTGAAAATGATTACTTTCTTCATCGGGTCCTGTAGTATCAAGCCCGGCAATTAAATTTAAAACACTGGTTTTCCCAGAACCTGAAGGGCCAAACAAGACGGTTATTCCGGTATCGGGCATTGTAAAATCAACGTCTAATAAAAAATCACTGAGCTGTTTTTTGTAGCTAACCCGTATCACTAAATTCGTACCATTAACTTTCTATTAAATGAATAGGTTATAAATAAAACAACAAATGAAAAAATCAGCAAGCCAATAGAATAATAATGTGCCTGTGTATACTCCAGAACTTCTACGTGATCATAAATCACGATAGAAAGCACCTGCGTTACTTCCGGGATATTTCCACCAATCATTAATACCACGCCAAACTCCCCCACCGTATGTGCAAAGCCCAGCGTAATTGCCACCAGAAAACCACGACGTGACAGGGGGATAATAATATTTTTAAAGGTATCAAATGAATTGGCACCCAAAGTATATGCGGCCTGTTGAACCGGTTTGCCCACCATTTCAAAACTTGCCTGTAATGGCTGTACCACAAATGGCATGGAATAAATAACTGAACCGATCACCAGTCCCGTGAAACTGAAACTTAATGGTGTGTCACTTACATAAGCCCATAAGCCACCAATAAAACCATTCGGGCTTAACGCCAGTAGTAAATAAAAACCTAAAACCGTGGGTGGCAATACCAGTGGAAGCGCCACCACCGATTCGATAATCACTTTAAACTGACTGCGCGTGCTGGAAAGCCACCATGCGATGGGTGTGCCGATAAGTAATAAAATAAGGGTCGTGACTGTCGCAAGTTTAAGGGTGACAAAAATGGGTGCAAGTTCAATCAATTCCCGTACCCATCCATGGTAATGATTTTCTGTACCGCTGGACTTTGTATAAACTGTAGAAACTCCCTGGCAACTTCCAGATGCTTAGTTTGTTTTAAAATCACAACTTTTTGCTTTACGGGCGTGTGTCGATAACTGTCAATTTCCCAGTGCATATCATTAACAACATAAGATCTGGCAACTATACCTAGATCTGCTGCGCCGGATTGCACAAACTGTAATGTCTGAGAAATATTTTCACCGAAAACCAGTTTTGATTTAATCTCATCATATAGTTCCATCTCTTTTAATATTTCTATACTTGCTTTCCCATAGGGGGCCGTTTTAGGGTTGGCAATCGCAAACTTTTTAAACTCTCCCTTAATTAACTGTTCTCTAAGTTGTTGTGAGCTATCCGCATCGGGGCGCCATAATACCAGCCGACCAAGTGCATAAATGAGTGACTTATTATTGTTATCTATAGCCCGTGTTTTGCCCTGCTTAATCAATTTGTCTGGCCGCGTCGTATCGGCTGAAAAAAATATATCGTAGGGTGCGCCCTGTCTTATCTGTGCATAGAGCTTTCCGGATGAGCCGCGAATGATGGTGATCTTATGATTTGTGATGCCCTCGAAACTACGTTTTATTTTTAGTAGCGTTGGATAAAAATTTGCCGCAGTTGCGACACGCAATTCAACTGTACTGGTGGCACCATTACAGACTAGCGGCGCTAAAATAAAAATCGCCAGTAACAGCTTGTGCATGATCAGGGCCCCTCTGATCGAGTCTATAATATGTCTGCGTGACCTGAAGGGTATAGTTGCAAGGCGCAAAGTGGAGTAAATGGTCGCATCCTTAATAAGCTTTGCAACGTGGCAAATGCACCCTTCAGATCGCGCCTGGAGGGGCTTGCACGCTTGCCCGTGCGCTTGCTCTGCGTTAGCATTTTTCACCAGGCACCTACCCGATTTCCCGCAAAATTCATACATGGACTGCCTTGATCACGAACAAGCCTGTAAGCCAGAAGTATCATAGACTTAATCAGAGGAGGCCTATTCGCCTGTTTGTTCTATATAGGTTCGTGAAATAGGGGTTTGTATGTATCTTTTTTTACCGTTAACAGACGTCCAGAAATAGTAATATCCCTTAGCGGGTTCCGCGGTTACTTTACTGTCTATTACATCCCAGCTTTTCACGTGTGACCCTTCAGCAAAGGTCACTTTATAATCTCCCTCTAGCCAGGTTACGCCTAATCTTGAAAGTTTATTTTGTTGTTCTTCACTGCAGGACGTTAAAAATAAAGCGGTAAAACAAATTAGAGTAATTTTTTTTAATGAGAAATTCATTTAACGGCAATCCTTATTAATATATTATTTAATTTTTAAATATTGTTATTACAGCTTTAGTTCGTAGGTTATTGTTGGTAAATAGATAACTGCTTAATTCTTTGCAGAATTAAGGTTTCCATTTCTATATATTGTTCGCTGCTTCTGAAACTGCTATTTAAATCGGTTCGATATATACCTTCTTCAAATTTCTCAATAGAGGGCATATACTCTCTTTCTTCATTAATAGTAGCTAATTTATATTGAATGGCCCGTGCCTGATTTTCATTCGCAACTGAATATTTAGCCAGACTGGCCCCCGCATAATCGGCAGCCAGATCTACAAAACTAAATCCACTGCCCTCCTTTGAATCCCCCATTTCTTTTTTCAGACCAATTAATTTGGCCAGTTCCGGGTCAGCGACACTGGCTATTGCAGCGGATACAAGAAAGTGGCTGCTTAAATCATGGCGCTTAAGAATATAAATTTTATGGGTTTTAATTGTGTAATGTTTATCTTTATCAAAAAATTGCGAAATATTTTTGTTAACAGAATAAGCCGCCAAAACAATAAACACGGCCTTGTTCTCGATAATCGGATCACTAACTTTGCTGCGTTCCATTGCCAGTTCAAACATGGGTTTAAGCAGCTCATTGATGCTAGGTTGATGCTCAAGTTGCTGGCTTGAGAATGCCAGTTGAGTTGTCTGGGCAATCAATGCCTGTTTTAAATTCTCGGGTATCATCCGCGCTTGCAGTTTTTCTTTCATCTGGGCTATAAACTGTCTGTCAAATATATAATTAGCCGTTAGCTTATTTTTTGAAATAACGATACTTTTTATTGAATCGCTTATCAGGCTATATTCTGTGAAGTTATCCATTAGTTTCAGGTGTACATTTTTAGCCAGTGGTTCTGCGATAAACCCCGGCACTTTTACTTTGCCGATACTTAATGACTTAAGATAAAATTCAAAATAATCATCTTCGTTTTTTGTAACAAAGCTGGCAGTTATATTAAGATATTTTTGTTTGGATATTTCGGGCAGGCTGATACTCAGTTGCACATCAGCCTGGTTTTCCTGCAGGCTCACAAAACTGTTGATATGTCTTTTCGAAATTTTAGGGCTTTTCACCGCCATTTCTTGCACGATGTAATTTAACAGCAGATTAAGATCTGATTGACTGATTTTAGAGCTAACTAATTGTCCGGCTTTTATTTTCTGCGGATTATTTGTGCGAATAAATTGTTCGACCCGGTTTAAATCATTCTGGCTGAATTCTGCAGACGGCTTAACTCGGGGGGCATTTTCAAGGCTATAAACGGTTAAAACGCCCAACAAAATACCCAGTGCAAAAACACCGATAAATAGCCGCACAAGGGGGCGCTTCAAAAAACGTTTCTTCATTTATTCAATATCCATTTATTTAGTGCGAACTATAGCATGTTCAACAGAAAATCCATTTAAGAATTTCTCACTTAAACTTAACATCCGCGATTTTATGGAGCTTCTTTGGAATGACATATTCATCAAAACCATCCACTGGGTTACAATGCGTTCCCATGGATGTTTCTCATATACTTGATGGCTTAAACGATGCCCAGCGCGAAGCGGTAACCGCACCCCCGGGTCCCATGTTAATACTGGCGGGAGCCGGTAGCGGTAAAACCCGCGTATTGGTTCACCGCATGGCCTGGCTGATACAGGTTGAAAATGTTTCACCGTTTAGTGTAATGGCGGTCACTTTCACCAATAAAGCCGCTGCAGAAATGCGCTCCCGGGTTGAACAATTGCAGGGGGTGTCACCCAATGGCATGTGGGTGGGCACCTTTCATGGCATCGCCCACCGTCTGTTGCGCGCCCACTGGAAAGAGGCGGGACTGCCCCAGCAATTTCAAATTTTAGATTCCGATGATCAGTACCGGATGATTCGCCGCGTACTGAAATCACTTGAGCTGGACGAAGCCCGCTGGGTACCCCGGCAAATTCAGGGGTTTATCAATGCGCGCAAAGACGAAGGCCTGCGTCCGCAGCATGTGGATGCGGGGGCTGACCCCATTCGCCAGCAACTGGTTGCGGTATATTCGGCCTATGGAGCCGCCTGCAAACGGGCTGGGGTGATTGATTTTGCCGAGCTTTTACTGCGCAGCCTCGAGCTCGTTCGAGATAACGAAGAGCTGTACAAACACTACCGAAATCGTTTCCAGCACATTCTGGTGGACGAGTTTCAGGACACCAATGAAATTCAGTATGCCTGGATCAAGCTGCTATCCGCTAACAAAAATTCCCGCGGTGCGCAGTTATTTGTGGTGGGTGATGACGACCAGGCCATTTACGGCTGGCGTGGCGCCAAAGTTGAAAACATACTCAGCTTTACCCATTCCAATCCCAACAC
>Ga0316206_1000574_pt1 | contig 45587 bp, 39 predicted proteins | sample 6monthpyrite_MG_FD_204942 | JGI IMG/M metagenome (GOLD analysis project Ga0316206, IMG submission 204942) | Microbial mat bacterial communities from mineral coupon in-situ incubated in ocean water Damariscotta River, Maine, United States -... | ecosystem: Environmental > Aquatic > Marine >...
GCGGGAATTAGTGGTAATACACATGGGCTTAAAAAAGTTAAAAAACCAGCTGCTAAACTTACTAGATAGGGTGCGCTGTCAAACAGCGGTATGAGCATTTCTTTTAGATTCTCTTCCATTAATTATTCCTTAGTAAAAAGTCAATTTTACCATAAAAATAAGCTCTAACTTTGTAACTTTTGCTACACTACTCAAAAGATTTTTAAGAGGATTGATATGAGTAACTGTTTAATAAAAGAAGATTCCCCATATTTACAACAACATGCTAACAATCCAGTTGATTGGTATCCTTGGTGCGATGAAGCATTTGAGAGTGCTAAAAAAGAGAAAAAAGCTATATTTATCTCTATTGGTTATAGCAGTTGTCATTGGTGTCATGTTATGGAACATGAAGTTTTTGAAAACGAAGAGATTGCAAAACTTTTAAACAAAGATTTCATCTGTATTAAAGTTGACCGTGAAGAGAGACCTGACTTAGATCAATACTATCAAAATGTTCATATGATGTTAAACCGACGCCCTGGCGGTTGGCCAACCTCTATTTTTTCTACATATGACAATGAACCATTTTTTGCAGGCACTTACATTCCTCCAAAAAATAGAGAGAAGATGCTTGGATTTGAAGAGCTAATAACAATTATAGCTACTAAGTTTAAAGAAGAAGATACTGAACTTTTTAAAAATGCTAAAGAGATTCAAGGCTTTTTAGAAAAAAAAGAACGCCCAACTGAAGCTGCGCGTATTACTAAAGATTTTGCGCACAAATTTTTACGACAGGCTAATACATACTACGACACTGAAAATGGTGGTTTTTCTGAATCTCCAAAATTTCCACAAACTGCTATTCTTTCTACACTATTGCAACTACATCAACTTCTTGGTTCACAAGAGGCATTAGATATGGTAACACACACGCTTGATAATATGAGTAGAGGTGGAATGTATGATTTAATAGATGGAGGGTTTTGTCGTTACTCAGTAGATAAAGAGTGGCTTGTTCCACATTTTGAAAAAATGACTTATGATAATGCACTTCTTGGTGAAGTCTACTTAAATGCCTACAAAATTACAAAAAATGAACACTATAAAATCATTGCTGATGAGACAATAGATTTCATGATAGATAAAATGATGCAAGATAATCTTTTTTATAGTGCTAGTGACGCGGATACTGAAGGTGTTGAGGGGAAATATTTTGTTTACGATTATGAAGAGGTTGAAAAACTTATAGGAAATGATGCAACATATGAACTTAGTATTACAGCAGATGGAAATTTTGAGGGTACGTCCATTCCTAGGATTAAAGGCGATAAAAGAGCAGAACATTTTAAAGAAAGTAAAAAAGTTTTAAAAGAGCTTCGCACAAAACGTACTTATCCATTCATTGACAAAAAAGTACTTGTTACAAGTAATGCGATGATGATTAAAACTCTTTTTATAGCAGCACACCCACAAGCTGAGCTATCGCTTTCTGCGCTGCTTAATAAAATGTATATAGATGGGACACTTTACCACAGTGCATTAATTAAAAAAGATCCTAAAATTGAAGCATTCTTAGAGGATTATGCCTATCTTACTCAAGCGCTAATTAGTGCCTTTACCTATACGCAAGATAAAAAGTATTTAGTTCTTGCCCAACAACTAGCTACTGATTCAATTGCAAAATTCTTTAAAGAGGGAAGATGGTTATTTGGAACAACTGATATAGTTACAGAAGCAGATATTAATGATAGTGGATACCCAGCGGCAGTTTCAGTGATGATTGAAACTCTTTTTGCACTTGGTGTTTTAATTGATTCTAAATATACGCTGTTGGCAAAAAGAAGTTTAGAGTTCTACTCTCTTAAACTTGTCAAAAATCCTTTTTTTTATGCAAGGCTAAGCTCTTCAGCTCTTCATCTTCAATTTAATGACTTAATTATTAAAGCTAGCTCAAATGAAGTCGTTGAGATGCAAAAAACTTTTTCTAATAACTATTATCCTTTTCTATTTATTAAAAAGACTGCAGATGAAAACTCAACACTATGTTCACATGAGAGTTGCTTTGCTAAGGTAGAAACACCAAATAAACTTATAAATATTATAAAAAATTATCTAAAAGATGTAAATTCAGCATGATTTAATTAAATTTATATTAAAAATTCTTATTCAGTTTATTTTTTTATTTTAAGGGGAGTTTAAAATGGGATCACATAGAGATATGATAGAGGACGAGATAAAAGATAAAGAAGACTTTAAAGTCTCAGATATAAATGTAGAAGACAAGAAGAAAAAAAACAACAAAAAAAAGAAAATACAAATTTGGGTCAAAAAAGAGACCATTGAATACGAAGAAGAGTTAAGAAAGCTTCAAATTGATTTACTTAGACTTCAGAACCACGTAAAAGAAAATGGATTAAAAATAGTCCTACTTTTTGAAGGACGTGATGCTGCTGGTAAGGGTGGAACAATTAAAAGAATAATGGAACACTTAAATCCACGTGGTGCACGTGTTGTAGCATTAGAAAAACCCTCAGATGTAGAGCGTACTCAGTGGTATTTTCAACGTTATGTAAAACATCTTCCAGGTGCTGGAGAAATTGTACTATTTGATAGAAGTTGGTATAACCGTGGTGGTGTTGAGCCAGTTATGGGTTTTTGTACGCCACAAGAGCATAAAGAGTTCTTAAGTGAAGTTGCAGATTTTGAGCAGATGGTTATAAACTCTGGAATTGTTCTAATGAAATTTTACTTTTCTGTTAGTAAAGGTGAACAAAAAAGACGTTTTGATAGTAGAAAAGATGATCCACTAAAGCAATACAAACTATCTCCAGTTGACCAAAAATCACAAGATATGTGGGATAAATATACAATTGCAAAATACTCAATGCTTATAGCATCAAACTCAGACCATGCACCATGGACAATTGTACGTTCAGACAACAAAAAAGGTGCGCGTATAAACTGTATTAAGCATATTCTTACAAACTTAACATATCCTAATAAAGCATCAAAGAAAAAACTACACCCAGATCCAGATATTGTACTAAATGGAGATCAAGAGATAATAAATATGGAAGGTAATTTAAAAGCAGAACGCACTTAGTGTGTTCTCTTGCTCATTGAAACATAAACATCTAGCAAACACTTAAAGAAATTCATTATAAAACATTAGATATAATTATTAAAGTTACAATTTATATAAATATTTTTAGATAAGTTACTTTAAGGTTGACATCATGAAAAAGCTACTCTCAATTGCACTAGCAACTGCGGTAAATCTATTTGCGGCTACTCAAACAATAGGTGGAATATCTTGGCTAGAAAATGAACCAAGTGGATACTTTAGCTGGCAAGAGGCAAATAGTTGGTGTACAAATCAAGGATATAGACTCCCTACAATATCAGAACTAACAACTGTGTGGGAAGCAAGCGGAAGTACACCATCTCCAACTGGATTTGAAAAAAATACATTTTATTGGGCAAGTGATGTAACATCTGACGGACATCAAGTGTGCGCAATGGACTATGATTGTTCAAAAAATTCTATTAGTACTAGTGGTATAGCAGATACTAGCTTTGGTCATCCAAAATGTGTTATAGACTCTTCTAATGCATCAAGTTCTGTATCTTCAAACACAAGTATAAGCTCTAGTTCATCAAGTTCTGTCTCTTCTAACGTAAATCAAAGTTCTAGTTCATCATCAACTGTAACCACTCCAATTTTAGTAGAACTAAGCTCAATCAATTTAAATGCAGGTTGGAATCTAATTTCTATTCCTGGAAATATAAAAGTATCAACACTTTTTAATTCAGGTGACATTATTTACAAATATATAAATCATGAGTGGAAATTATATGATGCTCAGACAAAATCATTTAATGAAATTAGTGTAGGGGAAGGCTTTTGGATAAAAACACCTACAAGTCGCACGCAAAGTGTATCTTTAACACAAGTAGATAGCACAAAACTTACTACACTATTTGGTAAAGGTTGGAATTTAATTGGTATGAATAAAGATGTCTTAAAAGAGAATCTTACCTTTAACTATTCATACATTTACACCTACAACAACTCAAAATGGCTTAGCACAAGTGAAATAACTAAACTAGAAAAATATAAAGGTTATTGGATAAAGTTTGACCAGCTTATTACTAAACTTAGTGACTTTTACCTTTCAAATGGAAGTAGTGAGGTGCCATACATTTCACTAAAACCTATAGATGATGCAATTGAAGATGAATTAGCTAATGCTATTTTAAAATCACAAGAAGCAATTACACTTATGAATATTACAGAAAATAAATTTAGTATGGGAACAAATATTGATTGGAGACTAGATTATTACAACATGGCTAAAAGCTATCAACAGGCTGTTTCTAGTTTACAGGAGCTAATTGACATTCATGAAAAGATGGAAACACAATATAAAAAAAGAGTATTAAAAAATGCAAGAGCATACAAATGCGATACAAATATTGATCCATATTGTATACCTGAAGCGACTCATAAAAAGATAGATTTTTATTTAGACCATTTTGGTGAAACTACACCAAAGGGAAATAAAATAGATATTAAAACAATTACAAAACAGACAAAACAAGATATTAGTTTTATCTCAGGTTTAATAAAAGATAAATATGGAAAAGTTTTTGAAAAAGAGACTAGAGAAGCTGCTAAATGGGAACACTATGAAAATACAGCAAAAGCAATTTCTGATGGTGCAGATATTATTACAGCAGTATCAGGGGTTGGGACTGGTGTAAAAGTTTTTAAAAGTGGCTTCATGTATGCTACCAAGAAAAAGGGTATCATGACACTATTTAAAAATCAAGTAACAAGACCATCAAGCCTAACTGATACTTTGTATGATGGCTTACGCTCAAAGTACTTCACCGCATGGAGTAAAAAAATGGCTGAACTTGCGATAAAGTCAAAAGGTAATATTGTAAAAGGGACATGGGATATTGGGAGTAATGTCATAGGGCTTTACAAAAAAGCAAGTGACTTTGGTTATGTTCCAAAATCAAATTTCGTTAATGTAACAGATGGTCTATTTACTATTGCAAACTTTGCAAAAGATCATGATGGAGTAGCTGGTATAAAATCTATTATGATTGTCTCCTCCACGATTGATGCAACTAAAAAAGATATTATATTTTTAAGCAATACACTTTTTGAAGCATTCTCATACAGTGATAATAAAGATATGCCGAACCTAAATAAAGAGATGTTAGAAATATTGTACGATGAGGATGGAAATTTAAAAATTTCAATGCAAGAATTAACAAGTGAAGATGTAGAAAAAATTGCTACTGAACTCGATAAAAAGACCTTAGATGATGGCTTACATAAAGGTGACTATGAATATGTTGATGAAAATGATGTAGAACAAAAAAAACAAGTTACCAACGAAATTGATTTAGATAATGTAGATAAAGAGTATCAAAAAAATGAAATTGATAACTCAAGTAATGAATTTAATACAACAACAATTCAAAGTAGCTCTTCATCATCAAGTGTATCTAGCTCACAATCTTCATCAAGTAGCTCATCATCAAGTGTTACAAGTTATGATTTAGATTCTGATGGAGTAGTAGATAGTGAAGATAATTGTAAAACAATTTTTGGAGCATCTGACCATAATGGTTGTCCAAAAGAGTTAATAACTAACTGCCAAGAAAAAAATAAAAAAATAGAGTATTATGATAATGGATCAAAAAGTAAAGAGTATTGTACTATTGACGAGCCTGCCGGTTCTTCTAGTATTTCATGGTTTTCAATTGGACCTAATAAAGTTGGCAAAGCAACCTTGTATGATGGTAATGGAAAAATATCATATGAAGCTAATTTTGCAACTGCATGGACTAAATATGGTAATGCGTATGATGTATTAATAGGACCATATATATTTTATAATCCAACAACAGGTGTTGAAGCAACAAGAACTACATATTATATATTTCAAACTCAAGGACTTTGGATATCAAGAGAAAAAGAAAGAATAGATAAAAATCATTCTGGTATTGTTAATCAAATATCAAGATGGTCTCTTGGTGCAGACTATTCCTATAAATTAGTTTACAAAAAGTCTTGTAATTACGATGGTGATGAATGTAGTGAAACTACTTACTAAGTAAGATTAGATAATATTTTACAAAAAGTTTAAAATATTATCTTCAAGAGTCTCTATTTCGATAACTGACTTATGAAGTATATCTTTAGAAAATAGGTCATTTATCATCTGAGGAATCTCAATATTTGCCTTTTGAGAAATCTCTTTTAAGGCATCTAAATCATGAGCACCTTTAGTTCCACCAATTGATTCTAAAATAGTAGGAGAAAATTTTGTCCATTCAGCTGTTGAGTAGATTACTGTTTTCTTAGCAGAATCATTTAACTCATTATAAGCTTTTACACAAGTTGCAGTATGTGGGTCCATTAAGTAGCCATTTTCAAAATACTCTGCAACCACTTTTGAAGTCTCTTCATCGCTACTATAAACTGCTCCAAAAGTTTCTTGAAGAGTATTAAGCTCACTTGGTGTCAACTCATAAACATTTTCAGTGTTCAACGAATCCATTAACTCTCGTGTTCTATCTGCTCCAAACATATCAAAAAGTACGCGCTCAATGTTTGATGATTTTAAAATATCCATAGCAGGTGAAGTTGTATTTACAACTGCGCGCCCTCTAAGGTCATATGAGCCACTATTAATTAAATCACTTAAAACGTTATTTGCATTTGAAGCAATCATAATTTTTTCTATTTTTAAACCCATCTTTTTAGCATAATAGCCACCAAGTGCGTTACCAAAGTTTCCACTAGGAACAATCAAATAGATAGAATCATCAAATGTTATTTCGTTTTGACGCACAAGTTCTAAATATCCATGTACATGGTAAATTGTTTGAAAAATGATTCTTCCAAAGTTTACTGAGTTCGCAGCTGATAGTTTAATGCCTTTTGCCTCTAAGGCCTTATTAAAATGTTCTGACGCTAACAGCTCTTTGAGTGCATTTTGAGCATCATCGAATGCTCCATTGATACCAAGTACTTTAAGATTTTTTGCATCTTCTGTTACCATTTGCAAGCGTTGAACATCACTTGTTCCGCCATCTGGGTACAGACATACAACTTGTACATTTTCTTTATTTTTAAATGTCTCAAGTGCCGCAGGACCAGTGTCACCACTAGTTGCTGCCATGATTAGATATTTTTCATCTCTTTTTTTTGCCAAATGTGAAAGAATTGAGCCAAAAGGTTGAAGTGCCATATCTTTAAATGCACGTGTTGGACCATGGTAAAGTTCACACACAAAAAGATCATCTTTAACTTTTACAACAGGAACTGGCTCATTCGCATTATCAAACTCATCATAAAGTTTTAATGCCTCTTCAATAACAGAATCTTCAATATCTATTTCAAAACGTTTTAAGATGTCAAGTGCTAGAACTTTATATGAACTATTTACATGTGATTTTAAAAAATCATTATCAAGCGTTGGTAAGTACTCTGGAACATAAAGACCGCCATAACTAGCTGAAGGACTTAATATCGCTTCTGAGAATGTAACCTTCGCCTCGCATTTACCATCATTACCACGTGTTTCTATAAACTTCATTTTATGCCTCTGAAAAAAATTACGAAATTATATCTAATTTGCTATTATTCTTCGTAAAATGTAGGCTTATTAATTTTTCCAATACCTCTATTACCTCATCTTCATCGCTTAAAGATTCAACAATAGAGTGCATACACGCTTCATAAGGGTTAAAACCTTTTACAATAAGCTTTGCTGCATAAATAAGAAGTCTAGTTGAGACTGCTTCTTGGATTTCATTGTCACTCAGTTGTCTTATCTCACCTGCAATTGATGTAAGCTTATTAGCTATCTCATCATCAACTCCACTCTCTTTTTTAATTATCTCTTTTTCAACATCAGCTTTAGGGTAATCAAAACTAAGTGAAATGAAACGCTGTTTTGTACTTGGCTTCATCCCTTTAAGAACATTTTGATACCCAGGATTATATGAGACAACTAACATAAAATCTGGGTGTGCTTCAATCATCTCGCCCGTTCTATCAATTGGTAGTACTCTTCTATAGTCAGCTAGTGAATGAAGAATAACAGTTGTATCTTTTCTAGCCTCTATAATCTCATCAAGATAACAGATACCACCCTCACGAACAGCTTTTGTTAGTGGTCCATCTTGCCAATAAGTTCCATCCTCATCAATTAGATGTCGTCCAACTAAATCAGCAGCACTTAAATCATCATGACAAACAACAGTGTAGACTTTTCTATTTAGTTTCTCACCCATTGATTCTATGAATCTTGTTTTACCACAACCTGTAGGACCTTTTATTAAGATAGGCAAATTCATTTGTGCTGCTGCATCAAAAAGTTCAACCTCATTGGACTGTGCTAAATAGTATGTTTGAGACATTTTTGTTCCTTATTTTGTTAAGTTCATATAAATTTCTGGTAACACTTTTGGTAGTTTTTTAGAATCTCTGACAACTACATAACCATTTTTACCAAACAGATATGAAAGATACTCTTTAGCTTCTAAATCGATGGTAATACAAAAAGGAGTAATACCAAGTTTTCTAACCTCTTGTATAGCCTTTTTAGTATCTTCTATGCCATATCTTCCATCATACCTATCCACATCATTAGGTTTGCCATCACTTATGATTAGTAGCAGTTTATTTTGAGACTGTTGCTTGTCTAAAATCTTTGAAGATTCTCTAATAGCCGCACCCAAGCGAGTGTAATAACCAGGCTTCATACTATCAATACGGCCACGAACCATATTAGAGTATTTCTCTTTAAAATTTTTAATTATATGAAAGCGTACATTTGTATTTTTAAGTGAAGAAAAAGCATATATTGCAAATCTATCTTGCAGTCTCTGCAGTGACTCAGAGAACACCATAAGCCCATCTTTAATAACATCAATTATACGAATTTCTTGAGTGATTCCAGCTTCAGTTGAGAGTGAAATATCTGCTAATATAAGAGTTGACATATCTCGTGTTTTCTTCTCAAAACTCTCATAAAACTTTTGATGATGTCCTGATTTGTTTTGATGACCTTTATAGTCAATCCAAGTGTCTATATTTATTTCATCACCATATGATAAATTATTGTTCTTTATACGATCTAATTCTAAAAGATCTAATTCATTCTGGATTTTCTTTACCATTTTTTGCAGTCTCTTAGGTAGTCCAATTGGCTCTATATTAGTAGTTATCAGAGGTTTTACACATACATAATTTTTCAGGTAACTCTCTTTTGAATAATCCCATTCATCAATAAAATGTCCCTTACCTAAAGGGTACTCCTCTTTTAAATTAACTGACAAATCTAAATCCATTTTTAATCTAGACGATAAATTTGCTTTTTTCTGTCCTAAAGTAATCTCATCTAAATCTTCAGCATTATAAAGAGCGTCTTCATCAAAACTATCATCTTCACTTCTATCTACATTTACATGTTCCATAATACTCATAATTGAATCTGGTAAAAATGCGAGAAGTCCATCTGTCTCTTTTTTATCATCAATCTTATTAGCTTGTTTTTTCATCTTAAGCATATCTGTTTTATCTCTATTATCTTCGCCTCTTACAGGCTCATCACTATCATCAAAATCGCTATATTTTTTGTTTTTAGACAGTTTAGGATAAATCCATAAAGGAAACGGATATATATTTATCTCTTCAGCCAATTGAGCGTTAGTTAAATTTTCTTTATTTAAAGACTTAACAAACGACAATTCTTTATTTTGTTCAATAAGATGCTCACTTGCTTTTTCATAAAAGCTTTTAAACCCTGGATAACTGCTTAGTAAAATCTCTGAAGCTAAATAGTTTTTATATAATAGATTTCCTCTATTTGCATCAACTTTTGTAGCCATAGCAATAAGCCAAAAATATAACATCTCATTCTGTTCTTTTGTTGGGAAATATGCTAGTGAAGATGGTAGATAAACGCCATTTTCATCTTGCCAAGCAAGAAAAAAAGTTTTACCTGAACCTGAAACTTTTTCTACAAATGAACGAGATGTATCAATAAAGCGCTTGTCTGTAACTTGTAACTCCTTAGCTTTTTCACCACCTAAAAGGTGATAAAAAATCTTCAAAGCCTTGCTTTTATCTGAAAAAAAAACTCTCTTACTATCGTAAGACCTACTCGTTCTCTTCTTTAAAAACTTATCCCAAACTTTACCAATACTCTCTTCCATTTTAAAACTTTTACAGTAGCAATTAAGCTACAGCTTCCTCTTTTACAAAAAAGCTATAGAAGTATGTCAAAAGTCCAGCTAAAGTCATAACACCAAATACTAAACGTACCATATATACTGGTACTATTTCAGTTTGTGTTGCCATAAAACTTAGAGCATCAATATCTGGTAAACGTTGTAAAAATACCTGCATTGTTCCAGCTACTACAAGTGCACTAGTTACACCTAACATTCCAACAACCATAAGCCAAAAACTTGTTAACTCAACTTTTTGAGCTTTTTGACCATTACCATGTGGACGACCTCTCATAATTGGCATCGCATAAGATATGATTGTAAATAAAATCATAATATATGCACCAAAAAATGACAGGTGACCGTGAGCCGCTGTAAGCTGTGTTCCATGAGTAAAGAAATTAACTGGAGCTAATGTGTGTAAAAATCCTAATACACCAGCACCTAAAAATGCCATTATAGCTGTACCCTTAGCCCATGTAAGTGCTATTTTATTGTCATGTTCAATACGACGCTGTTTAGCCATTGCAAATGCGTAAACTATCATAAAGAAGAAAGGTAATGGTTCAACTGCTGAAGCAATAGACCCAATCCATAACCAGTAATCAGGAGTACCGATATAAAAATAGTGATGCCCAGTTCCAACAATTCCAGAAATTAGTGTCATAGCGATAATTAAGTATAACCATTTATCAATATGTTCACGATCAACACCAGTAACTTTTATAAGTACAAATGAAAGGATAGCTCCAATAATAAGCTCCCAAACACCCTCAACCCATAAGTGAACAACAAACCACCAGAAGAATTTATCTAAAACTAAATTATCAGGTACATAGAATGCGAACAGAAAAAAAACTGCTAATCCAACTAAACCAGTTAATAAAACAACAGTAATAACAGTCTTACGACCAGTAATTACAGTCATACCAACATTTAAAACAAAAGCTAGTGCAACAATTACAATACCAACTTTAGTAATTGTAGGTTGTTCTAAAAACTCTCTACCCATTGTTGGTAAAATATTATTATATGTAAGTTCTGCTAAAGTAGCATATGGAACAAGTAAATAACCTAAAATTGTAGCAACGCCTGCTGCTGCAAAAACCCAGAATGTGACGTTTGCAAGCCATGGGCTCCACAATTCTCTTTCTGATTCTTCTGGAACTAAATAGTAAGTAGCACCCATAAAACCAAACAAAATAAGTACAATAAGTAAGTTCGTATGAACCATTCTTGCTACGTTAAATGGAATCTCTGGGAATAAAAAATCACCAGCTATATATTGAGCGCCTAATATTAGACCAAAAAGAATCTCTCCTGCTAAAAGAACCAATGCAAAAATAAAATATGGCTTTGCGACCGCTTGTGAACTGTATTTCATCTTCAATTATCCTTCAATATTTGGTGGCCATTCATTATCGTCGATATTAGATGTCCAAATTAAAAAGTCTGCAAGATCATTAACTTGATCTTCACTTAGGTGAAATTGAGGCATTTTTCGTCTGCCTGGTTCATTTAATGGCTGTGCTGCCATCCAACCATTTAAATATGTTTTAAATGTAACTTCATTAGTCCCACCCCTACGATTGTAAACATTAGCAAGTTCAGGTGCATAGTATGCGCCCTCTCCCATTATTGTATGACAACCTACACAGTTATTAACTTCCCATAAGTTTTTACCGCGTGCTACTGATTCTGTAATTTTATCAGCATTTGATAGCTTTGGAACTCGTTGTACAGTATCTACAGTAAGTCCAGCAAATACTAAAATAGCGAAAACACCCCCGCCAAAGTAGATATTTCTGGCCATATTCTTGGTAATACGTTCAGACATTGTAACTCCCTTTATAAATTCTACCCCAAAGTAGTAATTAAAATTATAGCAAGAAAAATTTAATTCTACCTTTTTATCGTATATAGATAATATCAAACTATAATAAATATTATTATTTTTATTCTAAGATTGAAATAAGATTAAAAAAGTAGCAGTTTTACCTGAAGTCTAAGAAACTTTTTGTATATAATGCTAATAGACTTCTTACAAAACTAAAACAACTCTCAGAGACAAAAAAAGTAGTGAGATTGTGCAAAACAAATTTTTAAGCCTAGCCAAAGCTAAGGTTAAAATATTTTTTTGTGCAAGATTGCCACTTTTTTTGTCTCCCTACGGGCTTTACAAAGAGAGCTTTACTCTACGTTAGATAACCCTAACTGTAGCTTTGGCTACACTTAAGAACATCTGCCTTAATTAAAACTCTCTTTGTAAAGCTGAGGGTTGTTTTAGTTTTGTAAGAAGTCTAATTATCAAAGGCAAAATATGCAATTACACAATACAACTCAATATGCCATAAGAACACTAAGCTATATTGCTAAACATGATAACGCACATCTTCATAATGCTAAAGATCTCTCTGATACTCTAGATATTCCCTACAAATTTTTAACAAAAATAATGACAGATTTAGTTAAATTTGAGTTTATCATCTCTATAAGAGGTAGAGATGGAGGCTATAAATTAGCGAAAGAAGCTTCTACAGTTACTATTATGGAGATACTAAATAAATTTAATGATCCAGTTAATTATGAGCAATGTATCTTAGGTATAGGTACTTGCGATAGTAAAAATAAATGCGCTCTACATGATCAATGGGTGAAACCAAAAGATATGATACAAAAGATGTTTAAAGAGACTACATTAGAGAACCTTGAAGGTAAAAACTTCAAGATTTAAACTAAGTTCCCCATTATTATCTTTTCAGCCCTTTGGCTTAAATACTCTTCTAAAATAATAATCTCTTCTAAATGTCTATCATCAACATCATTATTATTACCAAATCTATCATCTTCTATAGCATATAAATTAGCTTCACAGAGTAAATTATAGTCCTCTTTATCAAGTGGAATATACTCTTTAATAGATAAATATATTTTTTCTAAATCCCTACTCTTTTTTACTTTTTCACCATAAAATACGACTAAAGACAGAAGAGACATCTCTATCGCTTTTCGCACCTTTATGCTTGCTAAATCATTAAAGTCATATGCATCGATTAGAACATGTGCGACTTGCATATCTTTTGTAGCAGTATCTATCAACTTCAAAGCTGCTAATCTATTTGTCATAAATCACCCCTTTTACCCAGTTTAGATAGTTCTCATTTACATCTTTTACTTCAAGTGCAACAATTTCCACAGTATCATAACTATGTAACTCTTCAATTCTTTTTTTAAGTTCTTCAAAACTTGTTTGAAGAGTTTTAATAATTAACAACTCTTCATAATCTTCACAAAATTCACCATCATAGATGTAATACGAAGTAACTTTAGGTATCTGATTAACACAAGCACAAAGTTTTTCTTTTACTATCGTTCTTGCAATCTGCCTACCCTCATCAGCATTAGATACCGTACAAAGAACCACAATCATATTAGTGTATAATCTGAGTTCCAACACCCTCACTTGTAAATAGTTCAAGTAACAATGAGTGTTCTATCCTTCCATCTATAATATGGGCTTTTTCAACTCCGCCCTCTATTGCAATAAGACAAGCATCTACTTTTGGAACCATTCCACCATGAATTGTTCCATCTTCTTTAAGCTCATCAATTCTACTTCTATTTAAAGTTGATAGTAACTCTTTTTCTTTATCTAGGACACCAGGAGTATCCGTAAGAAAAATAATTTTATTTGCACCAATTGAACGAGCTAACTCACTTGCTGCAATATCAGCATTAATGTTAAACCCTGGGTGACTTAGTTGTTCAGCTGCTGCTATTGGTGCTACAACTGGAACAAACTTCTCATGTAAAAGATTATTTATTACATCTGGATTAATAGATTCTATCTCACCAGTTAAACCAAACTTGTCGAAATCTTTGGGTTTAGCTATCATGAAATGAGCATCTTTACCACTTATTCCAATAGCCTTTGCCCCATAGTTATTAAGTAGTGACACAATCTCTTTATTTATCTCTCCACTTAAAACCATCTCAACAACACGCATAACCTCTTTAGTCGTGACTCTTTGACCATCAATAAACTGTGTATCTATTTTAAGAGCATCAAGTAGTTCTGTAATACGTCTACCACCACCATGAACAATAATAGGTCTTATCCCTACTAAATACAGTAGTAATATGTCTTGAGCAAACTTCTCTTTTAATTCAGGAGAGTTTTGAGCAGAACCACCATATTTAATAACAATCTTTTCTCCGTTAAACTTTTTAATAAACGGTAACGCATCAAGGAGCGTTTTTACGGTTTCAATTTTCTTTTGCATAATCTTCTTTACAACTTTTTTTATATGTTTTGATTAGTGAAATTATATCAGTACTAACTTCAATGTCAAGCTCCATAATTGATAATGGTAAATCAAAATTTTCTAATTTTACAGCATCTTTTTGAGTAGTTAAAATAGATGTTGCACCACTTTTTTTAAACAACTCACCAACTTCACTCTTTTCAAACATGTAATGATCTGGAAAATACTTTTTATCTATTACATTATCTGGAAGCCATCTGTCTAATCGCCATGGTTTTGAGATGGCTGTTATTAAAAGCATCTTACTAGAAGAGTTTAAAATTGTAACTTTTCTAAAATATTCATTATCCTCTTTAAGAACTATTGCTTCTTTGCCACGCCATAACTTCTCTCTATATGGCCCTGATGGTAGACAAAAACTATTGCTTGTCTCTGAGTGTAAAATAAAGTCTAGTTTCTTTATAAAATGTTTTCCATAACCATCATCTAAAAAAACAATCGAAGCACCAAGTTCTTTCGCTTTCTTAATGCCCTCAACTCTATCTTCACATACTATTACAATTGAGTTAGGCAGACTTTTCGCATACAACATTGCTTCATCTCCACTAATGTTGACATTTTCAAAAATTTCACCACAATTTGAAACAACATATAATCCACTAGATTTTCTCTTATATCCACGTAAAACTATTACACTTTTTTCAAACTTTTTAGCAACTGCTATAGTAAATGGAGTTTTACCACTACCTCCAACTACTAAGTTTCCAATGCTCACAACTGCAATGTCATAATCTTTTAAAGAAGCTAACTTAAAACGCAACCAAGCGATAAAACAGTAGATAAGAGTTAAAGGAAGAAGAGAATATGAGATAAGTTGACCCCCAAAAGAGGGTCTAAAAAGGTAGCGTTCGGTGGTACTTACTAAACCCAATGCGAAGCAACGTCACTAATTTGTTCACAAATATAGTCAACCTCTTCATTACTTAAATCTGCATATAAAGGAATTGATAGTATCTGCTGATAATTCTGTAAAGAGATTGGAAAATCATTTACACGTAAATTATATTTCTCTTTATAATATGTCAACCTATGAAGAGCAATATAGTGAAGCCCTGTCTCTATCCCTCTTTTTTGAAGTTCTCTTGCAAAGTTATCTCTATTTCTATCAATCTTGATAATATAGAGCTGATGTGCATCATTACTATCTAATATAGGTAGTGTAATGTGCGGAAGATTTTTTAATTTAGAGTTATAAACAGCTGCTATCTCTTTATGACGTTCAATATGACTCTCTAATTTTCCAAGCTGAGCAATTGAATAAGCTGATTCAATATCACCCATACTATAGTTACATCCAATATCTAAAACATCATACACATAATGCATACTATTATCTTTATCGCCTTTAATCTCTATACCATGATTACGAAGAAGTAAAGCACGTTCATATAAGGTGGCATCATCTGTAACTAACATACCACCTTTTGCAACATTGCCCTTAAGGTGTGAACTAAATGTAAAAGTCGTAATGTCTGCACCAGTTGCACCTAGCTTTTTACCCTTATATGTAGAACCTAAAGCCTCAGAAGCATCTTCAACAACTTTTATTTTGTACTTTTTTGCAATAGCATATAGTCTATCTAAATCCGCAATGCGCCCACCTATATGAGTAAAAATTACGGCTTTTAATTTTTTTGAAGTGTTTTTACTTAGTATATCTTCAAGGTCATCTAAATTTAACGTATATGAATCTTCATCTACATCTACAAATATAGGCTCCGCATCAAAATGACGTACAACTTCTGGAATACTTGGATATGCATTAATACTACATATAACTTTATCGCCACGTTTTAAATCAAGTGCACACATTGAAAGGTGAAGTGCTGCTGTACCATTTGATGTTGTAATAGCAAACTCAGAACCAACCAATTTTGAGAACTTCTCTTCTAAAACTTTATCTTGATCAACACTTTGCGCACTAAGTACACTTTTTAATAGTTCCTCTTCTGTCTCGTCAACACTAGGACGAAAAAAAGCGATATTATTCATTTCAAATTCCTTTATAGGTTTATATCTCTTGGATATAAAAAATCGTGATTTACAGATCTACTCGTTAATTTAGCTATAACTGGTGGTTTGCGCTTGAACTGATTTTGATATATCCGTTTTTTTAACATTTTAATCAATTCAGGCTCAAACCCTTGGTCAGCTAACTCTTGTTCATTTACTCTATCTTCAACATAAAGTTTCAAAACTTCATCAAGCTTAGCATAACTGTAACCCAAATCTGTCTCATCACTCTGCCCCTCATACAGGTCAGCTGATGGTGGTTTTGAGATAATCTCTCCAGTAATCCCTAAGTATCTTGCAAGCTCATATACTTCTGTTTTATACAAATCACCAAGTGGATTAATAGCACTTGCTAAATCTCCAAATATTGTACCATATCCTAACATAATTTCACTTTTATTACTAGTTCCTAATACTAACGCACTCTCTCTCGCAGAAATATCGTACAGTACAGACATTCTCATTCTTGCTGAAAAGTTCCCAATTCGCATATTTTCACTACTATCTATACTATAAGCTTTTAAAAGTGGCTCAATAGATACTATTTCATTGTTTAAATCAAATTCCTTGCATAAGTCTTGCGCGTCATCCACACTTCCACTTGAAGAGTATTGCGATGGCATTAAAACACATAATAATTTATCATTAAAAGCACGTTTAGCAAGTAGTGCAACAACAGCAGAATCAAGGCCACCACTTAAACCAACAACAACATGATTTAAACCAGTTTTCTCTACTTCATTACGTAGAAATTCAACAAGATAACCGGTAATTAAAGAGAATCTAGTATCATTATTTTTCATTATAGTTGAGATTATACATAAAAATTTTATTAAATGCAAGAGTTATATATAATAATATTATGAAAGGCGATCTCTGTAATCATTAAATCCAAACTCTTTAACTATTTTTAATGTACCATCTTCTTTATGTATAATTATTGATGGAAGAGATATTCCATTAAAAGTTGTATTTTTTACCATTGTATAGTGAATCATATCTTCAAATATAATCATATCACCAATTTTTAGTGGTTCATCAAATGAGTAATCCCCAATTATGTCACCTGCTAAACAACTGTTTCCACCAAATCTATAAGTATGTTTTTTAATATTTGGTTTTGCAGATCCTCTAACATCAGGTCTATAAGGCATTGCTAAAACATCAGGCATATGTGTCTCTGCTGAAGTGTCTAAAATAGCTATATCAATGCCATTATTTACAATATCAAGTACACGTGAAACCAAAACACCAGTTTGCCAAGCAACAGCTTCACCTGGTTCTAAATAAACCTCAAGATTTTTATATCTATTTTTAAAATTCTTTAAAAGATTTATTAATCCATTTACATCATAATCTTCTCTAGTAATATGATGTCCACCCCCAAAATTAACCCATTTTAGATTACCCAATATATGACCAAACTGCTCTTCAAAGTTTTTTAAGACAACTTCAAGCGCATCAACATTTTGTTCACATAGTGCGTGAAAGTGTAGTCCATCTACGCCATTTATCTCATCAAATAAAAAATTCTTTTTTGTAACCCCTAAACGACTAAATGGAGCGCAAGGGTTATAAAGGTCTACATCTACAGTTGAGATATCAGGATTAACTCTAATGCCAATTGAGACATTTGAATTAACCTCTTTTACTCTATTTTTAAAATGTTTTAATTGTCTAAATGAGTTAAAAACTATATGATCACTAATTTTTGAAATCTGATCTATCTCTGTTTCTTTAAATGCGGGTGAATAGGTATGAACCTCTTTATTTAACTTTAACGCTAAAAGAGCTTCATTCAAGCCACTTGCAGTTGCCCCATGTAAATATTTTGAAACCAAATCAAAGGTTGAATGCATTGCAAAACCTTTGAGTGCTAAAAGTATCTTTACACCTGAACTTTTTTGAACATGTTCAAGCAGTTCTAAGTTTTTACGTAAAAGCACTTCTTCACATATATAAGCTGGTGTGTCTACACTACTATACATCTAACTCTTCAACTATCCAAGGTAACCCATCACTATTGAGTGCTTCCATGAAAGGATCAGGATCTAACTCTTCTATATTGAAAACACCTTTACCGCTCCATATATCTTGCATGATTAATTTAGCACCAATCATTGCTGGAACTCCTGTTGTATATGATACGCCCTGACTTTTTACCTCTTTGTAACACTCTTCATGATCACTTACATTATAAATGTAAATCTTACGTTTTTTACCATCTTTAGTTCCTTCAAAAACACAACCTATATTTGTTTTTCCTTTTGTTCTCTCTCCCAAAGATGCAGGGTCTGGTAAAAGTGCTTTTAAAAAATGTAATGGAACAATAGGTGTGCCATTGAAATCTATTGGTTCAATACCTGTCATTCCAACATTTTCAAGAACTTTCAGATGTGTAAGATAGTTTTGTGAAAAAGTCATATAAAAGCGTATACGTTTAACACCTTTAATATTTTTTGATAGACTTTCAAGCTCTTCATGGTAAAGTAAATAACTATCTCTTTTACCAACTTGTGGATAATCCCAAACGATTTTTTCACTCAAAGGCTCAGTTTCAATCCACTTGCCATTTTCAAAATAACGACCATTAGCTGTTATCTCTCTAATATTTATTTCAGGATTAAAGTTAGTAGCAAATGCATAACCATGGTCACCATCATTACAATCTAGAATGTCTATAGTCTCTATCTCATCAAAATAATGTTTTTGCGCATATGCGCAAAAAACACCAGTAACACCAGGATCAAACCCACTTCCAAGCAGACCAAAAAGAGCAGCATCTTTAAACTCATCATCTTTTGCCCACTGCTCTTTATACTCAAACTTTGCAGTATCTGGATGTTCATAATTTGCTGTATCTAAGTAATGCACACCTGTCTTTAAACAAGCATCCATAATAGTTAAATCTTGGTATGGAAGTGCTACATTTATTAAAACTTTTGGTTTTATCTCTTCAATTAAAGCAACTAATTCATCAACATTATCAGCATCAACTTCTGCTGTTTTAATTTCAACATTTTTAATTTCACTTGCAATGTTATCACAACGACTTTTTGTTCTACTAGCTAAAATAATATTCGAAAATACATCACTATATTGCGCACATTTATGAGCAACTACACGCCCTACTCCACCAGCACCAATTATCAAAACTGTAGACATTAAAACATCCTTATTTTTTTTATTTCTGCGTACGCTTCATTTATTTTTTGCAGTCTATCGTTTGCTTCATATAACTCTTTATCTGTTGCTCCAACAATAGAATCAGGATGACAACTTTTAACTAAAGCACGGTAAGCTTTTTTAACACTATCATTATCAGCACGTTGACTAATCCCTAGTGTCTGAAAATATGAATTAACCAATTTTTTATGATCTGAATACTGCTCTGTTATAGATTGTTTAATACGTGCATAATCTTCATCATTAAATCTAAGTAGTGCGGAAATATGACGAATAAGTGCCTCTTCATCATCTGAAAAGTCATTATCAATGAATGCTAAACCCATCAAAAGCTGAATACTTCTCTCTTTTAAAGCACTATTTGAATTAACCTGAACATAAAGATTTTTTACCAAATCTTCATAACCATCTACATCATTTTTATTTTTATTAAAAATTGATTTTAGTATGTTACGTGCAAGCTCTTTATCTTCATTAAAATCCTCTGCTAAACCACTTAAAAATGAACCTACATAGAGAGCCTCTTTTTCAGAGACTCTTCCATCTGCTTTTGCAACTTTTGCAAAAATTGCACTCAAAAGTCCTGCATATGTGCTTTCTATGAAATGGTAAAAATCTGCATTATATTCATCTTTATTCTCTAAAATAGCACGCCTTGCATAAAAAGGACGAGCCACTGCTAAAAACAGTAATGACAATGTGATTATTTTAAGTAAAAATTCCATAACTCACCTCGTATATTAACGGCATTCTATCTAAAAATTATAATTATTATAAGTTCTAAGGGCAATATCGGCTAAATTTGTTAAAAGTTTATATGCAACCTATTAGGTATATCCAATAAAATAGATTGAATTGCTTGACATTAAAACCTAAAAGTACTAATATTGCAATATCTTAAAACAAACTATAACATAAAAGGTATTTATGGCTGGTATTACTTCAAAGGGAATCTACGGTCTGAGTGCTATGTATGAACTTTCTCTCTCTAGTGGTGAACCTATGCAAATTAAAACAGTAGCACAACGTGCAAATGTGCCACAGAATTACCTCGAACAGCTATTGCCACTTCTTAGAAAAGCTGGTTTACTAATAAGTTTCAGAGGTGCTAATGGAGGATATACATTAGCAAAGAACGCAAAAGAGATTACAGTACTAGAGATTATTGAAACACTAGAGGGAGATTTCTGTCTCTCTTCACTGCAAGATAATCATGATGTACTAAATCTTTTTTGGCAAGAGCGTCAAAATAAGATAAATGAACTTTTCAAAATAAGTTTATATGAACTTCAAAGTTATCGTCAAAATTTTACATACACAATTTAAAAGGATTTAACTTGAATATTGCAAAAAATGTTACTGAACTAATTGGAAATACTCCTCTTATTCATATTAATGGTATTAGTAAAAAGTCTGGATGTACGGTTTTAGGAAAATGTGAATTTTTAAATCCATCTGGTTCTGTTAAAGATAGAATAGGCTTTAGTATGATTAAAACAGCACTAGATAGTGGAAAAATAAGTAGCAATACAACTATTATAGAACCAACTAGTGGAAATACTGGAATTGGTCTTGCGACTGTTTGTGCAGCACTTGGGTTAAAACTTATCTTAACAATGCCAAGCTCTATGAGCATTGAAAGACGTCGTTTGCTTAAAGCTCTTGGCGCAGAACTTGAACTTACTGAACCCTCACATGGGATGAAAGGGGCTATTGAAAAAGCTATAGAACTCTCAAATGTAACACAAAACTCATATGTTCCTCAACAATTTGAAAATAGTGCAAATCCTCAAATCCATAGAGAGACAACAGCAAAAGAAATTCTACATGATACTAATGGTAAAATTGATATTTTAGTTGCTGCTGTTGGAACTGGTGGAACAATTACAGGAGTTGGTGAAATGCTTAAAAAACATAATCCAGATATTCAGATAATTGCAGTTGAGCCACAAGATTCTCCAGTTTTATCAGGAGGAAAAGGTGGTCCACACAAAATTCAAGGAATCGGAGCTGGATTTGTACCAAAAATTTTAAATACTAAAGTTTTTACCGAAGTTATTAAAGTTAGTAACGAAGATGCATTTTCAACATCACGTGCTATTGCTAAAGATGAGGGTCTATTAGTTGGTATCTCATCTGGTGCAAACCTTTATGCAACTTACGAAGTAGCACAAAGAGCTGAAAACAGTGGTAAAACTATTGTTACAATTCTTTGTGATACCGGTGAGAGATACCTAAGTACAGAACTATACGAAGATTAAAATAATCATTTAAGAGTTAGCTGGGTCTAACTCTTTTGGAAATTTAATCTCAAACTTTACACCATGATTAACTTCACTAGAAACATTAATTATACCATTTAACCTAGAGACTACAATATTATAAATAATATGCATACCTAATCCAGTACCACCAGATTCTCTATTTGTTGTAAAAAATGGATCAAAAATTTTAGGTAATACATCTTGTGCAATCCCTTTACCACTATCTGTGTAGACTATATAGATATATTCATTCTTTTCAAAAGCATGAATGCCAATAGTACCAACTTCATCCTCTTTAAATGCATGCATAAATGAATTCATTATCAAATTAGTTATTACCTGAATGATTACACCCGGATCACCATAAATATAAAAGTTTTTATCACATATTACTTTTATATTAATTTTTGTATGTTTTACACGGTTATTAATGCTAATAAGTATCTGTTCAATTCGTTCGTTTAATGAAAATGTATGTTTATTCTCAATTGATTGATCTGCTGCAACCATTTTAAAACTTCGTATTAATTCAGCCGCACGATTTAAATTCAAATAAACAGATTTATTAATTTTTTCATTTGTTGCTAAATAGTTTTCAAAGTCATTTTTACTCATATTCTGTTTTTCATATAGCTCACTCAATCTTTTTGTTTCATCACTTAAAAATGTAACTCCTGTAATACTCAAACCAACTGGAGTATTAATCTCATGAGCAACTCCTGCAACAAGACTTCCTAAAGAAGCCATCTTTTCTGATTGGATTAACTGTTCTTGAGTAATATTAAGCTCATCTACAGTTCCTTGTAGTTCTTTTGTTCTCTCACTTACTCTCTCTTCTAAATGTTCATTTAGATTTTCTAGTTTTAGTAACTCATTTTTTATTGTATTTTGCATAAAGTTAAATGCACTAACCACCTCATCCAATTCATCACTGCTATCTTTCTTTTGCAAAACTAGTGGCTGCATTATATTATCAATATTAAAGTGCTTACTAAATTCAGAAATTACTTCAAGATGTCTAATAAGTAAATATTGCACTAAAAAAAGGATGAAAAAAGTAGTCAAAAATGTTTTAATACCTTGAGAAAATAGTATAATAATCACTTTATTAATAAGTTCAGAATATAACCCCTGTAAATCTGCCATAACAAGTACAGTACCCACATATATATCTCGTTTTTCATATTTGTAATTTAGTTTTATTCTCTTTTCAATGTATGATTTTTCAAGTTTTTCCCCAACTGATATATGTTCAGTCTCACCTATATTTATACGTACATACTTAATATCACTTAGATTTAAAATTCCATTCATCTGAAGAATAAGCTGATCTCGATCATCTACCCATAAACTATGTTCTAGACTATCTCTATATCCTGCTTCTATACTATTTAATTGATTATCAATATTATTTAAACCATTTTCATAATCAATAAAAAGTTGTAAAGAAGTAATTATAAGTGTAATAATAGAACTAAATAGTATTGTAAAAAGAACTAATTTCCATGCTATTTTTCTATTTTTATTATAAAACATTATTTAACACTTTTTACTTTTAAAGATACGTCGATATTTATATATTTATCAAAATACTTTTGATATACTCCATCATTTTTAATGCTGCGAAGAGTCTGTTCAAATGGAACTACATACTTTTTAAATTTTTTATTCAACTGCATATAAAGTTTTACACTAATGAGTGGTGGCATATGTAAATAGTAATAATCTTCTGTTTTTGATTTTAAAGTCTCTTTTAAAATACCCATTTTATCCACAAAAGCGACATCTATACGCCCTTTATTAAGTAGATTTAATAAACCCTTATAATCTGTAGCTTCTATAATGGATTTTGGATTTACGTCTAGCATTTTAAGTTTTGCTATTTTCATACCCCTAATAATCCCAACATGATATGGTTTTAAATCTTCTAATTTTTTAATACTAAGTCCTGCCTTATTTGTTAGGGCCACTATCTCTAAAGTATAGATACTCTCAGCAACTGCAACTAAATTAGGATAATATTTTGAGATATTTAATATACGACCTGCATCAGCATCATCAATACCACTATTCACATTAATCAATGAACGTTTATTTGGCATCTTTTGAATAATAAAATTAATGTTATTGCGTTTAGCAACCTCTTTCCATATAGATTCCATAAACTCTGCTTCAGGAGAGTTAAATGGATTATTAAATCGTAAACTCTCTTGTGCATAACTATTAGTTAAAAAGAAAAAACTAATAAAAATTAAAATAATTCTTAGCATACTACTATCCTTTTAGAAATTATAAGTAATAACGAGATCAACGTCCAAAATACGTATCTTTTTACCATTAAAAGCATATTCGCTATTTTTATAAATTACACCACTTAAAATAGTTAAACTTTTAATTGGCTTATAAACTAACAATGCAGTAGTCTCAATTGCATTGTATATAGCTTTTGCAGGAACTTTATCACCAGTTGCAACAAAACTACCCATTGTATTTGATTTTCCATAATTTGCAAAATCTGTAATAAGTGTTAAATCTTTTTTAATCTTATAGTTATACCCAACTTTAAAAGCATCAACATCAGCTCTATATTCATTTCTTGAAAAAAATGTTGATGTGTAAGCTGGGTCTCCTCCCCAAGGGTTAAATATTTTTGAACTTCCAGTATGGTTATATGCTATAAATGCTAATGACTTGCCATATTTTGCAGACAGTTTAACTCCATACAAATTAGATGAACCATCATCCATAAATGCATTTGCTAAATCTTTTCCAACACTATTTTGATGTAAATACTGTATTGAAGCTATGTAAGTTGCCTCTTTAACTGGTATTTTGTAGCTAGCTTCTATGTAAGTCATATTTAAAATATCATGTCCATAATAGTCCCAAAACTCTAAAGTAGTATTTGGTAAACTTCTATTTTTTATGGCAAATACAGTAAGACCTTTTGTATTTACACTCTTATCATTAACTGTTAATGTCTCAATTGGACGAAAACGTCCTCTTAGGGCTAAACCATTTTGTGATGCACCAGCTGTACGAGTAGCCTCACCAATTAAACCAAATTCAACAGGTGCGCGAGAGCCAAAAGCCATTTTATCTATTTGACTAAATACTAATGTAGTATCAGAAAATATCTTGTTTGTATATGTAAGTGCTTCAAACATAGTAGGTAAATATGTTACAACCTCTTTTGTCATAGGAGAAGAAAACTTTTGACGACCAGCTACTATTTTATGTTCACCATCATCATAAAAAATATTAATTTCAGGTATTAATCCTCTAGGTTTAAGATCATCTTCTAAAAATCTTCCAGCTCCGATAATTGTATTAGGGTTATCTTTTTCAGTAAGTCCTGTACTTGTTGCATAGTAGAATGAACTTGATACTCCAAAATTATTAAACCTAGGAGTTGTATAACGAATATGACCTCCTATTGTACTGCCAGAAACATCATAATCTTTACCAGCTTTTATATATGCCCCACCAAAAATATGGTATGCCCTTACTTGTCCAGAAAGTGTTCCATATGCACCAGTCTGTGCATAAACAAAGTTAAAACCAAATAGAACAATCAATATTAAAAATGTTTGTAATATCATGACAATACCCTTTATAAATAAGTTTTACCTATAGTTAAAAATATTATAACACTAATTTTTAAGTTTTAAGTTATTATATTACTTATATAAAAATATTAGAATAATCATAACGGTCAAGATCTAAATAGAATAAGCCTTCAATTTCAATTATTCTATCGTCTACACCTGATCGAATCTCAAACCTTTTTAAAATTTCATCTTGCTCTAAATCATCAATACCTAACATGTCAAGATATATATCAAGCCTAATTAAACGCGTTCCAACTTCATCCTCTTCTACATTTTTAAAAACTTGTTCACCATCAATTTCACTAACTATTGCTAAATGACCATCTACTTCAACTAAATTAGACTTAACTGTACCAATTTGAGAAGCAACTTTTTTACGAACATCTTCATGTCGTTTGCGTGCTTCAACTTGGCGTAATTTTAAAACTTCACGACGTTTTTCTTGAGTTTTTTTCAACATTAATCTAATAGATGAGTAATCATTTTTTTCCAACTTATTTTCCATTAAAGATAAAATTATAAATTTGGTATAATTATATCAATTTTAAACAAAAGCAGTACTTTGCACGAACACTACATTCAATCAATAGAAAAAATAGATGATGTTATAAGAGACAATAGTGACATTAATACTCTACTTCCTAATATTGTAAAAAGCATAATTGAAACTTTTGAATGTGAACGCTGTTGGTTAATATACCCATGTGACCCAAAAACACAATCATGGCAAGCAAAGTATGATGAATCTATTTCTTCCTTAATACCAACATTTGAAACAAATGTAGATCATCCAACAACTACAAGTGTTGCAGAATACTTTAGAAAACATCTTGAAAATGATGAACCACTAATTAGCCTATCTCATGAGACATTAAATGTTCCAGGAGGAGCGCACTTTATATCACCTAGGCGTTCTCAACTGTCAATTGCTATAAAACCAAATAGTGGAAAACACTGGCTTATTGCAATAGAACAATGTAACTTTGAACGCAATTGGGAACACTCGGAGCTAAAACTTTTCAAACATATTTCAAAAAGATTAAATGATGCTTTTAATAATATTTTTCATTCTAAAAAACTTATTCAATCAAAAGATGACTTAAGTGCTCTTCTAAAAAAATTACCAGATCTAATTTTAGAACTTGATATTGATTCAAATATTATAAGTTCAAATAAACCTTTAAGAAATGGTCGTTCTAATACAAACTATAGAAGCCATATATCTGAGGCATTATCTGTATCACAGATTGAGAAGTTAGATATTGCAATTAAAAAAATCAAAAAGCATGAAGAGGAAAAAATAAATTTTGAACTTCCTATTGTTCCAACAAATGCAAATGAAATTCATTTTTTATTGCACCTAGTAATGCCAACTAGAAAAAATGGTAAAATTATTGGCTTTTTGCTAATTGCTACAGATGTCACAGAACAGAGACGTGCTCAAGATTCTTTAACTAGACTGAATAGTACTCTTGAAAAACGTGTTGGGCTTGAAGTAGATATTAGCCGTCAAAAAGATCATCTCATGTTTCAGCAGTCCCGTCTTGCTTCTATGGGTGAGATGATAGGTAATATTGCTCACCAATGGAGACAACCACTATCTTCATTAAGTGCAATCATCCAAAATATACGTCATAAAAGCAATAGAAATAAACTTAGTAATGAATTTCTTGAAAACATTACAGAAGATGCCCTAAAAATTGCTTCACAAATGAGTGAAACCATAGATGACTTTCGAAACTTTTTTGAACCAAGCAAAGAAAAAGAACGTTTTAATGTAAATGAAGCTGTGCTAGACACATTAGAACTCTTAAAACCAACACTATTCAATAATGACATTAACATCATTAATAATGAAAAAATAAATATAGATATCTTAGGATATAAAAATGAGCTCTCACAAACAATACTAAATATTTTCTCAAATGCAAAAGATATACTCATAGAAAAAGTCTCATCTAATAGGCTAATAATGATAGAAATAGATCTTTCAAAAAATAATAGACATGTTGTAATATCAATTTCAGATAATGGGGGAGGAGTTCCTGATGAAGTAATAGATAATATCTTTAACCCATACTTTACAACAAAAGAGCAAGGAAAAGGTACTGGAATTGGACTGTATATGTCAAAACAGATTATTGAGACAAATATGAAAGGTAATCTATTAGTAAAAAACTCTACACTTAAGTATAATGAAAAAAATTACAAAGGAGCAAAGTTTATGGTAGAACTTCCTTTAACACTACGATGATAAAACTATTTTTTATTCTCTCTATTTTGGCCTTTGAACTAAATGCGTTAACTCTTAAAAATTTTAATGCAGACTTCAAGCAGACGATAACAAATGAGTATAATAAAACAATTAGTTATCTTGGATCAATTACAGCAAAAAGTCCATCAAGTGTAGTCTATCACTACACATCACCAATGAAGAAAAGCCTATTCCTTCTTGATAAAAAAATAATCATTGTAGAAGATGAACTAGAGCAGATAATAGTACGTAGATTAAAAAGTGAAATAAATCTTTTTGAACTTCTTAAAAGTGCTAAAAAAAGCAAAGATGATACATTCACATCAAAATATAAAGGTTATACTTTCTATATAAAAAAAAGTAAAGATGTACCAAAGTTCATAAAATACAGTGACAATTTAGACAACACCATACAGATAGAATTTTTTAATATTAAAACAAATATTAAATTAGCAAAAGATATTTTCGAGCCAAACATACCACCATATTATGATGTCATAAAAGAGTAATATATAGCGTCAAAATCTTTAAAAAAGCACACCAACCAAAAGAGATAAAGAGTATTTATCATTTAAAGAAGAGGTCACCAAGCCACTTTGTAATTTTGTATCAAAGTCGTATCTATCATATCTTATTGCTATGTCGAAGTTTTTGTATCTTATCCCTGTTTGTAAAGTTCCTACTATACTTCTTGTTGTTTCATCTTTTTGTGTAGCATTAATTAGTGGTGAAGTTTTCCAATCTAATAGAGCATATCCAGCTGATGCGCTAACATATGGTTTATAGACTAAATCTGTTTCTATATCTTTTTTTACACCTATACCTAAAGAGTAAATATTTCTATCTGTATTTATGATTGTATTAACATCAATAAATGGGTTTAGACCATAAGATTGAATATAATCGCATTTAGTAAATACTTCTAAGTTTATAATGGTTGCTCTTTTACTTGGTAGACTAACGCCAGCTATATTATTTCTTAGTTTCACATCTGTTTTAGCTACACCAACTTTTAATGATAGTTCTTCAACTAATTTATTATTCTCTGCCATTACCATATTAGCTGACAACATAGAACCTAACATTAGAACTAAAAACTTTTTCATTTGTATCATCTATAATCCTTAGTAAAATTCATTTACACTAACTATTATTCAAAGAGTAATCACCATAAATCAAGGTTGCTTCACCTTTTAGTAAAGTAACACTCTTTATCTCTTTACCAATGATATGTTCTATTTTTATCTGTGTCTCATCATTTTGTGCTGAGACTCTGTCGCCTGTATTTACTACTACAGAGGTACCAATAGTCAGATTGATTTTAGTTGTTTTTGTTGTGATAGCACCATTACTAAAAGAAGCGTCACCTCCGCCTCCACCACATGCAGTAAAGATTGTTGCTATTAGTGCTGTTGTGCTTATTTTTTTAATTAATGTTTTCATATCTTCCTCCTAAAAAAGAATATCTCTTGTAACTTTTGTATTTATCTCTAATTTCAGCAATCCATCTTGTTCTGTTAGTGTTGCATCGTTTCCTGCTTCAAATGGTGTTGTATCACTAACTGTTTTTTCAAGTTCCAGTTTTTCACCTGTTATTACATTTACTTTTTCAAACTCAGTATAGCTTTCTCCATTTGGTAAAGTTACAACAATACCTTTAACTATGTACTCTTGTCCGTTTATAATTAAATTATTGGAAGACTGAGCCTCTGTTGTAATTTTTCCATTTTCTGCCATTGATGTTTTAGCGCCTGCGATTAAGCTTGTAGCTTTAGTCTCAACACCATTTTGTTTTACTTTATGAGTAGCTGAGCCATCTGCGTTTGCTTCAACACTTAATTGAATATCACCTTTACCTTTTTCTGTAAGTGTTGCGCTTGTTGCTATATTTCCATTTTTTGATATAACGGTTTGAGCGCCTTTAATCTCACTTGTTGCTTTTGTGATAACAGTATTACCTGATAAATCAATTAGTTCTAATAGATGAGAAGACCTACCATCTATTTTACCCTCAACTACAACTACTATTGTTTTTTTATCTGCTGTTGTTGTGGTTGCGTTTGTTTGGATGGAGCCATCTTCTAAGATTGTAATTGCGCTATTATTTACGTTAGATATAGCTTTAGTCTCTATTATCTCACCATTAGTTCCTACTATATCTACTTTATGTTCAGATAGTCCCTCTTTAGTAGCGCTTGCTTTAACTGTTACATTATCTTTTGTTCTTTGTGTTATTGTGGAACCATCTTTAGCTGTATTAGTTTTTGTATCTGATAGAAGCGATTGTATAACAACACTTTTTATATTTCCATCTTTATCTGTTTGGGTTGATACAGTTTGCGATGTTCCGTTTGTATATACTTTTGTATCAATAGATTCTGTTGAACCATCTTCATTATTTAATTTTGTATTCATGGAGACACCATCTTCTGTGGTTGTTACTATGATATCTTTTTTATCTATTTCAGATGTAAAGTCTAATGTTCCATTATCATTACCATTTTCATCTTTTAGTGCTATTGAGGTTGTTGTTATTCCTGTTGTTGTATCTGTTTTAGACTCTTTTACTTCACCTATTATTGTTCCAGTTTTTACTTCATTGATAATAATCTTTTTATCTTCTATAGCGTTATTACCATTTCCTGTATCTGGGATGATGATAGTAATTGTTATATTTTTTGTTGGTACTGGAATTGGGTCTTGTGGTGTTGTAACTGGAGTTACCACTGGCTCTGTTACTGGTATTGCACTTGATGACGAACTAGATGATGTTGCAACACTTGAGCTTGAGCTTGGTGTAGTTGTAACAGTTGTTGTGGATGCAGTTGGTGTTGATGCTACAGCTACTGAAGAAGAACTAGTTACACTTGATGAACTAGTGCTTGATGTAGTCGTTGTTGAACTATTACAATCTATCGCATAAGATGGAACAGTTCCATTAATTGGGGTAGCAATATTATATCCACAAGACGTCGTAAGTAATGGAATCGCATCACTACTTTGTGTTGGTGAAGTAGTGCTTGAGCCATTACTATCTAGTTTAGGTATATCTGTTTGAGAGCTATTGCTAGCACCTGCTATAAATGTATCTGCGTGTACACTACTTAAAAGAAGTAGTGTAGCTATAAAGCTTCTATTTAACATATACATCTCCTTTATGGGCAGATATGTTTAAGCCATGCAGCGCTATTTGCAGGGATGTTTGCTGTTGTGTTCCAACTATTGTTTGCATAGTCATAGAAGAACATAACGCTATTTAAGTTACATGTCGCAGGTGTAATATTTGTGCTTCTAATTATGTCAGCCCAAGCAAGAGCATTTGGGACACCAACTAATTGCCATTTGCTTTTTGTCATAGCTTTATAATAAGTATATTGAGCAGCTGCATTTGCTAAATCATTGGCTGTATTTACAGTTGCATTGTAACTAATTGAAGTGCCTACAGGTTTAACCCACACTCCCATTTTAGGTGTTACAGTTGATGGGTTTTGAGCCCATGTGTCATCTGTTAATGCCCAAATACTTCCAGTGATTGATGCAGTTGCCACACTTGTTGTTGTTAAGTTTGCATCAAAGCCATTTCCAAACGATACCATTTGCCATTTACCTGCAGTTAGTCCTGTTAGTGATTTTTTTATTGTTGTTGTTAAGAAATTTACAGTTGCTGTTCCTACAGTGAGCGCTACTGTTGTAGTTTTTCCATAATCTGCAATTGTCGCTAAAGACTGAACATTAAGTGTTTGTCCACTACTTATTGTTCCTGAAGTTGCAGTGTAGGCTCCACCTGCAATGCTATATTTTCCATTAGTAATAGAGATTGCAGCTGCTGTATTTATGCCTGCTATTGTAATTGTCTCAGCTGCTGTAATAGCAGTAGATAATGCTTGATTTGTTTTTGCGGCAAAAGTAAAGGGGTCAGGTGTTACATCTGCTGTATTTGTAGTAAGTGCAATAGTTACAAGTGCCGCATCAAGTTGTAGGTTTGTCGCACTATCTTGTGCTATAAAGTAAACTGTATAACTAGTAGAACCACTAAGCCCTGAAATTGCAAAATCTTTACTTGTTGCTGCTACCATTGCTGCATTTCCAGAGGCTACTTTAGTTCCACCTGTGTAACTAACGCCAGCTTTGACTTGAGCTGCTGTTGGAGCAGTTGAGCCTGATGCTACTACAATGTAATAACCAGTTCCTGCTTCATTAATAGTTGCACTAAGTGTTGAAGTTGTTAAACCTGCTACTATGCTTGAAGCTGATGTTGTTGGTGGTGTTGTGTCGTCTGAGCTAATATTTTTAACTATAACTGTTCCAGCATCTGTTCCATCACTTTTCCATAGTTCTATTCCGTTAGTTGCTTCAGTTGCGCTAAAATATAGAACACCATTTATATCTGTTAAATTTGAAGGATTTGCACTATTGACACCACTATAAATATCTTTAACCATTACAGTTCCAACATCTGTTCCATCACTTTTCCATAGTTCTACTCCGTTAGTGCCATTAGTGGCTTGAAAATAGATTGTGCCATTTGACTCTATGATATATTGAGGAGATCCATTGCCACCAGTCCTAATATCTTTAACCATAACTGTTCCGGCATTTGTTCCATCACTTTTCCAAAGTTCTATTCCATTAGTGCCATCATTGGCTGAAAAATAGAGCGTACCATTAACATTTGCTAGATTTGCAGGATTTGAGTCACCAGCACCGGCATAGATATCTTTAACCATAACTGTTCCCGCATCTGTTCCATCACTTTTCCATAGTTCTATTCTATTAGTTCCATTATTGGCTGAAAAATAGAGCGTACCATTAAGATCTGTTAAATTTGCAGGAACTGAACTACCAAGCCCAACATAGATATCTTTAACCAGAACTGTTCCGGCATTTGTTCCATCACTTTTCCATAGTTCTACTCCGTTAGTGCCATCACTGGCTGAAAAATAGAGCGTGCCATTCGATTCTGTTAGATTTGCAATACCTGAATTAGAAGCATTAGAATTGATATCTTTAACAAGAACTGTTCCAGTAGTCGTTCCATCACTTTTCCATAGCTCTTTTCCATTAGTGCCATCATTGGCAATAAAATAGAGCGTGCCATTAACATTTACGAGATTTGTAGGATATGAGTCGGTGGTACCAGCATAGATATCTTTAACCAGAACTGTTCCGGCATTTGTTCCATCACTTTTCCATAGTTCAGCTCCATTAGTACCAGTACTAGCATTAAAATAAAGAGTGCCATTAACATCTGTGAGATTTATAGGACTTGAGTTACCGATACCAGAAAAGATATCTTTAACGAGAACTGTTCCAGTAGTCGTTCCATCACTTTTCCTGAGTTCATATCCGTTAGTGGTATCATAAGCTTTAAAATAAAGTGTTCCATTAACATTTACTAGATAATCGGAATATGAACCAGTGGCACCAGCATAGATATCTTTAACGAGAATTGTTCCAGTAGTCGTTCCATCACTTTTCCATAGTTCAGCTCCATTAACGCCATCGTCTGCTTTAAAATAGAGTGTACCATTAACATCTGTGAGATTTGTAGGACTGGAACTACCTGCATAAAGATTTTGCACTAAAAGCGTTGCAATAGAGAGTGAAAGAATAATTGGTTTCACTTTTATCTTTGGAAAGGATGTTTTTAGATCCACCCCTAACATGTTTAATTTTTTTACCATGATTTTTTCCTTTTAATGTGGCGTTTTATGAAGCAATCAAACTTACAAGTATGGTACAAAAAAAAACTCTCTTTAAAATCTCTATATGGAGAGAATAAGGAGAGAGTTTTCTGTTATAATTATTTTATGAACAAAAATCAACATCTAAATAGTCTATAATACCCCAAGAAAACAAGTATATTGCTCCCTGTATAAAACTTTATCTACGCTGTGATGCGGTGTCGCTTGAAGTCAGCTTTCAGTAAGACTCTCGTCCGCCTCATCCGCTGCACGTTCGCCAGAACGAATGGCACCTTCCATGTAGGAATTCCATCGTGATGATGTCTCCGTTCCCGCCCAAAAGACATTCTTCACAGGCTCACGTATAGCGTTCTTATATCCCGTCCAGACTCCTGGTGCTAATGGAGAGGAATAACAGCCACCAGACCATTCTTCATTACACCAGTTCGTAACATAGACCATGAGAGGTTCTGGCATGTCTGGTATAGAGGGTTTGAAAATTTCCTCGATAGCCTTTTTGGCCATTTTTTTCAATTCCTCTTCTGGCACATCAATGTTGTCCCGGACTTTGGCCGTTTCAATGAAACATCCAAGAACCCCCTGTATGCTTTCAATCGCGTCTTCTTCTGACTCTTTCTGTGGTGGGTTATTGTTGGCAACAACTGACAGCAAATGTTCGTCGCTCATGACAACACCGTTATATTCAGGCTCCCAGAAGGGAGTTTTATAAACTAGATGGCATTTAACAGAGGATCCTAGTGGAGCGCGTTGCTGAAACTGTACGCGACTTGCTGGTAACGATGGAGAGAACCTAATTCGTGATGTAATTCCCGCTGAGATAGCCACAATTACTTTTTTCGAGACATAAACACCTTTGTCTGTTTTTATAATGACGCTTTTCCCAGACTGGTCGATTTCACGAACGGGAGTGTTGAATTTCACCGCGTCTCCCAAGCCTTTTGCAAGGTATTCAGTAAGTTGCATTGTCCCCCCATTCAGGCGATAATTCATGCAGGTTTGTAGTTCTGCCGGTCCTCCGGCTGCATTGAGATAAAACAGCATGTGCAGAAGAGAAATGTCCGTTGGCACAGATGCAAAATAGCTAAGGCAAAATTGACGCATCAGAAATTTTGCACCATCGGTCTTGATGTTTTGATTTATCCAACTCTGCACAGTCATGGTATCCCAAATGGTTGCTTGTTTGGCAGTCCATGGTGCATCGGTAGGAACTTGCCGTGCCATATCGCCAAGTTTTTCTTCTATGGCGAGATACTCATTGAAATGTGACAAAAAATTTTCCTGGAAAAATCTTGTGAGAATCAGCCACTCAGCTTCATTTTCATCAATCTCGAACTCATATCGATTACCCTGAAAAATAAAAATGACTTTTCCTTTGGCGGGAAAACCTGGAATCATTTCAACGCCCGCTTTACCACACAGTTCAACAATCCGTGTTTGTGAATCTGTAATCCACTGTGCGCCATTGTCTATCCAATAACCTGATTCTGTAATTGTCCAACTCCGGCCACCAACGCGCTCACGAGCTTCTAAAACAACCACTGACCGTCCCTTTTCTTTCAGCCTTGTCGCCGCTGATAAACCGGCAAAACCTCCGCCGACAATCACTACATCTATTTCGTTGCCTGTTTCCATTTATTTCTCCTTTTTTCTTGTGTAAAATAAATTGTTTTTCTTTCAATAGGTGCGGTCAGCTTTCTAATGCAACCAGTGGGTAAATCTTGAAAATACTTTTTGTACTTCGTCCTATAATAAAAAGTACAGTCATAATCTATTAACTCTACGATCCTAATGAATGTAGGTAGCTAAGAATTAATCTAATGAAAATTGTATAAAAATAAAATATTCAATAAATATTCATTTGGATACTTTTTGGAGAGAGTTATTCGCTATAGTTATCCTTATGAAAAAAGAATGCGAAAATATTTTAAAAAAAATAACTATTTTATTAGTAGAAGACAATCTAGAACTAAGAAAAAAGTTTAGAAATATTTTAAATACTTATGTAGAAGAGGTATATGAAACTTCAAACGGTGAAGACGCTATAGAGATATTTACTAAATTCAATCCTACAATTCTTATTACAGATTTTAAGATGCCTGTAATGGATGGCTTAGAATTGGTAACTTTTATTAGAAGAGTTAATAAAGATATGCCAATAGTTGTAATAAGTGCTTATACAGATACTGATGCACTGGTAAATTTTGCATCACTACATCTGATGCAATATTTAATTAAGCCAATTGATTTTATGCAACTAAATATTGTACTGGAAAAATGTGCTAAAGAGCTATTAGACAGAGGTTTAATAGAAGTTAGACTGAATGATAGTACTTATTATTCATTTTCTCAAAAATGTGTTATTAAAAATGGAGAAAATATATCTCTGTCTCCTAGTGAAATTAAGTTTTTAGAACTTCTGTTAGAGAATAAAAAAAGTTTAGTCACCATCGATATGATAGAACAAGAGGTTTATGATTATCAAACTTGTAGCAATAGCGCTTTAAATAATCTTGTATCTAAGCTGAGAAAAAAAACTGGTATCACTACGATTAACAATATTCCTAAAATTGGTTATATTTTGGTAGACTGATAAGAAATCTTACCCCATCTTTAGTGTTAAATACCTCTATCTTTCCTTGAAATTTCTCCTCTATTATAAGTTTTGAGATATATAGTCCCAGTCCTGTAGATTTTTCCTCTTCATCTCGACTAGAAAAGTTATAATCAAATATATAATCAATAATATCTTCATCAATACCACCTGCATTATCTTCTATTTCTATTTCAATATAGTTGTTCGTTCCATGCATGGATACATGAACTTCTGCATTTTCTATATCTCTAAGTTTTAGAAAATAAATACTATTTTGCAAGATTGATAAAAGTACTTGTGATATGTGGTTTTTATATCCTGTATACTCTATATCTTCATCAATGCTTTCTATAAGTTTGATACTATTTAAAGAAATCATTTCAGATAATAAAAATCTTACATCCTTATAAGCATCAGCAATTTCAAACTTTTCTAATTTTAGGTCTTCTTTGTAAAAATCTTGAAATATATTAATAGTATTAGACATAAATTGAACAATCTTTTGCTCATCATTTAGAATCTCTTCTAATTCCGCTTTAGAGATATCATCTGAAGTTGTAACTTTTCTTAATATCATATTTTGACTCATCGTAAGCTCACTTAATGGCTGTCGCCATTGGTGAGCTATAGTTGCTATCATTTGACCTAAACTAGCCATCTTATTTTGCTGAAAAATAAGGTTATCTTTTTTTCTTGATTTTTCTATTTCCTCTTTAACTTTTTTATTTAATATATAATGTCGATACAGCACAAAGAACAGAACAAGTAAAATGAAACTTACCACTTGCCAAAATAGCGTATAATCAAATTCTTTTTCGTATTTTATATTTATCCATTTATCTATTATGCTATTTATCTGCTCTTTTGAAATACTACTTATAATTTTTTGCAATATTTGCAATAGCATCTCATCATCATTTCTAACAGCACTTCCCATATCGAAACTTTCATCAAACCTACCAGTTACTTTAAGTTCACCTGTAAAATCTCTTTTAAATACATGTGCAACAGAGGCTAATGTTCCGATATATCCAAATACTTCACCATTTTTCACCATCTGTAAGCCATCTCCTATACTATCCACTTCAATAATTTTTAAAGGGTATTTATTTTTTAGTAGTTCAATAAAAGCATAACCTTTAGGAATAGCTATAGCTTTATCTTCTATGCTTTGAAAATTATATATAAAAGGAATCTCTAATTTTGTAACTATTATTAGTGGTACTTTTACAAAAGTTGATGTGAAGTTTAAATATTTTTTTCGCTCCGGTGTCTCTATAGCGAAATCAAATATATCACATTTTCTAGCTTTTCCAAACTCTAAACTTTGTGCCCAGTTCTTCGCTTTAACTACGCTGATAGGAATTGAGATTTTTTGAGAGATTAATTTATAAATATCTGCACTAATTCCAGTATGAATACCATTTTCAAATTTAGTAAATGGTAGCCAGTCGGGATCCATACACATTTTTATCTCTTTTTTTGATTTCAAATACTCTTTTTCTTCCTTTGTAAAAGCAAACTCTGAACTACTGTTTATCTTTTCTTGATTACCAAACCAATAGTTTTTAATTTTAAGTTTTTCTTTTACTGTAATACTATTTAAAGCCTTATTTACAATACTAACAAGTTCAGGCCAATCATTTCGTAAACTAAATACTACATCAGTTGTTTTACCTATTGCAAAAGAGTACTCTATTAGTCCACCTAATCCTATCTCATTTGCAAGATAAAAAGCTGTTTCATCTATAACAGTAAAATCAACTTCTTTTGATACAACAGCTCTTATTAAATCATGCATTCTATCATAGTAAACTATCTCAATATTTTTAAAAGATTTTAAAAGATTTTCAAAAACAATATTTCCTTTTTGAACGGCAACTTTTTTCCCTTGAATATCTTTAATTTTGTAAATATTTTTAGGATTTCCTTTATTGACAATGACTAGAGGTGTATATTTAGAATATGGCACTGAATAATTATAATACAAACCCCTATCACCTCCAGTACCAGAAGTACTAAGTCCATCATATAATCTTTTTTTTGCTTTTTCTTGTATTTCGCTCCATTTTCCAAGCTCAACTTTTATATTTAAGCCTGTTCTTTCATTAATTAATTTTATAATATCTGCATCATATCCGGTTATTTTTTTATCGTTCTCTTGTATCAAATATGGTTCAAAGGAATAACCACCAGCAAGTGTGATATGTGGATGTTTTTTAATAAATTCTATTTCTGTAGGTGTTAGTTCAATCTTAGTATCATAATTTGCTGAGTATATAGTTAATTGAAATATAAAAACAATTAAGACAAAGATTCTTTTTTGCATGCATTTGCCTTTTAAAAATTAGAGAGTGTAATTATATAATATTACAAAAGAAAATACACTTTATGTTAAAATCTTTTTAAAATATAACTTTCATAAAAAGAGAAATGATTTAATGAAAGAAAATGTAGTTTGGCACCAACACAACATTAGCAAGCAAAGTAGAGCACTTAAAAATGCTCAAAAACCTTGTATCATATGGTTTACAGGATTGAGCGGAAGTGGTAAGTCTACTATTGCTAATTATTTAGAAAGTATGCTTTTTAAAAATAATAATTTCACATACCTTCTCGATGGTGACAATATACGCCACGCTCTAAATAGTGACTTAGGATTTGATGACAAGTCACGTATAGAAAATATAAGAAGAGTTGGTGAAGTCGCAAAACTTTTTGTTGATAGTGGTCAAATAGTTCTAACTGCTTTTATATCACCATTTAACAAAGACAGAGAATTAGTTAAAAATTTAGTAGAATCTGATGAGTTTATCGAAGTGTTTGTGGATACACCTATTGAAGTTTGTGAGACAAGAGATTCTAAAGGTCTATATAAAAAAGCAAGAGCTGGTGAAATAAAAGATTTTACAGGAATAAGCTCACCATATGAAGCGCCAACTAATCCAAACATACATATTAAAAATGTTAGCATTTCAGTTAAAGAAGCTTGCGAACAGATAATGAAATATCTAGTTGATAAAAACTATATTGAAAGAAAAAATTGACTCACTTAAAACAGCTGGAAGCAGAATCTATTCATATTATGCGTGAGGTTATCGCCGAGTTTGAAAATCCTGCAATGCTTTATAGCATTGGTAAAGACAGTTCAGTAATGCTTCACCTTGCACAAAAGGCATTTTACCCTGCACCGCCACCATTTCCTTTAGTTCATGTTGATACGATGTGGAAGTTTAAAGAGATGATAGAGTTTCGAGACAAAAGAGTTAAAGAGTTAAATATGGAGCTTATCGTCTACACTAATCCTAAGGGAAAGCAGATGAGCATCTCACCATTTACACATGGTTCTGCTCTACATACTGATATTATGAAAACAGAAGCTCTAAAGCAGATGCTTGATATATATAAATTTGACGCTGTATTTGGTGGAGCACGTAGAGATGAAAAAAAGAGTCGTGCTAAAGAGAGAATTTACTCTTTTAGAGATGAGAACCATAGATGGAATCCTAAAAATCAACGTCCTGAACTTTGGAATATTTACAATGGTCGTCATAATAGGGGTGAATCAATTAGAGTATTTCCTCTTTCAAACTGGACAGAACTAGACATCTGGCAGTACATCCATTTAGAAAAAATTCCTATAGTTCCACTTTACTACTCTGCTAAACGTCCAGTTGTTGAGTACATGGGAACAAAAATATTAGTTGATGATGAGCGAATGCCTAAAGAGCTAAGAGTTACTGCTAAAGAGGAGATGGTGCGTTTTCGAACACTTGGGTGCTACCCATTAACAGGAGCAATTAATTCTAAAGCCATCACATTGCCAGAGATTATTCAAGAGATGCTACTTACAACTACAAGTGAGAGGCAAGGTAGATTGATTGATTCTGATTCTAGTGCTTCAATGGAGAAGAAGAAACAAGAGGGCTATTTTTAATGGCACATCAATCTGAACTTATTTCACGAGATATAGAGAGTTATTTAAAAGAGCAAGAGAATAAAGAGATACTACGGTTCATTACTTGTGGAAGCGTTGATGATGGAAAGTCAACTTTAATAGGAAGACTTCTTTATGATAGCAAGATGATTTTTGAAGATCAACTAGCATCCATAAAAAAAGAGAGTAAAAAATTTGGTACGACAAATGAGAGTATGGATCTTTCTCTTTTAGTTGATGGTCTTCAAAGTGAACGCGCGCAAGGTATTACCATTGATGTTGCTTATAGATTATTTTCAACTGATAAAAGAAAATTTATTATCGCAGATACACCAGGTCATGAGCAATATACTCGTAATATGGCAACAGGTGCATCCACAGCAGATTTAGCAATTATTTTAATTGATGCAACTAAAGGAGTCCTTACCCAAACAAAAAGGCACTCATACATTGTTTCACTTTTTGGAATTAAAACTATTATTGTAGCAATAAATAAGATGGATTTACTTGATTTTAATGAAAATAGATTTAAAGAGATACAAAAAGAGTATGAAAATATAATTTCAAATTTAGCAAATAACAAATCTATAAACTTCATATATCTACCTATTTCTGCTTTACACGGTGATAATATTGTTAATAGAAGTAGCCATACACCTTGGTACAAAGGTGCGCTACTAATGGAGTTGTTAAATAGTGTAGAGTTTAATAAAAGTAATCAACTAGAAGATAATAAATTTAGATTACCTGTGCAATATGTAAATAGAGCAAATCAAAACTTTAGAGGATTTGCAGGAACTATAGCGAGTGGAAGCGTTAATGTTGGAGATGAAATAGTAGTTTTACCATCTTACAAAACAAGTAAAATAGAATCTATTATTACACCTGACATTAAAGAATTTAGTAAAAGTGCTTATGCACCAATGGCTGTAACAATCACACTAGAAGATGAAATTGATGTAAGTAGAGGCGATGTAATAGTTCATTCTGACTCAATTCCTGAAGTATCAAATAAACTTGATGTTACAGTTGTATGGATGGATGAGATTCCAATGGAACTTTTTAGCAGCTATATTATTAAAAGAGCGACATCTACAGTAAATGGAAGATTTACATCTATTGTTTATAAAAAGGATATTAACAGATTCAAAGAGTTAAAAGCAGACTCACTATTAGTAAACGACATTGCAAAATGCACCCTACATCTCGATAGTGAAATAGCAATTGATTCTTATGAAGAAAACAGATACACTGGAAGTTTTATTGTAATCGATAGATATACAAACAATACCGTTGGCGCAGGGATGATTTTAGCAGTCTCTAAAGATGAAGAGAAAATAAATTCAGGTAAATATTCTAAAAGTCAAAAAGAGCTTAATGCTTATGTGAGAGAGCATTTTCCTGAGTGGGAGTGTAAGGCTATATTCTAACACTCCAGTATATCAAAGTTTGGACCAATTGATATTTCAATACCTCGTGATAGAAATTCAGACTTCAATCCTGAACTTATTAAAAAACGTCAAACTGACCTTACAGGCATAGAAGATACAGTAATTTCGTTATATGCCAAAGGTATGAGCACAAGAGACATTAGTTCACATATTGAAGAACTATACGAACATAGCCTCTCGCCTGAAACAATTTCAAGTATCACTGATGCAATTATTGAAAAAGCTAAAGAATGGCAAGTACGTCCGCTTGAATCAATTTATGCAATTGTTTTTATGGATGCTACTTTTTTAAAAGTGCGTGTTGATGGACAAGTCAGAAATGTAGCTACCTACCTGATGATTGGAATTACACTTGATGGCAATAAAGAAGTCTTAGGCATTTGGATCGCAAAAACAGAATCTTCAAAGTATTGGTTAGGTGTTTTAAATGAACTTAAAAATAGAGGTGTTATAGATGTCCTAATATTTGCGATTGATGGACTTAATGGCTTTTCTAATGCTATTAGTGCCGTATATCCATATGCTGAAGTACAACGCTGTATTGTACACCAAATCAGAAACTCACTAAAACATGTTTCTTGGAAAGATAGAAAAGAGGTAGCCAATGATTTAAAGTCAATCTATAAAGCTGTAAATGAAGAATCAGCTCAACTTGCTCTTACAGAGTTTAGTGATAAATGGGGAAATACTTATCCTCATATTGCTATGAGCTGGACAAGCAATTGGAATGAACTTTCTACTTTTTTTAAATATCCAGAAGCTGTAAGACGTCTTATTTATACCACTAATCCTATTGAAAGTTTAAATGCTTCAATTAAAAAAGTCATTAGAAATAAAGGCTCATCCCCTACTGAAATGTCTGCTTTTAAATTAGTGTTTTTAGCAGTTTCTGAAGCCCAGAAAAAATGGACTATGAGACTTAGGAACTGGCCTGAAATTTACTCTCAGTTGAACATATTTTTTAAAGAGACAATTCAAAAACATGAAAAGTGAGATAAACTTTCAAAAGGTGTTTACACAGTTAGATTTACAGACCCGATTTAATTTCTAAACTTTAAACTTTGAAATGTCATTTTCTAAATTTTGACTTGTTTCTATAAGCTCTTTAGAAATATCACTCAAAAGTATTGCAGTTTTTTCATTTTTCAAAGACAATTCACTAATAGCATCAATATTATCTGACAATATTTTTGCTTCATTAGAAATTTTAACAGCTTCACTTGATGATAGTTTTGACAAATTAATAGCACTAGTTGCTTTATTTTGATTAACATTAGCTATCTCAATTATATCTTTAGCTTCTAAGCTAACACCTTGAATAAATTCTGCATTTTTATCTATCTCTTTACTTACTGATTCCACATTTTGAACAGCAGTTTTAACAGATATGTCAATTTCAACTAAACTACTTTTTGTTCTATCTGCAAGTTTACTCACTTCTGATGCAACAACTGCAAAACCTCGTCCATGTTCGCCTGCTCTTGCTGCTTCAATCATTGCATTTAAAGCCAACAAATCAGTTTGATCAGCTAAATCTTTTATTACTGTAACTACATTTTGAATATCAGAAGTTTGAGTACGCAACTCTTGAACTTTACTTGATATGTCAGAATCATGTCCACTAGCTTCAAGAATATCTTTAACAATAACTTTTAATGCATCCATTACATCACCAGAAGCCTCAAAACTCTCCGTAATTATTTTTGTAGTATCTTGAGCAGTTGTTTTTGTATGTAGAGTTTCTGCAACAATTTTGTGAGTTAACTCTTTTGATTCACTAACTTTATCATTTTGTCCTATAACTGAATCAGTAAGAGATTGCGCACTATTTGAAAGTGTTTGACTTGTTTTAGAAACGTCCATAACAGCATTTTTTGACTTTTTAACAAGTTCATGTATCTTATATATAAACTGATTAATATATTCACTACTTTGCCCAAATTCATCTTGACTTAATACTTCTAAACGTTTTGTTAAATCTCCCTCTCCTACAGCCAAGTTTTGTGCAACTTTTTGTAAAGAAATTGTAGGATTCATAACAAAACGGTTAAAAATAAAAAGTACAAAAACAAACATAAAAAACATTATAGTACCAAACATAATCATCGATGTATATGTTATTTGTTGAGCTTGTCCAATTAATGACTCAATTAATTTTGCATCTTTACCTAAAATATATTTGCCAACTTTTTTACCACTAATGTCAGTAATATCTGAATAGGTTATAAAGTATTTATCATCTATTAAATAACCATCTTTAGTAAGTTTATCAAAATCTATTTTTTGAACATATTTATAAAAATCTTTATTGTAATATTTTTGAAAAAAAGAGAATGAGCCAACATTTTCATTAAAAGTTACATTAGATGCGATTGAACGCATTGAGCTATCCATTAACTCTAAAAAAAGTGTATCATCGTCTTCAAAACTTTTTACAAGTGATTCAAGACCTTGAATAAACTCTACAGAACCATAATATGCATATTCATCACTAATAGGAAAAACAGCACGCATCAACATTCCAGCTCTTCCTACTTCAATACCAACAGATGGTTTTTTTGTCTCTTTAACTCTCTTCAATGAGTATCTAAAACTGCTAAGGTCATCACCAAACTTTTCAGGAAGCCATGAACGATAAAATGATTTTAATTCACCTGTATGAACATGTACTTTTATCTGTTTAAAGTCAGTATTTGTACGATACTTTTTGGCAATAGTTTGAATAATTGTATCCATACCATCTCTATCATCTTCTTCTATAGCAAATTTAATCTCTCCATTATTTGCGAAACTTAACGCATTTGTCAAACCAACTTGTCTTTTTAGCTCTATTTTTTCTTGTAATAATTGCAATATGTTCTGCCTAACATCACTATATTGTGAAGTTCGTATATCATTATTTAGAGCACTAAGATAAAAAATCGTTGCAATGAAACCAGTAAATGCAGCGACAAATAAAGGTAAAAATATCTTAGTACGAATTGATTTGTTAATGCGTTTCATCTCTTTGTTCTCCTAATCAAAATATCAATATGACATTTTTAGATTTTTACCCTCTTCTAAATTAACAGTACCAGCTTTTGAAATAACATCTTGTCCAGCTTTACTAAAAGTAAAATCAAAAAACTCTTTTGAAATTCCAGTTGGTGTTCCTTTTGTATAGATATATAGTGGTCTATATAGTGGATACTTTCCTGAAGCGATATTCTCTTTTGTTGGTTCAATACCATTGAGCTTAAGGATTTTAATCCCTTTTTTCTTTTTAGAACTAGAAATATCATCAATAGCAAATGCATTTTTATCACGAGATACAGCTATACGAATAGGTCCTGAACTTTTTAGTCGCTTTGCACTTTTTGAAAAAGTAGTTTTTTCATCATCAAATATGATTTTCCTTGCTGAATACCCAACACCTGAAGATTTACCTTTTCTTAGATAAAGTTTAATAGGTTCTTTTGAACCTCCTAAATCACTCCATACCGTTGAGCTTCCTTGCAATATTTTTTTAGCTTGTTCTGTTGTAATAGAATCAATAGGATTATCAGGATGAACTATAAAAACAAGTGCTCCCCAACCAACATGATGATTAGAAGTTTTCTCTTCACCCTTTAATCCCAAAGTAGGACGACAACCAGAACCAATATGTGCGGTACCTTTACCAACCTCTTTTATAGCACGTCCTGCACCACCCTTAGCATTAATTTTTATCGATGTACCAGATTTTGCACTAAATGCTTTATTTAATGCTTTAAGGTAGGCATTTTTTGTAATACCACATCCAAAAGTACTCATGTTTCCTGCATTTAAAGCAGTAGCTATTGTCGCACTAAACAATAATATTGCAAATGTTTTAATAATTTTCATATTTATCTCCTTAATCCATTAAAAGAAGTAGTTAACTTCAAACCTAGCTTCACCATAAGAGTTGTAATCTTTAGTAGCCGCAGGCGTTGCATCAGCTGAGATGATAGCAGCACGGAATTTAAGTTCTAAATTCTTAACA